>Ga0307278_10001095_pt1 | contig 13460 bp, 9 predicted proteins | sample ER_DNA_117_FD_194482 | JGI IMG/M metagenome (GOLD analysis project Ga0307278, IMG submission 194482) | Bulk soil microbial communities from the East River watershed near Crested Butte, Colorado, United States - ER_DNA_117 | ecosystem: Environmental > Terrestrial > Soil > Floodplain | place: USA... | reverse complement strand
ACCATTCCCTCGACGCCTCAGCCGGGCTGCCGCGTTCGCCTCTGGCATGCTGCACGACCGTCCGCAGCGAGTGGACGCCTTTTCGGAACGGTTGCGCCGGCCCCTCCAGGAAGAGCTGGAACGGTTCCAGCCCGACGTCGTCCACGTCTGCTGGGGGATGCTCGCGCCATTGGGGCGGGATCTCGCCGGCCGGGCGACCGTCCTCGGTCTCCTGAACGCCTGGCATCTCGACATGGAGGCACAGGCGGAGGCTGCCACCGGTCTCTACCGGCGTCTCTACCATGGCGTGGTCCAACGCGTCCGCCGCTTCGAAGCCACCGAGTACCGCTCGTTCGGTCGTGTCGTCGTCGTCACGCAGGAGGATTGTGACGCAATTGTTGCCCTGGATCCAAAGGTTCGGGCGGCGGTCATCCCAAACGGGGTCGACATTGAGTTCTACGGCGCGGCGGTCCCGACCGTTCGTGACCCCGATCGGATCGTGTTCCACGGCGTGATGGATTATCCGCCGAATATCAATGCCGCGGAGTTCCTCGCCAGGCAGGTGATGCCCCGGGTCCGCGCCATCCGCCCGCAGGCGAAGCTCGCTCTCGTCGGTCGGGCGCCAACCGCCAGGATCCGGGCTCTGGCGCGTCAACCCGGAGTCGAGGTCACGGGAGAGGTGCCGGATCTCCGGCCTTGGCTGCAAGGCAGCAGGGTTGGCGTCTGCCCGATGCTGATCGGGACGGGCATCAAGAACAAGCTGCTCGAAGCGATGGCAAGCGGCCTCCCCTGCGTCGCCACGACGCTCTCGGTCCGGGGCCTGCAGGTCGCCGACGGGCGGGAGCTGTTCGTCGCCGACGACGCGGAAGCGCTCGCGGCCCACCTCGTGCGCCTGCTCGACGACGATGCCCTGGCCGCCTCGATCGGAGCCGCCGGCCGGGCCTACGTCCGCGCGCACCATGGCTGGGACCGTGCCGTGCAGAGTTACGAAGCGGTGTACCAGGAAGTACGGGCGGCTACACCAGCTTCCACCTGAATCGCCCGATGCGGCTCTTGACGTACGGGTAGGCGAAGCTGGCCGCGGACAGCGCGGTCCGCGCGACCACCCCTCGGGTGAGCGCGATGGTCTCCACCCCGGCGTCCTCGTCCGCGAACCTGTACTTGTAGGCGTCACGGCCGTGCAGGAACCGGTACTCGGCCACGCCGTCCTCGAACGCCTGGCGGATGGAGTGAACCAGGAGGACGAACCCGACCGATCGGTGATCCCAGACCGGATCCCGACCAGCCTGGTAGTAGCACTCCGCGTCAGCGAACCGCAGACCGTACCAAGCCGCCACCGTCTGGCCGTCGAGGTCGAGCAGCCACAGTCGGAGCCACCCCCGGTCCAGCGCGGTCGCGGCGAACGCCCGGTGGAAGGCCGCCCGGGGGATGAAGCCCGAGCTGCCATTCGACCACCGGAGGCTGTGAAGATGGAACAGCGTGTCGAGGGCGGCCGGGAGCGCCTCCGGGTCCTGGACGAGCCGGAACGCCACGTCATGATGGCGCGCCAGGTTCCGCTCCCGGCGCCCCACCTGCTGGCGGAAGTTCGAACTTCTCCGGGCGAGGAAAGCGCTCCAGCCGCCATCCGGATTACGGAGCAGCGGGCTGCCGTCCCGTGCGAGGATCTTCCCGCCCAGCGCGGCGGTCCACGACGCGTTCCCGGGAAGGTTGTCGGCGACGAAGATCTCCCATCGCATCCGTGCCAGGGCCTGCTGCGTGGCTCGGGCCACCGAGGGGAGGTCTTCGGGAGCATGGATGGGTCCGAGCTGGTCGCCGGCTCCGTGGCCGATGAAGCGCAGGATGCGCAGTGGACCCGACGACCATCGGTAGAACGGGAGGATGCCGACGAGGGTACCGTCACCCGCGCGGCAGGTCGTGACCAGTGGGCGATGGCCGCCACCGAAATGACGCCACCAGGTCGAAGCCCATTCATAGGTGGCGAAGACGTTGCGGCTCCGTAGGGCCAATGGCGTCCACTCGTCTTGCAGGGTCTCGAGCTCCTCCACCTCGAGCCGGACAGGAGCCGGGGACGCTTCCGGCCTCATCCCAGGGTCTCCACCAGCCGTTGTCGCGTGACCCGGACCAGCTTCCCGGTGACACGACGCACGGCCGCCTGCCAGACCCTCTCGTCGGGAGCAAGCACCACACGACGGCCCTCATGAGCCGGCGTGGAGCTGTTGTTCAACCCTGGGCGCACCGTGAGGGAATGCGTATACCCGGCACGCTCGGCGGCCAGCAGCGTGCCGGCATCGTAGTCGCCTCGGGCTCCGTTCGGGTAGGCCAGTAACCGCACGCGGACATCGAGCTCGCGCTCCAGCAGTTGCCTGGACGCCGCCAGGTCCTCCACCTGGCGATCGACCTCCTCCCGGCTCAAGATCGAGTGGTACATCGAGTGTGAGCCCACCGAGAAGCCTCGCCGCACGAGCTCCCGGGCCCCTGCCCAATCAAGGAAGAGGCGGTCGGAATCGAACGTTCCCTCGGGTGCGAGCAGCTCGCAGAGCTCGGCCACCATCCGGTCGCGGTCGGCGCGGTCGAGCTGCTTCAACCGCTCGGCGACCAACCGGCGGGAGCGACGTCCGGGCTCGGCGCCGGTGCGCAGCGCCATTCCGCTCCACTCCACCACTGTGCGGCTGCTGCGGGCGAACGCCCATCCTAGAACCTCCCACCACGGCCGTACCTCCTGGGACAGGATGCCTGGGACCAGGAAGAACGTCGCCGGGAGGCCGAGACGCTCTAGGAGCGGGACGCCGAGGTCGAGGTTGTCCCGGTAGCCGTCGTCGAAGGTGAGCGCGACCGCGCGAGGCGGTAATGGCCGTCCTGCATGCAGGTCATCCAGGCTGGAGTCGAGCGGCACCACGTTGGCGACGCGGTGGAGCCATCGAAGCTGGCGCGCGAACCCGCGCGAGCCCGCGCCCGGCTGGCAGGGGTACTCCCATGTCCTGTCGACGGCGTGCCAGGCGAGTACGAGCAGCCGGTCAGCCATCGCTCGTCCTGTTCTCCGACCGATGTGCGAGCAACGCCAGCGTCCGCTTGGCCACCGGGCGTCCGTACGCGAACGCGAGCCAGTGGGCGTACCCCATCGACATCGACGGCGCGAACGCCTGGAAGCGGACGAGATCCTCGGTGGTCTTCGTGAAGGTCAGCTTGTACATCTCGTCTCCTCCGAGGAGCGCCAAGCGCCTGATCTGCGAGGAGAATGCATGCCTGAACAGCGTCTCCAGCAGCACCATGCCAGGGGAGAAGTCCCGGAACCCGGGATTGTATCCTCCCTTCAACATGTAGAGGACGTTGCCCTCCTCGATCAGATATTGGGCCGCAAGGGGGCGACCGTCGAGCCGCAGGAAGGCGATCCGGAGCCAGCCCCGTGCCGCGGCCCATTTGGCGACCTCGCGGTAGAAGGATTGCGTCTCAGGCCGGGACAGGATCGCGCTGCCCTTGGCCCCCTTCCACCCGGATGCCTCGACCCGGAAGAACTCTTCGACCGATTCCTCCATGCGCTCGCCGTCTTTTTCGATATCGAGCTCGAGCCGGCCCTTATGCTCGAGCCGTTGACGGCAGCGACGGAGCTGCCTGCGACGGTTCCTGCTCAGACGTTGCTGCGCGTAGTCGTCCCACGTGCCTTCGACGACAACGTAGGGCGACCGCTCCAGGGTCCATTCGAGGATCCGATAGCCCACCTGGGCGGCTGCGGCACGACATGGCGCGAGCTCATCCGTGTCGACGAAGCCCAGGGAGACCTGCACCGGCCGGTCCCTGAAGAGCGCAGCGGCCAGCCCGAAGGCGGCGGCCTCGTCCTCGGCGAGGATACCGAACTGGTTCGAATGCCAGTTGCTCGTCGACCAGACGCGTCTGCGCCTCCGGTGGAGGGGGATCACCGCTGCGAGACGGGCTGCCCGCCGAAGGGTGATGATCTCGAGGCGGCCGGTGCCAAAGGCACGCCACCACGCGTCGATCCAGCCTGGCCGCAGGAAGGGGGTGGCACCTAGCCGGTCGGCGAGCGCGTCCCACTCCACGGCCACGGGTGCAATGGATCCGTGCACCTCGAGCCGGAACGGCTCGAGGTCCTGACCAGGAGGCCGAGCGGTCGTTCCGCTCGGCTGTGTGCCGGTTGCTGTCGAGTGGTTGCGACCCGGCAATTGCGACGGCAGCTTCCTCCCCCGCCGTTCAGACACGTTGGTTGAGCTCTGCCTTCCTGCCGGCGACACGCCCTCGGAGCCGGTTGTAGGAGGCCACCACGGCCGATTTCGCCAGGTCAGCCGTTCGGGAGCGGCCGGACGGTCGGGTCTGCTGGATGTGGAGCCGGCGGCGCATGTTCGAATTGAACACGTGCACGTTCTCGGCGCGCTCGCTGGCCCTGGTGCGGAAGGTGATCGAGAGTGACACTGAGACCGCCGGGCCGTTCTTGACGAAGTGCGGCGCGAACGAGGGGACATAGGTCCCGTCGCCGGGATCCATGTCGAAGCCCTGCACCTCGACCGGCATGCCTTCCAGGTTGCGGTGGCCGCCGTCGTAGTACCGATCCAGCTCCCGCTGCCGCTCGGCATCGTCCGGGAAGCGTCCTACGTTCATCGATTTGGTGCCGCGGATCTGCAGCAGGAAGTTGTGTTCAGGATCGAAATGGACCGGCGTTGTCGCATTCGGGGCGGACAGAAACAGGAACGCCTGGCGGTTTCGCATGCCGCCCTCGCGCCTGCCGACAAAGTGCTCGGCCTCGTCGAGAATCGCGTCGAGCAGCGCCTTGTACTCATGGGCCTGTTCGATGTTCCACAGCACCATCCAGCAACCGTTGGTCTCGATTCCGCGCACGGTGTCGGATGGAGGGCCCTCCACCTCGGGCGCCCCGCCCGGCATGACGAGCGGCAGGTCTGCCTGGTGTCGCTCGATGGCCGCGTAGGGCAGCCGGTCGGCCAGAGCGGCAATGGCATCGGGCGCAAGGAGCGGGTGGTTCACAAGGGAGTGGCGCACCGCGAAGGGACGGCGCGTGAACGCTTCGGCGAATCTGTGGGGGTCGAGCTGCAACAAGGTATCGGTCACGTTCCTCGCTCCTTTCAACTCCAGATCGGACCTCGCCGTCAGATGTTTTGCCAGATGACAGGACGCTCCAGACGACCCTCACCGAGGACATCTCGACAGCGAAACGGATTGCCCTACGAGCCCGGTGGCCTGCACGCAGCAACGGACCAAGGCCCACGTCGCAACGTCCAGCGTGAACACCCCCCCTGTCACCTCCGCTCGTCCGTGCCGGGCACCGATGGCGTTGCCAATGCCACGGCCTCGAACGCTCCGCCCCAGCAAGAAGGCCTGTTCGCGGCGGTGTCGGGCATCAGGACCAGCATGATACCCCTCGACCCGGCAGAACCGGGCGGTCTCCGTAGAAACGTTATGGGACAGGCCGGTGGGCTGCAAGTACCGATAACTACACAGACAGGCAACACAACAGACACCCATGAGCTGAGATGTCAAGCTGCGGCTTGCTCGGTGTGCTTGGCCCGGCGATCGCTTCGTCGTAGAGGGTGCGGCTGGCAAAGACAGCCGTGGCTGCTTGGTGCGGCCGGTGTCGGGACGCGCCGGGCAGCAGCGCGCCCGTGCACCGCTCCCAGGCCCGGCGTTTGGGTGCCGCTGGCCCGGCAGCTGGGTCGCGGTCGGGCCGATGGTGTCGGCCTTGGCCCGGACCAGGTAGTCGCGTGGGGTGACGTGGTCACCGGCGAGCGCGGTGGTGACCTTGGTCGGCGAACCGCTCGGGCCAGCCGTGGCGAGCGGGTGGGTGAAGGCGACCAGCTCCTGGCACGAGGTGGCGCCCAGCGCATCGCGGGTCGGTCAGGTTTGCAGCAACCGCAGCATGGTGGGCGCCGAGGCCGTCCCCGGCGACCTGCAGCGCGGCCGGGAACGTGGACACAGGTCCTGGCGGAGCCGGTTTAGTCTATTGCTTGATTTAATAGCTAGCTAGAACGGAGCTACCACGCGGAACTGGCCCAGTGGAACGCTCGCCAGCGACGGCCAGTCGGCATCGGTGCCCCAATACCCTCCGGCAAATGGGTTACCGGTAGCCGGAGTGTTGTCCTTGACGTCCTCCTGATAGATGGTCAAGGCATGCACGGGACTCGTGTCCATCAGGATGATCCCGTACTTCTGTGCGGTCTTGCAGTAAGCCCGCACACCCCGTACAGAGATGGCCTCACAGTTGAAGGAAGGATTCAGTTGGAGCCGGGAGCCCTGCGGTATCGCGCTGGGACTGGTATCAGGACCGTCACTGCTGGTGGCTGGGCTCACCCACCGCCCTTTGGCGCCATACATCGATGACCCCTGCAGCGCGTGACCATAGGTTCCGTCGGTGTCCAGGTGCGTGGCGTCGTAGGCACGGAGCAACCCGGCAAGAGAGCTGGTGCTGGCGCCGGTCGGTGCTTTTTCGCCATTGATGCCCGGGGCCCCATCACTGGCAGTCGTCAAAGACTCGATGACCCCGTAACCCTGGTACCCCCACTTGGTGCAGTCGAGTCCGGCGACGTCGGCCCCCCAGATGTCGTAGACGAGTTTCGTGCTCGCGTCGATCACGATGTACTTGTGGTCGGAGCTCGCCCCCGGTCCCTCGGCCTCATGCGAGCCCGGCGGGATCGGTACCTGCTTGCCGCTGATAGGACCACAATGTGAACCCCAGGTGTAGCGCGGCGTGCTGGCATCTGCGTAGAACACCGGAGCTCCAAACCGTCCCCAGGCTCCAGAGGTTACGTTGTAGTGGCCTCCGCTGGACAAGCGCTGGATCATGCCGGCCGAGTTGGGGGCAAGTGTGGCATTGGCGGGGATGGCGCGGTTCCAGGCCGAGGATGCCGGGAACGGGCGCTCAGGGGTTCCGTACGTAAGCGTGCTCGTCGGTGCCGGCGCACTCGTGGTGCTCATCGGTGCCGGCGCACTCGTCGTACTCGTCGTTGTCGGTGTACTCGTCGTTCTCGGCGTGCTCGTCGGTGACGATGGGAGTGTCGTGGTGGCGGCCGTCGTGGTCGTGGCCCGACTCGAGGTCGTGGCCGCGACCGTCTCCACGACCAGCTGGGGGGCGGTCAGACCGGTCTCCCGACTCGCATACAGGCCGGCGGACCTGTCGTCGGCGGTCAGCACGAAGTCGATCACGCCGTCGCCGTGGACCAGCGCGGTGACGTCGACGCTCGTCCAACTGTCGCGCGCAACAGGACCCGAGGTGGCCACAACCGGTCCGGGCGTCGGTGCAGTGGCATAGGTGATCTTGTCCTCGGTCCAGTCCTTGCCCGCGACCGTGCGAACGGCGTAGCCGGTCCGGCTCGCGGTCTCCGCGTAGAGCCGCAGCCTGGCTGCGGTGACCGCGCCGGCGAGCTGTGCGACGGCGAAGCGCAGGTAGCTGCGCTCAGACCTCGGGAAGGCGTCGGTACGCAACGCAGGGGTGCTGCTGAAGTTGCGGTCTGGCCTTGCCTGGCTCACGTAGGCGTCGGCGGCCGGGGTGAAGCGGAACGTCGCACGGGTCGCCGTCGCGTGCGGAAGCGACGCGAGCACACCGGCCAGGACAGCCGAGCACGCCAAGACCACGGCGACCCGTAGGTGCGTGCGCTGGCTCGGGTGCGCTCGGCGATGCCGCCCGCGGCGCCGGGCGTGCAGCCCTGTGCGCACCGTCGAGGCGGGATGGCTGGCGTGGCGGCCACGATACTGTCCGGCCATGGCGTATCCTCACTGGCCCCGGCGGCACGAGGACATGGGGACAGCCGCCGGAAGCAGGCTTGGGGTCGGTCTTGGGGGAGAGGCCGACACATATGGCAGGCTTTTATCACCACTTGCCACTTCGAGCAACCTGGCCGCGAGACCTCCGCGAGGACAGTCGCCGTCCGCTCAGCGCCCCCGACCCTCAAACCCACCCGGGCCGCGGCCTTCCTCCAGCTCGCTCAGGGGGGTGCTCGACGACCGCCTCCGTGTGGTCGAGGAGCCAGCCAGCAGGCGGTCGTAGGCGGCCAGCAGCACGGGCGCGGAGTACTCCCAGGCCAGCTCGGTGCGGACCCGGTGCTGGCCGGCCGCGCCCATCTCCTGCCGGCGGGCCGGGTCGTCGAGCAGCGCGTCGATCTGCTTGGCCAGGTCGCGCTCGGAGTTGGCCTCGGCGTAGACGGCCGCCGACCGGGCGGAGACGCGGGTCTCGGTCAGGTCGTAGGCCACGACCGGCAGGCCGAAGAACATGTACTCCATGATCTTGTTCATGGTCGACTTGTCCGACCAGTCGTTCCTGGGGTCGGGATCGACTCCGAGGTCGGCGGTTGACAGCACGCGGCACAGCTCCTCGTCGCTGACCCGGCCGGTGAACGTGCACAGGTCGGCGACGCCGGTCTCCTCCGCGTAGGCCTTGATCGCGGGCTGGTGCGGGCCGCCCCCGACCAGCACACAGTGGACGTCGTCGCGGCCGAGCTCGTCGCGCAGCAGCTTCACGGCGCGCACGAGGTGGTCGACGCCGTCCTGCTTGCAGATCTCCCCGAGGTAGGCGAGCAGGTGGCGCTTGCCGTTGCGCCAGGCCGGGTCGGGTGGGAACACGGTGAGCCGTCCGAGGTCGGGGCCGGAGCGCACGACGTACACGTCGCCGGGCGCCACCCCTCCACGCTCCTCGGCGATCCGCTTGTGGCTCTCGTTGGTGGTGATGACGAGGTCGGCCGTGCGGAAGGTCATCCGCTCGAGGAACCTGAGCCCGGCGAGGGCGGGGCCGCCTGAGCCCCCGAACTTCGCCTGGTACATCTCGGGCGAGAGGTCGTGGTGGTCGAACAGGAACCGCTTGCCGAGGCGCTTCCAGAGCCAGCCGAGCGGCCAGTAGGTCTCCGGCGGGTTGCAGACGTGGAGGACGTCGAAGCCGCGGCCGCGCAGCGCGACCCGTACCGTCTTCATGGCCGTGCGCAGGAAGCACCAGGCGAACTCGGTGACGAAGCCGAGCGCGCCCTGGGCGTCGACGGGCAGCCGGTAGCGGTAGACGTGGACGTCCTCGAGCACCTCGAACGACTCGTCGAAGCCCTTGGCCTTGGGGCAGATCACGCTGACCTGCCAGCCCGCCCGGGCCAGGGTGGTGGCCTCCAGCCAGACCCGCCGGTCGAAGGGGACGGGCAGGTTCTGCACCACGATGCAGGCGCGACGCGGCCGGCCCGCCTTCGGCCTACCAGCAGATGCCATCGTAGCCATCCCTGCCGTCCGGCTCGTCGACGATCCGGACCAGGTCGACGACCCGCTGGCCGGCCCGGACGCGCTCCAGGGCCGCGCGGAACGCCGTGTCGGCGGTGCCGACCACCACCGTCTGGGCGTGGTCGAGGAGCTCGTCGACCGTGGCCACCATCAGGTTCGAGATGTGGGGGATCTGGTTGAGGATGTAGTCGCGGTTGGCGCCCACCAGCTTGGCGAGGTTGACGTTGCCGTCGTAGACCCGGAGGTCGTAGCCCTTGCCGAGCAGACGCTCGACCAGGTCGACCATGGGGCTCTCGCGGAGGTCGTCGGTGCCGGCCTTGAAGGAGAGGCCGAGCACGCCGATCCTGCGGTGGTCGGCGTCGACGACGAGCTGGAACGCCCGCTCGAGCTGCTGCCGGTTGCTGGGCAGGACCGCGTTCAGCAGCGGCAGGTCGAGGTCGAGGCTGCGGCCCTCGTAGGCGAGCGCGCGGACGTCCTTGGGCAGGCAGGAGCCGCCAAAGGCGAACCCGGGCTTCAGGTACGCCGACGACAGGTTCAGCTTCTGGTCGGCGCAGAACACGTCCATGACGCGCCGCCCGTCGAGCCCCTGGGCCTTGGCCAGGCTGCCGATCTCGTTGGCGAACGCGACCTTGAGCGCGTGCCAGGCGTTGTCGGCGTACTTCACCATCTCCGCGAGCCGCACCTCGGTCTGGATCGTGGGCGCCTCGGGCCGCTCGGCGACGGGGGTGAGCAGGCGCCGGCTGCGCTCGTCGGAGGCGCCGATCACCACCTTCGGGGGATGGTGGAAGTCGTGCACGGCGCTGCCCTCGCGGAGGAACTCCGGGTTCGTGCAGACCCCGAAGTCGCGGCCGGCCCGCTTGCCCGAGGCGCGCTCCAGGATGGGCACGAGCACCTCCTGGGTCGTGCCCGGCAGCACGGTCGAGCGCAGGACGACGACGAAGAAGCCGTCCCGCTCGCGCAGGGCGGCGCCGATGTCCTGGCCGACCCGGCGGAGGTGGGTGAGGTCGAGGCTGCCGTTGGCCTGGCTCGGCGTGCCGACGCAGACGAAGCCGAGCTCGGTGTCGCGCACCGCCTCGGGGCAGGCGACGGTCGCGCGCAGGCGACCGGCTGCCACACCGGCCCCGACCAGCTCGGTGAGGCCCTCCTCGATGACCGGGGACTGCCCCCGGTTGAGCAGGCCCACCTTGACCGGCTGGGGATCCACGCCGGTGACGTCGTGGCCGTCGCCAGCCAGGCAGGCGGCCGACACCGCGCCGACGTACCCCAGCCCGAACACGCTGATCCTCATGGCGAGCCCCTACGGACGGCCGGGTTGCTGGAAGGACGCACGTCGCACCCCTGATGGCTCGTGTGATGGTTGGTGAGGCCGGGCAGGGTCGAGCTGCACGACGGTGAGCAGGGGCCGGCCGTGGCCGCTGCGCCCGGCGCCGAGCAGCGTCACGGTCGGCACGCGGACGTCGAACGCCGGCGAGTACCAGCCGGCGGGCGGGTCGGTCCGCCCTTCGAGACGCTCCCAGGCCAGTGCTTCCGGGAGTGCGACGGTGGCGGTCCCTTCCTCGTCCCCGGCAGGCCAGGCCAGCTCGGCGAGGCTGCCGCGCAGCGTGCAGGCGACGCCGGGGCCGAGGTGGAGTGCGAGGCGGCAGTCGTGCTCGCCCAGGGTGTCGAGCCGGTCTTCGATCACCAGGCGGCGCTCCTCGCGGAGCAGACGGATCGTGCGACGGTGCACGGCGGCCGGGCGGAGCCGGTCGTAGCCGTGGTGGGCGGCCCGCACCTCGGCGACCGGGCCGCCGTCGAGCCCCTGGGCGTGCTCCAGCTCGCTGCGCGCGTGGCGGGTCCACAGGAACGGGCCGCCCGAGACCGACTGGTCGGCCTGGCCGACCTCGAGGGTGTTGTGGCCGGCGGTGGAGCGGAAGTACGCGCGCCACCCTGGCTCGCCGTGGTAGCAGTAGGTCCCGGGGTCGGCCAGGACCTCCGCCCCGCCGACCCGCAGCTCCACCGCGAGCGCGTCGGCGTGGGCGTGGGCCGCGATGTCGAGGTACCCGTGCGGGCCGTGGTCGACCCGGCACCAGATCTCCTCGAGCCCGTGCCCGTCACGCAGCAGCGTCGTGCCCGCGTCGGGGAACAGCGACGGCCGCCGCCCCGGGCGGGGGCCGCCCACGGGCAGGGGTGCCCGCGCCAGGCCGGTCCACAGGGGCGTGCGCGCGTCCTCCCGCGGCACGGGCGGCCACCAGTCCAGCGGGCCGAACAGGACCGCCCCGGTCGCCAGCAGGGACGCCCAGCGCTGGAAGCCGGGCGCGTCGAGCAGCAGGCCCCATCCCTCGTCGTCGTCGCCCTGGCGGGGCGGGCGCAGGCGCACGTCCACCACCGCGGCGAGCGCGTCGACCATGCGCCGCAGGGCGTCCCAGACCTCGCCGCCGAGCGGGTGCCCGGCCGTCTCGCCTTCGAGCGCGGCGGCCAGGCCCAGCTCGAGCACGAACCCGTGGTAGGCGGTTGCCAGCTCCCGGTTGAGGCCGTCGGGGAAGGTCTGGCGGGGCAGCTCCCGGCGCAGTGTGGCCGCCGCGTGCTCGCGCCAGCCGGGCGACTCCGGGAACCAGGGGAAGGCGCAGGCCGCCGCGAACTGCCCGGCCGCCTCGGCGAGCACGTGGTTGTTGGCCGACGAGCCGCGGCTCGGCAGCGTGGCCAGGTACTGCTGGTGGTGGTGGAGCTGGCGCAGGAAGGCCGGGTCGCCCTCGAACAGCGGGGCGGCACCGTCCCACCCGTCGAGCAGCCGCCTGGCCCAGGTCCAGGAGACGAGCCGCACCCCGACCTCGATCGCGCTCGTCCAGTGGATGCCGGAGAGGAACGGGTTGGCCGCCCACCAGGAGCGGAGCTGCCTGGCGGCCGCCCGGGCGCAGCGTTCGTCGCCCGTCAGCCTGAAGGCGGCAGCGAGCAGCGTGACGTGCTGGTGGCGGGACGGCTCCCACACGTACTTGACGTTGCCGGCCGCTGCCTCGTCGCGGTGGTCGACGTCGAAGCAGTAGGCGTCGCTCGGCGCCCGCCGGCCGGTGCGCGGGTCGGCGAACCAGTCCGCCTCGGCAGCGTCCCAGACCCGGTCGAAGACCGGCCAGCGGCCGGCGAGCAGCTGGCCGGCCGCCTCGACCACGCGGACTCGCGCGCCCGCGGGCACACCCTCGGCCGCCGCAGGGACCAGCGGGGTGGCGAACGGCGGGACCGCCCCAGGCACGGGCAGCGGGTCGGCCTGGCCCTGGCGCACCTGGCGCCGGCGCCAGCGCCGCTTCACCAGCTCGTCGCGTGCGCGCCCGACGATCTCCCCGGGCGACATGCGTGCCAGCCGCCGCGCGTACCACACGGGGTTCATCCGGCCGGGACGCCTTCCCGCTCCGTCGGTGCGGCCCCGGTGCCGCCCGGGGCCGCCGGCGCCACCGGCTCGGCGCGGCCACTGGCCACGCTGCGGCTGGCCGCGAAGGTGGTCCGGGTGGTGGCCACGAGCGACGCCAGCTCGATCGGCATGGGCAGGCCCTCGGCCACGGCGCGGACGAAGGCGTCCATCTCCTGCCGCTGGCCCTTGTCGATCCCCGACCGCGACCGCCTGGCCTGGCGCTTGCCGCCCCGCCAGTGCTCGGACCGCTGGAAGTTGTGGAGCTTGGCCACCTGGCCCTGGCCGAAGACCTGCACGACCTCCTTGGGATAGCGGCCGTCGCCCCGGGTGAGGTAGGAGATCGTCGCCACCGACCCGTCGGCGTACCTGACCGTGCTCACGGTGTCGTCGGGGTCGCCCGGGGTGCTGGCCGCGAACACCTCGACCGGCTCGCTGCCGATCCACCACGACGCGGTGTCGACGAAATGGCAGCCCTCGCCGACCAGGCGGGCGCCCTCCTCGGGGCGGGCGTACCAGCTCCCGGCGGCGAGCGGCCCGGCGTTCACGTCGTAGCGGAGGTGGACCGGTCCGGTACGCGCCCCCCAGGACTGCTTGAGCTGGGTGAGCAGCGGCGCGAAGCGGCGGTTGAACCCGACCGTCAGCCGGTCGTTGCCGGTCTCGGCGACCACGGCCAGGATCTCGTCGAGCTGCTCGGGCGTGACCGCCAGGGGCTTCTCGACGAACACCGCCTTGCCGGCCCGCAGCGCCTCGCAGACCATCCGGGCGTGGGCGTGGTGGCGGGTGGCGATGAGCACTGCGGTGACGTCGGCGGCGGCCAGCAGGCCCTGGTAGTCGGTGGAGACCCGCTCGAAGCCGAAGCGGCGCCTGGCGTTGGCCGCCGACAGGGCCGTGGCCA
>Ga0307278_10001094_pt1 | contig 13467 bp, 14 predicted proteins | sample ER_DNA_117_FD_194482 | JGI IMG/M metagenome (GOLD analysis project Ga0307278, IMG submission 194482) | Bulk soil microbial communities from the East River watershed near Crested Butte, Colorado, United States - ER_DNA_117 | ecosystem: Environmental > Terrestrial > Soil > Floodplain | place... | reverse complement strand
TAAGTCTCGGGACGTGGCGCAGCTTGGTCAGCGCACCTGCTTTGGGAGCAGCCCGAAGAATGCGCGGTGCGAAGCGGCGTTTCCGCAGGATCGCCGCGACCGTTAATCACCGAATCAGGTGGTGTCTCGACCCAGCCGGAACCGGTTCTAGTCCGTGACGACGTTCTGACCGTTGACGGCGCAGACCGCTAAGACGATTACGTCAGCTCCTGGCGTACCGTCTACGCCAGCCACGTGCCACCCAAGTGGCTCTTCATCACTGCCTATGAAAGCATAACTGTTACGAATTACCGTTGGATCACGGCCAGCAAAGACCGGTCCTACCCGCAGAACCCAGCCTCCAGAAAGAGCAGAGGCAGAGTAGTCGATTGGCTCACCAAACGTACGGCGACACTCAACGACTTCATTGAAAGCGCCATCTGGATTGATCGTAACCCGCTCTGCTGATACGTAGGTAACGAGACCTGATCCACCCGGGGGACCAGCCGGACCCATCAGACCTGCTGGACCTTGAGGACCGGTTGGACCAGCAGGACCCTCAGGACCCTCAGGACCCTCGGCACCAGTAGGGCCCTGAGGGCCAATCTGGTTCCAAGCTAGCGGAGCCTCATCCTTTGTACAGGTCTAGCCAGCATCAGTGTCGATGACCCTGAGTTCACCAGATTTGATGTCCCGACAGCCATGGATCACGGCGGCGGCATCCGGGATGGAGGCTGCCGCCATGGCGGTTCCGGCCAATACGAGCCCCACCACGACACCAACAGCAGCAAAACCCCTCATCCTTACCTCCTTCCTGAGAAGCCTCTTCATGTGAGTAACCGTGCGGATGCGGTCAATCGTTACGACACGCCTTGGGGCACTGGCTTGCAGCAGTGCCCGGGAGCGGGTGCCGTACTCGAATGCGGAACCTGCTAGTTAGAAGGTGTGTGCCGATCGTCTGGCGCGGTCTGGCGACTACTGTTCTCACACGTCATGTCGGGTGTCGAGTTCGACCAGTCGCCAGCGGTTCGGTCTGGTTACGGCCGGTGGAATGACTATGAGAATGACCAGCCTGCCTGTGACGCAATGACCGAACCGCCCCAGGCCGCGCGGACCAACCCACATCGGCGGTCGGCGGCGTGGTTCGCGCTGGCCTCTGTTCAGTCGGGCCCGCAGGAGACCAGCGCCAACCCCCAAGCGGAGATGGTGGACGGATCCGGCACGAGGTGGTCCTTGCCACGAGCCGTCCACAGGTACGGGCCGGCGGGCGGGCCCGACGGATTGGCGGGAACGCTCGCGGTGAGCAGGCTTCCCGCTCCCCGCCAATGGGTCTCTGCGCCCCCGCCGATCAGCGCCGGGCCATCCTCGGCCCCGCAGTCCGCCCCCGGATGCGGCACGACTGGATGGGAGTCCCCGTGGAAGCGCACCACCGTCAGGCCCCTGGAAGCCAGGAAGCTCCTAGTCACGCCGATGGCGAAGGCCGTGACCGTGGAAGGGCTCGGATACACGTGATCCTTGGCGGCCGCATACCAACCCTGCCCGACGGCCGGACGGGACGCCCACAGCAGGCTGCCGGGACCCTCTGTTCGTTCCCAGTTCGCCCTGGCCCCTCCGCCGACCAGCACGAAGCCGGGAGGAAGCATCGCCGTGGCATCGGGGTGGTTGACCGGTGACGGCGTCGTAGCGTTGACGATGACGTACTCCGACGGCGGGATCGACGCCGCGAAGCATGCGACGCCGATGGTGGCAGGGCTGGACAGACCATGGTCCTTGGACCGCGCCTCCCAGTCCACGCTGCTTGCCGGGAACATGGCGGTGAGCAGGCTGCCAGGCCCGTTCCCGTAGTCCACGGCGGCACCGCCCCCAAGGATGGGGAGGCCGGTGGTGATGTTCATCGTGATGGCCGGGTGCGGAGCGGGCGTGGCGGTCTTGTCTTCGTGCAGCTCGATCGTCAGGCCGTGGAAAGTGTAGGACGCCGTCAGGGCCATTGCGCAGCTCCCCTCGCCGGATTCGCCGCTCGCAGTTCCACCTCAAGGTGGCAGCTCGGCCCGCCCCTCGCTGTGCTCCGAGTCACCGACCATCGGTGCCGTTCATCACGCGACGGACCGCGACCCGTCCGACCTATGGGCGCCGAAGGCAGCGCGACCGAAGGCACGCCAAGAGTGCGGCCAGCGCCGCAGCATTGCCCCAGGGGCATGCGAAGGGCACCCGATACGAGACGAAGGCGCGCAGTGAAGGACACGGAAGTGGCCCCATCCTTACCATGGGTCGGAGGCCAAGCGCTGTGCTATCCGGCGTTCTCGCAGCTCGTGCAGCTCCGTTGAGGGTGCAGTAATGTGCTGAGCTGCGGCCGGGGCGCGCCAGGGCACGGCTGCCGGGCGACGACCTCCGACTTCTGGAGGCGCATCGCCAGCCTCCGTTGCCTGTGCCAGAATGCGCCGTTCGAGTGGTGATGTTGGGCGTCGTCGGATGACGCGATGGGGGTGGCCGTCATGAGCAGGCAGTCGGCCGCGTTCATGAGTTACGTCCGCTTTGTCGACCAGCACGAAGGCGGCAAGCTCACCCAGTTCCGCGAACGCCTCAGCGCTGAGGTCCAGGTGCAGACCGGCGAGGAGTTCTTGATCTTCCAGGACCGCAACGACATCGCCTGGGGGCAGAACTGGCAGGCTCGCATCGACGAGGCCCTGGAAGCGGTGACGCTGCTCATCCCGATCATCACCCCTGGCTTCTTCCGCAGCCAACCCTGCCGGGATGAGGTCACCCGGTTCCTGGAGCGCGAGCGGCAGCTCGACCGGGAGGACCTGATCCTGCCCGTCTACTACGTCAGCACCCCGGAGCTGGATGACCCCGCGCGGCTGGAAGCTGACGACCTGGCGAGCGTGCTGGCGGCCCGGCAGTACGCCGACTGGCGGGAGCTGCGCTTCGAGCCGTTCACCTCTCCGGTCGTCGGCAAGGCGCTGGCGCAGCTGGCCAGCAGGATGCGCGACACTTTCTGGCGCCTGCCCCCCGCCCGACCATCTGGGCCTGGCGGGTCCCGACGAGCCGCGACCCAGGCGGCTGGGTCAGAGGCCACCGCGACCGAGCAGGTGGCCACGGTGCGGCCGGTGGCCAAGACCGAGCCGCCGACCCACGTCGTAGACGCCTTCCCCCAGCGGGGCGAGTACACCACCATCGGCGCGGCGATTGCGGCGGCTCGGCCGGGTGACCGGATTCTGGTGCGGCCGGGGCTGTACCAGGAGGGGCTAGTGGTGGACAAGCCGTTGGAGATCCTGGGGGACGGCCCAGTCCAAGACATCGAGGTCCAGGCCCGCGACGCCGCTGCGCTGGTGTTCCGGGCCAGCATCGGCCGGGTTGCCAACCTGACCCTTCGCCAGGCTGGCGGCGAGGGCCAATGGTACGGCGTGGACATCACTCAGGGTCGGCTGGAGCTGGAAGGCTGCGACATCGCCAGCCAAAGCTTCTCGTGTGTCGCGATCCACAGCGGCGCCGACCCGCGCCTGCGCCGCAACCGCATCCACGGAAGTAAGCACAGCGGCGTCTTGGTCCACGACAGCGGCCTTGGGACGTTGGAGGACAACGACCTCACCGGCAACGGACTCCACGGCGTGGAGATCAGGACCGGCGGCAACCCCACCCTGCGCCGAAACCAGCTCCACGACAACACGCAGAACGGCGTCCTCGTCTCAGACAACGGCCTTGGGACGCTGGAAGACAACGACATCACCGGCAACGGACTCCACGGCGTGGAGATCAGGACCGGCAGCAACCCCACCCTGCGCCACAACCAGCTCCACGACAACACGCAGAACGGCGTCCTCGTCTCAGACAACGGCCAGGGGACGCTGGAGGACAACGACATCACCGGCAACGGATTCAACGGCGTGGAGATCAGGACCGGCAGCAACCCCACCCTGCGCCGAAACCAGCTCCACGACAACACGCAGGACGGCGTCCTCGTCTCAGACAACGGCCTTGGGACGCTGGAAGACAACGACATCACCGCAAACGGCTTCCGCGGCGTGGCGATCACTACTGGCGGCAACCCCACTGTGCGCGGCAACCGCATCAACCGCAACAACCACCAAGCCGTTTGGATACAGAAGCGCGGCCGTGGCGTGATTGAGGACAACGACCTCACGGGCAACAAGCAAGGTCCCTGGAATATCGCCATGGACTCCGAGCCGAACGTGGTGCGCAGCAGCAACCGCGAGTGAAGCGGTGCGACCCATCACGTGGCAGGCCCGTAGCCATCGAAGCGGCGATCAGGCCCGCGACCCGGGCGGCGGCCCGTGACTCCGGGCGATTGCATGCCAGCTTGCTGCGCCCGGCCCCGGTCGTGCCGTGCCACCCTGCGTGGCAACCAGGCCAGGCTGAGCTTGCCGCCGCAGGCGGCGCGGGCCGAAGGTCCGCCCAAAGGCGCGGCCGCGCCGATGGATCAATCGCGCGAAGCGCACCACTCGGCGCGGCCGCTCCATTCCCCCGAGGGGGGCCAGTCGGCCGCGGGGTGTGCGGCCGACTGGCCCCACGAGGGGCGCTACCTGCGGTGATCCACCGTCCGGCCGGCGTGGGGTACGCCGGTCGCATGCGTAGGGTCCAGCGTAGGGGGAGCCCGGCCCGAGCGAACGGGTGCGCCGGGTCGCCGGGCGGGCGAGTAGGGCTGCGGAGCTTGCCAGCGGAGCAGCACGCGCCGCCAGGCGCGTCCCTCCACCGACTGCGGTGTGGTCAGCCGGCGTGGTGCCAGGCAGGCCGTCAACGCGAACGGCTGCGCCGCTTGGACCTGCGCTGCCGGCGTAGGCCGCGAAAAACCGCCGCAGCACCTCATCGGGAAGCACAGAGATGGGCTGCTCGGGGGATGGCGGGCGGCTTCATCCTTGCCATCGGGTCGGCCGTGATCTCGCCTTCCTCCTCTAGCCAGTCGTAGAACACTTGAGCGAGCGGTAACGGTGGCGGCGGTCGCCGGCTTCCAGCGGCGAGCAGGTGGGCCAGGAACGCCTCGATGTGCGCCCGATCAGGCCGACAGCGGCCAGCCCGATGCCGCGGCGGGCAGGAACGCCTCCAGGAGCCGGACGGCTTCCAGGTAGGTCTCGACCGGGCGGTCGGACTTGTTCTCGGCCCGGAGTTGCCGCTCGAAGGAGCGGGCTAGGTCCGGTAGCCTTAGGTCGACTGGTGGCACAGCAGCAAGCTAGTCAGGTGGTGTTGAAGCGCTGCGCGAGGCGCCTCGGGATCACCAGCAACAAGAAACCGCAGCTCAGCAGCGGTTTCGCGACGGGACGTGGCGCAGCTTGGTCAGCGCACCTGCTTTGGGAGCAGGGGGTCGCCGGTTCAAATCCGGCCGTCCCGACCCAGTTCCCGCAGCTCAGAGGGTCCAGCTTCTCCTAGGCGGTTCGCTTGCGCCGCCGTCGTGCCATCTGCGTGCCATTGCGGTCGGTGGTGTTGTCGTTGTCGGGGAGAGTGTCGGCGGCCCGGGCGAGCCGATCGAGCGCGGCGGCGATGGCCTTGTCGCGGTCCTTCATGACGTGCTGGTAGCGCAGCGCCGCCGCCGGGGACGAGTGTCCGATCCGCTCCATCAGCTCCCGGGTGGTCGCGCCGGTCGCCGCCGCGAACGTCGCCGCGGTGTGCCGCAGGTCATGGAACCGCAGACCAGCTACCCCGGCGGCCGAGGTGGCGGGTAGCCAGATGCGGCGGCGGAAGTTGCTGCGCCGCTGGTAGCCGCCGTCCGCGGCCGGGAACACCAGCCCGTCCGCGCTGGCTCCGGGGTGGCGGTCCAGGTGGTCTACCAGGGCGGCGACGGCAACCGTCGGTAGGGTCACGGTGCGGGCGCCGGCCTCGCTCTTGGGCGGTCCGACCATGAAGGTGCCGTTGACCTCGGCGATCTGCTCGGCGATCCGGACGGTGCCGTGCAGCAGGTCGACGTGGCGCACCCGCAGGCCGACCAGCTCGCCCCAGCGCAGTCCGCCGTAGGCGGCGACCAGGATCATCGCCCGGTAGCGTGCCGGTACCGCGTCGGCGAGCGCGCGGACCTGCTGGACAGTGGCGACCTGCATCTCGGGCGCGCGCTCGACCCCGGCGCCCTTGATGACGCAGGGGCTTGCCGGCAGGTAGCCGGCTTCCACCGCGGCGCCGAGGATGCGGCCGAGCAGCCGGTAGGCCTTGGCGATGGTGGTCGCGCTGACCTCACCGGCGTCGTGCAGCTCGGCCAGCCACGTCCGTACCGCCATCACGTCGATGCGCGCCAGCGGCAGCTCACCGAAGGTCGGCAGCAGGAACCGGCCGAGCAGGTAGCCGTAGAGGCTGCAGGTGGTGGGTCGCAGGTTGGTGGTGGTCTGCTGCCACCGCTCGACCCAGGCGCGGAAGGTGGTCTTGCCAAGCCGCGGGTTATTCCAGGCACCCCGGGTCAGGTCCGCCTCGACGGTCGCCAGGTAGCGGTTGGCGTCGGTCTTGGTGGCGAACGTGGCGGGGCCGGTGTGGGGTCGTCCTTGCAGGTCGTAGTAGCGGGCCTGCCACCGTCCCGAGGGTAATCGGCGCACCGAACCGAACGCTCGGCGCGGGTTACGTCCTGCCATTTCCGCCTCCTTTCATCGCATGGCAGGGCGTCGTTCCAGGACTCGACTAGATCATGGATCATTCACCCGACAATTCCGGACGTAGCTGTCGAGGTCGCGTTCGGTGATCCGCACGTGCCGGCCGAGCTTGAGGAACGGGATGCGCCGCTCGAAGACCAGCCGGCGTACGAACCGCGGGCTGGTGTTGAGCCGCTCGGCCGCCTCCTCCACGGTCAGCAGCCGGCCCAACTCCTTGTCGCTGGCACGCTCAGGCGGCACGGGTCCGCACCTCCTCCCAGGCGACGCGGCGGGCCTCGCGGGCGGCTTCGGCCATGGACCAGGCGAGCCAGGCATCGGCGTTGGTGCGATAGCCGCGGCCCGCGTACTGCCAGCTCGCCATGGCGAACATGCCGGCAGGTGGCAGCAGCCGGCCGTCCTGGTCCAGCGGCACGGCCGGGCCGTGCAGGCGGCGGGCGGCCCAGGCGCGGCGGGCGGCCCGCAGCGCCGCGAAGCTGGTCGAGTAGCGGCGGCTCTTGGTGATGGTGTGGCCCCCGAAGCCGAGCACGTACGCGCGGCGGCGCAGCCGAAGGCCTGCCAGGTCGGCCCGGCCACCGAGCAGCCAGCAGGCCTCCGCCAGCCGACGGACGTGGTCGGGCGCGTCCAGTTCCTCGAGCTGCCGCCGGTTGCGGATCGGCCGCTCCAGGCCAGCAGCCAGATGCTCGGTGGCCTTGGTGGCGTACTTGGCGACGTAGCCGGCCACCTTGACGGTTGAGAGCTCGGTGCCGGTGTCGGTGATGGGCCGCAGGTCGAGCTGCTCGCCCCAGCGCAGCGGCGGCCCGCCCAGCGGACAGGGCACGCCCACGTCGGTGGCGGCCTTACCGATCGCGGCGGCCAGCAGCTCCACGGTCGCCCAGGCGGGCAGCGGGCGGTCGGGGTCGGCGGCGTCCAGGCGGATGACGGCGTGGTAGTGGACCGCGCCGCGGCCCTGGTACTCGGCGACCTTCGCGTACGCCACCCGCACCTGCCCGCCGGCCTGCGCGGCAGTCAGGCCCGTCAGGCGGGCCAGCGCCCGGGACAGGTAGATGGTGGTGCGCCGCCACAGCTCGGGCGCCAGCGCGTTCCACACCACCGCCCGCTCGTAGTCATGGCAGTCGACGCACAGCGGCATGCCCAAGGCGGAGTCGCCGGGCAGGTGCCGGGCGCTGCACTGCCTGGGCTGGCCGTGCGGGCAATGCGCCTGGGTCCGGGTGGGCCGGCAGACCCGCACCCGGCCATGGCGGGTCCTGCAGGAGTGGACCGGGCCGAACGACGGCGCGGTGAACGTCACCAGCAGCCGCGGATGCCCGGCGACCGTTTCTGGAACGCCCTTGCCGCCAGCAAGGCCCGCCTTGACGAGCTGGTAGGCGTCGGCCCGGTAGACCTCCGCACACGGCGCACACTGCGCCGCCTTCCTGGTGCCGCACGCCTTCAGCAGCACCCGTCCGGCTCGTCCTTGGTGTCCAGCACCGAGCGCAGCTCGCCGGTCTGTATGTCGGCATGCTCGACGGTGCCGGCCAGCCGCACCGGCTGCTGGCAGTAGCCGGCCGCGCGGACCTGCCGGCGCCACCGCTCGTACCTGCCCGGGTTGCCGGCGCGGGCGCACAGCTCCCGCAGCAGCGGGCTGACCGCCGCCGGGCCGGTCGAGTCGCTGGCGGGTGCGTTTAGCAGTTGATCGGTGTCAGTGGGTACAGTTGCCGCAGCCATGAGGGCATTGCTCCTTGTGGTCGAGGGGAGGGGGCGCGTCCACTCCCAGATCGCGGTACGCGCCCACTCCCGGCCCTTCCCCGTTCTCCGCTCCCTCCCTACTGCTGGTCAGGTTCGGCGGCCCGCAGCGCTTCAGCGTGAGCTGCGAGGGCGGCGAGCTGGTCGTCGTCCAGCCAGCAGGCCCGCAACCGCACCGGCATCCCACCCTCGGCCAGCAGCAGCCCCACCCGCGGTCGGCCGCGTCGACCGCCGACGCCGTATGGCCGAGGCTTGCCCAGCCAGCCCCGAGCACCGTGTCGGAGGCTTGCGGGGTCAGGCAGCGCAGCGCCCAGCGGAACCCGAACAGGTCTCGCAGGCTGGTCGGGATCACCTCAGCGGCCGGCTTCTGCGTAGCCGCCAAGACGATCACGCCCGCGGCGCGGCCTCTGGCGACCAGATCGCGCAGCCGCCCGGCGAACTCGGCCGATAGCTTGCGGTCGGGGCCGGCGACGTAGAACGCCAGTTCGTCCACGACCACCAGCAGCAGCGGCAGCCCGAGGGCCGGGGTGATCTTGCGGCGCCGGTTGGCGAGCAGTGCCAGCAGCCGCCGGTCAAGCTCTTGTTGAACCTCAGCCAGGACTTCGACGGCCTCGTGCAGGTCGGGGCCGACATTGCGGTCGGCGATCCCGGCCCAACAGGCAAGCTCCACCAGCTTGCCGTCGAACAGGATCAACTTCACCGTGGGGTCGAGCGCCGCAGCGGCCAGCAGCAGCGCCAGCGCGCCGGACTTGCCGGCGCCCGGTTCGCCGCCGAGCAGCATGTTCCGCTCCGGCAGGCACATGGTGACCCATTGGCCGTCCTCGTCGACCCCGACCGGGACCGGCCGCCACAGCGAACACCGCTCGATACCCAGCCACGGCCACGAGAGCGGCGGGGCGGCGTGCAGCGGATCGCGACGGACCACCGTCACCCGCGCCAGCCTGGCGCGGTCGGGATCACGGCCCACGCGGACCTCGCGGACGTCCAAGATGACGGCGACCTGCTCGGCCGCCTCCACCAGCGCCGCATTGCTGGACCCAGCCGGCAGCCGCACCAGCAGCCGATCCCCCGCCGGTATCAGTTGATGCTGGACGACTCTGGGGATGCGGTCGCTGGCAGTCGCCAGGCCCGCGTACCGGCACGCCGACGCCCAGCGACGCCGGACCCTGGCCTGGTGCTCGACCCGCCACGCCCAGCCTCGGATCTGTGGGACCGCCAGCAGCCCAGCGATGACGGCGGCCAGCACCACGCCCGCAACGCCGCGGCCCAGGTACGCGCCCAGCCGCGACCAGCACCACCACACCACCAGCATGGCGGCCAGCTCCACCCGCACGCCCCACAGCGGCCGAAGCACGTACAGCACCAGCCAGTCCCAGGCGGTCGGCCGTGCGGTCGGGCGGGTGGTCGGTGGCGGGAACTCCAACGGGGTCGGGGTCTTGACCCGGTGGAAGTCAGCCACCGGCCCCACCCCCGGTCCCGGCGTCCTGGAGCAGGCCGAGCAGCGCGTTGAGGATGGCCGCCACCAGCCGCTCGGCGGCCATACCGGCCTGCTCAGGGAAGAAGGCGACAAACAGCAGCAGGAGGATGAACACGGTCAGCGCCCGCGTGCGCATGAGGTTGCTCCTTGTGTGGTTGTGGTCGAGGGGAGGGAGGGCGCGGCCACTCCCCAGCGATCCGCGCCCCACTCCCGGGATCCCACCTCGGGCGGGGATGACCCCCCTGCAACAAGAGCTGGCAGGGCGGTGCAGCGGCTACGACGCCGCCTTGGTGGTGATGGTCCGCTCACCTCCCCGCAGCCCGACAGGGCGGATGGCGGCGGCCCGGTAGGCGATCCCCGAGCGGTCGCCCAGCTCCCACGGCGAGGCCACCAGCCCCACCACCTGCACCGGCGTTCCCGGGGTGATGCCCGAGGGTTCGCGGGCGACCTTGACGGCCAGGACCTCGCCCTGGTCGGCGAACATTGCCGCGACCTGCACCAGGTACAGCGGCTCGCCGCCCTGGTCGGTCTTGGGCTTGCCGGTGGCGTAGTCCACCACCGGCTCGGGTGCCGCCATCGCCACCAGGGTCATGGCGGCGGTGTCCACCGGCAGTCGCACAGTCGCTCACTTTCCTTCCTCGAACAGGCTCGACTCCCCCGATGGAGTCGAACTGGTGTACGAGCAGGAGCGTAGCAACCACGCACGGCCCTCCCATCCGTAACCTTCGCGGGAACACCGGCATCCCGGAATCGAGGGTTATGAAGGAACGGGACGGAGCGGGACTCAGGGACACTCACGGACACAGAAGGCGCCTGGATCGACGAACCCTAGCTCGCCGGCAAGATCAGTAGATGTACGCACACCCCGTCGACTGCGGGGGCTCCAACTCGCTTCGCTCACCCCGAACAGCCGCTACCCCGGGCCGCGGAATGTCCCGGGGTAGCGGTCGGCGGCGCCAGCGGGACGGTAGACGCCGGCGCCGCCGCAGGGCCGGACCCGACGTGGGGGAGCGTCAGGCCCGGCCGGTATGGTTGGGGCGGGCCGGCGGCCAAGGAGCGTCGCCTCGACCTGACCGCCGGCCTCCTACCCCGTCGGGGGCCGGCTCCGGACCGGCCCCCGACGCTTGGTCATGGCTCCTCGTTTGCGCGGCGCAGGGCCGCCTCGGCGATCGCGTTGGTGCGAGCGAGCTCGCGATGGTTGAGATCAGCCAGCAAGGTCAGCACCGGCACGCCAACGACCACCACGACCAGCAGCAGCCAGATCACGAGGCCCGCCTTCGTGGGCGGGACCACCCTGCGTCGCGGTGTGGCTCAAGCAGCCGCGGCGCCACGCAGACCAGCACCCGCAGCCCCAACGGGGTCAGCTCGACCTCGTAGGCGCCGCAGCCAGTGACCAGCCCGGCCCGCAGCAGAGCACCAAGGGTGTCGCGGCGCAGCTCGGCCCGGTCGACCAGCCCGCCCCGCGAGGCGCAGTAGAGCAGCGCGACGAGCTGCGCGTCGGTGACCGGTGGAAGGCCCGCAGCTCCGAGTGCGGCGAATCGGTCGTAGCGATCGCGCGATGGGCAACGACCGCTGTCGCTCGCCGGCATGCCAACTGCGCCGCGCACGCGGCGGACGTTCCCCACTGATGGCCCAGCGTGGTCCGCCACGGCTGCTCCTCCGACCCGGCGGGTAGCGATGTATGGTCGTAAGAGGAGTACGTGAGCGATTCGCGGACGTCCAGGCAGAACGCGGGATACTCACACATCGCTCACGCCGTGCCGATTGGGAGTGCTGCAGGCGTTGGAGTTCACAGGAGCACCCGATTTGGAGCCGTCGGCGGCGGTTCGGCTCGGCGAGCTGATGCAGCGTCATCGTGACCAGCGTGGCCTCTCGCAACGGGAGCTGGGCGAGCTGCTCAGCCTGGAGCGGTCCAACCTGTCGCAGTTCGAGACCGGCGCTCGCATCCCGCCTCCAGACGTCATGACGCGGTGGTATGCCGTGATGGGCGGCGGTGCCGAGGTTGAGCGGCTGTATTTGGCTGCGCTGGGGGAACGCGGTCTGGATCGCCGTGCACGACGAGGCGCAAGCCGCACACGGCCCGGCCGGCCGCGCTTGACCGCGGCTCCGGTCGAGGTCGCCAGACTGGACGATGGTCCGAGCACTGAACCCGACGCGCCGACACCGACGCTGGCAGCAACGGACATAACCGCGGCGATACACCTGGCAAATCCGGGAGGTACGCCAGCCACCACCGGCGACGGGCTCGGCGAGGCCGTCGACCTGCTCCGGCAGATCGAGGCGTCCGACCTTGCGCCGGAGACGCTGGAGCGCATCGACCGTGCGGTAGACCGACTCTGCCGTTCGTATTCGAGCAACCCACCAGGTGAAGTGCGCCAGGAGGCGCGGCGACTGCTGCGGCGCATCACGGTGCTACTTGGCGGCCGGCTCACCCTGCAACAGCGTCGGCAATTGCTGGTCGCGGCCGGCTGGCTGTCATTGCTTACCAGCGCCCTGCACTACGACGTCGGCGACCGCGCGGCGGCAGAAGCCGCGCGCGAGGTCGCGCTGCAGCTCGGCCACCAGGCCGGCCACCAGGAGATCATGGCGTGGTCGTTCGAGGCCCAGGCATGGTTTGCGGTCTGCGACGGCCGCTACGGTCAGGCGGTCGACTTCGCCCGTGCCGGCCAGGGGTTCGCTGGCCGGGCCACCTCAGCCGCCGTGCAACTGGCCGTGCAGGAGGCCCGCGCGTGGGCACGCCGCGGCGACAAGGCGGCGCTGCGGGACGCGATGCGGCGGGCCAGCGCCGCCCTGCGCCGGCTGCCACGCCCGAGCCATCCCGAGCATCACTTCGTGTTCGACCCCGACAAGCTGCTGTTCTACACCGCGACGTGCTTCGTCCGCGTCGGCGACGCGCAACGCGCCGAGGACTACGCCCGCGAGGTGATCGCCCGAAGTGACGGCCGCCAGGGTGATGCCCGCTGGCCGAGGCGCCTGCTCACCGCCCGTATGGACCTTGCACTGGCCCTGACCCAGCTCGACCGGCCCGACGAAGCCGCTCATGTCGGCGGGCTTGCCCTTGCCTCCGACAGCCTGGTCGCCTCCAACCTCTGGCAGGCCAGCGAACTCGACGCCGCGCTCATGCGCGACTATGCGACCCTGCCGGAGGCACATGACCTCCACGACCGCTACCTGTCGGCCCGGCGCTCTATCCCCGGAGCCACTGGGTAGGCGTCGCCTTGTCCCCGGTCCTCAGTTGTGAGAATCCTCCCTACAGGATCAAGTACCTCTGTCGTTCTAGGTGAGAAGGTCCCGGTGGACCTGGCGAGGGAAGGTGAGCCGTGTCGGAGTGGAGGGAGCTGACCTGGGACGACGCCATGCGGCGCGGGTACGAGGCGCTCGTCGGCGGCGAGGCGCTCTACGACGAGATCGACGCTGAGGAGGGCAGGTCCAACCTCGACATCGAGAAGCACCTGCGGCGCGCTGAGCTCAAGCTCGCCCACGCCAACGCCTGGTTTGCGATGGCGCGGGAGCTGGGCTGGCAACGCGACGACTACGGCAGTCCCGCCCGCTGAGCATTGCAGCTGCCGACTGAGGCCGCAGACGGGCGGGGCGAGACCTCGGGGAGTCGACGCCAGCGGGCTGGGCGACCACGGATCTTGTGGCCGGCCTGCGAGGGAGCGCGACGCCAGCGGCACCCGCCGCGCTACTCGCTGCAGGGGCGAGTCT
>Ga0307278_10001093_pt1 | contig 13480 bp, 12 predicted proteins | sample ER_DNA_117_FD_194482 | JGI IMG/M metagenome (GOLD analysis project Ga0307278, IMG submission 194482) | Bulk soil microbial communities from the East River watershed near Crested Butte, Colorado, United States - ER_DNA_117 | ecosystem: Environmental > Terrestrial > Soil > Floodplain | place... | reverse complement strand
AATGACTGTGATCCCGCGGTCCTTCAATTCCTTCATTTGCGCTTCAAATGCAGCCGGCGTGATCTCAGTTCCCGGATAGCGGACCTTGTCGACCAAAAGATGATAACAAAAAATAATCGTCTGAGCGGTTTGATCGACCACCGGCTTCGTAATCTTCGGAGACGCGGCGACCGGCGGAACACCCGGACTGCCACCGGCGGTTGTGGCGCCAGGCGCTGGCGATGAAGCACCCGCTGGCTGTTTCTGGGAAACAGTTTCGTTCCTTTTGCACATCGAAAAGTTCAGTGCCAGCAGCAATGGGAGAATCGCAAATCGGATCATCATAAAAGTGGTAAGGCTTTAAGCGCAGCAGCGCAAAAAACAAGTGATTTTATATGCAATTGGGAGAAACAAATGAACGCTCGCGCAATGCCACGGTCTCACTTGAGTTTGAAGAGAAACCTTTTGTAGATCGCATGTTTTTTGCTAAGAGATAGAATGCCGCGCCTCGTAAATCGTATCGCAACTGTTGGGCTTCTCGCGCTGCTGCCTGCATGCGCAAGTATGCGGACTGCGAAAGTCAAAAATACAGGCAAGACGTTTTCCACCGTGGTAGTGGATGCCGGCCACGGCGGCAAAGATAGCGGCGCATACCGCCGCTACGGTCCACCGGAGAAAATGATTGCTCTCGATGTAGCCCAGCGTCTCAACCGCAAACTGCGCGAATCACAGTTGAAAACCGTGATGACACGCAACTCGGATGTCTTTATTGAATTGAACGATCGTGTCGCTATCGAGAATGCACAGAAAAATGCAATCTTCGTCAGCATACACTTCAACGATTCACGCAGGCGCAAGATTCGCGGATTCGAAACGTACTATCATTCGGGCGTCTCATTCGATCTGGCGAACCAGATCCAGGCAAAACTGATGACCATCCCAAATTCCGCAAATGGCGGCGTGCACACAGCAAATTTTCGCGTGCTACGCTTGGCAAGTTGTCCCGCGGTGCTGGTGGAATGCGGATATTTGAGCAATCGCTCCGAGGGTAACAAGACGCGCGATTGGGAATATCGCGAATTACTCGCGGACAGAATTGCGGAAGCGATTGTCGAGCAGCGCTTCGGTGCCGGCGTCTATCGCAGTCCCCCTCAGATTGCTGCACAACTCCAGCCATCGACGGAATCGTCCAATAGCGGCACCGGACAGGCGCCGGCTGCTGAGCATCGCTAGACTTCCTCGCACTCGGTATTCATGTTAAGTCCGCCTCTCCCTTTCGTGGGGCGAGGCGGAGTGATTCAAGGCCTTGTGTCCCTGTCCGTGCAAAATTCGTGTTTATTCGTGTCCATTGGTGGTTAGAGAATCTTCAAAATTCTTTGCCGCGTTCTTCGTGCCCGATTGCAGCGAGCACGATCAACGCCAAAAAAATCACGAACGTAAAAAGGGCGAGCGCCTTTGCATAATCCGGGTGCCCGCTTGCGTCACGAAAATGATTGGCCAACTGGGTTTCCACAACGGCTGTGTTAGCCGCGAACAAATTTCCGAGTTGATAGGCAAACCCAGGGAAAGTACCGCGCACGGCGCTTGGTGAAAGCTCATTCAGGTGCACTGGCACGATGCCCCATGCGCCTTGCACCATGAATTGCATGGCGAACCCGCCGATCACGAGAAGCGTGAAACCAGGCGAAAAAACCCACAGAGGAATCAGCACAGTGCCGAATGCAGCACACAAAATGATCGAGCGACGACGGCCCCACTTTTGCGAGAGGTGGCCGACCACTGTTCCACCACAGATTGCGCCGAAAGCATAAATGATCCCGGTAGCCGCCTTTTGTGTAACCCCGTAGTGGCGTTGTTCACCGAGAAAAGTTTGATACATGTCCTGGGTCCCATGGGACATGGCGTTAAACGCCGTCATTAGCAAAATGACATACAGAAAAAGCGCCCAGTGACGTTTGAGCACAATCACCGCGTCGCTCCAGAAATCGCTCGCGGCGCGTTGCTGGCGCAGCCAGACCGGTGATTCCGGCACACGCACCCGGATATAAAGCACCAGAAACGCCGGAAGCGCGCCTGCGACGAAGAGACCGCGCCAGCCAAAGAACGGAAACACGATCCAATAGACAATTGCCGCCAGCAGATAGCCGAACGCGTAACCTTGCTGTAAAATTCCAGAGAACAATCCGCGCGCGGCCGTTGGCAGAGTTTCCATCGCTAGCGACGCGCCAAGTCCCCATTCGCCGCCCATGCCGATTCCGTACAGCGCGCGAAAAATCAGCAGCCACGTGTAATTCGGAGAAAACGCAGTGAGCAATTCCATGAGCGAATAAAAAACAATGTCGATCATCAGCGGCATGCGCCGCCCGAACCGGTCGCCGAGCAAACCAAAGATGAACGCGCCCACCGGGCGCATCGCCAGCGTGAGCGTAATGGCGTAGCTGAGATCGGCGATGCTCGTGCCAAAATCGTGCGCCATCGGCACGATCACGAATGTCAGCAGAAAGAAATCGAACGCGTCCAGCGCCCACCCGAGGAAACAGGCGAGAAACGTGTTGCGCTGATTCCGGTCGAGCAGTTTGAATAACCGGATCGCTTCCACGGCGTGATTCAACTAATTTCAGCAACCACGAATCAACACTAATTCGGGAATCAAAATGAACGTGTGCCCACGTTCCGGTGTAGAGGCGCGTGTCCTGACACGCAGATTCCAAAAGATATTTGAGGCCGAGACAGCCGCCTTTGCAACAAACAGGTAGGGGCGATTGGTAGTGCATCATTTTTTACGCGATGCATTACAATTTCTGCCGGATTCATCGAACGCTGCGCGTCACGCCAGCGATGGAAGCAGGAGTCACAGATCACGTCTGGGAAATCGACGAAGTGATTGCACTCTTACACTTTTGAAATCGGTTAAGGCGGGGAAGCTGACCTATCAGGAGTTGACGAAGGCGGCCTAGAATCTTCCAGTAAAGACCCTATCATTTCTATCATAACGAGTGCGGCAAAGTTGACTTCCCCTAGACTGTCTAACAAATATGCTTCGGTCAGATTACTTGTAATCGGTATTCGCCTTTCGATTGCCAATTTGGTCCATGTATCGTCTGGCTGGTAAGCAATCTTGGCTTTAGCTGCTTCAAGGCGAACCTTGCGTATAAATCGGTGCTGTTCTGCCTCTGACAGCCTTTGGTACGCATTTCTGTGATCCGGGCTTATTTCTATTACACACACTAGTGTTAAATAATGCGGGTGACTGATGGTGCGGAATACGCTGATCGGAATCCCAGTTACTAACGTTACCTCGTAGCCGAAATGCGCCCGCTGCTGGACATCAGAATCCATCGATTTCCCAAGCTGAATGCGTCGAGCCATTGCCTAACTCGTGGCTGTACGTTTTCCGGCGTAATCCTTGAGCTGTCCCACAAGTAGTACAATGCTGCGACAAAAATTAAGAAAAATGCCACTGCAACAACGGCAAAGATGTAGTGCGCGCTCATTGCCTGCCATACCTTTCCGATGGTCTTCGCGTCGAGACCGAAAAAAATGAGCATTGAGACGAGCCAACCGATAAAGCTACCGACAGCGATGATTTTTCCAGTAATTGCACTCCATCGACTCGACATTCCGGTAATCTGACTAGTACGTCAGTTCCGCGAAAGCAAAATGATGCACTACCGGGGCGATTGACTCAATCGCCTTGGGCCGTTCGGGTGAACCGCCCCGACCGAGAACGCCCAAAAAGAGAAAGCGCCGGGAGGATTTTCACCTCCCGGCGCTGATTCTCTAACAGCTTATCTCTTTAGGTTATAGATAAACGGTTCAGGGACAGATCGGGCACAGATAACTCGTCGCGAAGGCGCTAACGGTGCAACTGTCGAAGGACCCGTTCAGCGTACCGACCAATTCATTAAGGTCACCAAACGAGCCTACGTAGGTTGGCAGTCCATTTCCGCCCAGCGCATTATTGGGAAATGGGGCCTGGGGAAACTGGGTCCTGGGGGGAAAACTGGTCCTGGGGGGAAATTGTGCGCATCCTTGTTCGCATTGGCGTTTCCATTCCTCACGTCTTATTCCAGGAACCGCGGGGCGAAGTCCGCGAAAGAGATTTGGCTTCTGCCAGAAATTCGACCGAGTTGGCTGCGTAGTTCGAGCACCCGCGTTTTCAAATGAAGCGCGGAGTCTCGTTGGTCGCGGGGGCTTGTAAAGAGAAAATCGCGTTTTTTGGGTAGGGGAAACTTCCTGATTTTTAGGTCAGAAATCCCCTAGGGATTCTGCTCTACTCCCCTACCCCGCCGACGAATTAATCACGGATGAGCCCGCCAAGATGCGGCACATTGTAGCTGTGGCCACGCGGCTGTGGCGCGTCCCAGCAAACGGTGCACAGCTCCGTGGCTACAACGTCACGCTTGCGGTTGGAAGTTTTCCTCCACAAACTTAATGGCGCGCTCAAATACCTGCTCCCCGGAATTCAGCCCGCATTTGCGTTTAATGTTTTCGCGGTGGGTCTCGATCGTTTTCATCCTCAGTCTCAACGAGTGGGCAATCTTCTTTGTGTCCAGCCCCGAACCGATCAACAGAAAAACATGCATCTCGCGGTCAGACAGGTTGTCGACGACCGGCAGATTTCCTGAAACGCGGTTTTGCTCCGAGGTTCCCAGCGATTTTTGGAACGCGCGCATGGCTAAATCCCGGCTGACATAAATCTGGCCGCGCAAAACGTCGCGGATGGCGGTCAGCAGCTCTTCCTTGGGTGCCGTCTTCAGCAGATAGCCATTTGCGCCTGCGCGCAGCGCCCACTCGGCAAAAATGCTTTCCTTGAACGCGGAGTAAACCAGGATCAGGAGCCCGGGCTTTTCCGCCTTGAGCGCTTTGACAAATTCCAAACTGTCGCCGATGCCCAGCCGTACTGCGGTCAACAGCAGATGAGCCTTGCATTCGGCGATTTTGCTCAGCGCGTCTGGTATGCTGTCCGCTTCACCGCAGACAATCATGTCTGGCTGTGAATTGAGATAAGCGCTGATCCCGTAGCGAAACAGCGGTTGCTCTTCCAAGACCAGGATTCGCGTCTTTGCGGGAGTTTTTGCTGAACCAGCCATGCGTGTTGCGCGTACGCTGTTTTGGTTCTTGATATTAGTATCCGTCCGAGGACCGTTTGAAATGTTCATCGTTACAGTGATTCGCCGGATCTATTGTTAACTGATAGCAAGTATGCTGTATAGGACTTTAATCGTACGCTTCGTTTAAACGTTGACAGCCGAGACGGCGACCACCATAACCCACAAACAAACAACGAAGCACACGCGCGCTCTAATGCGGTTCGCCCCGGCTGGCTGCACAGATCTCTCGTTCAACTTAAATCAGAAAGAAAAATTATCATGAAATCAATCGTAGCTATTCTCGCAACCACATTACTTATCCTCTCGCCCATTGCATTCGTTGAGGCTCAGACGCCAAAGCCCGCTGCCGGTGAAAAGAGTGCCGCCGCAGCCGGGGCTGGTAAACGAACAGACGTTTATCATGTCCATCTGACCAAGGCCGCGCTCGGCAAGGCCGTGCAGTTGGGCGATTGGCTGAAGACGCCGGATCAAAGTAATCCGATGCCCGATCATTTCATTGTCCTTCGCCATCAAGATGGCGACGCTTGGGATTACGTGGTCATTACGCATCTCGGACCAAAAGCAACCGTGGAAGCAGCGGGGACGGCGGTGCCTCCGGACAAACGTGACCTAAGCGCATGGCACACCGATACATTTGTGAACGGGCCTTCATGGGAGGAGTTCACGCGCGCCATGGGCATTGACAAGGACTCAGCGTCCAAGACCTCGGGCTCCGTTTATTCGGTCTCCTATTATCGGCCTGCTCCCGGTCATCGCGAGCAATTGGAAAAGATGCTCGGCGAAATCCCAAGTGCGCCAAACGACACGACTGCCGGCAACGTCCTGATGCAGCACCTGGAAGGCGGGCCTTGGACGTTTTTGACTATCGCCCGCTACAATTCGTGGGACGACTTTGCCACGGGTGAAAAGAACAGCGTTGCCCAGACAACCAAGAAGGATAGTCCCTGGTTTCGTTTGCGTGATCACACCGATTTTCATACCGACACGCTGACCGACCGGATCGCGCCGTAAGCGGTGATATCGTTGTAGGGCGTTTTTGCAAAACGCCGATTCTTGAGGAGCGACTCGCCAGACAAGGCAAGGCGTTTCTGGAAGACCTGCGCACGCGAAATCGCAAATCGTTGTAGCCACGGCGCACTGTCGCTGTGTTTGGGAACCGGTATCGAACGCCTCGACAGGGCGAGTTGCGGGGCCCCTGCCGCAACATTCCGATGCTTACGCCGATTATGAACACGAGCAGTAGAACGAGTAGGAGTTATAACACATCTACGCATCATGATGCGTCAATTTGTTTCTTGATTCACTAGGAAAACGCCTTTTAGTTCCCGACAATCATGGCAACAAACGGAGTTCATCCTCTGGAAGCGCTCTTGCGCGAACGAATTGTCGTGCTCGATGGCGCCATGGGCACCATGATCCAGCGCTACAAATTGTCCGAGGAAGATTATCGCGGAAAACGGTTCCGCGATTGGAAAGGCAAAGATCTCAAGGGGAGCCTCGAACTACTTAATTTAACGCGGCCGCAAGTCGTCGAAGAAATTCACGCGGCTTATCTGGATGCGGGCGCCGACGTCATCGAGACCAACACCTTCAGCGGAACAACCATCGGCTTGCACGATTTCCTGTTTCAAGGCGAACCCACACGTGGTCGCAAAGATCAGGAATTGTTTCAGCGCGTGGTGGACGATGTCGATCTTCGCGCGCTCGTCCATGAAATTAATTTTGAAGCGGCCAGGATCGCGCGCCAAGCGGCGGATCGCATCTCGAATGAAACCGGGCAGCGGCGATTTGTTGGCGGCTCAATGGGACCTCTTCCTGTTGCTGGTTCCATTTCACCTGACGTCAATGATCCGGCGTTTCGCGCGGTGTCGTTCGATCAACTTCGCCAAACTTATTTCGACGAAGCGAAAGCGCTGCTCGAAGGCGGTGTCGATCTTCTCATTGTCGAAACCATTTTCGACACACTCAACGGAAAAGCTGCGCTGTTTGCTATCACTGATGCATTCGAAAAAACCGGACGCAGCGTGCCGTTGATGATCTCGGGCACCGTGATCGACAAGTCCGGGCGGAACTTGAGCGGGCAAACGGTTGAAGCGTTGCTCATATCGATCGCGCACGCGCAACCGCTCATCCTCGGTTTGAATTGCTCGCTGGGTCCGGATGAAATGGAACCGTTCATCGAAGAGCTGGCGCGCATTTCGCCGTACTACATGAGCGCGTATCCGAACGCGGGTCTGCCGGACGCGCTGTCTCCGACCGGGTTTCCGGAAACCGCCGAAACATTTGCACCCAAGGTGGCGAAGTGGGCAGAGAACGGCTGGCTCAACGTTGTTGGCGGCTGCTGCGGCACGACCCCGGATCACATCTGCGCGCTGGCAAACCTGGTGCGTCAGTTTTCGCCCCGTGTCGTAGGAACCAGAATCAACGTCACATGATTCTGCGACTTTCCGGGCTCGAACCGCTGAACATTACGCCGGAATTCGGCTTCGCCGTTATCGGCGAGCGCACGAACATCACAGGATCGCCGAAGTTTTCGAAGCTGATTCTGGCAGGCGATTTCGACGGGGCGCTGGTTGTAGCGCGGCAACAGGTGCAGGGCGGTGCAAACATGCTCGACGTGAACATGGACGAGGGGATGATCGATTCGGAAGCGGCCATGATGCGCTTCCTGAACTTGATCGGCAGCGAACCGGAGATCGCGCGGATTCCCATCGTAATCGACAGCTCCAAGTGGAGCGTCATCGAAGCAGGGCTCAAATGCGTGCAAGGGAAAGCAGTGGTGAACTCCATCAGCTTAAAAAACGGCGAAGAGGAATTTGTCCGGCAGGCGCGATTGATCAGGCGATATGGCGCGGCCACCATCGTGATGGCATTCGATGAACAAGGCCAGGCCGACAATTTCCAGCGAAAAATCGACGTCTGTTCGCGCGCTTACGACGTGTTGACCAAACACGCGGGCTTCCCGGCGAACGATATTATCTTTGATCCAAACATCCTGACCGTTGCCACTGGCCTGGAAGAACATCGCAATTACGCGGTCGATTTCCTTGAAGCGACGAACTGGATCAAAAAGAATCTGCCGGGCGCACGAGTCAGCGGAGGAGTGAGCAACATTTCGTTTTCGTTTCGTGGAAACAATACTGTCCGCGAAGCGATGCACGCGGCGTTCCTTTTTCACGCCATTCGCGCCGGCCTGGACATGGGAATCGTGAACGCGGGGCAGCTGGCGGTTTACGAAGAAATCGAACCCCAGCTGCGAGAGCGCGTGGAGGACGTGCTGTTGAACCGGCGCGACGACGCAACCGAACGCCTGGTCGATTTCGCGGAAAATGTAAAAGCAAAAGGCAAAACGCCTGTCACCAATGAAGCGTGGCGCAAAGAGCCTGTCGAAGAGCGTCTGAAACACGCGTTGGTCAAAGGCATCACCGATTATATCGACACCGATACGGAGGAGGCGCGCCAAAAATGCAAGCGCCCGCTCGACGTCATTGAGGGTCCGCTCATGGCCGGGATGAGCGTGGTTGGCGACTTATTCGGCTCAGGCAAAATGTTTCTGCCACAGGTGGTGAAGAGCGCGCGGGTGATGAAAAAAGCTGTCGCTTACCTGATGCCGTTTATGGAAGCGGAAAAATCTGCGGGTGCGAAGCCGCAGGCGCGTATCGTGATGGCGACCGTGAAAGGCGACGTGCATGACATCGGCAAGAATATCGTGGCGGTCGTGCTGCAATGTAACAACTACGACGTGGTCGATCTTGGCGTGATGGTACCGGCCGCGAAGATCCTGGAAACAGCGCGACAGAAACAAGCCGACGCCATCGGTCTGAGCGGTCTGATCACGCCATCACTGGACGAGATGGTGCATGTGGCGCAGGAAATGGAGCGCGAAGGATTTCGTTTACCGCTATTGATTGGCGGGGCGACTACCAGCCGGGCGCACACCGCAGTGAAAATCGCGCCGCATTATGGCGCCAGCACCGTGCATGTGCTGGACGCGTCGCGCGCGGTGGGGGTCGTGAATTCGCTTCTCAATGAGGAACTCAAATCCGCGTTCGATAAAAAAACGCGCGAGGATTACGAACGGTTGCGCCAGGAGCATGCGGCAAAGACACGGGGAAAAAAGTTGCTGACGCTCGAGGAAGCGAGCGCGAATCGGACTCGGATCGATTGGAGCAGCTATCTCCCGCCGAAACCGGAGTTTCTCGGCGTGCGCGTGCGCGCTCCAGCGCTCGGCGATCTGGTTCCCTTTATTGATTGGTCGCCCTTTTTTCATGCGTGGGAATTGCGCGGCCGTTATCCAGCGATTTTCGATGACCCCAAGATTGGCAAACAAGCGCGCGAACTGTTCGATGACGCGCAGGCACTTCTTGACCACATCGTCACGAAGAACCTCTTGGTTGCGCGCGGGGTTCATGCTTTTTGGCCGGCAAACTCGCTTGGCGACGACGTTGATGTCTATACTGATGAGTCGCGATCTCAGAAGCTCGCCACGTTTTATTTCTTGCGTCAGCAAATGCAGAAGCCGACAGGACAATTTAACCATTGCTTGGCGGATTTTGTCTCTCCGCAATCCGCAATGAGTTCACCCGCCGAGGCGGGCAATCCGCAATCGGAAGATTATCTCGGTGGATTTGCCGTTTCGATTCACGGCGCAGATGAGCTCGCGGAAGAATTCAAGCGGGAGCACGATGATTACAGTGCGATTATGGCGAAGGCGCTGGCAGATCGATTAGCAGAAGCGTTTGCGGAGTATCTACATAAACAGACCCGAATAGCCTGGGGATTCGGGCGCGACGAACAATTGTCCCATGCCGATCTAATCCGCGAAAAATATCGCGGCATTCGGCCGGCTGCGGGTTATCCTGCGTGTCCCGATCATGCGGAGAAACGGACGTTGTTCGATTTGCTCGAGGCTGAGAAGAGCGCAGGCATGAAACTGACCGAAACGTTTGCGATGCATCCCGGCGCCAGCGTGAGCGGCCTTTATTTTTCCCACCCCGACGCAAAATATTTTGGAGTCGGCCAGATCGGGCGCGACCAGGTAGTAGATTACGCAACCCGGCGGGGAGAATCGGTCGCTGCGGTGGAAAAACGACTGGCGCCGAATCTCGATTATAACATCTAAGTCTCCGTCGCGGCGGAAGCAGGGCCGGGCTCCGACCAAAACAAACGTAAGTAAGTCTCGGTGAATCGGCTCCAAATCTTTTGTGCTTTACAGCTACCGACAAAAAAAAGTACCAAGCAAAATTGCCGCTTAAGCGAGTATTGAACGACATGACATCGCTCACTGCGTTGCTCTGCAATTTGCCGCTGGTTGATGAGATCCGTGCGCGCGGGGACCGAGACAGGATACGGAAAAATGTAGGTTCCTAAGATGCACACCTCAAATGCGCTGGATCCGCAGTCACCGCAGGCACGCGCGATTTACGATTTGGGGATTGTTTCAACGATCGTCTTCGTTCTCATTTTCGTCGTCGTAGCGGGTGGGATCGTCTACGCAATCTTTCGTTTCCGCGCGCGTGAGGGTGAGCCCGAGCCGAAGCAGTTCGCGGGAAGCGAGAAAGTCGAAATCATCTGGACGGTGATTCCGTTCCTGATCGTCGTGTTCCTTTTTGTGCTGACCCTGCGCGGAATGAATCGCGCTGATCCGCCGCCAGCGCCTTCCCCCGATCCGCGAGAGTGAGACCACCTTTACCGCCTTCTCGGCTAATTGCACCCACCTCGGTTGCCCAGTGCGATGGATGGAGGGGGCCGAACTGTTCATGTGTCCATGCCACGGCGGCGTCTACTACAACGATGGAAGCGTTGCCGCTGGTCCGCCGCCGCTTCCGCTCTATCGTTACGATGTTCGCGTCGAGAACGGCGAAGTAAGAATGAACCCGATCGTGGTTCCTATTACCACGACGTCATGAAGCAACTCTTCAAGTCGATCTGGGTTTGGCTCGATGACCGGATCGGGATCAGCGTGCTGCTGAAGCCGATGAAGCACATCGCGCCGCAGGACGCCAAATGGTGGTACGTTTTCGGAACCGCAACCCTGATTGCTTTCATCGTTCAAGTGGCGAGCGGCGTGGCGTTGGCATTTTCTTTTATTCCTTCGTCTTCGCAGGCCTACGAGACGCTTCTTTTCATCACGAACGACGCGCCGTTCGGTCGGTTTCTCCGCGGACTCCATTATTACGGCGCGTCCGCCATGGTGCTGATGGTCGGGGCGCATATGGCCCAAACTTTCTTGTTCGGTTGCTACAAATACCCACGCGAGATCACCTGGTCGACCGGCGTGCTGTTGCTTGGTTTCACCCTTGTTATGGGATTTACCGGGCAGCTGCTGCGCTGGGATCAGACCGCTGCGTGGTCAGTAGTCGTAGCAGCTGAACAAGCTGGTCGCGTTCCTCTGATCGGCGATTGGCTGGCCCATTTTATTCTGGGAGGCAACACGATCGGCGGCGCCACCTTGAGCCGCTTTTTTGCCATCCATGTTTTCGTCATTCCTGCCATCATGTTTGCCTTCATCGGCCTGCATCTCTGGCTCGTCCTGCGTCACGGGATTTCGGAGCCACCGACTGCTGGGAAACCGGTTAACCCGGAAACTTATCGCCAGGAATATGAGGAACTCCTAAAAAAAAGCGGCCGCCCATTTTGGCCCGACCTAGCGTGGCGGGATGTTATTTTTGGCACGGCACTGATCCTGACGATAACGCTGCTCGCGTTCTTCATCGGCCCGCCGGCTCTGGACAAGCCTCCTGATCCGAGCGTGCTCGACGCTGATCCGCGTCCCGACTGGTATCTCCTCTGGTACTTCGCCCTGCTCGCACTTATCCCGGTCAGAATTGAGGGCTACGTCATGATTCTGATGCCAGTCCTTATCGGCCTGCTGTTGCTAATTATTCCTGTTCTAAATCATAAGGGAGAACGAGCTGCGTCTCGACGCCCATGGGCAATTGCGGTCGTGTGTCTGTCGGTGATTATGATTGGCTCGCTCTGGATAGCAGGACAGCAATCGCCTTGGTCGCCAAATTTTCAAGCTTTACCACTCACCGAAAAAGTTATCGGGGCAACGAGCGGACCAGTCTTCGAAGGCGCACAGCTTTTTCACGACAAGGCCTGTCTGAATTGTCATCTGATCCAGGGTCACGGCGGTCGCCGCGGGCCCGACCTGACCTACATCGCAGACAAATTGACTCGAGACAATATGGTCATCCGCATTCTCAATGGCGGGACCAACATGCCAGCGTTCGGCACTTCGCTTAAACCGCAGGAGCTTGACGCCCTAGTTGCCTTCTTGGAATCACGCAAGCGTCCAATTCGACCGCAAGATCGCCCTTGAAAAGGAAGGTGATGTGTTTGGCCAGCGACCGGTCGTGCGTCCCCAGTAAACGCGTGAATGTTTGCCACGGACCTTGACCCGCGCATAATAGACGCCGGTTGCAAGGTGAATTGGATGCCATTTTTTCCAATGAAAACGCGGGGCGTAGCTTAGCTTGGTAGAGCGGTCGCCTCGGCGACAGGTCGACAACTTTAGAAGATCACAGTCAACTGTTGTTTCAGATCAAATTAGTAGGCCGCACTGCTTTCGCATGCTTTATCGAGTTCGTCTCTCCCGCGTCCCGTTTTGTAATAGCGCTCGCGTTCTACGGCTTCTGAACGGGTTGAAAAGCTCTCGCTACGGATCAAAAGCCAGGGAATGCCGTGCTTTGTTGCTTTCGACTCCGCAGCGTTGTGTCGGCGAACGCGATTGTCTAGATCTCTACACGAGCCTACGTAGCGTCGTCCTGACTTTTCGCTTCGCAAAACGTAGCAATAAAACATTGCTCGACGATCGCTGATCCACGTCGGGGCGAGAGGATTTGAACCTCCGACCTCGTGGTCCCAAACCACGCGCTCTACCAAGCTAAGCTACGCCCCGAACTTCGGTGTTTCTTTATCATGGATAGCGCCTTCCCGCATCCGGAAATTGGGTTACATTTGCGCGAAAACTCGGAATGAAAATATATGGCCAAATCATTTCAGCGACGCTGGTCGGCGCCGCGCTGATCCTCCACGCGCAGGAGGCCGCGCCGCCTTCTGTAGATCTTTATTCAGGGCAACAGCAGCCGGAAGCCATCGCACCCTCACCGGAGCCCAACGGCCCCGAGCTGCCGGAGTTAAAGCAACTTGAAGAGACTTTTAAGCCGAGGTCACTGGGTAAGGAGGCTGATGCGCTCAAGGTTCATGTGGAATGGCGCCAACTGAAAAACCGAACGGCAAACGACCCAGCGGTGCAGGCCGCAAAAGCATATGCTCAAGCTGCCCGAACGGATTTGGAGAAGCGGAACCGGCTCCGTGATTATTATGACACTTATTATCAACGGATGTCTGACCTGGCTTCGACTCCGGAAATCAAATTGGCG
>Ga0307278_10001092_pt1 | contig 13491 bp, 11 predicted proteins | sample ER_DNA_117_FD_194482 | JGI IMG/M metagenome (GOLD analysis project Ga0307278, IMG submission 194482) | Bulk soil microbial communities from the East River watershed near Crested Butte, Colorado, United States - ER_DNA_117 | ecosystem: Environmental > Terrestrial > Soil > Floodplain | place... | reverse complement strand
CGGCATCCCACGAGAGCGCATGGTTGTGAATGTCGACCGATATGGGAATACATCCTCTGGTTCAATTCCTCTTGCGCTAGCGGAGGCGCAGCGGGACGGGCGGTTGAAGAAGGGAGACCTGGTGTTGATGACGGGCATGGGCGCTGGCCTGACGTGGGGATCTGGCTTGATGGAGTGGTCGCTGTGAAGCGCGGTCTGGTCGCATTCTGCTTCCCCGGGCAGGGCTCGCTCGAGGCCGGCATGGGTCAGGAGATCGCAACCGCGGTCCCGGAGGCCATGGACGTGTTCGAGCGCGCCAGCGAGGCTTCAGGTCTCGACCTGATCCACCTCTGCTTCGAAGGGCCCGAGGCGGAACTGGTGCAAACCGAGGTGCAGCAGCCGGCGCTCGTCGCGACGAGTCTCGCCGTGCTCGCAGCGGTGCGGGCGCGCGGGATCAAGCCGGACTTCGTGGTCGGGCACTCCGTCGGTGAGTTTGCGGCTATCGCGTCCGCCGGAGCGATCAAGCTCGAGGAGGCGATCGTGCTCGTACGCGAGCGCGGCCTTGCGATGGCCGAGGCCGCGCGCACGAACCCGGGCTCGATGGCCGCGATCCTCGGCCTCGACGACGAGGTCGTCGAGCGGATTTGCCGCCGGATCCTCAACGTGTGGCCGGCGAACTACAACTGTCCCGGGCAGATCGTCGTCTCGGGCGAGGACCCGGCCGTTGAGGAGGCGTGCGACCTGGCAGAGCAGGAGGGCGCGCGGCGCGCGGTGAAGCTGCGCGTTTCGGGTGCGTTTCACAGTCCGCTCGTCGCTCGTGCCGCAGACCGGCTTCGCCCGGCCCTCGACCGTGTGAAGTTCACCGAGCCGACCGCACCGTTCATGTCGACGGTGACGGCTCGGATCGAGGACGCGAAGCGCATGGGGCCGCTGCTCGTCGAACAGCTGACCGCGCCGGTCCGTTTCACCCAGGCGGCGCAGGCACTGCGGCGCAGGGGCGTGCAGACGTTTGTCGAGGTCGGTCCTGGAAATGTCCTCTCCGGGCTCGTCAAGCGGATCGACCGGAACGCGAGAACGATCTCCGTCTCGACCCCTGAGGCCCTCGACAAGCTTGAGGAGACGCTCGCCTCTGCCTGATTTTGGCTCTCTCGAGGGCAAGACGGCCCTCGTGACGGGCGGCTCGCGCGGTATCGGCCGCGCCATTGCGCTGGAACTTGCGCGCGGCGGGGCGAACGTCACGCTCAGCTATCGGTCGGGCAAGGACGAAGCCGAGGCGGTCGCGAGCGAAGCCGGAGCGAAAGCCGTGCAGGCCGACGTGGCTGACCCTGACGAGGCGAAGCGGCTCGTGGACGAAGCCGGCGAGCTCGACATCCTGGTGAACAACGCCGGTGTGACACGCGACGGTTTGCTCGCGCGCATGCCCGACGAGGACTGGAACGAGGTGATCGCGACGAATCTCGGCGGCGTCTTCCACACGTGCCGCGCGGTCGCGCGCGGGATGATGAAGCGGCGCGGCGGCTCGATTGTGAACATCTCCAGCATCGTCGGATTGCACGGGAATCCCGGACAGACGAATTACTCGGCCTCGAAGGCGGGCATCATCGGGTTCACGAAGGCGCTGGCACGCGAGCTCGGCAACCGCGGCGTGCGTGCGAACGTCGTCGCGCCCGGCTACGTCGACACGCGTCTGACCCAGGTGATCGCTGACGAGATGAAAGAGCTCATGCTGGCGAATACGCCGCTCGGCCGTTTCGGCACACCGGAGGACGTCGCGGGGGCGGTACGTTTTCTGTGTTCCGACGAGGCCGCCTTCATCACCGGTGAAGTGCTGCTCGTCGACGGCGGATTGGGGATGTAGGTGTCAGTCAACGGCAGGCGCAGAGTTGTGATCACCGGGATCGGAGCCGTGACGCCCCTCGGCAACGACGCCGAGACATCGTGGCAGCAGCTGCTCGCCGGCGAATCGGGAGCGGCCGACATCACGCAGTTCGACTCGACCGACTACTTCGTTCACTTCGCCTGCGAGGTCAAGGACTTCGACCCTTCCAACTGGATCGACCGTAAGCAGGCGCGACGCATGGATCGCTTTGCGCAGTTGATCCTTGCGGCCGCGCGCCAAGCCGAGGCCGACTCCGGGATCACGATCGAGCCGGATGCAGATCGCATCGGCGCGTCGATCGCGACCGGCATCGGCGGGATCAAGTCGTTCCAGGACTGCTACGACACCTTGATCAAACGCGGGCCTGATCGCGTCAATCCCTTCGCGATCCCCTGCATCATCCCGAACATGGGCGCGGGCTGGGTGTCGATGGAGCTCGGCACGCGCGGCCCGCTCTCATCCGAATGCACTGCTTGCGCCGCCTCGAACATGGCCATCGGCCAGGGGCTCGACGACATCCGGCTCGGCCGCGCGGACGCGATGCTCTGCGGCGGAACCGAGTCGGCGATCAACCAGGTCGGCATCGCCGGCTTCGGTGCGATGCGTGCGCTCTCGCGCCGCAACGACGACCCGAAGCGTGCGAGCCGGCCTTTCGACGCCGGGCGTGACGGCTTTGTCATGGGTGAGGCCGGCGCGGTGCTCGTGCTCGAGGAGCTCGAGCGGGCGCGTGCGCGCGGCGCCAAGATCTATGCCGAGGTCGCAGGGTACGGGCTGTCTTCGGACGCGAAGCATGTCACCGAGCCCGATCCGACCGGAGTGAACCCCGCGCGCGCGATGAAGATGGCGTTCGCGGATGCGGGCATCGACTCCTCCGAGATCGACTACGTCAATGCGCACGGAACGTCGACTCCGCTCGGCGACGCAGCCGAGACGCGCGTGCTCAAGCTCGCCCTCGGCGAGGAGAAGGCGTACAAGACGCCGGTCTCCTCCACGAAGGGCGCGACCGGCCACTGTCTCGGTGCCGGAGGCGCGGTCGAGGCGATCTTCAGCACGCTCGCAATTCGGGACGGCAAGCTGCCGCCGACGATCAACTACGAGGTCGCGGATCCCGAATGCGACCTGGACTACATCCCGAACAAGTCCCGCGACGCAGACGTGCGGGTCGCGGTGACGAACTCGTTCGGCTTCGGTGGCCATAACGCATCGATCGTCCTGAAGCGCGTCGACGACTGAGTTGCCGGACCGCTGGGCGACGTTCGACTGTTACGGCACGCTGATCGACTGGAACGGCGGGATTCGGCGCGAGCTCGCACGTCTCTTCGGCGAGGAACGGGCCGACGAGCAGCTCGAGCGCTACCACGACGTCGAGCCGACACTGCAGACCGGGGGTGACCGAAGCTACCGCGAGGTGATGACGCTCGCGCTGGGCAAGCTCGGTGCGCCGGAGGGGGAGCAGGATGCACTAGGGCGTGCGCTGCCGTCGTGGCACCCTTTCCCCGAAGTGCGCGGAGCGCTCGAACAGACCCGTGAGCGTGGCTGGAGGCTCGCGATCCTGTCGAACACCGACCGTGATTTCATCGAAGCCTCGATGGAGCAGATCGGCGTCCCGTTCGAGCTCGCGATCGTCGCGTCGGAGATCGGCTCGTACAAGCCGGCGCACGCTCACTGGGAACGCTTCTTCGAGCGGGTCGACGTGCCACGCGAGCGGCACGTGCACGTTGCCCAGAGTCACTTTCACGACATCGTTCCGGCGAACGAGCTGGGCCTCCGCTCGGTGTGGATCAATCGCTACGGCGAACGAAAGGAACCTGCGCCGACGCGCGAGCTGTCGGACCTGTCGCTGCTCCCGGAGACGCTCGATGAGCTCGTCGCTGCCTGAGGGTCTCAGCGTCCGGCGTATCACGGTCGCCGACGCGCCTGCGATCAACGAGCTGGTTACCGCTGCCGACGTGGCCGTGCAAGGGTGGTCGGAATCGTCTGAGCCCGAACTGCTCGGGTGGTGGCGGATGATGGATCTCGGGAACAGCTCGTGGGTGCTGCACAAAGGAGGGAAAATCGCCGCGTACGGGGTCGGTTTCGCGCACGGGGACGCGCTCGAGCTCGACGGGTTCGTGCACCCCGAGCATCAGGGCCGAGGGCTCGGCGCGTGGCTCGTCGCCCGTGCTGAGGAGCGGGCATACGAGCTCGGGCTGCCGAAGCTGTATGCGTTCTCCCTGGCAGGCGACAAGCGCGCGCACCGGTTGTTCGAGCAGTTCGACATGCACGAGCTGCGGCGCTACTACCGCATGCTGATCGAGCTCGATGGTCCGCCGCCGGCGCCGAAATGGCCGGACGGGATGCATGTGGACACGTTCCAGCCCGAGGAAGCCGCGGCGTTCCACGCCGCGCTGAACGCCGCGTTCGCGGACGAATGGAACTGGGTCGAGATGCCGTTCGAGCAGTGGCACGACCTACGCATGGTCAAAGATCCGGACTTCGATCCGACGTTGTGGTTCGTTGTGCGCGAAGGGGGCAGGATCGCCGCCGTCGCCCGCAACGAGCCGGACCGCTCCGGCGCCGGCTTCGTCGGCGCGATCGGGGTCCTCGAGCCCTGGCGCAGGCGAGGCATCGGCCTGGCGTTGTTGCAGCACACCTTCGGCGAGTTCTACCGGCGGGGACAACCGCGCATCGCACTCGGTGTCGATGCGGAGAACCCAACCGGTGCGACCCGCCTGTACGAGCGCGCAGGCATGCACGTTGCCTACGAGGCGGTCGCCTATGGGAAGGAGCTCGCGTGAGCAGGCTGCGTGCGAAGTGTCCCGACTGCAAGACGTACACCGCGGTCGCGATCGGCCCGGAATACGAGTGCCACTCGTGCGGCCGTGTCTTTCACTCCGGCATGGTTCGTGTGCCGCAGGCTTGGGGAAGCGGCGGCGAGGCGATGGCCGAATCGGCGTGGCTCGAGCTGCCTTTCCCCGAGGCTGCCATCGTCGAGGCGGAGACACTCGAGGAGCAGAACCTCGCGCTCGCGGCCGACCTCCCGGAGCGCCCACTCATTCTCGGCGGCGACTGCTGTTCCCACGTCGGCGCGGTCGAGGGCCTCGCCGCTCGCCAGGGGCGCTTGTCAGTCGTGTGGCTCGACGCTCACGGCGATCTGAACACGCCGAGCAGCTCACCGTCGGGCAACCAATGGGGGATGCCGCTCCGCATGTTGCTCGACTCGGGCGCCGTCGAGGTGGGCGACGTTGCGCTCATCGGCGCACGCAATCTCGACCCGCCCGAGGAAGAGTTCATCCGGGAAAGCGGGCTCAACGTCGGGGAAGCGGGCATCGAGCGTGCGCTAAAGGGCGCGGGCTGCACGTACGTCGCCCTCGACGTCGACGTGCTGGAGCCGAGCGAGATGTCGGTCTTCATGCCCGAGCCGGACGGGCTGTCCAGGCAAGACGTCGAGCGGATCCTGGCGGATGTGGCCGGCCGGACGAAGGTCCTGGGGGCCGGTTTCACAGGCCTCACGTTCGAGCGGTCGAACATCGAGCCGCTCAAGGGGTTCGCCGACGCTTTGGGGCTGTAGCCGGCTTACCAGCGGCGCAAGTCTAAACTCGACGGTTCATGTCCTCCCGGATCGACGTCTCCATCGAGCACCGGAACGTCCCAGAGCCGCCGGGAAAGAAGCATCCGAACACCTGTCCGGGGTGCGAGTCGCACTACCGGGACGACGAGCTCGAGGCGGCGCTCTGGGTCTGTCCGCAGTGCGGACACCACTTCCCGATGCGTGCGCGCTCGCGGATCGTGTCGCTCGCGGACGCCGGCTCGTTCGTGGAGGAGGCGGCAGACCTGCGCTCAGAGGATCCGCTGCACTTCTTCGACCTACGGCCGTACACGGAACGGCTCGCCGAAGCGGAGATGAAGACCGGGCTGGGCGAGGCGATGGTGATCGGGCAAGGCACGATCGACGGGAGGGCTTGCGAGTTCGCCGTGATGGACTTCTCGTTCATGGGCGGCTCGATGGGCAGCGTGGTGGGGGAGAAGTTCTCGCGTGCTTGCGACAGCGCTGCGGAGCGCGGCGTGCCCTTGGTGTCGGTGACCGCCTCGGGTGGCGCGCGCATGCAGGAGGGGATCCTCTCGCTGATGCAGCTGCCAAAGACCGTGTGCGCCGTCGAGGACTTGCACGATTCGGGCCAGGCGATGATCAGCGTGATGACGCATCCGACCACCGCCGGCGTGCTCGCGAGCTTCGCCAGCCTCGGCGATGTGATCGTCGCGGAGCCCGGGGCGCTGCTCGCGTTCACCGGTCCGCGGGTCGTGCAGCAGACGACGCGCGAGAAGCTTCCGCAAGACTTCGGGCTCGCCGAGCAGAACCTGCGTTTCGGCCACATCGACGCGATCGTGCCGCGGCCCGAGCTGAAGCCGCATCTTTCGCGCCTCCTTCGTCTCTTCGCGCGCAATGGCGACTGACCACGAGCTTCGCCTTCGCGAGCGCCTGACGCGCCTGCGGAGCCTCAACCTGCTCGGCGGCTCGCGTCTCTCCGGGGAGCTCGAGAAGCTCCAGCGCCAGCTCGACCGCATCCAGTCGGCGCCGACCGACGAGGAAATCTGGCAATCGGTCGAGCTCGCGCGGCATCAGGACCGTCCGTACACACTCGACTACGTCGAGCGCTTGTTGGAGGATTGGGTCGAGCTGCACGGCGACCGCGGCCGCGCCGACGACGCTGCGTTGGTGATCGGCCTCGGCCGCTTCAACGGCCGGACGGTTGCGCTCGTCGGCAACCAGAAGGGACGCGACATCAAGGAGCGCACGCACCGCAATTTCGGCATGGCCTATCCGGAGGGGTACCGAAAGGCGATGCGTCTGATGGAGCTCGCCGACCGGCACGGCTTTCCACTCATCAGCCTCGTCGACATTCCGGGCGCATATCCGGGCGTTGCCGCCGAGCAGCACGGGCAGGGCGGCGCGATTGCGCGCGCGCAAGCCCTCATGTCGCGACTCAACGTCCCGACCGTCGCGTGTGTGATCGGCGAGGGAGGGTCCGGCGGGGCGATTGCGACGGCCCTTACCGACCGTGTGCTCATGCAGGAGAACGCGATTTACACGGTGATCTCCCCGGAGGGCTGTGCGGCGATCCTCTGGCGGGATGCCGGCGAGGCGAAGAAGGCGGCCGCCGCCTTCAAGCCCGACGCGGTGCATTGCCTCGAGCTCGGCGTGATCGATGCGATCGTCCCCGAACCCGAGGAGGGCGCCCACACAAACCCTGACGAGGCCGCGCGCCTGCTCGGCGAATCGCTCCAGGAGGTGCTCGAAGAGCTGGAATCGTTCTCGCCCGACGACCTCAAGCGCAGGCGTCGAGCCAAATTCCGCTCCCTCGGCGTTTACGCCTGAGTCAACGGTCCGCCCTGTGGAAAGTTGGGAGCTTCGCGGAACTTTCGGTAGGTTTTGGGCACGGACGGGTGTCACCTCTCCACAACATCCACAGCCTTTTCCCCCGACCCGAGAACGACTTCGGGCCGGAAATCCGGCCCGAATAGTCGACCCCCCCGCTGGGTGGAGAAGCTTTTTGGAGGATATGAATCCTCCTTTGAAATTGTGTTAGCCGATCGGGCCCGACTTGAAACACACAGCCTGTCGGGTTTCGGCAAGAGTCTCTAAGTGGCCCAGAAGCTCACCGAGTACGAGCGCAAGCGCGACCCCAAGGCGACGCCAGAGCCCTTCGGCGAAGAGCGCGGCGGCAAAGGGAAGGAGCCGATCTTCGTTGTGCAGCGCCACGACGCGCGGCGGCTGCACTACGACTTCCGCCTCGAACGCAACGGCGCGCTCGCGAGTTGGGCCGTGCCGAAGGGAGTGCCGTTAGAGCCCGGGCAGCAGGCGCTCGCCGTACACGTCGAGGACCATCCGCTGGACTACGCGACGTTCGAGGGCGAGATCCCGAAGGGGCAGTACGGCGCCGGCACGGTCGAGATCTGGGACCACGGAACGTACGAGCTCGTCGAGGAGAAGAAGAACGGCGGCCTCACCGTTCGGCTGAAAGGCTCGCGTCTTGACGGGACCTGGGCGCTCGTGCCCGCCCATCTCGGCGGGGACGAGAAGAACTGGCTGATCCTGCGGAAGCGGGACGAAGCGAAGCAGGCGCCGCGCGCGAGCACCAGGTACATCCCGATGCTGGCGACGCTTGCAGAGGACGTCCCGCGCGGCGCCGGCTGGGAGTTCGAGGTGAAGTGGGACGGTTACCGCGCGATCGCAACCGTCTCGCAGAGCGACGTCGTGTTGACGAGCCGGAACGGCAACGACCTGACGGCGCGCTTCGAGCACGTCGCCAAGGAGATCGCAAAGGCGGTCAAGACACCCGACTGCGTGCTCGACGGCGAAGTCTGCGCGCTCGACGAGTCCGGCCGTTCGAGCTTCTCTGCGATGCAGCAGGGCAAGTCGGGCACGCCGCTCGTCTACTACGTGTTCGACGTGCTCGAGATCGAGGGGGAGCCGCTCGTCGACCTACCGCTCGTCGAGCGCCGGAAGCGGCTCGGGGCGCTGCTCGACAAGCGAAATCGCACCGTGCGTCTCTCGGAGACCTTCGAAGACGGCCAGGCGCTGCTCCAGGCGGCCACCGAGCAGCATCTGGAAGGCATCGTGGCGAAGCGCCTCGACTCGCGGTACGCACAGGGCAAGCGCACGCACGACTGGTTGAAGATCAAGACGCACGGCGAGCAGGAGTTCGTCATCGCCGGCTTCACGAAGGGCACCGGGCGGCGAGCCTCGAGCTTCGGCGCCCTCGTGCTCGGCTACTACCGTGGCGGCGAGTTGGTCTACGCGGGCAACGTCGGCACCGGCTTCAACAGCAAGGAGATCGACAAGCTGCTCGACAAGCTGCGGCCGTTGAAGCGCGCGACCTCGCCGTTCCGCGAAGTGCCCAAGATGCCGAAGGTCCGTAAGGGGGACGTGATCTGGGTCGAGCCGAAGCTCGTCTGCGAGGTCGAGTTCGCCGAGTGGACGCACGACGGCCGGCTCCGCGCGCCCTCCTACATGGGCCTGCGCGAGGACAAGGCCGCCGAGGACGTGCGCCGGGAGGAGCCGATCACGGATCGAATCGTGAAGGGCACGCGGGAGCTGAAGCTGTCGAACCTCGACAAGGTCTTCTTCCCGGTCGAAGGCATCACGAAGGGCGATCTGCTCGAGTACTACCGAGCTGTCGCTCCCACTCTCGTTCCGCACCTTCGAGACCGTCCGTTCACGATGGTGCGCTGGCCTGACGGGATCGAGGCCGGCCGCTTCTTCCAGAAGGACGCGCCGTCGCACATGCCCGAGTGGATCCCCACGTTCCGGACTCAGGTCTCGACACGCGAGGCACCGAGGCGAAGGAAGTGGGTCAACTTCCCGATTGTCAACGACGAGCTCGCGCTCCTGTGGATGGTGAACATGGGCTGCATCGACATGAACGCCTGGTACTCGCGCATCGACAAGCCCGACCGGCCGGACTTCGTGCTCTTCGACCTCGACCCGTCGCCCGAGGTTGGCTTCAAGGAAACGGTTCAGGTCGCTTTGCTCGTCAAGCAGGCGCTCGACGCCTTCGGCTTGATCGGGTTCCCGAAGACGTCCAGTGCGGAGGGCATGCACGTGCTCGTCCCGGTCGAGCGCCGGTACACCTACGACGACACCCGCCAGTTTGCGGAGATCGTCGCCGGAGCGATCGCCCGCACGAACCGCGGCCTCGCGACGACGGAGTGGACCAAGGCGAAGCGTCGCGGGGTCCTGATCGACTCGAACCAGAACGGTGAGGGAAAGACGATCGCGTCCGTCTACTCGGTTCGCCCGCGTGCGGGCGCGCCGGTGTCGACGCCGCTGCGCTGGAGCGAGGTGAACGAGGACCTCGATCCACTCGCGTTCACGATGCCCGTTGTGCGCGACCGGATCCGCAAGTACGGCGACCTCTTCGAGGGCGTGCTCACGACCAGGCAGCGCCTCACCGATGCGCTGAAGTCGCTGCTGTGAAGGACGGCCGTGCGGGCGAAGCCCGCTCGGCCTCTGTGCGGCGTCGACGAGTCGACGCCTAGGCGCCGGCCGCGGCGACGCGTAGCAACGGCACGGACGCGGGCTCGGGTTGCGCCTCGTGGGAGAGGACGCGCTCGAGCGCCGCGACGCAGCGTTCGTCGAACGCCGTGCCGGTCTCGTCATGGAGGAGTGCCATCGCAGCGTCGTGGGTCCACGCGTCTCGGTAGACGCGCGGTGACACGAGTGCGTCGTAGACGTCGCAGACGGTCAAGATCCGTGTGTCGAGCCCGAGCCTGCTGTCGTCCAACCCGCGCGGGTAGCCCTTGCCGTCCAGGCGCTCGTGATGGCTGTGCACCAGCTCGTGGATGTTGGCATGGAAGCCTCCGAGCTCGCGCAGGAGCTTCACGCCGCGGCCCGGATGCAGCTTGATCGCTGCGAACTCTTCGTCATCGAGGGCGGCCGGCTTCTTGAGGATGTGCTCCGGCACCGACAGCTTGCCGATGTCGTGGAGGAGTCCGCCGATCGCGAGCGCACGGAGACGTCCCGGCGCGAGGCCGAGCTCCTCGCCCACCTGCACCGCGCGCAGCGCAACTCGGCGCGTGTGCTCCTCCGTCGACTCGTCCTTGTCGGCTAGCAGCTGCGTCAGTGCATGAACGCGGGCGCCGAGGAACGCTTCCTCTTCGGCAACGAGCTCGGCCCCGCGCAGGTCGCCGACGAGCGAGCGCGACTGTGCGGACCGGTGCAGGTCGACCGCGACCGTTGCGCCGACGAGCACGATTCCCAACAGCTCGAAGAGGTGGCCGAACCACCAGCCGAGCTCCATGTAGTTCATCAAGAGCGCCGGGGGCAGTGCGGACGTCAGCCAGGCGATGCCGATCACGACGACTAGGTCTGCGGCGCGGTGCGTCAGGAGATAGGTGTTCAGAGCACGCAGCAGCAGCACTGAAAAGAGCACGACGCCGATGATGAGGGCGGCGATCGCTCCGGAGCTGCCGGGCGCAGGGACCGGCGGAACGATGCTTGGGATCGCCATCCCGACGACGCCGAGGCCGATCACGGCGACGAGCGAGAACGCCTGCAGGGCGAGCAGCGCGCGCATGCTGCGCGGGCGGCGCAGCGTCGGCACCGCGGACAGCGCGAGCACCGCCGCGCCGGCGGGCAGCGTCGCGGCGCCCGTCAGGGAGATGACGCCGTTCATTCCGATGATCGCCCCGGGTGTGGCCAGGCCGTGGATTGCGAGCAGTGCCGACATGACGGTGAAGCCCGTTCCGATCAGGACGACGCGGCCGTCATTGCGCCGAACACCGACGATCGTGAGCGCGAGCGACACGACTGCCGCCGCGAGTGCGCTGACGCCGACGCCGACGAAGTGCACCGGAGTCCCGAACATGACCATCCGGTGGCCGAACCCGAGCAACAGTGTGAGGGGAAGGACGCCGCCGATCCCCACGAGGACGGCGAGCGGCACGAGACGCTCCCGGAGGATCAGCCGCATAGGGGTTCGCATCGGCTGTGCGCATCAGTACGTAGAGGGCCATGCGGCCTACCCCGAACGGGTGAGGCTCAGGTTTCGAGCCGCTCGGGATGTCCGAGCGTGCCGAGCTCGGCGATGTCGCGGCGGAAGAAGAGCGCGGTCGTCCAGTCCACGACCACGCGCAGCTTTCGCGTCAGTAAGGGCAGTTGGTAGAGGTGGTACGTGCGGGTGACGAACCAGCCCGGGAAACCGCGGAGCATCAGACCGGGGATCTGCGCGATGCCCTTGTAGCGGCCGAGCGTCGCGACCTGGCCCAGCATTCGGTAGCGGTAGGGCTTCTGCTCCCCGGTCAGGTTCTTCGCCAGCCGCCGTGCCTGCCGTAACGCGTGCTGGGACGTCGGTGGATCGAACTCGTCCGGCGTCGCGAGGTTGGGAACGCGCGCGCCGTCCCCGAGCCCCCAGACATGCGGCATCCCCTCGACCTGCAGCGTCGGCTCGACCTTCACGCGGCCGCGCTCGTCGAGCGGCAGCCCGAAGCGTGCGTTCGCCGGGTTCGCTCGAACGCCGGCAGTCCAGACGACGGTGTTCGTCGAGATGCGGTCGCCGTCGGAGAGCACGGCCGCGTGTTGTTCCACCGACTGGAGCGTCGTGCCGACTCGGATGTCCACGCCGCGACCGAGGAGCTGGCGCGCCGCGTACTCGCCGAGGCTGGGTGGGATGTCCGGCAGGATCTTCGGCGCTGCGTCGACGAGCAGCCAGTGTTGCGGCTTGTCACGCAACGTCGGGTAGTGGCGAAGGGCGTCGCGTACGAGGTCGGCGAGCTCGGCCAGCGCCTCCACCCCTGCGTAGCCGGCGCCGACGAAGAGGAACGTCAGCTCGCGGCGCCGGTGCTCCTCCGTGGACGCCGCACTCGCGGCTTCGAGGCGTCGCAGGACGTGGTTGCGGAGGTAAATCGCGTCGGCGAGGGTCTTGAAGCCGAGCGCGTGATCCGCGAGGCCGGGGATTGGCAACGTCCGCGAGACGGCGCCCAGCGCGACGACGACGTCGTTGAAGCTCACGGTCACCACGTCGTCCTCCGTCTCGACGCGTGCAGTGCGCTGTGCGGTGTCGAGCTCGGTCGCGCGGCCGAGGATCAACTCCGCATGCGGACACATCAGCCGGAGCGGCACGACGACGTGACGCGGCTCGAGGGTCCCCGACGCCGCCTCGGGGAGCATCGGCGTGTAGAGCATGAAGTTCTCCGGCGAGACGATCGTGGCGCCGCGCTTCCCGAGCAGTCGCGCGACGTAGCCGCCCGCGAAGCCGCCTCCGATCACGAGCGTGCCGCCGCGCGCGTCTTCCATCTGGCGAAAGCTGCCGCTTTCGCCCGAAGAATGCAATTCAGGTCGATGAAGCAGTCAGGCGGCGCAGGAAGGTCAGCGCGCCGGCCTTGTCGAGCATCTCGTTGAGGTTCCCGCACTTCGGGCTTTGCACGCAGGACGGACAGCCGTCGGCGCACGGGCAGCCCTCGAGCATGCGCGCGGTGTCCTCAACCCAGCCCTCGAAGGAGTTGAAGCCACGCTCGGTGATCCCCACGCCGCCCGAGTGGCCGTCGTAGATGAAGACCGTCGGGCGGTTCGTCTGGAAGTGGATGTTCGTCGAGAGCCCGCCGATGTCCCAGCGGTCGCACATGGCCCACAGCGGGAGCAGCGCGATCATCGAGTGCTCGGCGGCGTGCAGCGTCCCCAGGAGCGTCGGCATCTTCTCCAGGCCGTCGAGCTGGCCGGGCTCGGGCAGGTACCAGATCGCCTCGGTCTCGAAGCTCGTCTCCGGCAGGTCGAGGTCGACGGTCTCGAGCGTGGACTGGTCGCGGATCGACTTCTTCTGGTACGCGATCACGCGCTCCGTGACCGAGACGCGGCCGAACGACAGGTCGAGCCCGCAGCGCCGCTCGGTGCGCAGCGTCTCCTCGATCGCGGTGTTCGTCTCCTTCTTCGCCTGCGTGTAGTAGTCGCCATTGTACGGGGTGACCACCGCCGTTCTCGCCTGCAGGTCGAGTTCGCGGACGAGGTAGCTTTCGCCGAGATGCAGATAGACGGCGCCCTCGTGAACGGTCGAGTACGCGCGCTCGCGCTCGACAATCCCGAGTACCGTCCCGCTCTGAGCCTCGACGACCGCAAACGTGTCCGGTGTCGTCGAGCGTAGGCCGAACCGCCCCGCGGG
>Ga0307278_10001091_pt1 | contig 13504 bp, 12 predicted proteins | sample ER_DNA_117_FD_194482 | JGI IMG/M metagenome (GOLD analysis project Ga0307278, IMG submission 194482) | Bulk soil microbial communities from the East River watershed near Crested Butte, Colorado, United States - ER_DNA_117 | ecosystem: Environmental > Terrestrial > Soil > Floodplain | place... | reverse complement strand
ATGGAACGCGTCGGCGGCGCTCGCGCCATGTGCTGTGGGATTCGTGAGCGGCTCGATGATCTTCAGCTGCTCGATGATCGAGCCGGGCCACCCATGCGTGACGATCAGCGGCAGCGCGTCCTCGTGCTGGGAGCGGACGTGGATGAAGTGGATGTCGAGCCCGTCGATCTCGGTGATGAACTGCGGCAGCGCGTTGAGCTTCGCCTCGCACGGCCGCCAGTCATAAGCGGTCCCCCAGTAGCGCGCGAGCTCCTGCATCAGCGCGAGTGGCACGCCCTGCGAGTCGTCGGCGACCGTCTCGCGCTCAGGCCACCTGGTCGCGTTGATGCGCCTTTGCAGATCGCTGAGCTCCTCGTCGGAGAAGGCCACCTCGAAGGGGCGAACATCGGTCTTGTCGCGATCCGTCTGTCCTCCAAGCTCAGTAGCGGACAACTGCTCCTCCTAGCGTTGTGTAGGAGCTGAACACTCCTGCCACGTGCGGCTCCTCGCGCCCGTGGACCCCCTGGTCGACACCCCGGTCAGATCGGGGTGCTTACGGCGCGCGCCGCATGACGTCGGTGACGGGTGGATCTACGATGTCGACCGGCGAGCAGAAGCTCGTCGCTTCCTGAGGCAACGCAGCATGGAGTTCCTCGTCGTCGAATGAAGGTCGCGATCGTCACCGGCGCCTCACAGGGGATCGGCGCCGGCCTCGTGGCGGGTTCCGTCGCAGCGGATACGCGGTCGTCGGCACTTCGCGCTCGATCCGCTCCTCCAACGAGCCCGACCTGTTGTCCGTGCAGGGCGACATCGCAGAGGCCGAGACGGCCCAGCGCGTGGTCGAGCAGACGCTAGGTCGCTACGGACGGATCGACACCCTCGTGAACAACGCGGGGGTCTTCATCGGCAAGCCGTTCACGGAATACACGATCGACGACTACGCCACCGTCACGTCCGTGAACCTGGCCGGCTTCTTCCACATCACGCAGCGCGCCATCCGGCAGATGGTGACCCAGGGCAGCGGTCACGTCGTGAGCATCACGACCAGCCTCGTCGACCACGCCAGCAGCAGGTCGCCTTCCGCGCTGACGTCCCTCACCAAGGGCGGGCTGGCCGCCGTCACGCGCGCGCTGGCCACTGAATATGCATCGCGCGGCGTTCGCGTCAACGCGGTCGCGGCAGGAGTCATCCAGACCCCCGCACACGACCCCGCCTCCTACGAGGGCATGGCCAGCCTCCACCCCATTGGGCGCATCGGCCAGGTCAGCGACATCGTCGACGGGATCCTCTATCTCGACCAGGCGACGTTCGTGACGGGCGAGACCCTGCACATCGACGGCGGGCAGGCCGCGGGGCACTGACGCCCGCCGCCCGGCGACCCCTCTGTGATGGCCGCGAGCGCCTGCCATGGCACCGGGGAATTCACGGGCCGCGATACCTAGGGCGTTTAGGCTTAGGTCACCAATGGCCGCAGCCCGTCCGCCGGTGTTGCTGGGCCGAGCCGACGAGCGTCAGCTGCTCGACCGGCTGCTGGAGAACGTCCGCGGCGGCCAGAGCGCGGTCCTGGCCGTCCGCGGGGAGGCGGGCGTCGGCAAGACGGCCCTCCTGCACTACTGCGCCGGGCAAGCGTCTGGCTTCCGAGTCGCCAAGATCGCCGGGGTCGAGTCCGAGATGGAGCTGCCGTTCGCGGCACTGCATCAGCTGTGCGCGCCGATGCTTGCCCGGCTGGGCGCGGTTCCAGAGCCACAGCAGGTCGCCTTGAGCGTGGCATTGGGCCTCGCTTCCGGCGACACCCCCGACCGCTTCCTGGTCGCCGTAGCCGCGCTCAGCCTGTTGGCCGAGGTTGCCGCGGAGCGGCCGCTGCTCTGTTTCGTGGATGACGCGCAATGGCTCGATGCCGCCTCGGGCCAGGTCCTCGGCTTCGTCGCGCGACGGCTGCTGGCGGAGTCGGTGGCGATCGTGTTCGCCGTTCGCGAGCCGAGCGACGAGCTCGAGCTGGTGGGCCTGCCGGAGCTGGCGCTCGGCAGCCTCCAGGATGAGGATGCGCGCGCCTTGCTGGCGACCGTCATCCCGGGACGACTCGATGAGCGTGTGCGCGACCGGCTCGTCGCAGAGACGCGCGGCAACCCGCTGGCGATCCTCGAGCTGCCGCGGGGGCTGACCGCGACGCAGTTGCCCGGCGAGTCGCCGCTGGTCGGGTCGCAGGCGTTGTCGGGGCGAATCGAGGAGAGCTTCCTGCAGCGACTCGAGGGGCTCCCCGAGGAGGCTCGTTCGTTGTTGCTGGTCGCAGCCGCGGAGCCGGTAGGCGACCCTCTGCTGGTGTGGCGTGCGGCCGAGCGACTCGGCATCGGGTTCTCGGCGGTGGCTGCCGACGCGACGGAGGGGTTGCTGGCGATCGGCGAACGGGTGACCTTCCTTCATCCGCTGGTGCGCTCGGCGGTCTACCGATCCGCAGCGGTGCAGGAGCGCCGGGCGGTCCATCTGGCGCTGGCGCAGGCAACCGATAGGAACGTCGATCCGGACCGTCGCGCGTGGCATCTGGCTGCGGCCGCGGCGGGACCTGACGAGCAGGTCGCCGTGGAGCTCGAGCGCTCGGCCGGCCGGGCCCAGGCGCGCGGCGGCCTCGCCGCGGCGGCCGCGTTCCTGCAACGCTCGGTTGAGCTGACCGGCGACTCGGCCCGACGGGCGGACAGAGCCCTCGCCGCCGCCGAGGCGAGCTTGCAGGCAGGCATGTTCGACGTTGGACGTCGGCTGCTGGCCACAGCGGAGGTCGGGCCCGTCGACGAGCTGCAGCGCGCCCGTCTAGACCTGCTGCGCGCCGAGGCCGCGTATTCCGAGAGCCGCGGTAGCGAAGCTCCCGCACTGCTCCTCCGGGCCGCGAAGACCCTCGACCGGCTCGATCCGAAACTCGCAGGTGAGACCTATCTCGACGCATGGAGCGCGGCTCTGTTCGCCGGGCGTCTGGCGAGCACCGGCAGCCTGCACCACGTCTCCCGCGAAGCCCTGGCCCGGCCACGACCGGCCGGCCGGCAGCGTCCATCAGATCTGCTGCTGCACGGCTTCTCGCTGGCGTTCACCGACGGGCGCTCCGCAGCGGCGCCAGTCCTCGAGCGGGCGGCGACGGGGTTCGCCGGCAAGGATGCCACCGTCGAGGAAGTCCTCCGCTGGGGGTGGCTGGCAACAGCGGCTGCGGTGATGGTGTGGGACTACGAGACCTGCGTCGCGGTTGGTACTCGCGGAGTACTGGTTGCCCGCGAATCGGGCGCGCTGACCGTCCTGGCCGTAAGCGCGAACGTGCTCGCCCAGGCGATGGCGTTGGGCGGAGAGTCCGGGAGCGCGGCATCGCTGATCGCTGAGGCCGACAGCGTCACGGAGGCCACGGGTACCCGGGTTGCGCCCTACGGAGCCCTCGTACTCGGCGGTCTTCAGGGCCGCGAAGCCGAGGCCGCCCCGGTCATCGATGCCACCATCCGTGATGCGACAGCCGGGGGTCAGGGAACCGCTGTCCAATACGCACATTGGGCTCGCTCCATTCTCCTCAACGGTCTGGGCCGCTATGAGGAGGCGCTGGCCGCGGCGCAAGATGCAAGCGACGACACGCCGGAGCTGTTCGTCTCGGTCTGGGCGCTGAGCGAGCTGATCGAAGCCGCTGCCCGTACCGAAGACACGCCGCGAGCACGCAATGCTCTCGAGCGCCTCGCCGAGGCGACCCGCGCGCGTGAAACGGACTGGGGGCTGGGCATCGCGGCCCGTTCGCGTGCGCTGTTGAGCGAAGGCAAGACCGCCAAGCGGCTGTATCTGGAGGCGATCGATCGCTTGGGCCGCACGCGGCTGCGCCCCGAGCTCGCGCGCGCGCATCTGCTGTACGGGGAATGGCTGCGGCGCGAAGGTCGCCGCGCGGATGCGCGCGAGCAGCTGCGCACCGCCCACGAGATGCTCGCGGCCATCGGCATGGAAGCGTTCGCCGAGCGCGCCCGCCGCGAGCTGGCGGCCACCGGCGAGAAGCTGCGCAAGCGCACCGTCGAGACACGCGACGAGCTCACACCTCAAGAGCGCCAGATCGCCGGGCTCGCCCGCGACGGACTCTCGAACCCCGAGATCGGCGCCCGCCTGTTCCTCAGCCCCCGTACCGTCGAATGGCACCTCAAGAAGGTCTTCACCAAGCTCGGGATCAGCTCACGCATGGGCCTGCACGACGCGCTGACAACCCCGGACCGGCAACCCACGCCCGCGTAAGACACGAACCCACGGAGGATCAGCATGAGGTCCGACATCGCACCCGGCTCGCCACCCCAGGGCTGCGCGAGGCATGGGATGCGGGCGATCTCGCGCCCTTCCATGGCTGGTCGCGGCGGGCTGGAGCGCCGAACGCCGTCTGATTCGTCCCCCCGGGTGGCGCTCCGCGCGCCTCAGGCGTCCAGGGCGGGTGGAAGCTCGCTGTCGGCGGGCAACGTCACCTGGTCGACGTAGGACTTCGTGCGCGCGATCGCGTCGTGGTCGAAGCGCGCGAGTCGTGAGGCGATGGCCTCGACCTCGTCGTCGAGCCGGTCGTCGGCGATCAGTCGGTTGACATACCCGTACTGCTCCGCGCGCGGTCCATCGCAATCGTCGGCGACGAGCAGGATCTCGAGCGCGCGGCCGCGACCGACCAACCGGGAGAGCCGGGCCATCGGACCGCCCCGAGGGACCACGCCTACGCCGACCTCGAACTGGCCGAGCAGCGTGTTCTCGCGCGAGGCGAACCGCAGGTCACACGCGAGCACGAACTCGCTTCCAGCGCCGCGGGCGCGTCCCCGGATCGAGGCGATGCTGACCACCGGGGCGCGGGCCAGACGGACGAGGACATCGATCCACGCCGGCATTCCCGTGGGACCGACCCCCAGCGCCGCGGTCCGACTCGGGTCGTTCTCGACGTCGTAGTGGGCCAGGTAGAAATCGGGGTTGGCGCTGTCGAAGACGACGGCGTTGAGGTCCGGATCCTGCTCGATCAGGCCGACGAGCTCAGCGAGCTCAGCGACGGTCGTTGCGGTGATCGTGTTGATCGGAGGGTGGTCGAAGGTCACCCGGCAGTAGCTCGGGCTACGACGATCGACGCTGAGATGCGTCCAGGACTCAGACCACGCTTGAGAACCCCGGCCGTTGTTCGAAGGGCTGGTGTCGGTGGTGCTCATGGCGAGCTCCTCAGGTGTCAAGCCTGCGGGATGACGACGTGCTTGACCTCGGCCATGTAGCGGTCGGCGGCCGCGTCGGCCTCGTCTGCGCTGCTCCCCTGCTCGCGCGAGCTCAGGTAAGCGGCGTACCAATCCCACCAGTCGTGCGCGGGCGCGGCCTTCTCGAAGCGGTCGTGATGCTCGGCCGTCTCGTGCAGCAGATCTGCCAGCGAGGCGATGTCCATGTCAGTCCTCCCATTCGCGGCCGGGGAGCCGCGTCGTGATCTCCTGCAGCAGCCACCCGTTGCCGTCGGGATCCTTGAACGACGCGTACGCGAAGTACGAGCGTCCTTGCGCCTCGATGCCCGGGGGCCTCCTGTCTTCCACCTCGCTGACGTCGACGCCGCGGCTGACGAGAGCGGCCCGGGCGGCGTCGATGTCCGTGACTGCGAGGATCATCCGGTCGGCAGAACCGGGCGCGGACGCCGTGAGGCCCTTCCCGAAGTGGATCGAGCACTGCGAGTGGGGCGGCGTGAACTGCACCACCCGGAAGTCGTCGCCGGCGACGATGTCGGCGTCCAGCCGCCACCCGAGGCCCTCATAGAAGCGCTTGGCCCGATCGACATCCGAGACGGGCAACGTCACGACCTCGAGCTTCATGTCCACGCCGAGAGCGCTCTGCGTGCCGCTCGTCGTTTCGCCGCTTGTGTCGGTGCCGGCCATGTTGAGCTCCCTCGGTTGCTGTGCGAGCAGCGTCGCGCGTCTTGCCCCGGCTCGCGCCCGTGGACTCCCTGGTCGGAACCCTGGGCACGGGTCTGACAGGCTTCGTCTCATGCCGTGGCTCCCACAGCTGTTCTCAGGCCCTGCGTTGGAGCGGATCTACGACCGAGCCGCGGCCGACGCCCGAGCGGCTGCCCCAGTGGCGTACTTCGCCGGAGTGAGATCCGGCGAGACCGACGCGCTCGTGAAGTCGTTCGCCGGGGAGCCCGAGCTCCATCACCCGATCCGTGGCCGCGTCAGGGGACGCCGCGCCTTCGAGCGGTTCGTGACCGAGACCAACGCCTGGTTGACCGCGCGCAACGCCGTCGGCGGAGATGTGGAGCGAATCATCACGCCACGGCGCGGGATCGAAGAGACGGTGCTGACCCTCGACGGCGATCGGGGTCGCGTCGAACTGCCGATCGCCATCGCGGCGGACCGCAACGAGGACGCGCGCATCATCGAGCTGCGCGTCTACTACGGCGGGTGGCCGTTGACCGGCCGACACGCCAACCGCCCGCCGCTGCTGCAGCCAGACCCCGACCTCCAGGCGCCCGACGTCGTCGGCGAGTACCAGCGCGCGCTCGCGGCCGGCGACGTCGAGGCTGCGGTTGCCGCCTTCGACTCCGACGCTTATGTCCGCGAACCCGCCGGCGGGGCGTACCTCCATCGCGGCCGGGACGAGCTGGTCGCGCTCTACGAGCGGTTCTTCTCCAACGGCGGCGGCATCCCGCTCGAGCACTGCGCCGTCACCGACGACGACCGCTCCTGCGCACTGGAGTACAACCTGGTCCGATGGGGCCGGACCGAGCTTGCGCCCGAGGCCGGCCTCGCCGTCTACGTCCGTGGCGACACCGGCAAGCTCGCCAGCGCCCGGATATACGACGACGCCGACCCACCGATCAGCTCTGAGCAGTAGCTGGTCCCAGATCCAGACCAGGGCATCGACCAGGGCGTCCACGGGCGCGACCTGGTGGCTCGGCGCGGGACCCTGACACCGGCCCGACGGAGGTAACGATGAGCTCGAGCAATGACTACGACGTGATCGTCCTCGGCGGCGGCGCTCCCGGCGAGCACTGCGCTGCGGCGCTGGCTGCCCGCGGACTGCGCGTCGCCGTTGTCGAGCGAGAGCTGGTCGGCGGCGAGTGCTCGTACTGGGCGTGCATTCCCTCCAAGAGCCTGCTGCGGCCGGGCGAGGCGGTGCAGGGCGCGCGCGAGGCCGGAGCAAGGGCCGAGGTCGACGTCGAGGCCGCGCTCGCGTGGCGGGACTTCATGGTCTCCAACCACTCCGACGCCGGCCAGGAGCGCTGGCTGGCGGACCACGGGATCGACCTGCTGCGCAGCACCGGCCGGCTGGCCGGCACCGGCGCGGTCGAAGTCGACGGCATCCGTCGCACCGCGGAGCACATCGTCGTGGCGACCGGCTCGGATCCGATCACGCCTCCGATCCCTGGACTGCGTGAGCTCGAGGGCGTCTGGGGCACCCGTGAGGCGACCGCCATGAAGGCTGTCCCCCGCCGCCTGCTCGTGCTGGGTGGCGGGTCAGCAGGCGTCGAGCTTGCGCAGGTCGTGCGCCGTCTCGGCGGCGAGGCGGTGCTCGTGGAGGGCGCCGACCGAGTGCTGCCCCGCGAGCCTGCGCCGCTGGGCGAGGCGCTCACCGAGGCCCTGCGCCGGGACGGCATAGAGCTGATGCTGGGGATGCACGCCAGCGCCGCCCGGCGGCAAGGCGACGCGTATGTCCTTCAGTTCGATGGCGGCACGGAGCTGCGGGGCGACCGGCTGCTCGTGGCAACCGGTCGACGCCCGCGCGTCGAAGGCATCGGCCTCGAGACCGTCGGCGTCGAGGCCGACCCCCACGGCATCCGGGTTGACGAGTACATGCGCGCGGGCGAGCGCCTCTGGGCGATCGGCGACGTCACCGGCATCTGGCCGCTGACCCACGTCGGCGAATACGAGGGCGACGTGGTCGCGGCGAACATCTCGGGCGATGCGCATCCGGCGAACTACGAAGCCGTTCCGCGAGTCACCTACACCGATCCGCAGGCCGCGGCGGTGGGCGCGGTCGAGGCGCCGTACAGCGCCACCGCACTCGTGTCAGAGGTGCCGAAGACCGCCACCTACACGCACGCCTACGCCGAATCCAACGGGTTCCTGACGCTGCTCAGCGACGGCGAGCGACTGACCGGCGCCTACGCGCTCGGGCCCGAAGCCGGTGAGTGGCTGCAGCAGGCGACGCTCGCCATCCGCGCACACGTCCCGCTCGAGGTGCTCGGCGACACGATCCAGCCCTTCCCGAGCTTCTCGGGGATCTACGACGCAGCCGTGATGGCGCTGCGCATGGAGATCGCCGACATGCCGCGGCCGATCACACCGATGGACGCGCAGATGGCGAGCATCTCGGCGGAGTCATGACCACTTCCACCCAGCGCGAGCCCGAGCTGCTCGGCCAGACCGTGGTCCTGATCGGCGGCAGCGCCGGAATCGGACTCGAGACCGCCCGACGCGCCCGCAGTGAGGGCGCTGACGTCATCCTCACCGGCCGCAATCCCGAGCGGCTCGAGCAGGCAGCGCTCGACGTCGACGCGCGGAGCACAGCCGCCTTCGACGCCACCGACGCCGCAGCGCTGAAGCGGTTCTTCGACGGGCTGCCCGACCGGATCGACCACGTGTTGGTCACGGCCGGTGGCCCGAGCTACGTGCCCGTGCTCGAGATGGATGCAGATCAGGTGCGCGACGCGCTCAGCGACCACGTGGTGCTGGGGCTCGAGGTCGCACGCAACGCACGCGCCAAGATGAGGCCCGGCGGCACACTGCTGCTCATGGGCGGCACCGGCGGCCGGCGGATCAGTCGCGACCTCGGGCTCGTTTCCGCGGCCACCGCCGCGCTGCCGCCCTTCACGGCGGCCCTCGCGCTCGAGCTCGCCCCGGTTCGCGTCAACCTCATTGCCGCCGGCTTCGTCGACACGCCGCTGTCGGCTTCGTACTTCTCCGCCGAGGGACTCGAAGCCCGGCGCGAGGAGCTCCGAAGCACCCTGCCAATCGGCCGCGTGGTCGGACCGGCCGACGTCGCAGCGCTCGCCGTTCACCTCATGACCAACACCGCCCTCACCGGCGCGACGTACGACATCGACGGCGGACAGCAGTTCGTCGCCTGACCGCAGGAGGAGATCATGGCTCAGACCTCGGATCAGCAGCCACTTCAGCTCGGCGCCTCCCAAGGAGTGAGCGCCGTCGGCTCGACCCCGCTCAGTCGCGATCAGGCGCGGGCGGTGTTCGGGCAGGTCATGGGGCTCGTCGCCCTGACGCTCGGCTTCCTGGCCCTCGGCGCCTACGTCGGCCGCGACCTGAGCGGCGGGATCGGAATCCTCTTCTTCATCGCAGGATTCGCATGCGTCTTCGGCCTCAACATCGCCTCCAGTCGAGGCCGCGACCAGCTGGCAACCACGCTGCTCTTCGGCCTCGGGCTGTTGCTGGGGCTGGCGCTCGGTCCCGTCCTGAACTCTTACGCGAAGGCCGATCCATCAGCGCTCTGGCAGGCCGCCGGGGCCACGGGCGCGTTCGTCGCCATTCTGGGCACGGTCGGCTACGCAACTCGCCGCGACCTGTCCTCGTGGTACCGCGTCCTGTTCTTGGGGCTGCTGGCGTTGCTCGTGTTCGGGCTCGTCGCGATCTTCGTCTCGATCCCCGGCGCGAACGTGATCTGGTCGGTCGCCGGACTCGTGATCTTCGGCGGATACACGATCCTCGACTTCAACCGGCTCCGCCGCGCGGGCGCGGAGAGCGCGGTGCCGATCGCAGCAAGCATCTTCCTGGACGTCCTGAACATCTTCCTGTTCCTGCTCCAGCTGTTCGGCGGCCAGCGCAACTAGGCATTGACCATGTCCGAACACGTGCACATGCCCTCGCTCGGCAGGGCGACCCAGTGGCTGAACTCCGAGCCACTCGGCCCCGCCGAGCTGCGCGACCACGTCGTCCTGGTGGACTTCTGGACGCTGACCTGCATCAACTGGCTGCGCACCGAGCCGTACGTCCGTGCGTGGTCGCAGGCCTACCGCGACGACGGGTTGATCGTCATCGGAGTCCACACGCCGGAGTTCTCCTTCGAGCACGAGATCGACCGCGTGCGGCACGCGACGCAGGAGCGAGCGATCGACTACCCGGTCGTCGTCGACAACGACTACGAGGTCTGGGACGCCTTCGACAACCACTACTGGCCGGCGCTGTACTTCGTCGACGCGGAGGGCATCATCCGCGACCACCACTTCGGCGAAGGACGCTACGAGGAATCGGAGCGCGTCGTCCAGCGGCTGCTCGGCGTCGAGCGCGACCTCGTCTCCGTCGAAGGGCTCGGCGTAGAGGCGCAGGCCGACTGGGACCACCTGCAGACGCCCGAGACCTATCTCGGCTACGAGCGCAGCGAGCACTTCGCGTCACCGGAACGCCCCGCGTTCGACCAACGCCGCGCCTACGAGCTGCCCGAGCGGCTGCGGTTGAACCACTGGGCCCTCGCCGGCGAGTGGACGATCGGGCGTGAGAACGTCGTGCTCGACCAGGCCGGTGGGACCATCGCCTACCGCTTCCACGCGCGCGACGCGCATCTCGTGCTCTCTGCCGGAGCGCCAGAGCCGATCCCCTTCCGCGTGCTCCTCGACGACCAGGCTCCGGGCTCCTCACACGGCGTGCACGTCGACGAAGACGGGAACGGCCTGCTCGAGGACGGCCGCCTCTACCAGCTCGTGCGCGAACACGACACGGTCCGCGAGCGGACGCTTCAGATCACCTTCCTGGAGCCCGGCGCCGAGGCGTACGTGTTCACCTTCGGGTAGCCGCGGACGGTCGAGCGTCGTCGGGTCGAAGACGCAGGACCGACCGCGGGCGTGCAGCCGCCGGCGCCGGCGCGGGCTGCCCGCCGCAGCACGCCGCCGGCGCGGGCCACTTGGCTTGCGATCTCGTGCTGGTGTCGCCGGCGGTCGGGTCCGTAGAGCAGCGCAAGCAGCCACCGGGTAGCGTCGCCGGCGGCCTCGTTGGCGGCCTGCAGCCCGAACAGGTAGGTGCGACATGGGCCGACCGGAACGTCCGCCATGACCACGCGCGCGAGCATCGCCGTCGTGCGTCCCCCGATGCCCCCGTGGCGCAGCGCGGGCGTCACGCACGCGGCGAACCGACCGGTGTGGCAGTGTGCGGCCGCTCTGAGCTCCGCGGCCAGGCCCTGCGTGGCACCTCGCAGCTGCCGAGCCTCGGCGTCCGAGGTCGCGTCGACCCTCGGGTCCGCAACCGAGACCGCGCCGAGCGCCGGCCGCGACACCCCCTCGTGGGGGCCGAACCCCACGGCGGGCGCGACGGGATCGGCGACGCGGCCGCTGGCAGTCGGCGCCGCACAAGCGGCCAGGGCGGTCGTCAGGACGAGTGCCCGGCACAATGACCTTGCGTCGATCATCTCGACTGCTCCCCGCGGACGCGGCGGGTCAGCTCGGCCAACTCGTGGTTGAAGCGCTCGGGCTCCTCCAGGTGCGGCACGTGACCGACGCCGTCGTACCAGGAGGCCTCGGCAGTAGCGCAGGTGGCGAGGACGTGCTCGGCCATCGCTGGGAGCACGACCGAGTCCGCTCGGCCCTGCGTGACGAGCAGCGGCACCTTCAGGGAGCGCAGCACGTCGTCGGAGTCGATCTCGCGGGCCGCGAGATTGGCGCGGATCGCTGCCGGCACGACGACGTTCCAGCACACCGCCGTCTCGAGCTCGTCGTCGGGGAGCGGCTTCATGAGGCACGTCCTCACGAAGGAGCGCATGGCCCGGATGTTGGTCGGCAGGTCGTCCGCCGTGGCGTCGACGAAGTGGTCGAGGAAGCCGGGGCCGATCAGCGTGCCGAACGAAGACTCGCCCAGCTTGACCGTGCCCTCGACGAAGTTGATCGCGGCGATCCGATCCTGGCCGCACGCGCGCACGTAGTCGCAGATGACGAAGGCGCCGTAGGACCAGCCCACGAGCACCGGCCGGTCGAGCTCGAGCTGGTCGATGATCGCCGCCACATCGTCGGCCCAGAGCCCGGCATCGGTGTAGTGCTCGGGCTCCAGCGGCGCGTGAGACATGCCGTGGCCGCGAAGGTCGTAGGCCACCAGCCGGAACTCGTCCGCGAGGGCGCCGTCGTATTGCTTGGCCCAGCAGAGGTGGTTCTGCGACCAGCCGTGGATGAACAGGATCGGCGGGCCGTCCCGCTTCCCCCACTCGCGCACGTGCAGGCGCAGTCCGCCGCCGCCCTCGACCGCGTGGACCTTCATCCGCCCTGCCGGCGTCTGCTCGCGCTGTTCGACCGTCGCCATCGCCCGCCTCCTCGTGTTCGTCGGATCGATCCGATCGTGGACGCGGAGGAGCCGAAGCGCATCGGGCGAAGCGCCTTATCTTTGGCCCCGCGCATCCCTATCTTTGGTGGCCGAGATGGCGGCTCGCGCCACCGAGGTCTTCGTCGGACGCGCACGCGAGCTCGCAGAACTCGAGCGGGCGCTCGGGGCAACGCGGGCCAGGAGCGGGCTGACCGTCCTCGTCGCGGGGGAGGCGGGCATCGGCAAGACCCGGCTCGTCTCCGAGCTCGCGAGACGCGCCGGCACCGAGGGCTTCGAGGTCCTGCTCGGCCGTTCGATCGATCTCGTCGGCACGGAGCTGCCGTACCAGCCGTTCGTCGAGGCGCTCCGCCCGCTTGAAGACCTCTGGCAGGTCGACGAGCCGCCCGCGGGCTCGCAGCTGCGGGTCTTCGAGCGGACGCTCGCGCTGCTCACCGAGCGCGCGGGCGCGGCGCCCGTGCTGCTCGTGCTGGAGGATCTGCACTGGGCGGACACGTCGACGCTCGACCTGGTCGTCTTCCTCACCCACAACCTCCACGACAGCCAGGTTCTCCTGCTCGCGACCTATCGCGCCGACGACCTCACCTCGGCCGAGCGGATGCGTCGATTCGCCGACGGCCTCCGGCGCTCGGGCTCGGCGACCCTGCTCGAGCTGGGACCGCTCGCACACGACGACCTGGCAGCGCTGCTCGAGGCCCGCGCCAACGCTCCGGTGCCGGCGGCCGTCACGGAAACGATCGCCGTCCGCTCCGAAGGCAACCCCTTCTTCGCCGAGGAGCTCTTCGCGGTCGCCGATAGGACCGGCGAGCTTCCGCGCGGCCTGCGCGAGCTGCTGCTGCAGCGCGTCGACCATCTGGATCATCCGACGCAGGACCTGTTGCGCCTGGCCGCAGCGGCCGGGCGCGACGTCGGGTACCCGCTCCTGCGCGCGGTGGCGGCGCGGCCGGAGCACGAGGTGCGCGAGTCGCTGCGCCGGGCGATCGAGCACGGTGTCCTCGTCCCGGAGCAGGCGACCGGCAGCTTCCGCTTCCGCCACGCCCTCCTCTCGGAGGCGATCTACACGACGATCCTGCCCGGCGAGCGGGAGGAGCTGCACGCGCGCCTCGCGCAGGAGCTCGCACGCTGTGGAGCCGCGTCGCCGGCGGAGCTCGCGCCGCATTGGGCAGCGGCGGGCCGCAGCTCGGAGGCGCTTGCCGCGTCGGTCGACGCGGCGCGCCAAGCGGAGGCCATCTTCGGCCTCGCGGAGGCTCACGCGCATCTCGAGCGGGCGCTCGCGCTCT
>Ga0307278_10001089_pt1 | contig 13519 bp, 15 predicted proteins | sample ER_DNA_117_FD_194482 | JGI IMG/M metagenome (GOLD analysis project Ga0307278, IMG submission 194482) | Bulk soil microbial communities from the East River watershed near Crested Butte, Colorado, United States - ER_DNA_117 | ecosystem: Environmental > Terrestrial > Soil > Floodplain | place... | reverse complement strand
CCAGAAAGTTACGGCGACGGTGGCTGTGGCCTTGATCGGGTACCAAGTCTCACCACGACAGCGCTCAGTATCAGTATCAGGGGGTATACCGGTAGAACGGATCGCTTATCGTCGGCGCCGCAGTGGTGAGCCAGCCGACGGCTCGGGATCAAGCGAGGGACCTCCTCGACCGACTCGGGATCGGCCAGCTTGCGGATCGCAAACCAGCGCAGCTCTCCGGCGGTGAGCAGCAACGGGTCGGGCTCGGCCGTGCTCTTGCTCGCCAAGCAATGCTCTATCTGTTCGACGAACCAACCGCTCACCTGGATGCGCACCTTCGGGACGTCTTCCTGGGCGAGATCGCGGCGCGGCAGCGTGAGACGGGGGCGGCGGCGATCTACGCAACACACGACGCGGCCGAGGCCTTGGGGCTGGCGGATCGGGTCGCCCTTCTGGTGGGTGGCCGGGTGATCCAGGTCGGTACACCGCAGCAGCTCTACGTAGAGCCGGTCAGCGCGACGGCCGCCACGCTGACTGGTCCGGCCTCGATCCTGTCCGGGCCGGATGGGCCGCTGCTGGTGCGGCCCGATTGGGTGCGGTTCGGTGGTGATCGAACAGGTGTCGTAGTCGACGTCTGGTTCCGGGGTTCGCACACTGACTACGCCTTGCAGACCACCGACGGTGGTCTATTGCTCCGGAGTCAGGCGACGCCCACTCATCACCGTGGCGAGCAGATTACTTGGTCACTTGATCAAGCATGGCCGCTGCCGGAGGATCACTAGCGTCGTCGGCTTTACGTCCCGAGCAATGCCGCGGGACCCGAGTGCAGGTTGCCCTCGTTCACGATTTTCAAGTGGCGAAGAGTGAAGTCGCGAAGATAGCGGACCTGCTGCCCAGTCAGCCGATCGCAGATCCACTCCCAATGCAACGACACCCAATCCCCTGGAACAAGTTCGCCGATCATGCTCACCCCGTCGATGGCCCGCACCACCGACTCAGACATCGGCTCGCCGAGGCCCAGTGTGCGGCCGTCCCACGTGAGTGGGCGGGACTCGACGACGACCTGGTCGCCAGTCACCGCTTGCACCTGTCCCCATCGAATGCGGCAGCGGTCGAGGACCGTCAACGCATGCGGGGCCTTGCGCCCATCGCTCAGCAGACCTGTCCAGGGATAGATGCAAAAAACCGCGAAACTGTGGTGCGGCACCCCGCCGGCGAGCACGCTGGTGCTGAGCGTCGCAAACTTGCCCCCGGTGATCCGGCGGAAGCGTTCCTCCATCGAGTTGCCGACGGCGCGGGTGCTCACGTGCTCAAGCCGCTGACTGCCGACCCAGTAGGCCTCAACAACCCGGGCGTCGAGCGGATCGGGAAGCCCGGTCGCTCCTGCGATCAACTCCAGATAGGGCCAGGCCCCCGCGAATTGCTGGGCGAGAGCGCGCAGGCCGCGATCATCGGCTCCGGCCACACCGTAGGAGAAGAACGACTCATGGTCACCAGGGCCGCAGTATCCGTGCAAGTTCGGTGGGAATGCGTAACGGACGAACAACACCGGCCCAGGCACCCGGGTGCGGTGCTGAGTTCGGGTTTCGGGCTTGAGACGCTGAGTGCGATCGCTCATTGCTGTGGCCGGCCCATCAGCTCCAAGCCGGCCAGCGCCTCCTGTGCTTCGGCTTCGTCGATCAGCTCCAGGGCGAAGCCCATGTGGATCAGCACCCAGTCACCGGGAGCCAGGTCTTGCTGATCAAGCTGGAGCATCCCGATGTTGATCTTGCGCGGTGCACCAGACACGTCGACCAGCGCGAGTTGTCCTCCGTAGCCGTCGAGCAGCTCGATGACCTGTCCGGGAATGCCGAGACACATGGTGCTACACCCGCTCTCCAACGCTGTGTTGATCATCGATCAGCTGCCTCACCAGCCGGCGTACGGCGGCGGCTGCCGCTGGCACCGCATCCTGCACGGCCGCCGTCAGCCCAATTCCTTCGGTGAGCTCGACTGGTCGACAGCCCACCAGGTACGTCGGCGGCAACTGTCCGCCAAGGTCGGGGAGCGCCGCCAGCACTGCGACTGGGTCCATCCCGTGAGCGTCGAACTCCCCGCCCTGCACATCCTCGGCACCGATCTTGAGAACGACCAGCCCACCGGCTGCGCCGGGTCCCGGGCGAGCATCGATCAGCACAAGTGCGTCGTATCCCTCGAGCAGGTCGTAGGCCAGGTGCATGCCGCGTATCCCATAGTCGACCAGCCGGGTTTGCACCGGGAGCGGCTGCGTTTCTCCGGCAAGGTGGCGGACGACCTCCGGTCCGAACCCGTCGTCACTGAGGAAGATGTTTCCGACCCCTGCGACGAGAATGCTCGGTTTCTGGTCAGCTCTTTGGTTGCGGTTCACATCCGCCGCATCTCGACATACCGCTTAGCGTCTGGGATGGACCGTACGCCCACGAAGACTCCGACCGCGAATGCCACGGCGGCCAAAACGACCGCAGCAATCCCAATGCCCTTCATCTGCTCTCACCTTCCTTCATTCCAGTGATCAAAGTGGAACAACTTCATCCGGGGAGAAGTACAGGTACCGGCCGTACCAGTCATGAAGGTCGCCGGCCGGGTCGTCGACCAGCACGACCGCGACATGGGTCTCATCATCAAGATCGCGATGGATCGCGGTGACCCGTGCCACCTGGTCGGCATAGAACAGATCCTGTGCATCGGCGCGTCGCCGCGGGTTCAGCCTGACAAGGCTCCCCTTGCGGACGGTCTCGCCGGAGATCACGACCTCGCCGGTGTCCGGGTCATGATCATTAAAGACGGCGAACGGGTCGTCCGCGTCATTCCACGATGGTGGCAGCGGGTCCGGATCGCGAAACGTGCCATGCAGCCGCAGCAGGTCCTCAGGCGACATCGCATCACAGCGTTCGATGATCTCCGCGGCCTTCGGATCCGTAGCACGCGCCTCAGCCTTCTCGGCGTCGGTCATCGTCAGCACCCGCAGCATGAGGATCTCGTCGATCTCGGTGGCGTCGAACAAGGAGCCCGTGCTCTCACCGGCGATCTCGGGATAGTCGTAGAGGATGATCGGCGAGCCGAGGACCGCCGAGACCGCTCCTGGCTCGCCGGCCAGGACCGGCCAGCAGCGGTGCTGCCCGCACTGCTCGGCTGCCTTTCGGGCGTGTCCGGGCGGGTCGATCACAGAGAGGAACGCGGCGGACGGATCGCGAGATTCGATGATCATGTGCGTACCGAGGAGCGATCTGCGCAGCGCCTCATCCTTGCCGGTCATGCCGCCAGTTGTGGCCTGGTTGTCAATCGAGACAGTAAGCCGATGCAGCTCATCGGCTGGCTCCAGCAAAGCGGAGACAGTGGCCGCTACTGGCCAGCGTTGTCGCACCAATCGGCCGGCCAGGTGACCAAGTTGATCATGGACCGGCTCCGTGTTTTCCCCTGCCTCGGCCATCACACTCCAGGACTGACCGGACAGCAGATCCGCCAGCGGCACCGTGCGACTGGACTCGACCTCAACCGCCTCGTCCCAGCTGAACCAGCGTTGACTGTTGACCCGAAGCTCGCGGACCGGCAGATACGCCTCGCGATCGTCTAACCGCTCCGTACGCCGCTGCTGCAACTGCAGAAAGCGCACGTAGATAATCAAGTCGGCCTGCGCACTCTCGCTACTTTCGTTGCGGCCCAGATCGAGCAGACCCAGATCAAGCAGGCACTGCATCGACAGATGCGAATCTTCGCCGATTCCCGCCACCTCGGCGCCCTGCGGACCGAGCACGCCAAACTGCCATCTCAGCTGGTTCTTGCTCGAGGTCGCCCGATACGGGTACAGCAAATACCCCTCATAGAGCACCGCATCCGCCACAGCACGAATGCTGTCGAGCCCGGCCGAATTGGAATCTGCGGAGTGGACGCTCACTGCTCGCTCACCCGCTCCGCACTGAGCAGCCGTTCCATCACCGAGTCCCAGCTCGTGAGGCCGTGCTCAGCCTTGTAGCGGGTCAGTTCGTTGAGGGCGTCTCGACTCAGTCGCAACCATCCGCTGCCAGGAAAGTGCTGGTCCATGCATGATCGCCAGACTGCGACCGGCATGCGGTAAGCGTCCTCCAGATGCCAGGGCACCTGCTCCACGCCGAATCCCGTGATGCCCCGTGTGAAGCAGGTTCCGGAGAACATGAAGAGCAGCGGTACTTCGCCGCTGGTGAGCTGGTGCAGGTACTTCGAAGCAGTCACCTCGAGGTCGTAGGTCACCGGCATGGGAAGATCAACAAGCGTTGCCTCGGAGAAGCCTTGGACCACGGTCGAGCAATTCATCCAGAGGAACGGTTTGAGGGTCTGCGACCATCGCTCCCGCGGTCCGAATTGATCGGCGAGTCCCGCCGTCTCGTGCGGGTCATACCCCCGCCGTTGAGGCTCGATCCGCACCTGACAACGAAGTGCCAGGGCGTGCACCTGTTCGCCTGACCGCTCACTGATCTGGAGACGGGCGGTCAGCTGCGGGACCGCGGCGTACGGTTCCGCGATCACGTCGTCGATGCGAAAGTCGAGGTCGATCACGCGCTGGCCTCCCGAGTGATCGCTCGGCTGCGCTCCGCGACGGATGCAAAGAAGTCCGTGATCACCGCACGCGCATCCTGCCCCCCATCGAAGCCGCGCCACACGGTACGCAGCCGCCCAGCCAACCCGTAACACGCGTCGATCGGTACCAGAAAGCACTGCGGTTCGTGATCATGATCCGGAGCGCGTACCAGGAGTGCCTCGACATCATCGCTCAGTACGACAAGCTCGGGGTTGGCCTCGAGCACCTCGGTCCACGCCGTCAGCCCTAGCTCCGACTCGGTGACACCAGCGGGCCCGGGATAGAAAGCCACCACCCGATCCAATACAGAGCTGGAGAAGAAGAACGCGAGCCCGACGGGAATGTCGAGTGACTCCCAACCGGCTTCGCTCAGTTCAAAGTCAGGAAACGACAGGTAGCGCTCCGGCACTGCGCGATAGCGCTGACTCGCCGACTCGGCGGTGAACAACAAGCCGCAGCCCCGGCAGGCGCACATCAGCTGGCGGCTCTGAATATCGACGATGTGTGGATGATCACCGGTGATCGGCTCGGCACACATGTCGCACGTCTGCTGGTCTGGATCGGGCGGCGGGCGGTTTGCGATCCGACGCAGCACCGACAACGCGTTCGGCGCCTCCGGGTTGACGGGCACGGCTCGGCCCTCAGACGCCTGCCGGCACGGCCACGCTGAGCACTCCGTCGCGCTGCAGCAACGGTAGCGGCTCGAGATGATGATCGCCGTCCAAGCCGGCCCCGGCTCGCCGAGCGTCATAGCAGGCCCGGCAGTGCGGGCAGACCAAGATCAAGTTCGCGGCGCTGTCACCAAGCCGGCGCTCGAGCAGCGCGCCGACCAGGCTTTCGTGGCAGGTCGGGCAGTGATCCCGATAAGCGAACAGATCCCCGCCCAGCCGACAGGCGATGAAGCCGATGCCGTCCTTCTCGAAGCCGCCGATCTCGCCGGGCACCAGATCGGCCAGCTCGGGAATCGGCAGCCAAGCGGCCGCAGCCTCGCCCTGATCGAGCCGGACGCGCAGCGACTCGACGGAGATCAGACCGGGCACCGACCGTGCCGCCGGCTCGACCTGGATTGCCGTGACTTCTGGCGCCGCAACTTGGATTGCGCCCTCCACGGCCAGTTGCAGTGTCACTGTCGAGGAGGGACAGCTGTCACAGGTGCCGAGCAACCGCAGCGTGACCACACCAGCGTCGTCAATCCCCAACAGTTCGACATCCCCGCCGTGGGAGCCCAGGTACGGTCGCACGCTGTCCAGCGCGGCAGCGACTCGGGTCGTCACGTCGTACGGATGGAGTCCGTGCACCAGGAGCAGGCCCGAGACAAGCTCATCGGCCGCTAGCGCGTGTAGAGCCACAGCATCAAGTCGGCCCGCGTCGCCCAATACCTCAAGCAGGCGCTCCAACCCTGCCCCATAAAGGTTCGTCACCAGGGCGACGAGGTCCTCTCCTCGCTGCTGGGCCACTGGCCCGCTCGTGCCCAGAGCACTCAGCAGGCTATCGATCCGCTCGCCGGTCTCACTGAGATGATCAAGACCCGACTGAGGCTGCATCTACTCACCGGTTAGTGACTGGGTGGGCGAGTGCAACAGTTCAAGCTTCTTGCCACCGCCGAGATACATGTGCACCCCACACGGCAGGCACGGATCAAAGCTGCGCACCGTGCGCATCACGTCGATGCCCTTGAAATGATCCAGATCGTTTTCCTCGAAGATCGGTTGGCCCTGCACAGCATCTTCGTACGGACCCGGCGTTCCAAATGAATCGCGAGGGCTGGCGTTCCAGGGAGTTGGCGGGTAGGGGTGGTAGTTGGCGATCTTGCCATCCCGGATCACCATGTGGTGGCTCAGCACGCCGCGGACCGCCTCGGTGAAGCCACAGCCGATACCCTCCTTCGGAACTTCGAACTTCTCCCAGGTCTTCGTTCGCCCCGCTCGGATCTCTTCCAGTGCCTGCTCCGCAAAGTAGACCGCAGAGGCTGCTGCGTAAGCCTGGAAATACGTCCGCGCCCGATTCCGCTCCAAGGTATTCGAGCCGTGCTCCGGAATTTTCCACTCCAGGCTGACTGGGCCCTTGAGCGCCGTCTTGGGCAGATTGATCTGAACGCTGCTGCCGGTGGCCTTGACGTACCCTCCGACGTCGACGAGTCCTGACAGGGCGGTGGACCACAAGCGGGCGAGCGGACCGCCGCCTGTGTCGAGCGCGAGATGATCTTGGCCGTCGAACCAGCGCGGGCTCATCACCCAGCTGTACTTGTCGTCAAGATCACGCTTCTGCGGATGCGGCTTGGTGTGCTGGTTCCATGGATGGCGCCGGTCGACAGGATTGCCCAGGGGATCGTTCCTGACGAACATCTCCTGGTCTTCCCAGTCGTCGTAATAGGAGGATCCTAGGAGAATTCGAAGACCTAAGTTGATCTTCACCAGGTCGTTGGTCAGCAGGTTGCCGTCGACGACGACGCCCGGCGTGACAAACATCGCCCGGCCCCAGTCCGTCATGTCCTTATAGTCGAAGTTGCAGACCGCCGGATCCTGGAAGGAGCCCCAGCAACCGAGCAGCGTCCGCCGCAGACCGACCTTTTCGTATCCCGGCAAGGCCTCGTAGAAGAAGTCGAAGAGGTCGTCGTGCATGGGCACGACCTTCTTCATGAACTCGACGTAGCGCATCAGCCGGGTCAGGTAATCCGTCATCAACTGGATCGTGGCGACCGTTCCGACGCCGCCCGGGTAGAGCGTCGAGGGGTGAACGTGCCGACCCTCCATCAGGCAGAACATCTCACGCGTGTAGCGGCTGACCTGAAGGGCCTCGCGGTAGAAGTCGCCGGTGAACGGATTCAGCGCTCGCATGATGTCGCCGACAGTGCGGTAGCCATGATCACCAGCGTGTGGCGCTTCAGTCTGGTTAGCCCGTTCCAGCACACCAGGATTGGTCTCGGAGACCATCTTTTCGCAGTAGTCGACGCCGACCAGGTTCTCCTGGAAGATGTTGTGGTCGAACATGTACTCGGCGGCCTCGCCGAGGTTCACAATCCACTCACCGATATGCGGCGGCTTCACCCCGTACGCCATGTTCTGGCAGTAGCACGAGCACGTCGCATGGTTGTCGCCGCAGATGCCGCAGATCCGACTGGTGATGAAATGGGCGTCCCGTGGGTCCTTGCCCTTCATGAAGATCGAATAGCCGCGGAAGATCGATGAGGTCGAGTGACACTCGCTGACCACTCGCTGCTTGAAGTCGATCTTGGTGTAGATGCCCAAGCTGCCGACGATCCGGGTGATGGGGTCCCAGGCCACCTCGACCAGGCCTTCGGCGTTCTCACTGAGCTTGCTGGGCTTGGCCATGGTCGTGGTCATGGGCGCTTGCCTCCTTGCACTACGTGGACTTCGGTGCCTACCAGGTGCGGGTCGCGCCCGAGGTGAGTTGGGAACCCGGCTTACGCCACTTGGGTTCTTGGTCGACCGTGTGCTGAGTCACCGAACGGAGGCGACGCAGGGTCGCACCCCAGGCGCTGACCACGGTGGTGGAGAGCTTGCCGCCTGGGGGCTCGTCCATGAACGGCATGAACTTGTCGGGGAAGCCGGGCATCGTGCAGCCGATGCAGATGCCGCCGACGTTGGGACACCCGCCGACCCCGTTGAGCCAGCCGCGCTTGGGCACGTTGCACTTGACCACCGGGCCCCAGCAGCCGAGCTTGACGATGCACTTCGGCGAGCCGTACTCGGTAGCGAAGTCAGCCTGCTCGTAGTAGCCGGCGCGGTCACAGCCCTCATGCACGGTGGCGCCGAACAGCCAGGTAGGCCGCAGTGCATCGTCGAGCGGGATCATCGGCGCCTGATCGGTTGCCATGTACAGCAGATAAGTGAGTGTCTCGGAAAGGTTGTCGGGCTGGATTGGACAGCCAGGCACGTTGACGATCGGAATGCCGGCTTTCGACTTCCAGCTCCAGCCGAGATAGTCCGCAACTCCCATTGCCCCAGTCGGGTTGCCGGCCATGGCATGGATACCGCCGTACGTTGCGCAGGTCCCGGCGGCGACGATTGCCGTGGCTTTCGGAGCGAGGCGATCCAACCATTCGGAGGTCGTGATCGGCTGGCCGGTGGCCGGGTCGTTACCGAAGCCGCACCAGTAGCCCTCGTCCTTGATCTTCTCGTTCGGGATTGAGCCCTCGACCACCAGCACGAACGGCTCGAGCTCGCCGCGGTCCGCCATACGGAACCACTCCAGGAAGTCGTCCTGGCCACCCTCCGGCCCGCACTCGAAGTCGATCAATGGCCAGTGCACGGCGATTTGCGGGAGCCCGGGAAGCGCGCCGAGAGCGATCTCCTCGATACTCGGCTGAGTCGCCGCGGTCAGCGCGACCGAATCTCCGTCACAGCTGAGGCCGGCGTTGATCCACAACACGTGGATGAGCGTTTCTTGTGCCTTGAGGGCGGCGGGCGTTGGCATAGAAGCCACCTTTCCCAAACCGGATCTGCGGTGACCCGCGCTGCTGGGGCCGGCTGTCGGCCCACTTCCGCAGCTTCTTCCGTCTTAACATTCGGCCCGGAACGGCGTCAAGGAACCTGAAGCTCACCTAATGAGTGCTCGCATTTTCTTCAGCCAGGCGTACCAGTCGGACAGGCCGTCTCCGGACTTGACCGACACAGGCATGATCTCGGCGGCTCGATTCACGCTATGTGCATAGCTGCCGAATGTTTCGAGGTCGAAGTCGACATACGGCAGCAAATCGGTCTTGTTGACGATCACCAGGTCGGCCACGGAAAACATGTGCGGATATTTCAGTGGCTTGTCCTGCCCCTCGGTGATCGAAATGATCACTACCTTGGCGTGCTCACCAATGTCGAAGAGTGCGGGGCAGACCAGGTTGCCGACGTTCTCGATGAAGAGCCAGGATCCTTGGTCAGGATTCAGCGCCGCCGCCGCCTTCTGCACCATCGGAGCATCAAGGTGACACCCAGCTCCGGTATTCACTTGAACCGCGCGGGCGCCGGCTCGTCGGATGCGCTCACTGTCGAAGGTCGTTTCCTGATCACCCTCGATAACGCAAACGGGGTAGATGCCCAGCTCAGCAATGGTGCGTTCCAGCAAGGAAGTCTTACCCGAACCTGGGGAGCTCATCAGGTTCAGCGCTGTGATGTCCCGCTTGCTGAACCAGTCCCGATTGTGCTGGGCGAGGTGGTCGTTCTTGGCCAGAATCGCCTCGCCAATGATCAGATTCTCAGTGCTGGGAGCATGCCGGTGTACGGCGTCAGGTGAATGCTGACTTTGCTGATCGTGATCACGGTGCTGGTGATCATGGTCGTGAGGATGATCGTGATGGTGATCATGTGCAGAGTGCGCGTGGTCGTCGAGCGTCACCACACGCACGTCATCTTCGTTGCCGCAGCCGCATGTCAGGCACATGGCTCGGCCACCAACTCGACTGAGAGGACCCGGAGCTCACGACCCGCGATCACGTCAACGTCCGCGCTGCCGCACGGACACAGCAGGATCAGGTCGTCGAGCGCGAAGTCCTGTCCGCATGATCGGCAGTGCGCCGCTCCTGGTGTTTTTTCGACCACCAGCGTCGAACCCTCTAGCGAGGTGCCGCTGGTGAGGAGCTCATAGCAAAACTCCATCGCGTCGGGCACCACACCGGAGAGCCCACCTACCTCAAGCCGCACAAGGCTAACCTGCCGGCCTGCCGTCCGCTCGACGACCATGTCGACCACGCTCTGGGTAATGGCGAGCTCGTGCATCCACACTCCTGCTCGCTACTTTACGGTGATCCCGGTCTTGGCGTCGCGTGCCCGAGATCGGCCTGCGTGCGCTCACGGGGCTGCCGGCGCACAGCCAGCCGGCCGCGGTTTGAGAATTAGCCGGAGACTCCGCGCAAGGCAGTGCCCTACCATCAGCACATGGGCCAGCGTGTCCTGATCCTCGCGGCCGGCATCGGGTCGGGCCACAACATCGCGGCCGCAGTCCTCGAGACGAGTTTTCGTGCAGCTCCAGAGGTCGATGAGGTGCAGAGACTGGACATTCTGGAGTCGACCAACGAGGTCTACCGCACCCTTTATGACGACGGCTATTTCGCACTGGTCGAGGCCGTACCGTGGTTAGTCGGTTGGGGCTACGACGCGAACGATCCACCGTTCAAGCTCGCAAAGTGGATCTCCCTTTGGGATCGGATCAACACAACGGCAACTGCGAAGGCTATCAAGGCGTTTCGCCCGGACATTGTCGTCTGTACGCACTTCTTGCCAACCCGGTTGGTGTCGCTGATGCTGACTCGGGGTGTGCTCGAAGCGAGGCTGGCAGTCGTCACGACCGACTATGACTTTCAGGGACTGTGGCTGAGCAGTCCGTTCAACCACTTCTTCGTGGCACGGGACGAGACCAAGGCGTACATGGCCGCCATCGGCGTGCCAGCGGACCGGATCACCGTCTCCGGGATACCAGTGCGACCCGGCTTGCGTGATCAAGTCGACCGGGAAGGGGTCCTCCGGCGCTATGACTTGCGCCCGGATCGGCCAATCCTGTTGATCTCGGCGGGTGCCGACGGCGGCGCGTACACGCAAACGATCGTGCAACAGACCTCGCGGATCGGAAGCGACTTTCAGGCCGTCGTGGTGTGCGGGCGAAACGAGCAGCTGAAGAGTCAGATCGAAGGCCTGGTGGCCTTTCACCGCGATCGCTATCGCGTGCTGGGTTACACGAACGACATGGCCGACCTCATGCGGACAGCCACCTTGTTCGTCGGAAAGCCGGGCGGGCTCTCCTCCTCAGAGTGCATGGCCGCCGGTTTGCCGATGGTCCTGATCCACCCGATTCCCGGTCAGGAGGTACGGAACAGCGACTTCCTGTTGGAGGAGGGCGCCGCGGTGCGCTGCAACTACCAGACGACAGTGGGCTACAAGATTGATCAGCTGCTGGCCGAACCAGATCGGATCACGCGCATGGCCGAGTGCGCCAGGCGGATCGGCAAACCTGACGCCGGTCTGCACATCACGTCCGCGGTGCTGGCCGATCAGTCGCCACCACTGTGGATAAGTCACGCCGCCCAGAAGTCCGTGCTCGCCTCGAGTGAGCGCGGAATCTCGGCGACCAACCTGTACGCCGGTCGTCGGGTGCGGACCTTGATCAATGCTCCTACTGGGCTATCGGCCGGAGTGATCACGACCGCACAGCTAGACTCGCTGCTTCCGAAGAAGGCGGGGAGCGCCTCATCCGGCACCGACCTTTCGTTGTCAGCGGACCAGATTGCCAACCTCCGACGCCGCACTGAGCCAGGGCTCACGTTCACACTGCGCCGCATCCTTGGCAAGGCCAGTGACCTGAGGCTTGCGCTAAGCCCTGACTCGATCACGGCTCAGGTGTCGGGTAATCCGTGAGCGGCGAGCCAGCCGCGGAACTGCTCCGGTGTTCGTACGCCGTCTTCGGTGACTGCGGTATAGATCTCGAAGCCACTTATCTCGTCGGGGTAGTTCGGCAGCCGAAACCACACGTCCTTGATTCGTAGCACCGCCGCGCGCTGCTCAGTAGTGATCGAATCACGCAAGGCCTCATGCCAGGCAGTGACGTTCTGATGACGATCATGTAGCCACAGCGACAGATCGAGCCGCCAGACGCCGCCACGATCCAGCAGGAAGGGAACGTGATACCGCTCCTCCTTCACGAGTCCGGTTGGGCTGCGGTCAGCCCGTTCGTCCCTATAGTCGAAGCCCCAACTCGTCAAGGAGTGACGCCGCCTCCGCATGCAAGGCCGACTGCCTCGCTGCGAGCTCCTCGTCGGCAGCGGGCGTCGTCACGAGCGGCGATGGAGCACGGTGCGGTCACACCCCAGACTCTGCTTGGACTTTGCCAGCCGCGACAGCGGCTGCGAGCGCAGCGTGGTCGCGTTCGTTTTGATCGGCGTACGTCTCAGCGAAGTCGGCTATGGCATTGTCGAACTTGCTCGAATTGCCAAGGTAGGCCGAGATGGCGACTCGATCGCCGGCACGCGCATGGGCGCGGGCGAGCGTCCAGCCGCACAGTTGGGCGTACACCTGCATGCTCGCAGGAATCATCTCCTCCACCACGGCGGACAGTTTCCAGTCCCGAAGCTGTCGCAAGTAATAGTCGGTATAGCGGCCGCCAGTCGGCCGCGCGCGGAGCCAGCCGAGGAAGATGTCACTCGATGCCTGCATAAAGTGCTGACCGGCAACCACTCGCTCTCCCTGATTCCTGTATTCCGAGTTGCCCGCGTAGCCGCTGAGGGCGGAAGGTCCAGCCTCTTTCGCCTGCAGCAGAAGCGCTTCCGCCTCCCCTCCCCCTTCGAGCAGGAGGATCCATGCCCGGGTGCCGACACTGCCCACTCCAACTACCTTGTGCGCAACGTCGATCAGGTTGAAGTGATCGAACAGGTGCCGGCGGTCCGATTCGAGCGTCCTGCGGTAGCTGACGAGGAGGGTACCAAGCCGGGCGCGGATGGCATCGGGATGCATGTCCATCATGTCGTCGAGCCGCTCGACCAGCGGCGGATTGCTGATGATCTGCCGCTTCCCGTCAACTACGGTGGTCAGCTTCCAGATCGCCTGCAAGCTATCGCGGGTGTGTGCCTTCGCGAGCGCGTTTTCGGTCGCCTTGAGCGCTTTCCGCTTCTTCGACTTGCGTGCGCTGAGCGTGGCCTTGTAGTCGGCAATAGCCTGCTCGATTTCGAGGTGCTCATACCAGACGGTGAGGATCGGCTCAGCGGCGAAGGCTCGCATTGCCGTGCGGTAGCTCTCTACGGCAGCCAGGGTTATCGTGCGAGATTGCTTCTTGCTGAACCCGTTTTCCCGAGCGGCGACCACGAAGCTCGCGGCCAGTCGCTTGATATCCCACTCGAATGGACCAGGCAGCGTCTCGTCAAAGTCATTGATGTCGAACACCAGGCGACGCTCTGGTGATGCGTACGCACCGAAGTTGGACAAGTGCGCATCGCCGCACAGCTGGGCTTGCAGACCGGCTGTGGGCGTT
>Ga0307278_10001088_pt1 | contig 13526 bp, 10 predicted proteins | sample ER_DNA_117_FD_194482 | JGI IMG/M metagenome (GOLD analysis project Ga0307278, IMG submission 194482) | Bulk soil microbial communities from the East River watershed near Crested Butte, Colorado, United States - ER_DNA_117 | ecosystem: Environmental > Terrestrial > Soil > Floodplain | place... | reverse complement strand
AAACAATCCTGGTTTCGACCAGAACATCGTTTCGTTTTTCGAGATGCAAGGCCTGCCTTTCACTGGCTGCGGTTCGACCGGCCTTACCCTTTGCAAGCACAAAGGCATTTCGAAAAAAATTCTGCACTATCACGGCATCCATGTCCCCCATTTCGTCGTTATTCCAAGGGGCCAGCGCATTGCGCGACCGAAGCAGCTCAAGTTCCCAATCTTGGTAAAACCAGTGAAGGAAGAAGCATCCTATGGGATTTCCCAGGCTTCGTTCGTCGCCAACGATGAACAGTTCCGTGACCGCGTGGCTTTTATTCACGAAAAATACAACAGCGATGCGATCGCGGAGGAATATATCGATGGCCGCGAACTCTATGTCAGTCTGCTGGGTAGCGTGCGGCTAACCGTCCTTCCCATCCGCGAGCTGGTTTTCCGCGAAGTGCCGCCTAACGAACCAAAGATTGCGACCTTCAAAGCGAAATGGGACGACGAATATCGCAAGCGCTGGGGATTGGAGAATCAGTTCGCCGAAGACCTCGATCCGCAGCTCGTCAGCCACATCGGGGAGACGTGCAAACGCATTTATCGTCTGCTCACTGTCGACGGCTACGCGCGTATCGACCTGCGGCTGACATCGTCGAACGAGCTCTATTTCATCGAAGCCAATCCCAATCCTATTCTCGCCAACGATGAGGACTTTGCACTGTCAGCGGGGAAGGCCGGCTTGTCGTATCCGCAACTGATCGATCGGATCACCCGGCAGGGCATGAAGACGGTTCGAGATTAATAGCGGAAAACGGTCAACGCTGAAGTCTGACCCCGGCCGCTCGCCGCGTCATTCGGTCCGCAACGCCTGAAGCGGCTCAATATACGTGGCGCGGCGTGCCGGGAAAAAACAGGCGAGCAAAGCGGCGGCGGCAAGCATGGCGCCGGATGCGATAAGCGCGAATGGATCGCTCGGACTAACATGATAAAGAATCTGGGCGAGGACGCGGCCAGCCGCCAATGAAAGGAGAAGGCCCATAGTCACCGCCAATGCTGTTTGCAGCGCCCCTTGCCGCATGATCAACGCGAAAATGTCGCGGCGATGGGCGCCAAGCGCCATGCGAATGCCGATCTCACGCGTACGACAGGCGACCGCGTACGCTTTTACGCCATACACACCGACGACGGCAAGGACCAACGCGATTCCACCAAACACTCCGAAGAGCAACGCACCGAGACGAACGATCCAAAGGCCCACGCTCTTTTCAGTAAGATCGACGAACGGTGTAATGCTCAGGATTGGCAGATCGTGATCGATACTGCGCAATGTCTGGCGCATGGTGGGAATGAACGCAGCAACAGCGTTTCTATCTTTTGTGGCAAGACGCACATGGAGGTAAACATTGCCATTGTAGCCTTGCGCAAGCGGCACAAACAATCGGCGATTGAGCGTGTCGTTCTGCACGTCGTGGCGATGGCTGCTAACGACGCCAACCACGAGCAAGTCGTTAGGCGAGCCATCTTTCGGCGGCTGGGTGTAACGAATGTGCTGCCCGACTGCTTCAGTATTCGGGAAAATCTTCCTGGCCATCTCATCGTCAATGATCGCGACGCGGGGCGCATCTCTGTTTTCGGCTTCGGCCTGGGTAAAGTCGCGGCCGCGCAGGAGCCTTACGCCGATCGCATCAAAGTAACCCGGTGTTATGGCAGTGAAGAGCGCGCCAGCGCCGGGATCCGGCGCTTTCGGGTCAGTCGGCAACGTTTCGCGCATTGACATGATCCGACGCGAGTTCGTGAAATTGCCGTAGGGCAACATCGTTCCCAGGGCCGCGGTTTGCACTCCCGGTAAACCCCGTGCCTCTTGCACGGCGGCGAACATCAGGCGGCGCGCTTCAGTCGGATTTTTTTTGATCAGCGAGAAATCGATCTCGGTGACGAGATCGCCAGCGGGAACAAAACCGGGATTAAGTCCGCTCGCTTTAAGGGCGCCGCGGAAAAATAATCCGGCGCTGAATAACAGCATGAACGAAAGCGCAATTTGCGCCATGACCGAGATGTGACGGGCCGCGAAGAAGCGGCTGAAACGACCAATGCGTGCCGGTTCGCCGACTTGCTGCTTGAGATCGTTCACAAGATCGGCCTTAGTCGCTTTCAACGCCGGGCCCAGGCTGAAAAGCATGGTGGCGATGAGGCAGAATAAAAAAGTGACGGCAAGTACGGTCGCATCCGGCCGCAATTTTACGACGAAGGAAAAATTCATCGAGCCGAGCAGTCGCGCGAGCGAATGGAGCAGGAGATCGTTGCACCAGACGCTGACGACGAGCCCGACTAAGCCGCCACACATGGCGAGCAGCAAACCTTCGCAGAGTAATTGGCGCACGATTCGCCAACGTGATGCGCCAACGGCCAGACGCAGCGCAATTTCCTTCGATCGCGCGGTGCCGCGGGCGAGAAGCATGTTCGCAAGATTCAAGCTGGCGATGAGCAGGACCGCGCCGGCCATTCCCATCAGCAGCGTACCGATGAGTGTTACCGGCCCGTCGTCTTCTGGTGATGTGCTGATGCTGAATCGCGACGGTTTGTGAATCTGTAACTCTCGCGCACCTTCTGCATTGGACGGCTGAATAGCGTTGAATCGCTGTGTGAGCGCCGGCAGATGCGACTTTGCAGTTTCGATCGTCATGCCCGGTCGCAGACGTGCGGTGAGATTCAGCGCATAGTTTTTTGGCTCCGCCAAATAGTGCAGCGTTTCGAAGTCGGCGAACGCGGAGCCGAGGGACGAATGGACGCCGAGCGGCAACCAGACATCGGGCGCGACAAGCGCGCTCACTCCGCTAAATCCATCGGGGGTGACGCCGATTACAGTGTAGGGCTGCCCATTGATCTGGAGATTGCTGCCGATGAAATCGTTGCGGCCTCCCATGCGTTTCCAAAATGCATAACTGGTCACCACAACCGGCATGTTCGCGTTCGGACGGCATTCCTCAGCGGTGTAAAAGCGGCCGCGCACCGGCTGCACGCCCATGAGCGAGAAGAAATTTTCTGAAGTCAGAAAAGCAAAACTTCGCCGCATCTCGTTATCGCGACCGATTCCGGCGACAGCGAACTCAAGCGCGGCAAGATCGGCAAAAAGATCGCTGCCATTCTCGCGCAGGTCACGATATTCGGTATGCGAGAATTGGCGGTAATCGTGGCTGGCGTTTTGGCGCGCTGTGAAGATGCCTACCACTTCCTCGGCTCGCAGCGGGATCATCGGCCGCAACACCACGCCATTGACCAGCGCGAAAATGGCTGAGTTAACACCGATGCCGAGTGCTAAAGTCACAATCGCAAGCGAGGTGAATCCCGGCGATTTACGAAGCTGTCGGAGACCGAATCGCAAGTCGTTCATGTAATTTATAGTCTCTGGTTGTCGATCTTAGTCAGGCAGCGAGCCGATCCTCCACGACTCGGCCATCAAGCAAATGCACTGCGCGTTCAGCGTGGCCGGCGAAACGTTCGTCGTGCGTAACCATGCAGATTGTTGCGCCACCGGCGTGCAGCTCCTTTAGCAGATCCATCACCGCTTCACCGTTTCGCGAGTCCAGGTTTCCGGTTGGTTCATCGGCAAGCAGAATCGCTGGTTTACCGGCAAGCGCCCGGGCAACGGCAACGCGCTGCTGCTGTCCGCCGGAGAGCTGACTGGGCAAGTGTTTGGCGCGATGCGCCATGCCCACACGATCAAGCGCGTCAATGACAGCAGTTTTACGCTGGTTCGCGATCAATCCGCGGTATGTAAGCGGCAGCTCGACGTTTTCATAAACTGTCAGATCGCCGATTAAATTAAAACTCTGGAAAATAAAGCCGATCTGGCGGTTGCGAATGCGTGCTCGATCGGCAAATGAAAGGTTTGCGACCTCTGTGCCCTTCAGCGCGTAACTGCCAGCCGAAGGCGTATCGAGCAACCCTAGAATCGACAACAATGTCGTCTTGCCGCAGCCTGAAGGGCCGGCGATGGAAACGTATTCGCCGTCGTGGATGTCGAGATGAACTCCGGAAACCGCGTGTGTTTCCACCTCGTCGGTAGTGAAAATCTTTCTGACATCGGTGAGCCGAATCAAAGGAGTCAATCCGTTTCCGGCTGACGTTTGCATCGGCTGATTTTGAATTAGTGACGTTGTACTCATCTGGCAGTGGTCCGATTTTTGAAATGAGATGCATCCCAGGCCACGCGTGGATTCAAAAAATTTGAGATCGCCGTTGCGACAACGATTAAAAGCCACGACCCGCAGCGATGTTGAGCCCTTGCGCCGAATTCAAATCCGCAATTCGGCGGCGGGGAACCCCGGTTTGCCGTATGCGCAGTTGATCGACCGGATCCCGTGACAGGGATGAAGACCGTTCGCGATTAACTCGAAAGCATCACAGCCACTTCTTTACGCGAGGCCAGAACTCTCGCACGTTCGCTTTCAAATCGTGGCAGAGATAGATGTGCGTTCGCCGCTCAAAAGGCATCGCCCAGGGGCTGCTCACGATTTGGCCCAAATCCTCCACTGACGCGAATTGTTCGCGCTCGTTGTCGTCTCGCGTATCCAGGACCAAAGCAACTTCGCCGGTCCAATCACGCGGTCCCCACAGAAAATAATTCTGATGCCCGGAAATCGCCGGTGGCAACCCAAATTTGACACCAAAGAAATCGATCGCTCCAGCCTCGCCGTAGTTTTGGCAAAAGATAGCAGCACGTTTCTTATCTTCGGGGCGCAGGTGATTGTAAACATGCCCAACCGACGCGACCATTTCCTCCCAGCCAAATTGATCGGCGAAAATCTGTGGCAGCGGAGCCGTATGCGATGTTTCAGTGCGCGGCAGTTGCAGCCCAATAGCTCGCATGTACGCGACGAGCTTGCCGGGCGGCAAAATCGGCACCACCAGCGGGGCAAGTAGCGCGCCAGCCGCCATGATAAGGACGAGCAATCCCGGTTTGGACCATCTCAATCGGTTAGCGAAAACGCGCTCCACGGCCACCCCTCCCGCCGCAAAGAGCATCGGATACGCTGGCGCGAGATAATAACTTTTGCCGTGCAAAATGATGAACTCGGCGAGCATTACCAGGTATATGATTCCAAGCGCCATGTAGCGCCTCCCGTCACGCGAGCCGAACACCCAGCACAACCCAGCGAGCCATAACGGAAGCGTTCCCGGATTCATGAAAACAATCTGCTGCACGATGAATTGTACCGGACTAAGGGCGACGTTTTTGTCGCTGTGAGCGATGTTGCTCAATAACTCGTACGTCGGCCAATGATGTTGCGCTTGCCATAAAATGTTCGGCAGCGCGATCGCAAACGCGATCAGGCCACCGAACCAGATCCATTTCTCAGCGAAATGACGGCGCTCCGGCGTGAGCAGCAGCGCGATGAAAATGCCAGCAGCCAAAAACGCCGTGGAATGCTTGTTTTCGAGACCGAGTCCGACCAAAACGCCGAACCAAAGCCAAAGGGTCGGAGAATCACCGTTGATAATCCGGACCAGCAGGTACACGAATCCCATCCAGAACAGCGGCTCAAACGCGTTCATGGAGAAAAAATTGCCGACAGCCAAATTGAACAACGCACAAAGCGAGCCCGTGCAGGCGAGCGCAATCGCCCAGGCGCGTCCACCCAGCTCGCGCGCGATTAAACCGGTGACCGCAACCGTCGCCGCGCCCGCTAACGCTGGAAGCAGGCGAATGGCAAACAATGAGCTGCCGAGCAGAACTTCGCTCAGTCGCAGCAGCAGGATCGACAACGGAGGTTGGTCCACATATCCGAAAGCGAGGCGCTTCGCGCAGGCGATATAATAAAGCTCGTCGCGAAAATAACCGTAGCGCCCGTTTGTCAGGAGATGGACCAGGAGGGCCACGCCGCTGAAGAGAATTATTAGAGCTAGTTCACCGCTGGAGCGCCTTTGGTTCACTGCCGCCGGAATTGCATCGCGCATCGTTCGAGTGATTTGTTGAAGTACGCAGGTTTGCTTCCGCGGAGTGTCGCTTAACGATTTAGCCTTTACAATCCCGCCCGACGCCCCCTGTTCCGTAAAAAAAGCCCGGCGCGTACAGCTTCTTTTCGGCTAAACTGAAACATGAGCGTGCAAGTTTATGGATGCAATCATGTGGCCATCGAGGTGGACGACATCGAGAAGGCGGTCGCGTTTTACAAAGACGTTTTCAACCTCGAACAAATGCGTGGCGGCGAAGGCGATGCCTTTTTCAAATTGGGCGAACACCAGTTCTTCGCAATTTTCGAGGTGGAAAAGGTGCAACCGGCAAAAGTTCGGCATTTCGGAATCATGGTTCGCGATGAGGCGCAGTTAGCCGAAGTTCAAAAGAAACTCAAAGAAAAGTACAAACTGAAATTGGAGCCGCCGTTTCGCTGTGATTTTCGCGATCCGTGGGGCAACCGGATCCAGGTTGTCGATCTTCACGATGAATCGCTTGTCTGGCTCTTGCCTTATGGCGAAGTCCAGAAGGCCGGCATCAAGTTCGACGCGAAGTAATCGATGCAGCTCGTCCTGAAGAGCTGCACGATTCGTCCGTGGCGACTGGACGATGCGGAGTCGCTCGCGAGGCACGCGAATAACCGCAAAGTCTGGGTCGCCCTACGCGATCTCTTCCCGCATCCGTACACGATCCAAGACGCGCACGAGTTCTTGCATCGAGCGATAAGCGAACAGCCGACAACGAAATTTTGCATCGAGGTTGAGGGCGTAGCCGCCGGCGGAATTGGTATTCACCTCGGTCAGGACGTGCATGAACACACTGCGACACTGGGTTACTGGCTGGGCCAGGACTTCTGGGGCCGCGGCATCATGACTGAAGTGGTCGCAGCTCTCACCGATTTTTGCTTCCAAAATTTTCCGCTTCGTCGGATCTCTGCTGAGGTGTATGCGAACAATCCAGCTTCGGCCCGTGTGCTAGAAAAGGCCGGTTTCGTTTTTGAAGGGCGTCTCAAGAACAACGTCATCAAAGACGGAAAGCTTCTCGATTCACTGCTCTACGCAAAGACGAGGTAGAAATTTGATCTCGTAGTCGCGGCACTGAATGGCCGCAACCTTATCTCGCGCTGCGACCGTACATCGCGCCCACTTCACCGTGGACCTCGTGATCGCTCTCCGGTTTGCGAAGAATCGAGTCAGTGTCCGACTGCGTAGTTTGTTCGGTGTTTGCGCAGCTCGAAAGCAATGACCAAGATGCAATGAGAATTACAAACAAGCGGGCAAACATGTTGTTATGTCGATCTTGGAGACGACGAGTTAACCGATCCATTGAATTTCCGATTTGTAGGGCGTCTGTGTCAGCCCCGAATACTTTCGGGGTTCACAGAAAACACCCTACAATTTCGTGTATAATCAAAATGATGACCTGCGAATCCCAAGGAGAGTAGGAACGAATGATTTCATTTATCGTCCCTGCCCACAACGAAGAGTTCGAGCTTTCCTCTACACTCGCTACGATTCGCACGGCGGCGTCCGGCACCGCGCAGTCGTTCGAGATCATCGTAGTTGATGATGCATCGACGGATGCGACGCCAGAAATCGCCGGGCGAGGTGGCGCCCGAGTCGTCTCGATTCGTAGACGTCAAATCGCGGCTGCCCGGAATGCCGGCGCACGGGTCGCCCAGGGAGAACACATTTTCTTCGTTGATGCCGACACACGGATCAACCACACGCATATTACCCAAGCGATCGCCGCTCTGGAAGCCGGTTACGCGGGCGGTAGCGCGCGAGTTCTGATGGATGGATTTGTTCCGTTATGGGGCCGCGTTTTCCTGCGCGGATTTTCCATTCTTTATTTCGGCTTCAATCTCGGCGCAGGCGCGTTTCTTTTCACTACGCGCCGCAACTTTGAGGCGATTGGCGGCTTCGATGAGCAACACTTTGCCGGAGAAGAAGTCTATTTTAGCCTCGCGCTAAGAAAACTTGGCCGTTTCAAGGTGCTGCGGGAACCCGTTCTCACGTCGGGCCGGAAGTTGCGCATGTATCCAGCCGCAGAAATTCTTGGCACACTTCTTATTATGATCGTCGGCGGCCCCCGCATGGCGCGGTCGCGCGCGAGACTGAGTCTGTGGTACGACGGCAAACGCGAAGGCGACGCGGCATGATTGATATAGATGCCACGGCGCCACGCATCAGCGCGTGGTTGCCAAAATGCAGTCTTCATCTAGATTAGCGCCTTCGTTATGGCGGAGAGCAACCAAACGTCGAATCTTACGGAGTTCCAGTTGCATGAGAAAGATACCGGCAGCGCAGATGTGCAGGTCGCACTTCTTACCCACCGGATCGAGCATTTGACTGAGCACCTTAAGATCAACCGGAAAGATCATTCTTCGCGACGCGGCCTACTCAAGATGGTCGCGCATCGCCGAAGTCTGCTCGATTATTTGAGCAAAACGAAAGCCGATCGTTATAAGAAACTGATCGACAAGCTAAACCTGCGCAAATAACGCGGACCACTGGGTTCGCGTCCAACTGTTTGAACTGCTCTAATCCGTAACTAAATTAAAAACAAAAGATAACAAGCAGTTCCAGGTGCAGTAGTCACCTTGGATTTTAGGTTTTAGTTTCGAATCGTGGCGCTCACCAACGGCGAGCGATCATCGTGCGGGTTTAAAACCTACAGTCAGGGTGACCGGCCTGGAATCGCACATCCAGGAAAAGTAAAATGCAACAAAAGGTCACGGCCCAAATTGGGGCCACTCCAATCTCAATCGAAACCGGTAAAATCGCCAGACTCGCCGACGGCGCAGTCGTCGTCACGTGCGGCGACACCATGATACTCGCCAGTGCCGTCTCGGCCACAACAATCAAAGAAGGCCAGGATTATTTCCCGCTTACGGTCGATTATCGCGAAAAGGCGGCAGCAGTTGGAAAATTTCCCGGCGGCTACTTCAAGCGCGAAGGTCGTCCCACGGAAAAGGAAACACTCACGTCACGCATGATCGATCGGCCTCTGCGGCCGCTCTTTCCGAAGGGCTATTTTTACGACACGCAGATCATCTCGATTTTGCTCAGCGCCGACGGCGAGAATGATCCCGACATCCTGGCGATGAACGGCGCATCCGCTGCGCTGTGCGTTTCGGATATTCCGTTTGCCGGCCCAATCGGCGCCGTGCGCGTTGGCCGGGTGAATGGCGAGTTCGTTGCGAACCCGACGCACACACAACGCGCCGAGAGCGATCTCGATCTTGTTTATGTCGGCACCGAAAACGACGTAATCATGATCGAAGGATCGGCCAGGGAACTGCCGGAAGCGGAGTTTGTTAAAGCGCTCGAGTTCGCGCATGGACACGCGCGCGAGATGATTCGGATTCAAAAGGAGTTGGCTGCGATGGTGGGCAAGCCCAAGCGCGAGCCACAGCTGCTTCAGGTGAACCAGGAGCTGCTGGACGTCGCTTACAGTGTCGCGGGCGACCGGATTGTCGCGGCGCTGTACACGGAAGGCAAGGTGGCTCGCGCTAAGGCGGTCGACGCATTGCGCGAGGAAGTGAAGACGGCGATCCTGGAAAAATATCCAGAGGCCGACCCCTTTTCGATTTCGCAGGCATTCGATTACGTCCAAAAAAAGGCGTTTCGCGTCAGCACTTTAGGAAAACAGAAGCGTGTCGATGGTCGCACCTACCAGGATCTGCGGCCGATCAGTTGCGAAGTGAGCGTTCTGCCGCGTGCGCATGGTTCAGCCATTTTCCAGCGCGGGGAAACTCAGGCGGTCGCGCTCGCTACGCTGGCGCCGATTGAGGAAGCGCAGATGCTGGATGCCTACGGCGGTGGCGAACAATCGAAGCGGTTTATTCTGCATTACAATTTTCCGCCATTTAGCGTAGGCGAAACGGGACGGACGGGCGGCCCCGGGCGACGCGAGATCGGCCATGGCGCGCTCGCTGAGCGTTCGCTAGAACCAGTTGTGCCTAACGAAAACGATTTTCGCTACGCCATCCGCATCTCGAGCGAGATCATGGAATCAAACGGATCGACGTCCATGGCAAGCGTATGCGCGGGAACGCTGGCGCTCATGGATGCGGGTGTGCCGGTGAAAACGCCGGTTGCTGGAATCTCTATCGGGCTCGTGACTGAGGATGGCGACAGCCAATCCGCCTCAGGCGAAAAACGTTACGAATTGCTGACCGACATCATCGGCTCCGAGGACCATTTTGGCGATATGGATTTCAAGCTCTGCGGAACAGATGCCGGCGTCACCGGTTTTCAGCTGGACCTAAAGCTTCCCGGTATCAGCCATAAGATCATGGGAGAAGCGATCCAACGCGCGAAAGAGGCGCGCACCAAAATTCTCGGCATCATGGGCAGCGCACTGGACAAACCGCGCGCGGAGTTGTCGAAGTACGCGCCACGAATCGAAACAATCAAAATTAATCCGGAGAAGATCGGAGCGCTCATCGGCCCCGGTGGGAAGACCATCAAGGGCATTGTCGCGGAAACAGGCGCTGAAATTAATATTGAAGACGATGGCTCGGTGCACATTTATGCCACCAGCGGTGAGAGCATGGCACGCGCGAAAGAAATTATCGGTGGCATGACGCGTGAAATCGAGATCGGGCAGACGTATCAGGGACGCGTAGTCTCGACGAAGGAATTCGGCGCGTTTGTCGAAGTGTTTCCGGGTAGGGATGGGCTAGTGCACATTTCCGAGCTCGCGGATTTTCGCGTGAATCGGACCGAGGACGTTGCGAAAGTTGGCGACATCATTTGGGTTAAGTGCATCGGCATCGACGATAAAGGTCGCGTAAAACTTTCACGCAAGGCCGCGCTGAAAGAACGGGCGGAAAAAGAAACCGGACAGGCGGCGTAGTTGTAGCTGGGGTCGGCGCCCCCCGGGCCGATCGATGATGCGGTTAGGTGTTGCGATTTTCCCGGTGCAAGTCCACCACGGCGGATTCGTCCTATGGCGAATTGGACGGTTGCGCTACATTTGAGGGATCAAGCCACCCATGATCACCCCCACGCGGCTTTCCTACGTCGTCCTCGCTGTCACCATCATTCTTGCAGGTCTTCTTCATCTTGGTGCGCCGCTACTCGTCGTCCTGTTTTCCTACTTTGCATTGCGCCAGTTTTATTTTCTCACGAAGAGAAAGTGGATGGCTTTGATCTTGTTTGCCGTTGTTGTGGCCGGGATTGCCACGGCAGCGGTGTTTCTTACTCGCGCGGCCGTTCTGGCGTTGCCGGACGTTGCTGACACCTCCATTCCCTCAGCCAGCGCTTGGGCGCAGAAACGCCAGATCGAGTTGCCATTCACGGATTTTGAAAGTCTCAGACAAGTTGTAATCGAGACGCTTGGACAGGAGGCCAATTACCTGCGAAACGTCGCTAATTTTGCCAAAAGCATGACCGCGGTGCTGGTTTTCTGCGTGCTTGGAATTGTCGCAGCCGGGAGCCTTTTTTTCAAAACTGGCCTCGACCCGTACCGGGGAACGCATCGAGTGAAGAACAATCTTTACTCGATTTGCTGCGATGAAGTGTCCACGCGATTCCGCGATTTCTATCGCAGTTTCGCCACTGTCATGGGCGCGCAGATCATGATCTCGTCAATCAACACGGTGTTGACCGCGATTTTCCTCCTCGCGGTTGGCCTGCCGCATGCGCCACTGCTCATTGCGGTCACATTTCTTTGCGGTCTTGTGCCTATCGTCGGCAACCTCATCAGTAACACGATCATTGTCTTTGTTGCCTTGACCGTGTCCTTGAAATTGGCGATTGGGGCTCTGGTGTTTCTGGTGGCGATTCACAAGCTCGAGTATTTGCTAAACAGCAAAATCATCGGAGACCGCATTAGGAACCCGGTTTGGCTGACCTTGATCGCGCTGATCATCGGCGAGCGGCTCATGGGCATCCCCGGTTTGATCCTGGCGCCGGTCGTATTGAATTATTTACGCGTAGAAATGCTGACGGTCGAAGTGCGGCCGGCGCGGGAAAAAGTTGAATTCGTTGAATCGCCTGCGCGCGAAAGCGTTCGCACGTAAGCCGGCAAAGTTCCTTCTCGTTGTTCAATTAGTCATTCCGAGCGAAGTCGCCTGCCGAGCCGTAGCTTTATGCGAAGGTCTGGAGGAATCTCTCATTTTAGAACAATTCTAATCACACAATGAAAGCTGGTTTTCTTGAGAAACTAATCGAACGACTCGGCCGCATCGGGCCGGAAGAAGTTCAAAATTACTTTCTGCGCCTGGCGCAGGAGAAAGGTTTTCTGGAAACTGTTTTCAATGCGATCCATGAAGGCATCATTGTGACCGATTCAAACGGTCGGGTCACTTATTTGAACGATGCGGCCTGCAAATTGTTTGGACTGGAAGCGGCGGACGCTATCGGCAAACGACTCGACGAACGTGTTCGCGGCCTCGATTGGGACTCGCTTACCCAAAGTGGCGGACCGGTCAGTCGCGATACGGAGATTTTTTATCCGGAAAATCGTTTCATCAATTTTTATATCGTTCCGTTGATGATCGAGCATCGCGAAGCGACGGGATCTGCAGGAGAAAGTGGTGGGGCAAAACCAGCGATTCCAGCTATAGCGGGGCGGGTTGGGCACGTCATGATTCTGCGTGACATTACCGAGAGCCGCCGCACAGCCCAGCAAACCATAGAATCAGAGCGCTTGAATGCGCTTACGTTGCTGGCGGCAGGCGTAGCGCACGAAATTGGTAATCCGCTTAACTCGCTGCATATCCATTTACAATTGATGGAGCGCAAGGCACAGGAACTGAACCACAATGCCAAGGCTGAGCTTCAGCAATCGATTGATGTCGCCCGTTCCGAAGTCCGCCGGCTCGATTCCATTGTCACCCAATTTCTGCGCGCGATCCGGCCGTCGCGGCCGCGGCTCCATCCTGAAAATGTGAACATGATCGTTGAGGAAGCGGTGCGCTTTTTCACTCCCGAAATTCAAGACCGCGACATAGTCGTCGAACAGGAATTGCGGGCTGACCTGCCTTTGCTTCAACTGGATCGTGAGCAGATAAAGCAGGTGTTTTATAACGTGATTAAAAACAGCCTCGAAGCCATGAAGCGCCATGGCACCCTGCGCATTCGCACCGACCTGGACGATACACACGTAATGGTGAGTTTCATTGATACCGGTGGTGGGATGTCGGCAGAAAACCTGGGCCGTGTGTTCGAGCCTTATTTTACAACCAAACCGTCCGGCACCGGGCTTGGATTGTTAATCGTCCGTCGCATTGTGCGCGAGCACGGTGGGGAACTCTCCATCGAAAGCAGCCAGGACAAAGGCCTGACGCTTACGATTCGATTGCCATACATTGAGAGGCGTATTCGAATGTTGGAAGCGGGAGAAAGCAAAAGACCGCTTCAAGAAGCCGTGACTACTTGAGTCTGTCAGCACGCTCTTAATCGCCGCCAAATGTTTGTTTGAGCCAGTCTTCGAACTGGCGAAAGAGAAGCTGCAGGTAAGCGCCCGGCGATTCCTTGAAGGCTTCGATAATGCGTGGGCTGAGATCTTGTTTGGGCTGATCGATCGTGCCTGATAGATGCACTGCCGTCCAGAGATAACCGCTCTGCTGACGGTTGAAAAT
>Ga0307278_10001085_pt1 | contig 13554 bp, 11 predicted proteins | sample ER_DNA_117_FD_194482 | JGI IMG/M metagenome (GOLD analysis project Ga0307278, IMG submission 194482) | Bulk soil microbial communities from the East River watershed near Crested Butte, Colorado, United States - ER_DNA_117 | ecosystem: Environmental > Terrestrial > Soil > Floodplain | place... | reverse complement strand
TACCGGGTGCGCAACGGGCACGACGGGATCGACCAGACGGTGGTGGCCCGCTCACCGGACGGGGAGCGCTTCACCACGGTGGCGACCCTGGACCAGTCGCGCTTCGGCGCCCAGTGGATGGAGCGGACTGCGGTCAAGGACCCGATCGTGCGCCTGCGCGACGGGCGCTGGCACGCCTGGATCTGCTGCCACCCGCTGGACGTCCCCGGCGCCGAGGACCGCATGAGCTCGGCCTATGCGACCAGCGAGGACGGGTGGACCTGGGACTGGCACGGCACCGTCCTGGCCGGGCGGCCGGGGACCTGGGACGCCCGCGGAGCCAGGCTCACCACCGTCCTGGCCGACGGCCGCGCCGCCTACGACGGCCGCGCCTCGGCCGCGGAGAACTGGTTCGAGCGGACCGGCCTGGCCGTCCCCGACGGCTCCGGCGGCCGCTTCACCCAGGCCGGGGACTCGCCCGTGGCCGACGTCCGCTACCTGGACGCGCTGGCCCTGGAGGACGGCAGCTACCGCATCTGGTACGAGGCCAGGCTGCCCGACGAGCGCCACGAGCTGCGCACCGAGCACCTCCCGGCCTGACCCCGCCCGCGGCCGTTCCCGTAGGGTGGCGGCGTGTTCCTCGTCGCCGCGGTCGTGCTGAGCGCACTGGCCGTGCCGCTGTCCGGCGGCCGGCTGGGCGCCCTTGCCGACCTGCGCCTGCGCCGCCTGTGGGCGATCTATGCAGCCCTCGGCCTGGCCGTCCTCGGGGTCGGGCTGCCCGGGCTGCCCGACGGGCTGCGCTCGCTGCTGCTGGTCGCCGCCTACCCGGTCGGGGCGGTGTTCCTCGCCGCCAACCGGCGGGTCCCCGGCGTGCCCCTGGCCGCCCTCGGGGCCGCGCTCAACCTGCTCGCCATCGCCGCCAACGGCGGGGTCATGCCGGCGTCGCCGTCCGCGCTGGCCACGGCCGGGCTGCCCGTCGACCAGCCGGGGTTCCAGAGCTCCAGCGACCTCGCCGAACCCCGGCTGGCCTTCCTCGGCGACGTGTTCGCCATCCCGGCCTCCTGGCCGCTGAGCAACGTCTTCAGCGTCGGGGACCTGCTCATCGGCGCCGGCCTGGCCTGGGGGCTGCACCGGGTCTGCGGCTCGCGGCTGGTGCCGCGCTGGACGGGAGGTCCCGATGCGCCGCCGGCCGGCCCAGCCAGGTAGCTGGCGTGACCGACGGCACCTCGGCGCCGTGCCGTGCGGCACAGCCTGGCCGCCGGGTGGCGTCGCAGACTGCCGGCGGATGCACCACTGAAGGGTTGGGGCGATGGAGCCGGAATCGGCCGCATGACCGCCGGCCTGGCCGCGGCGCCGGGCACCGCCGACCCGGCGGGGCCGGGACCGGCGCTGGTGGAGCGGATCCGCCGCGGCATCATCGGCGAGGACGAGGTGCTGGCCGGGCCGTACGGGCCGCGGCGGATCGTCTACGCCGACTGGACCGCGTCGGGCCGGGCGCTCGGCTTCGTCGAGGACGCCATCCGGGACCGGGTCCTGCCACGCTACGCCAACACCCACACCGAGAGCTCGGGCACCGGCCGCGACACCACCCGGCTGCGCGAGCAGGCCCGCCGGCTGATCCACCGGGCCGTCGGCGGCACCGACCAGGACCTGGTCATCTTCTGCGGGTCGGGCGCGACGGCGGCGGTGGCCAAGCTGACCGGTCTGCTGGGCCTCGGGGAGCGGACCGGGCCTCGGCCGGTGGTGCTGGTGGGGCCGTTCGAGCACCACTCCAACCTGCTCCCCTGGCGCGAGTCGCCGGCCGAGGTGGTGGCCATCGGCGAGGACGGCAACGGCCAGGTCGACCTGGCCGAGCTGGAGGCCCAGCTGGTCCGCCACGCCGGCCGGCCCCTGATCGGCAGCTTCTCGGCCGCCTCCAACGTCACCGGGATCCTGTCGCGCGCCGACGCCATCGCCGCCCTGCTGCACCGCCACGGGGCGCTGTCGTTGTGGGACTACTCGGCCGCCGCGCCGTACCTGCCGATCCGGATGGCCGCGAGCCGGCCCGGGGCAGGCGACCACAAGGACGCGGTCTTCTTCTCGCCGCACAAGTTCGTCGGCGGCCCCCAGACCCCCGGGGTCCTGGTCGTCCGCCGCGAGCTGGTCGGCAACCGGGTCCCGACCGTGCCCGGAGGCGGCACCATCGCCTTCGTCGACCCGGTCGGCCAGCGCTATCTGGACGACCCGGTGGCCCGGGAGGAGGCCGGCACCCCCGGGATCGTCGAGTCGATCCGGGCCGGGCTGGTGGTGGCCCTCAAGCAGGCCGTCGGGACCGACCTGATCCAGGAGCGCGAGCAGCGGTTCCTTCACCGGGCGTTGGAGCGCTGGCGCGGCAACCCCGACCTGGAGCTGCTCGGCGACCTGGAGGTCCCGCGGCTGCCGATCGTGTCCTTCCGGGTCCGCCACGGCACCCGCTACCTCCACCACGAGCTGGTGGTGGCGCTGCTCAACGACCTGTTCGGCGTCCAGGCCAGGGGCGGCTGCTCCTGCGCCGGCCCCTACGGGCACCGGCTGCTCGGGATCGACCCCGACCGGTCGCGGGCCCTGAGCGAGCAGGCCGGCAACGGCTTCCTCGGCTTCAAGCCGGGCTGGGTCCGGCTCAGCTTCAACTACTTCATCACCGACGCCGTCTGCGACTACCTGATCGAGGCGGTGGACCTGCTGGCCACCCACGGCCACCGGCTGCTCGGCGACTACGGTTTCGACCCGCGCAGCGGCCAGTGGCGCCACCACCGGGCCCCGCCCGACCCGGAGCCCTCCCTCGCCGACCTGCTCGACGGCGCGGCCGGCCCCAGGGCCGGCGCCACCGAAGACGCCCTGGCCGTCCAGCTCCAGCAGGCAAGGACGCTGCTGGCCGCCGCGCCGTCGAGCAGGTCGGACCGGACCGGTCGGCTTGCGCCCGACCTGGAGCGGCTGCGCGACTTCCACCTGCCGCCGCTGCCGGGCTAGCCACGGTCAAGGCAGCCGGCGGCCTCCCGATCCCGGCGCCGGGGCCGGCGCAGCAGCCAGGTGACGGCCAGGGCCGCCACCACGACCAGGACGAGGCCGAGGCCGACCCGGCCGGTGAGGTGGTGGACGTGGCGCCAGCCGGCCCCGGCGGCGTAGCCGGCCAGCACGTGGGCGACGGACCAGATGGTCGCGGCCGCGCCCGTCCACAGGGCGAAGGTCCGGTAGCGCAGGCCGAGCATGCCGGCAAGACCGGGGAGCACGACCCGGGCGCCAGCGGTGGCCCGGCCGACCAGCAGGGCCCGGCCGCCGCCGGACAGCAGCAGGGACTCGACCCGGTGCATGCGGACGGGGCCGATCCGGCGGCCGAGGCGGGAGCCGAGCAGGCGCGGACCCCAGCGGCGGCCGATCCAGTAGCCGGCCGAGTCGCCGGCAAGGGCGCCGGCGGTGCCGGCGGCCAGCGCGGCGGCCAGCGGGATGCGGCCCTGGTGGGCCAGGACGCCGCCGAGCAGCAGGGCCAGCTCGCCGGGCAGCACCAGGCCGAGGAAGGCCGGCGCCTCCAGGGCCGGGAGGGTGAACAGCAGCGCCAGGGCAGCCCATCCGGACAGCGACAGCAGGGCCTCCGCGAGCTGTCCCATGGTCCCTCCCGCCGGTCGGTCCGGTTCCGGGAGCAGGGTCTCGCAACGCCCGGGCGAGGGCATCGGGGTCGACCCTGGACCTTTCCCTGAGACCGGGTCGCCGATCCCAGGGACATCCCGGGCGGGACGGGTGCGGCCGCCTCAGCCGGCGGCGGCCAGCTGCCAGATGAAGGCGAAATGGCAGACGCCGGCCGCGACCGTGAAGGCGTGCCACACCTCGTGGTAGCCGAACACGAGCGGGACCGGGTCGGGTCGGCGGCGGATCAGGACCACCGCCCCGAGGGTGTAGAAGAGGCCGCCGACCATGGCCAGGCTGACCTTGCCCAGCCCCAGCGTGCCCACCAGCTGGGGCATGAGCAGCACCGACGTCCAGCCGAGGCCCAGGTACAGGACCATGCGGGTCAGGCCGACGACCGGGTTGGCCGTGCGCAGCAGGACCAGGACGATCCCGGCCGCGGCCACCGTCCAGACCAGGGTCAGGAACGCGACCCGCCAGCCGGGCCGGAGGGCGAGCAGGATCACCGGCGTGTAGCTGCCCGCGATCAGCACGTAGATCATCGCCCGGTCCAGGCGGTCCATCCGCAGCCAGGCCCTCGCCGACCAGCGGCGCCGGTGCAGGGCCGCGCTGGTGCCGAACATGGCGGCCAGGCTGACGACGTAGACCAGCGCGGCCAGCCTGGCCCGTCCGGAGCCGGCCGCCAGCAGCAGCGCCGCCCCGGCCGGGATGGTGGCCAGGAAGGCCACCTGGTGGAGCCGGCCGCGCAGGCGCGGCGTGTGCGGCCGCGGATGCGGGACGGGGTGGTCGCTCATCATCTCTATTGCACGACGACCGGCGGTCGTCCCACCACCCCCCCATCGCCGTAGTCCCGGGCCGCGAGCGACGCCCCGGCCCTGCCCGGGGGAGCGATCAGAGCCGAGGCGCCAGTAGAGAGATACCCAGGACCGCCCCCGCCGATACCGGGAGCTCCGCCAGCTTGTCCACAGATTGCGTCTATGCCTGGACATGGCTGGAACGCGGCAATAGGGTGCCTGCGGAGGAGGTCGTGATGGGGACGAGCAGCAGGCGCCGGCGCGGTCGGCCCGGGCGCGGGGCCGCGCTGGTCGCCGTCGTCCTGGCCGTCCAGGTCGCGGCCGCGGCGGCCGGGCCGTGGGGGGCTCCCGCGGCCGGCGCCGGCGCGGTGGCGGCGGTGCAGGCCGGTGGGGGGACCCGGCCGGTGGTGGTCCGAGGGAGCAGCTGGTTCGTCCGCGACAGCCTGACTGGCGGAATCGCCGACCATACCTTCGCCTACGGGCAGGCGGGCGACGTCCAGCTGATGGGCGACTGGGACGGCGACGGCGAGGTCACGCCCGGGGTGGTCCGGGGGTCCACCTGGATGCTGCGCAACAGCCTCGACGCCGGGCCGCCCGACGTCAGCTTCTCCTACGGCTTCCCCGGCGACTACCCGGTGGTCGGCGACTGGGACGGCAACGGCACCGACACCCCCGGCGTGGTCCGGGGCAGCACCTGGTTCCTGAAGAACAGCAACTCCAGCCCGGGCGTCGCCGACGTCAGCTTCGCCTTCGGGTTCGCCTCGGACCTGGCCGTGGCCGGCGACTGGGACGGCGACGGCCGCTCGACCCCGGGGGTGGTCCGCGGCACCACCTGGTTCCTGCGTACCACCAACGACCCGGCGAACACCGCCACCGCCGCCCCCTTCGACTTCGGCGAGGCTTCCGACCAGCGGCTGGTCGGCGACTGGGACGGCGACGGCACCACCACCGTCGGGGGCAAGCGGCGCAGCGCCTGGATCCTGCGCAACAGCAACTCGGCCGGCCCGGCCGACCTCACCTTCAGCTACGGGCTCGGCTGCGACCTGGGCTTCGCCGCTCCCGGGACGATCAGCCGCGGCCGCGGCGGCAAGGGGCTCCCAGCGGCCCTCAGAGGCACCGAGCTCAGCGTCGTGGCCACCACCCGGAAGGTGGTCGCCCTGACCTTCGACGCCGGGGCCAACGCCGCCGCCGTGCCCTCGATCCTCTCGACGCTGGAGGCCGGCTGCGTCCCAGCGACCTTCTTCCTCACCGGCGACTGGGTCGACGCCTTCCCGGCCGAGGCCCGCCGGATCGCGGTCCGCTACCCGGTCGGCAACCACAGCGACACCCACCCGCACCTGCCGGCCCTCTCGGACGCGGCCGTCCGCGACCAGATCAACCGGGCCGAGCGGATCATCCAGGGGTCGACCAAGTTCAACGCCCGGCCGATGTTCCGCTTTCCCTTCGGCGAGCGTGACGACCGGACCATGCGCATCGTCAACGGGCTCCGCTACGGGTCGATCCGCTGGACCGTCGACACCCTCGGCTGGCAGGGCACCTCCGGCGGCCAGAGCGTCCAGACGGTGACCAACAGGGTCCTGGCCAACCTCCGACCGGGAGAGATCGTGCTCATGCACGTCGGCTCCCACCCGACCGACGGGTCGACCCTTGACGCCGACGCCCTGCCAGGGATCGTCGCCGAGCTCAAGCGACGCGGCTACGGGTTCGTGACCATCTACGACTCGATCTGACCTCAGGTGACGGTGAGGGTGCCGCGCATCCCGAGGGTGGCGTGGCCGGGGATGCGGCAGTAGAAGGAGTAGGTGCCGGGCTTCGCCTCGAAGGTGGCCGGGCGCAGGCGCCCGACCGGCGCCCGCACGTCGACCTTGAGGGCGGGGATGGTGAAGGTGTGCCAGAACAGGTCGCGGTTGCGGACCGCCACCGTCACCTTGCCGCCGCGCGCCTCGAGCGAGTCGGGGACGTAGGCGAGGTTGACCGTCTTGAGCTCGACCGCTCCCGCGGGCACCCGCTGGGTCTCGGCGTCGGTCATGGCCCACACCAGCCCGAGGCTGGCGAGCACGAACACCACGGCCAGGATGCCGGTGGGTGCGGCCGCGCCCCGCCCGGCTGCCGGGTCGCGCAGGTGGACGGTCGCGGCCAGCGCCCCGATGAGCCCGGCGAGCGAGAAGGCCACCAGCGACCCCGGGATCAGCAGGTCGACCAGCCCCACCCGGTAGGTCGCGTTGCCGTTGGCCGCGGGGAGCATCCAGAACTGGACGTCCACGAACAGCGCGGCCAGCACCAGCAGGCCGAGCAGCCCGCGGCCGACCCGCAGCAGGCCAAGACCGGCCAGCATCACCACGGCGAAGCCGAGCGCCTCCCGGTCGCCCCTGGTCAGGCCATAGCCGAACAGCACCACCGCGTCGGCCAGGGCCGCCACGACGGCCAGCCGGCGCCACCCCTCGAGCCGCAAGCCGATGCGCGGTGCGGTCCTCATGCTCCTCCCACTGGTCCCCCCGGCCCGCGGTGACGGGCCGAAATTGTAGGGGAGCTAGCGGCGGGAGGCGCGGAGTCGCGAGGAGAGGGGGCCGCGGCCCATGCCGTGGGCGATGTCCGACCCCTGGCGCAGCCACCTGCTGGCGCCCGAGCCGGGCCGGCGCTCGTCGGCCCGCTGGGCGAGCTGCTCGAGCGCCCAACCGACCAGCGGCAGCGCGATCATGAAGAGCCCCAGCTGTGCCAGCCGTCGTCTGATACGCATCGTCCTACCTCGCTGGAGACGTCGATGGCGGTTCCGCCGTCAGATTGACCGCCGGGATCGCCGCCCAAACCCGGCCCTGGCGGCAAGGTAGCAGGATTCGGCACCCGGTTCGCTGATCAGTCCTCAGGCGGGAACCTCTGGAGGGACGGCGGTGGCGGGACCGGTCGCGCTCGGCCCCGAAGGGCGATACCGCCTGGTGCGGCGGATCGCCGCCGGGGGCATGGGCGAGGTGTGGGAGGCGGACGACACGGTGCTGGGGCGCCGGGTCGCCCTCAAGGTGCTGGTCGAGGAGCTGGCCGCCGACGACAGGGCGACCCGCCGGTTCGTCAGGGAGGCCAGGGCCACCGCTCGGCTGGCCCATCCCAACGTGGCCCGGGTGTACGACTTCGGGCGCGACGGCGGCGCTCCCTTCCTGGTCATGGAGCTGCTGGAGGGCGAGACGCTGGCCGGCCGGCTGGCCGCCGGACCCCTGCCGCCGGCCGAGGGGGCCCGGGTCGCGGCGGCGGTGGCCGACGCCCTGGACGCCGGCCACCAGCGCGGGATCGTGCACCGGGACGTCAAGCCGGCCAACGTGATGCTGACCCCCGGAGGCGACGTGAAGGTGATGGACTTCGGGATCGCCGCCGCCGCCGACGAGACCCACTCGACCACCGGAAGCGGGATGTACGCAACGGTCGCGTACGTGTCCCCGGAACGTGTCGCGGGTGAGCTGGCCACCCCGGCCTCGGACGTGTATTCGCTCGGGGCCGTGCTGTACGAGCTGCTGTGCGGCCGGCCGCCCTTCTCCGCGAGCACCCCGGCGCTGGTCGCGAGGGCGCACCTGCACGACCGGCCGGTGCCGGTCCGCCAGCTCGCCCCGTGGGTGCCGCGGCGGCTGGCCGAGGCCGCCGAGGCCGCCCTGGCCAAGGATCCGGCGCAGCGCCCCTCGTCGGCGGCCGCGTTCGCCGCGCGGATCCGGGCCGCCGCCAACCTGCCGGCCCAGGCCCAGGCGCCGGGGCGGGAGCCGGGGCCGGAGCCGACCCGTGCGCTGCCGGCGGGCGAGGCGGCGCCGGCGCCGGCCTCGACCGTCGAGGTGGGCGCGGCCCGGCCGGTGTGGCGGCAGCACCGGCGGCGCTTCCTGGTGCTGCCGGCCGTGCTGCTGGTCGCGCTGCTGGCGCTGGCGGGCGTGCGCGAGCTGGGCGGGCGGCGCCAGGCGGCCGGGGACGGCCCGCCGGGCACGGCGGCCGCCGCGGCGGGAACAGTGACCGTCACCCTGCGAGCCACCGCGCCGGTGTGGACGCGGGCGACGGTGGACGGCCGGGTCGCCTACCAGGGCACCCTGGTCGAGGGCGACCAGCGCACCTTCACCGCCCGCCGCGCCGTCGATCTCCACCTCGGCAACGCCGGCGGCGTCCAGCTCACCGTCGACGGCCGCCCCCGGGGGGCGCCCGGCCGCTCCGGCCAGATCTGGCGGGGCAGGTTCAGCCCCGCGTCGCCCAAGGACCGGTAGCCCCGGGGAAGCCTTGACCGTCGCCGGTGGTCACCCGACACTGGGGCCGGCGTGCCCATGGGGAGGGGTGCAAGGTGGTTGGCGGCCTCGGTGACCACGGGCGGTTCTCGGACCCGTCGTTGCTGGTGATGTCGAGCCTGGCCGACGGCCCCAAGCACGGCTACGCCATGACCAAGGACATCGAGCGGTTCGCGGGCATCACCCTCGGCCCGGGCACGCTCTACGGGGCCCTGGCCCGGCTCCAGCACCAGGGCCTGATCGAGGCGCTGCCGGCCGACGACCGCCGCCGCCCCTACCGGCTGTCCGACCGGGGCGCCACGGTCCTCGCCGCGCAGCTGGAGAGCCTCCGGCAGGTGGCCGCCACCGGCCTGCGCCGCCTGGCCAAGGAGTAGCCGCCGCCGGCCCGCTCAGGGCCCGGTCGTCGTGGTGGTGCTCGGTCCGCTGGTGGTCGCCGTAGGGGTCGAGGTGGTGGGGCCCCCGCCCCCGCCGCCACCCCCGCCGGCCCCCCCGCCGCTGCCGCTGCCGCCGCCCTCGCAGCTCCCGGGGTTGGAGACGCACTCAGCCCCGCCGTTCAAGGCCGTCTGGATGCCGCCGCCGAGCACGAACACGCCTCCGACAAGCAGGATCGCGATAATCGCGACCATCAGCGCGTAGGTGACGGCGGTGACACCGCGCTCCCCTCCGGCCCTGTCCACGCCCAGGATTGTGCACCACGGGCGAGGGCAGGGATACCTAGGAGCAGCGGCAGAGCGGGTCGGCGGCCCGCCGGGGGCGAGGGCCCTGGGGCTGGGTGTCGTCGGGGCGGTCGCGGGCCGCCGGGTCGGTGTCCTCGGCGCCGTCGGGGCGGCGGGCCAGGGGCAGGCGGACGGTGAAGGTCGAGCCCCGGCGGGGGGCGCTGGTGGTCTCGATCTCGCCGCCCATGGCCCTGGTCAGCTCGCGGGCGATGTAGAGGCCGAGCCCGGTGCCGCCGGTGGTCATGGTCATCGGGTCCTCGACCCGGTGGAACTTCTCGAACACCCGGTCAAGCTCCTCGCGGGGGATGCCGCGGCCCCGGTCGGCCACGGCCGCCAACGCCCAGCCGTTGTCGCGCCACACCCGCAGCCGCACCTCCTGGTCGGTCGGGGAGTACTTGTGGGCGTTGGAGATGAGGTTGGCCAGCACCTGGATCAGCCGCAGGGGGTCGGCGTCGACCTCCAGCGGCCCGTCGGGCAGCTCCAGCTCCAGCCGGCTGTCGGGGCTGCGCCGCCAGTCGGCGGCCGCCCGGCGGGCCGCCTCGGCCAGGTCGGTGCACTCGCGCCGCATGTCGACCACGGCCGACCCCCCCGGCTCCGAGGAGATCCTCGAGGCCAGCAGGAGGTCCTCGACCAGCCGGGCCAGGTGATCGGCCCGCTCGGCGACGATCCGCAGCATGTCCTGGCGCTTGTCCTCCGACAGGTTGGGCCCACGGGCCTGGAGGATCTCGACGTAGCCCTTGATCGGGGTGATCGGGGTGCGCAGCTCGTGGGAGACGGTGGCCACGAAGTCGGTCTTGGCCCGCTCGGCCTGGCGGATGCGGGTCACGTCGTGGACGATCACCACGTCGGTGGTCCACTCGCCGCCCTCGTACAGCAGCGAGTGGTTGCAGCGCAGCCAGCGCTCCAGCCCCTCGGAGGTGCGGATCTGCACCTCCGAGGAGGCGCGCGGACGCTCGGGGGTGGCCGCGGCCAGCAGGTCCTCCAGCCGGACCAGCTTGCCGTCGTGGTCGAGGCCGGCCAGCCACTCGTTGTAGGGCAGGCCGACCGCCTCGTCGCCCGGCACCCCGGTGATCCGCTCCATGGCCTGGTTCCAGACCCGGACCCGGCCCTTGCCGTCCAGCAGCAGGATCCCGTCGGAGGAAAGGCCGAGGATCTGCTCGAGGGTGGACTTCTCCTCCTTGATCTGGGCGACCTGGGTGGCGTTGCCGAGGGTCACGGCCAGCCCCGAGGTGAGCGGCGACAGCAATTGAAGATCTTGGCGGCCAAGGCGCATCCCGGCCCCGTTGGGCGCGTCGGGTCGGCGCAGGTTGCCGAGCACGATCACGCCCAGGTTCCGGCCCTGGGCGACCAGGGGCGCGACCAGCAGGTCGCGCCAGCCGTCGGGGGCCTGGCCGGGGCGGCCGACGACCGGGCCGCTGCCCTCGCCCAGCAGGCCAAGGGCGGCCAGGTCGGCGGGGTCGGCCGGGCCGAAGCGGAAGCCGTCGGGGCCGTAGATGGCCCCGAACGGGCGGCCGGCTCCCTGGGCGAACAAGAGGTGGGCCTCCTCGGCCCCGAACAGCCGGGCCACCTTGGGCAGGACGTTGGGCAGCACCTCCTCGAGGACCAGCGAGGACGCGAAGGCCTGGCCGACCTCGTAGAGGTGCTGGAAGCGGTCGCGCTCCTGCATCTGCCGCTCGGCCAGCCGGTAGGCCAGCCACAGCGTGGCCGCCGGCAGCAGCACCGCCGGCAGGGCCACCGGCGCCCGCAGCCACAGCACGACCCCGATCAGGCCGACGGCCGAGTTGCCCAGGAAGGTGAGGGTGGACAGCTTGGAGGCCTCGAGGACGACCTCGCGCGCCGGCCGGTGCTCCAGCAGGGCCAGCAGCTGGCTGATGAGCAGCAGGTTGACCAGGGTGAAGGACGCAACGCCGGCCGCCATGGCGACCATGCCGCGGGCGCCCAGCAGCTCGGCGCCGGAGGCGACCAGGTGGTAGAGGCCGATCGCAGGGGCGAGGGCGGTGGCGTACATGCCCAGGTTGAAGACGGCCTTGACCGGGGCCCGGCGCTGCACGACCTGGGCGGCCAGCAGCCCGGCGAGCGAAACGGCGATGGCCTGGCCGGCCGGGAGCAGGGCGATGTTGGCCACCACCATGCCCTCGTACAGGTTGAGCATCTCCAGGGCGCCCCGGTGGGGGAGCCGCAGCCCGGCGATCTCGGAGGCGGCCGTCAAGACCAGCAGGGCGGCCAGCCTCGGCCACACCGACCGGTCCCAGGTGCCCGGCTCGAGTAGGACGACGGCGACGCTGGCCAGGAAGCCAGCGGTCGCCACCAGCACGATGAACCAGCGGAGCTGCGGCGGCAGCCCTCTCAAGGTCATCCCCCCTGTCGCGTCGTCGGTGTCAGCGGCCCGGCCGGTGCAGCGGGTCCGGCCGGGCCTCCGGCTCTGCTCGTTCCGGCCCTTGGATCAGCGCCTCCGGCGGGCCCAGCTGCGCGCCGCCGGGGCCAGCGCCCAGCTCCTGGCCGCCCAGCTGCCGGCCGTCCAACGGCGCGACGCCCAGCTCCTGGCCGTCCAGTCGATCCCGGCCCAGCTGCGGGCCGCCCAGCTCCGCGCCGCCCAGGCCAGCGCGGCCCAGCTGCTGGCCGCCCAGCTACGGGCGGCCAGGTCCTCGGGTCCCCAGGCGCGCTCGGCCCAGCTCCGGGCCGCCCAGCTCCGCGCCGCCCAGTCGACCGCGCCGCCGGCTCCGGCCCCGTCGAGGGTGGCGGCCAGCACACCGCCCCAGGACCACTGGAGCGCGGCCCAGCCGGCCGGCGCGAGCCCGGCCGTCGCCCACTTCCTGGCCGCCCAGACCCGGGCCAGCCACTGCTGGGCCGCCCAGCTCCTGGCCGCCGCGGTGTCGGCCACCCAGCGGCCGCTCAGCCAAGGATCGGCCGTCCAGGCGCCGGGGTCGCCGGCCCCGGCCGTTGGCAGGGGATCGGAGGGCGCGGCGGCGCGGCCCACCGTCCGCAGCGGGAACAGGTCGCCGTTGGCCGTCCGGGCCGGTCCGGAGGCCAGCGCCGCCGCCACGTCCAGGGCTCCGGCCCCCGACCCGTCGGACGGTGGCGGCTGCCCGAGGGGGCTGGCCGTTCCGGTCAGGGCCGCCTTGATCCTGTCCGGACCCCAGTCGGGGTGGGCGGCGGCCACCAGGGCGGCGGCGCCGGCCACCACCGCGGTCGACATCGAGCTGCCCGACCCGCGGAAGTAGCGGTCGCCGACCCGCGCGGCCGGGTTGGCCGCGTCGATGGTGGAGCCGGGGGCGCGCAGGCCGACCAGGCCGACGCCCGGGGCCACCAGGTCCGGCTTGGCCCGGCCGGCGAAGTCCGGCCCGCGGCTGCTCCAGGCCGGCACCTGCCCCGCGGCGTCGACGGCGCCGACGGTGAGCACGTAGGGATCGAGCCCGGGGGCGTCGACCCCGCCGCCGTCGTTGCCGGCGGCGGCGACCACCGTGATCCCGTCGGCCCAGAGCCGCTCGGCCGCCTCGGTGAGGGGCGCGGTGGCCGGGTCGTCGGCCGGTGCGCCGAGGGAGACGTTGAGGACACGCAGGTTGAAGCGGTCGCGGCCGGCGTCGGCCAGCTGCATGGCCGCCAGGACCTGGCCGAGGGTGGTCGCGCCGTCGGCCCCGGCGACCTTGAGGTCGACCAGGTCGGCGCCGGGGGCGACCCCGGCCGGACCGCCGCCCTGGCCGCCACCGGCGATCAGCCCGGCCATGAAGGTGCCGTGGCCGTAGGAGTCGGAGAAGGTCCGCTCGCCCGACAGGTCGGCGCTGGCCACCACCCGGCCGGCCAGGTCGCCGTTGGCGGCGATGCCGGTGTCGAGCACGCCGACCCCCACGCCCGACCCGGCCGCCGCGGAGCCGTTGAGGGGGTTCGAGGGGGAGGGCTCCCCCCCGGACGAGCCAGGGACCGCGACGACCAGGCCAGCGGCGGGCTCCGGCCCGGGCCCGGTGGACAGCTCCCTGACCTGGAGGGGCCGGTCGGCGTCGGTCACGGCCGTGACGCCCGACTGGCCGACCAGCCGGGCGGCCTGCGCCGCCGGCACCCGGGCCAGCAGGCCGTCGACGATCGGCAGGGCGGCCAGGGAGCGGCCGCCGGCGGCGGCGACCGCCGCGGCAGCGCCGCGGCCCTGGACGAGGACGTCGAGCAGCGGAGCGGAGCTTGGAGCGGAGG
>Ga0307278_10001084_pt1 | contig 13562 bp, 14 predicted proteins | sample ER_DNA_117_FD_194482 | JGI IMG/M metagenome (GOLD analysis project Ga0307278, IMG submission 194482) | Bulk soil microbial communities from the East River watershed near Crested Butte, Colorado, United States - ER_DNA_117 | ecosystem: Environmental > Terrestrial > Soil > Floodplain | place... | reverse complement strand
CGATCGTGATCTGCTCGAACCCCCGACACAAGCAAAGGCAGGGCTGAGACCACCGCATGGCACGTATCGCAGGCGTCAATCTCCCCACGCAGAAGCGGCTCGAGATCGGGCTCACGTACATCTACGGGATCGGCCGCTCGACCGCGCAGAAGATCATTCGCGAGCTCGAGCTCGACCCGAACGAGAAGGTGCGCGACCTCACGGACGAGGAGGTCACGAAGCTCCGCGCCTACATCGACGGTGAGCTCGAGGTCGAGGGCGACCTCCGCCGCGAGCGCGGGCAGGCGATCAAGCGGCTGACGGAGATTGGCGCATACCGCGGAATCCGCCACAGGCGCGGTCTCCCCGTGAACGGGCAGCGCACGAAGACCAACGCACGCACCCGCAAGGGGCCGAAGAAGACCGTCGGTCGGGGCAAGAAGGCAGCGACCAAGACCTGATGGCCCCTCCTCGCCGAGCAGCGGCCCGGGGCCGCACGCGCCGCCGTGTCCGCAAGAACATCGCGATCGGGCAGGCGCACATCAAGACGTCGTTCAACAACACGATCGTCACGCTCACGGACAGCGAGGGCAACGTGATCGTCTGGGAGTCCGCCGGGTCCGCCGGCTTCAAGGGCTCACGAAAGTCGACGCCGTTCGCTGCGCAGGTCACCGCCGACAACGCCGCCCGTAAGGGCATGGAGCACGGACTACAGAAGGTCGAGGTCTTCGTGAAGGGCCCCGGCTCGGGCCGCGAGACGGCGATTCGCTCGCTCCAGGCCGCCGGCCTCGAGATCCTCGGCGTGAAGGACGTAACCCCGCAGGCCCACAACGGCGTGCGGCAGCGCAAGCGGAGGCGTGTCTGATGGCGCGCGATCTCGGCCCCAAGTGCCGCATGTGCCGTCGCGAGGGAATCAAGCTCTTCCTGAAGGGCGAACGCTGTCTCACCGAGAAGTGCGCGGTCGAGCGCCGCAGCTATCCGCCGGGCGAGCACGGCCGCGGGCGCATCAAGCAGAGCCAGTACCTGCTCCAGCTGCGCGAGAAGCAGAAGGCGCGCCGCTACTACGGGCTTCTCGAGAAGCAGTTCCGCACGACCTACGAGAAGGCGACGCGCGGCCTCGGCGCTCCCGGTGAGAACCTCCTCCGGATGCTCGAGACCCGCCTCGACAACGTCGTGTACCGGCTCGGCTTCGCGGGCTCGCGCGCACAGGCTCGACAGCTCGTCCGCCACGGGCACTTCCAGGTGAACGGGCGGCGCGTGAACATCCCGAGCTACGGCGTGCGTCCCGCCGACGTGGTCTCGCTCAAGCAGGGGAGCCCCGTCGAGCAGCTGGTGCGCGATGCAACCGACCTCACGGCTTCGGTGGCGCCGTGGCTCCAGGCAGACCACGAGGGCCTGACGGGCACCGTTTTGAAATGGCCCGAGCGCGACGAGATCGACGCGCCGGTGCAGGAATCACTCATCGTGGAGCTCTACTCGAAATAACCGCGCTGTAGGGGCGAGATACCGCCCCTGCGAAGGACCAGAAGAAAGGATCCACCTTGGCCACACGAACCAGCTTGATGGACTTCCAGATCCCGAAGATCGTCCACGAGGACGCGAACGAGCATCGCGGCGTGTTCGCGATCGAGCCGCTCGACCGCGGCTTCGGGCACACCTTCGGAAACTCGCTTCGCCGGGTGCTGCTCTCCTCCCTCGAGGGCGCTGCGGTCACCGCCGTGAAGATCGAGGGCGTCGCCCACGAGTTCACGACGCTCCCGGGCGTGCGCGAGGACGTCACAGACATCATCCTCAACCTCAAGAACCTCATCGTCCGGCTGCACGGCGCCTCGCCCGAGATCGAGGTGTACATCGCGAAGAAGGGCGCGGGCGTCGTTACGGCGGGTGACATCGAGGCACCGGCCGACCTCGAGATCCTGAACCCGGAGCTCGAGATCGCGCACGTCTCCGACAAGGGCAAGCTCGAGATGACCCTCACGGTCGGGCGCGGGCGTGGCTACGTGCCTGCGGAGCTGAACCGAGGGCCGGAGACGACCATCGGCGTCATCCCCATCGACTCGATCTTCTCTCCCGTGCGCCGCGTCGCGTACGAGGTCGAGGCCGCGCGCGTCGGCCAGCGCACGGACTACGACAAGCTCGTGCTCGACGTCACGACGGACGGCTCCATCGAGCCGCGGGACGCCATCGGCCAGGCGGCGGAAATCCTCGTCCGCCAGCTCATGATCTTCACCGACCTCGAGGCGATCGAGGGCTTCGGCGAGCAGACGGCCGAGGCCGTCGCCGAGGCGCCGGTCATGCATGGGATGGAGAACTTCCCGATCGAGGAGCTCGAGCTCGGCGTCCGCTCCTACAACTGCCTGAAGCGCGTCGGCATCGAGACGATCGGCGACCTCACGTCGAAGTCCGAGAACGAGCTCGTGGCGATCCCGAACTTCGGTCGCAAGTCGATCGAGGAGGTCCGGGCGGCGCTCGGCGCGCACGGGCTGACGCTGAAGGGCGAGGAGTTCGCCTAACCGCCATGCGTCACCAGCGATCCGGCAAGAAGCTCGGGCGTGACTCCGCCCATCGCAAGGCGCTCTACTCGAACCTCGCGGGAGCGTTGATCGAGCACGGCCGGATCCAGACGACGGAGGCGAAGGCGAAGGCCGTCAAGCCGTTCGCCGAGAAGATGATCACGTTGGGCAAGCGCGGCGACCTCCATGCCCGTCGGCAGGCGCTCGCCGCGCTTCGCTCGAACACCATCGTCCACATGCTGTTCGCGGACATCGCGCCGCGCTTCGCCGAGCGACCCGGCGGCTACACGCGGATCGTCCGCCTCGGCCAGCGCCAGGGCGACGCCGCCGAGATGGTCTACCTCGAGCTCGTCGACTTCGAGCCGGTCCCGAGCGCACTTGCGCTCGCGCGCGCACGCCAGGCCGAGCAAGAAGCGCCGGCCGCAGACGAGTAAGTTCCGTCGACGAGCTGGGCGCGCTCGTTCGCCGCTAGGGTCGGGCTGCGGTCCGTTTCGCTCGCGGCCGTAGGCTGTCCGCACGTGCTCTTCGTCGTCGGGTTGCTCCTCGCGATCTTCGTCCTTCCGAGCCCATGGGGCCTGGTTGCGGTCGTCGTCGGCGCCGTCCTCGACTTCGCCGAGACGGGGTTCTTCCTCTGGTGGTCGCGGCGGCGTCGGGCAACGGTCAGCGTGCAGTCCCTCGTCGGGAGGACGGCGGTGGCGATCGGCGAGCTCCGGCCGGAAGGCCAGGTGCGGGTCGGCGGAGAGATCTGGCGGGCACGCTGCGAGCGAGGTTGCGACGCGGGCTCGGCGGTCGTGATCAGGGCGGTCGCCGACCTCACGCTAGAGGTCGAGCCGGCGTGAATCGAGTGCTCGCCCTCATGCTCGCCACCGCCTGCCTGGGGCTCGCGGCGGGTGCGCGTGGCGTGGCACTGGACTGGGAGACGCGCGCTGCGCTCCCCGCGCCGCGCAGCGAGGTCGCTGCCGCGAGCGTCGGCGGCGAGGTCGTCGTTCTGGGCGGATTCATCGCCGACGGCGGCACGTCGAACCGCGTCGACGCCTATTCGCCGGCGCGCGACGCCTGGCGGCGACTGCCGGATCTGCCGGTCGCCGTCAATCACGCCATGGCGGTCGGTGTCCGCGGTCGTCTCTACGTCTTCGGCGGCTACACGGTCGACGGCGTGGCTCTCAGAAGCGCATACGTGCTCCAGGGCACTCGTTGGCGAGCACTGCGACGCATGCCGTTTCCGCGCGCGGCAGCGGGGGTGGGCGTCGCCGGCAGGCGGATCGTCGTCGCCGGAGGAGTAGGCGAGGGTAGGCGGCTCGCCCGGAATGCGCTGGTCTACGACCTTCGCGAGCAGCGCTGGTCGGTCGTGGTCGGGCCGACTCCACGGGAGCATCTCGGTGTCACGTCCCTGGGCGGGACGGTCTACGCGGTCGGCGGCCGAACGGCCGGACTGAACACGAACCTCCTGAACTTCGAAAGCTTTCGACCCGGCGACAGCGCCTGGCGGCGTCTCCAGCCGGTCCCTGATCCGCGCGGCGGAACCGGAGCAGCCGGGCTCGCCGGACAGATCGTCTCCGTGGGCGGCGAGGAGCCGCGTGGAACCATTGCGAAGGTGCTCGCGTACCGCGTCGCGGAGCACCGCTGGGCGCAGCTGCCCGACCTGCCGACGCCGCGCCACGGCCTCGGAGTGGCCGCGCTCGCAGGGCGTGTCTTCGCAATCGGGGGCGGGCCGGAGCCCGGGTTGACCGTCAGCTCGGCGAACGAAGCGCTGACGATCGTCCCCTAGATGGTTGATCGGTACTGCCCGTCGATGCGGGGATGGCTGCGACCGAGCCGGGGACGCCGCCCGTGCAAGCGCGTACCGGGAATACGGGCGAGGACGGGCGGCGCGCCGATGTGTCGCAGCCACCATCCGCGCGGCGAGGAATTGCCGATCAACCATCTAGGTAAGCGCGCGATGATGTCGCGTCGTGAAGCTCAAGCTCACGCTCGAGTACGACGGCACCGGCTTCCACGGCTGGGCGCGTCAGCCCGGCCTGAGGACGGTCGAAGGGACGCTCCGCGAGGCACTCGGCGTCACCTTCTCCCGCGTCGAGGCGCTTTCCGTCGCGGGCCGCACGGATGCGGGCGTCCACGCGACCGGGCAGGTCGCGAGCGTCGCCGTCGAGGGAGGCCCGCCGCCGTCGAACGCGGCCGAGGCGGTGAACGCTGTCCTGCCGGAGGACGTCGCCGTCGTGCTGGCCGAGAAGGCGCCCGAGGGCTTCGACGCTCGGCTGTCCGCGCGAGCGCGCTCCTACCGCTACCGAGTTCTCACGGGTGCGACGCGATCGCCGCTCCAGGCTCGGCGAGCCCTCCGGTGGGGGCGCCCCATCGACCTCGATGGCTTGCGCGCGAGTGCGGGACTCCTTCTCGGCGAGCACGACTTCCGTGCGTTCACGCCGACCGAGACCCAGCACGATGTGTTCGTGCGCGACGTCGAGGCTGCCGACTGGGAGCAGGTAGGCGAGCTCCTCGAGTTCACGATCACGGCCGACAGCTTCCTCCGGCATATGGTGAGGACGCTCGTCGGGACGATGCTCGAGGCGGGTGCCAAGGCGCCCGCCCGGATCGAGAGCCTCCTCGACGGACGACTGCGGTCCGAGGCCGGCCTCACCGCGCCTCCCCACGGCCTGTACCTCGAGCGGGTTCGGTATTGACCCACGCAAGACTGGGTCGGCGAGGGCGGATTCCAGTCGCTCGAGATCCCTGACGGCTGCCGCTCTGCGGCCGCATCGCTGCTCTGGCTCGTGGATACGATCGGCGAGTGCGCTTCCCGATCGTCCTCTTCGACCTCGACGGCACGCTAATCGACTCGGGCCCGATCATCCTCGCCTCCATGCAGCACGCGGTCCGCACGGTCCTCGGACGCGAGATCCCCGCGGACGAGCTCGGCATGACGATCGGTGGCCAGGGCATCGTCGCGCAGATGCAGGCGATCGACGAGGAGCACGCGGACGCGCTGCTCGACGCCTACAAGGAGCACAACGACGGGCTCCACGAGACCCTCGAGGCGTTCGACGAGCTCCTCGCGCTGCTGCCGGGGCTCGCGGCCGAAGGACGGAAACTCGGCATCGTCACCGCGAAGCGGCACCGGACCGTCGCGCTCGCACTCGAGCGCTTTCCGGCCCTGGCGAGCTCGTTCGACGTCGTCGTCGGCTTCGAGGACACCGAGCGGCACAAGCCCGACCCGGACCCCGTGCTGCTCGCGGTCGAGCGGCTCGGGGGCGAGCCCGCGGACGCCGCGTACGTCGGCGACTCGCCCTTCGACATCGCGGCGGCGAAAGGTGCGGGCGTGTTCGCGGTCGCGGTGGGCTGGGGAGGGATTCACCCGGACGAGCGACTGCTCGCGGAACATCCAGACGCGTTCGTGCGCACGCCGGAGGAGCTCATGCGTGTCCTCTAGGACCGTTTCCCCGGCCGACCGGGCGGCCGAGCTCCGGCGCCTCGTCGAGCACCACCTCTACCGCTACCACGTCCTCGACGACCCGGAGGTCGAAGACAGCGTCTACGACGCCCTCTACGACGAGCTGCAGCGCCTCGAGGACCGGCACCCGGAGCTCGTCACGCCCGACTCGCCGACGCAGCGCGTCGGCGCGCCGCCGGCGGACGGCTTCCGCAAGGTCGAGCACCTCTCCCCGATGGGATCTCTGGAGAAGGTGACGACGCGGGAGGCGCTCGAGAAGTGGGCCGAGGACGTCCGCAAGCGCCTCGGCACGGACGAGGCCGTCGCCTACGTGCTCGAGCCGAAGATCGACGGCTCGGCGGTGTCGCTCGTCTACGACGAAGGCGTGCTCGTCCGAGGCGCGACGCGCGGCGACGGCCAGCGCGGGGAGGACGTGACCGCGAACCTACGGACGATCGAGTCGATCCCGCTGCGCATGCGCCCCGTCGACGAGACGGCTCCGCTCAGGCGGGTCGAGGTACGCGGCGAGATCTACTTCCCGCTGGCGGGCTTTGCCCGCTTCAACGAGGCGCAGCTCGCGGCCGGTCGCAAGCCGGCGCCCAACGCGCGCAACGCCGCGGCGGGCTCGCTCCGGCAGCTGAACCCCGCCGTGACCGCCGAGCGCCCGCTGTCGATCTTCGTCTACGGCGTGGGCATTCTCGAGGGCGCGGAGCTCGGGTCGCAGTGGGAGGCGCTCGAGTGGCTGCGCGCGCGAGGCTTCCGCACGAACCCGGACGCCGCTCGGCTCGAGTCGATCGACGAGGTCGCCGACGCGTGCGAGGCCTGGGAGGCGCGGCGCGCGGGTCTCGGGTACGAGATCGACGGGATCGTCGTGAAGGTCGACTCGTTCGACCAGCAGCGTCGCCTCGGATCGCTCCACGGTCGCCCGCGCTTCGCCCGCGCGTACAAGTGGGCACCCACGTCTGCGGTTACCCGCCTCCTGAAGATCCACGTGCGGGTCGGGCGGACCGGCGTGCTCAACCCCCTGGCCGAGCTCGAGCCCGTGCACGTGGGCGGCGTGACGGTCTCGAGCGCGACGCTGCACAACGAGGACGACGTCAGGCGGAAGGACATCCGGGAGGGAGACCTCGTCGTCGTGCAGCGCGCCGGCGACGTCATTCCGCAGGTCGTCGGCCCCGCCGGGGAGCACGAGCCCGGGACGAAGCCGTGGCGGATGCCGAAGCGCTGCCCGCTCTGCCGCACGGAGATCGTGCGGCCCGAGGGTGAGGTCATGCATCGCTGCCCGAACCGCACTTGCCCGTCGCGCGGCCTGGAGACGCTGTACCACTGGGTCGGAGCCGCCCTCGACATCGAGGGCGTCGGCGGGAGCACGATCAAGAAGCTCTGGGACGAGGGAATCGTGCGCTCCCTGCCCGACCTCTACCGGCTCCGCGCGGAGCAGCTCCTCGAGCTCGACGGCTTCGCCGAGATCTCCGCGACGAGAGCGTTCGAGTCGATCCAGCAGTCGAAGCAGCAGCCGTTCTCGCGTGTCCTCTTCGGGCTGAACATCCCGAAGGTCGGCTGGGTGATCGCGCGGAGCCTCGCGCTCCATTTCCGGTCGGTGGACGCGCTCGCGGGCGCGACGCTCGAGCAGCTCGAGGAGGTGGAGGGGATCGGCCCGGAGCGCGCCGAGCTGATCGCCGAGTGGTTCGCCGACTCCGAGAACCTGGCGCTCGTTGGCGAGCTCCGCGAGCTCGGGCTGCAGCTGGCGTTGACGGAGGACGAGCGTCCGCCCGAAGGGCGCCTCACCGGCAGCCAGTACGTGATCACGGGGACGCTCGAAGCCTGGACGAGGGAGGAGGCGAAAGCCGCCCTCGAAGCGCTCGGCGCGAAGGTGACCGATTCCGTGTCGAAGAAGACCTCGGGCGTGGTCGTCGGCGAGAGCCCCGGCTCGAAGGCGCAGAAGGCGGAGAAGCTCGGAGTGCCGGTCCTCTCCGAAGACGACCTTCGGACGTTGCTAGGAACGGGCTAGAACCGTCACGAAGCGATCCTGAGCGGCCCGGGCGGTCCAGTACGGCACGGGGGAGCCGTTCTGCAGGATCGCGAAGACGTACCGCCTGCGCACGAATCCTGCGAGCGCACAGGCGGCGTTCGTCGTTCCGGTCTTGCCAATCACCTGTCCTCGGGTCGGACGACGCTGGAGCCGACGCTCGAGCGTCCCGGAGATCCCGGCGACCGAGAGCGACGTCACGAACGCCCCACGGATCGCGGGATCGTCCGCGCCCGCGCGCAGGACCCCGACGAGCGCGTCCGCCGTGAGTCGGTCGTGCCGCGAGAGGCCGGACCCGTCCGCGATGCGGACGCCGCTCACGCCGATGCCGGCCGCCACAAGCTCGGTACGCACCACGCGCGCGCCCGCCTCGGTCGTCCCGCGACCCTCGCCGACTGCGCCGAGCTCCTTCAGGAGCATCTCGGAGACGAAGTTGTCGCTCTCGCGGTTCATGTGTCGCACGACCTCGACGAGCGGGTTGGAGTAGTCGACTGCCAGCGGGAGCGCGTCGGCGGGAGCTTTCCCCGTCGTGGGCGTGTCCTGGACCGCCACTCCCCGGCGCTCGAGCGCCTCCGTGAAGGTGCGTGCGGCCGCTTTCGCGGAGCCGTTCACTCCGGTGAACGTCGCGCCCTCGACGGAGAGCGCCGAGAGCGGTCGGGACTCGATGCCGACGTACGACGGCTTCCACCCCGGGGCATCGCGGCGTGCGTCGAAGTAGCTCTCGTCGCCGACGATTCGACCCGTCACGCGGCTGATCCCCGAGGTCGCGATGTCTCGGGCGAGCGCCTCGAGGTCCGACGGCGCGAGCGTCGGATCCCCGTGGCCGACGAGGTCGAGGTTCCCCTCCCAGCGTCGTCCGGCGCGCTGCCCGTCGCCCACGACCTCGGTGCGAAAGCGGTACGACGGTGCAAGCAGGCGGAGAGCGGCGAGCGTGACCGGGAGCTTCTCGACCGACGCCGGCAGGAGCGCGCGATCGGGGTTCGCCGAGTACACGGTCGCGCCGGTGCGGAGGTCGAGCGCCACCGCCGCCGTGCGGCCGGGTGCGATGCCCGGCGCGGCCAGGGCCCCGGCGAGCGCTGCGTCTAGCGCGGGCGCTGCGGTATCGCCAGCGCTCGCCCCCGCAGGGAGAGCGGTCGCCAGAGCGGCGACGAGAAGGCCGACGGACGCGCGATTCATCCCCGGACTGTGTACAGGAGCCCGCCGACGGCGGCGCTCTCGGCTAGCGGTAGACCGTGATCGTGACGGTGCGTCGGCCCCAGTCGCGGGCATCCGCGGTGCTGGGGAACCAGAGGTCGATGATGCGGCCCTTGATCGCCGTTCCCACGTCAGCGGCGAGGCTCGGACCGTACCCGGGCACGTGGAGCTTCGTGCCGAGCGGGATGAGACGCGGGTCGACCGCGACGACTCCCCTGCGAACGGGGACGCCGAGCGCCGTCTTTCCGGGGAGGTAGTACGCGACCGCGTCGACCTTGATCAGGTAGGCCTGCTCCCCCTGCGGCTGACCGTGGGCCGAGCCCACCGCGCCGAGGAGTACTCCCACGAGGACCGCGCCGAGCAGCGGCCCCCACCTGCGTGTTCCCCTGACCACGAGGGCGGGACCCTAACACAGCCCCGGCGAGACCCCTGCTCGTCATGTGCCTCTTTGCAGATATTTTGGCTTCAGTTGCAGGTTGCAGGCGTCCGGGGAGGCTGCTAGGGTCTCCGACTTGTGACGGGCCAGACCGCCACCGGCGGGGCTGTCCGGGAACGACCAAAGGCCTTTCTGAGAGGCCTTCGGACCGGATGGGCGCCGATAGCCGTTCTCACTGCGGCCTCTGCCGCCGGGCTGCTGCTCGCCGTCGGACCCGCGTCCGGACAGACGATCACGTCGAAGCGCGCCCAGGCCGTGGAGATCATGGCCCAGGTGCAGGCCCTCGACTCGGACCTCGAGCAGACGGTCGAGGCCTACAACTACGCGAACATTCAGCTCGGGAAGATCGACTCGGACCTCGCGTCGAACCGGAGGCACCTCGTCGCGGCGCGCAAGAGCCTCGTCGTGGCGCAGGATCGCATCGCGAAGCGGCTCCGTGACCTCTACGTCAACGGGCAGGGCGACTCGACGCTCGAGGTGCTTCTCGGGTCGAGCAGCCTCGACGACATCATCGCGCGGCTCGACGCGATCGAGCGCGTCTCGAGCCAGGACTCGCAGATCCTGAGGACGGTAAAGCGGTACCGCCACGAGGTCGAGACCCGGCGCGCGACGCTGCAGAAGGATCGTGCCGACCAGGCTCAGCTCGTCGCCGAGCGCGCGGCCCAGAAGCAGTCGATCGAGTCGAGGATCGCCGAGCAGAACAGCCTCCTCGCGTCCGTCAAGGACGAGATCGCGCGCATGCGCGTGGAGGAGCAACGGCGCCAGGCCGCACTCCTCGCGCAGGCGCAGGCGCGCGCGCAGGCGGCGGCCCTCGCGGCACAGGTGCAGCAGGACAGCGCCCAGCAGACGTTCGACCAGGCCGTGGTCGAGCCGGCGTACGACGCGAACGTTCCGGCGGCGAGGTACGGCAGCGTCGTGAGCATCGCGCTCCAGTACCTCGGAGTCCCATACGTCTGGGGCGGCGCGAGCCCGGCGACCGGCTTCGACTGCTCCGGTTTCACGATGTACGTCTTCGCCCAGGTCGGCGTCTCGCTTCCGCATCACGCAGCGTCGCAGTACGCGTACGGGACCCCAGTCCCCTTCGACCAGCTCGCGCCCGGCGATCTCGTGTTCTTCGACGGTCTCGGCCACATGGGCATCTACATCGGCGGAGGGCAGTTCGTCCACGCACCGCACACGGGCGACGTGGTGAAGATCTCTAGCATGTACGACTCCTGGTACGCGTCGACCTACGTCGGCGCCCGCCGGCTCTAGGCTTCCGGCTCGTACGGCCCCGCGTACAGGGCCTCGATCTCGTCGGCGAAGTGCTCCTGCACCGCGCGGCGCCGGAGCTTGAGGGTCGGCGTGACCTCGCCCTCCTCCATCGTGAAGTCGCGAGGGATGATCGCGAACCGCTTGACCTGCTCGTAGCGTGAGCGGTCTCGGTTGACCGCGTCGACGACCCCCTGGATCAGCTCACGGGCCTCCGGGCTCCGGGCGACGTTGGCCTGGTCGCCTTCGAGGCCACGGTCGGCGGCCCAGCTCCCCGTCTCGACCGGGTCGAGGGTGACGAGCGCGGCGACGTACGGTCTTCTGTCGCCGATCACGAGCGCCTGGGACACGTACTTCGAGGTTTTCAGGTCGTTCTCGAGGTTCTGCGGCGCGACGTTCTTGCCCCCGGCCGTCACGAGGATGTCCTTCTTGCGGTCGGTCACGTGGAGGAAGCCGTCCTCGTCCAGCTCGCCGACGTCGCCGGTCTTCAGCCAGCCGTCGGCGTCGAGCACCTCGGCCGTCGCCTCCGGGTCCTTGTAGTAGCCCTGGAAGATCGTCTCCGAGCGCACCTCGATCTCGCCGTCGTCGGCGATCCGGACGTCGAACCCCGGCAGCGGCTGGCCGACCGAGCCGAACCGGTAGCGCTCGGGGACGTTCGTCGAGCACGCAGTCGTGCATTCCGTGAGGCCGTACCCCTCGGTGATCCGCACGCCCACCGAGTCGAAGAACTCTGCGATCTCGCGCGCAAGCGGCGCTCCTCCCGAGCCTGCCATCCGCAGTCGTCCTCCGAGCGGTTCGCGGACCTTCGTGAAGACGAGCCGATCGGCGACGCGTCGCTTCGCGCGGAGCCCGCCGGGGACGGCCATCCCCTCCGCCTCGAGGCGGCTGACCTCGCGCCCGACGCCGAGTGCCCAGTCGACGAGCTTCCGCTTCGTCCCCGTTGCCTCGTCGAAGCGAGCCTGCACGAGCGAGTAGATCTTCTCGTACACACGAGGGACGCTCGGCAGCACGGTCGGCCGGACCTCCCGAAGCGCCTCGCCGACGCGCAGCGGGTCCGCGAGAAACGCGATCGTGAAGCCCACCTTCGCGCCGAGGAGGAGCATCAGCCTGCCGTAGTTGTGGGCGAGCGGCAGGTACAGGAGCATGAGGTCGTCCGGGCGGTAATAGCTCGGCATGTGGTCGACGACGCTCGCCATCTCGTAGTAGTTGCGATTGCGGAGCATGCAGCCCTTGGGCGGGCCGGTCGTACCGGACGTGTAGATGATCGTGTACAGGTCGTCCTCGTCGATCGCAGCCGTCGCGTCGTCGAGCGCGGACGTGCTGGCTGCGGCGAAGTCTCGGCCGTGCGCCGCGAGCCCCTCGAGGTCGTGGTACGTGAGGACGTGCTGCAACGACGCCAGCTCGTCCTCGACCGCCTCGACCTTCGCGAGCTGCTCGGCGTCCTCGCAGACGATCCCCACGGCCTCCGAGTGGGCGAGCAGGTAACCGACATCGCGCGGCGCGCTCGACGCGTACACGGGGATGCCGACCGCGCCGATCCGAGCGAGCGCGAAGTCGACGAGAGCCCAGTCGAGACTGTTGCGCGCGAGCAGCGCGAAGGTGTCGCCCTTGCGCACTCCGCGGGCGAGGAGGCCATTGGCGTACGCCCGCACGCGCTCGTCCGCATCCGCCCAGGACACCTCACTCCACCCGTGCCCCGACTCGACGCGGTTGGCGGCGCCCGGGCGCCCGGCCTGCACCGCATCGTCCCAGAGCCGCGCGATCGTGCGGCGGGAAGCGTGCTCGCGGGCGTGGCTCTCCAGGGCAGCTCCGACGGCCTCCGTCACGAGTCTGAGCTTAGAGACTCGGGAGGGGTTCGTCCTCCGAGCGCGAAACGGTCGGTCCCCTCTAGAGTTTCCCTGCTCATGCGCACGACCTGGAACGGATCCCTCAGCTTCGGCCTCGTCTCGATCCCCGTGGGCCTCGCCCCGGCGACGAAGCCCGCCGCACGCCAGTCGGACGTCTCGTTCCGGCTGCTCCACCGGGAGTGCGCGACGCCGATCAAGCAGAAGCGCTGGTGCCCGACGCACGACCGCGAGGTCACGCAGGACGAGATCGTCCGCGGCTTCGAGGTGACGAAGGGTCAGTTCCTGATTGTCGAGGACGCGGATCTCGAGGCGATCGAGCGGGCGGACGACTCTCGCTCGATCGAGATCACTCGCTTCGTCCGTGAGGACGACGTCGACCCGATCTTCTTCGATCGCACGTACTTCCTCGTCCCGGCGTCCGCTACGGCCCAGCGCCGTCCGTACGTCCTCCTGCTCGAGGCCATGAAGCAGACGGAGACGGCGGCGATCGGACGCTTCGTGCGTGCCGGCCGCGAGAGTCTGTGCCTTGTGCGCGCGAAGGACGACGCGCTCGCGCTCGAGACGCTCTTCCTCGCCGAGGACGTCTACTCGCAGGCGGAGATCTCGGAGGCGGTCGAGGACACGACCGTGAAGAAGTCCGAGCTCGACCTTGCGCGGCAGGTCATCGACAGCCTCGCCGGCGACTTCGAGCCCTCAGCGCTCGTCAGCGAGTACCGCCGCGACCTCAAGGCGCTGCTCGAGGCGAAGATGCGCGGAGAGGAGATCGTCGCGCCGGAGCCCGTCGAGGTCGCACCCGTGATCGACCTGATGGAGGCGCTCAAGGCGAGCGTCGCCGCGGCGAAGAAGCAGGGCGACGCCGCCCCCGCGGAGAAGCCCGCGCGGGCGCGCA
>Ga0307278_10001083_pt1 | contig 13566 bp, 12 predicted proteins | sample ER_DNA_117_FD_194482 | JGI IMG/M metagenome (GOLD analysis project Ga0307278, IMG submission 194482) | Bulk soil microbial communities from the East River watershed near Crested Butte, Colorado, United States - ER_DNA_117 | ecosystem: Environmental > Terrestrial > Soil > Floodplain | place... | reverse complement strand
GAAACCAACCGATCCAAATACGAAATCGCGCGAAACTGTACGAATCCACTTGCCGCTTCGCCTGTCATCAGACAAGCCCTCTTTCGGTACTCCGGCCGAGCCGTCGCCTGTTTCAAAACCTGCCACTCAGAAAATGATGTCTCCCCAGTTTTTCAAGCCACCGCCACCGCCCTCGCCAGCTTCCCCGCCGAAGCCGCCAGCCGTTTCGATGCCCGAACTGACTTCAGTTACCCCCGCGCCAGGTTCGCTTTCACCGGGACCAAAGAAAGAGACAGCACGCATTCCGCTCATGCCGGACCCGCCTTCCAAGCCGCTCCCCACGGTTCAGATGAAAAAAACTCAACCGCTTATTGCCATGCCACTCACTGCCCCGCAGAGCGCTGCGATTGCAGTGGCGCCAGCAGAGAAAAGCGCAGGTCCTTTGTGCTGGATGCTGCTCGGTGTGTCCGTGGTCATTTTGATTATTCAGATTTGGACTTACTTTTCCTAAACCAATGGACAACTCCGCCACAATCAGTCTCGATGAATCCAATTTTGACCGCGAAGTCACGCAAAGCGACAAGCCTGTGGTTGTCGATTTTTGGGCAGAATGGTGCGGTCCCTGCAAAATGATCGCGCCGTTGCTGGATGAGGTTGCACGCGAGAAAGCGGGCGCGGTCAAGGTTGGGAAAGTCAACGTAGATGAAAATCAGAGCCTTTCCTTCAAGTACAATATTCGCGCAATCCCCGCTTTGCTGTTTTTCAAGAACGGGCAACTGCGCGATCAGATCACCGGCGTCACGAGCAAAAAGGATTTGCTGAGCCGGATCGAAGCGCTGGGATAAGGAAAATTTTTGTCCGGCAGCTGCCGGACGAAAATTTCCTGTGAGAGGTGAGATGTGGTTAGTGAGAAGTTCGCCCAACCCCACCTTTCACTGATCACTTCTCACTTTCTTTGAATCTGCGCCCGGCGCGGCTCGAACGCGCAACCTACGGCTCCGGAGGCCGTCGCTCTATCCAGTTGAACTACGGGCGCAAAAGTTGAGCCGAAAATTAGCCACAAATTACACTGATTTTCACAGATCAAAACAATCAGATGACGGATCGAAATTGAGCTGCTGATGTTGTGGCCGGCATCGGTGATGCCGGTCTCGAGCGGCCGCCCGGTCGCAACGTTTCCGGGGATTTCCACACAAGCCGGTTCTTGTGGTCATCTTTCGTTTGCCTTTTTAGCTTATTCGAATGAAAATGTTCGCCCGTGCGGCGGGCGCCCGCCTTCGTTAAGACTATGGCGCGGCAAGGGAAGGAAATTGTCATGAATCAGATTATCGATGCCATCGAGAAAGAACAGCAAAGGAGCGATGCGCCGCAGTTTGCCGTCGGCGACAGCGTGCGCGTTCACACTCGCGTTGTGGAAGGGGACAAGGAACGAATCCAGATATTCGCTGGCATAGTGATTGGCCGCAAAGGCCGCGGACTTAATGAAACATTCACCGTGCGCCGAATCTCCTACGGCGAGGGCGTCGAACGCGTTTTCCCATTGCATTCGTCGCGGATCGCAAAAGTTGAAGTGGAACAACAAGGTCGCGTTCGACGGGCCAGATTAAATTACCTTCGAACCCGTAAAGGTAAGGAAGCGACGATAGTCAGGGAATAGAGTGAATAGTGATCGGTGAATGGTGAATAGTAGAAGCGCGAGCTCCATTCACTGATCACTATTCACGATTCACATTTCCCATTTTCATAGCGCCTGAATTATTCTAGATTTGCAACCGCATGTATCGGCGCTGCGGATTTCGTTACGAGAAAAAACTGCGCGCCATTGGCGCTGCTCGCATCGCTGGGATCGATGAGGCTGGCCGCGGCGCTCTGGCCGGTCCGGTTGTCGCCGCCGCCGTGATTCTGCCGGAAAAGTTCCGCCATCGCCGCCTGAACGATTCTAAGCAGCTTGCGCCGGAGCTACGCGAAGAAATTTATCACGATCTCATCTCTAATCCTGAACTCCGCTGGGGGGTGGGCATCGTCGATTCCATGGAAATCGACCGGATCAATATCCTGCGCGCTACGCATAAAGCGATGCGCGCTGCCATTGCCGCGCTCTCTAACACGCCGGACCACGTCTTGATTGATGGCCTGCCGGTTATTCCCTTTCCAGTTCCCCAGACCGCTATTATCGATGGCGATTGCTTCAGTCTTACCATCGCCGCTGCCAGTGTGATCGCGAAAGTTACGCGTGACAGAATGATGCGTGACTTCTGTGCGCATTTTCCGGAGTATTGCTTCAGCCAGCATAAAGGTTACTGCACTGAGATCCATCTCTTGAAACTCCATGAATTCGGGCCTTGTCCGATCCATCGCCGATCTTTCGAACCGGTGGCGCAGCCGCTTCTTACCCTCGAGGGCCTCATCGCAACCGCAGCATCTCCGGCGCGGCGTTCACGGCGAGAAACTGGCCTCCCGCTTCCTGCGGCGGGAGGGCTACAAAATTCTTTATCGTAACTTCAAAGGGCGAAGCGGTGGCGAGATCGACATCGTGTGTCGCCACAACGACACCCTCGTCTTCGTCGAAGTAAAAACACGCACTCGGGAAGATTTTGGCCGGCCGTTTACAGCGGTCGATCGCCAAAAGCAGAAGCGCATTTCGCGCGGCGCCCTCAACTGGCTGCGGATGTTGGATAATCCCGATATCCTCTTCCGCTTCGATGTCGTGGAAGTCCTTGTTACGGAAGACGCCAGCCCGCGAATCGAATTAATCAAGAACGCGTTCCCGCTTTCCAAGCCTTACCTTTATTGACATGCGGATTCACGGCCTGGAAACCTGCGCGACTACCGTTCGATCGACATTGACCTTTTGGGTGAATTGACTTGCAATCCAAATTGCGACATCTGGATAATCAGACACGCTCATGAACCACAAAATCCATCATCTAGCCGTATGGGTCCTTGTGGTCATCCACTTCTTTATCGGATTGGGCTGGTATGCGCTCTTCGGTGAGGCGTGGTTGAATTACAACGCCCGCACCATGACCGACATCGAACCGCCGCATAGCGCGGTTCCCTATTTGATCGCGATTGTTTCGGCAATTTTTGTCAATTACGCGCTTGCCTGGCTCTTCACGAAACTACATGTCGCACACGCCCTTACCGGATTGAAGATCGCGCTTATCTGCTGGTTCGCATTCTTGTTCGTGCAATACACAACGATCGCGGTGTTTTCAGCGTTCGAGACAAATCCGTGGCCGCTAATTCTCATCAACATGGGCCGGCCCCTCCTGGCTTTCGCTATCAGCGGCATCGTCCTCGGCGCATGGCGCCGGCGGGAGCTATAGCCGCCACGTTGTCCGCGCGGTGCGGACCAGTGCTGGACAACAGCTGAGCCGTTAGTCACAATTACAATTCGAACCATGGACGATCCCATTCTTGTCGCTCAATCGAACCATCCGATTTATCTGCTCCCTAAGATGGCCAACCGCCACGGTCTCGTCGCAGGTGCAACGGGCACGGGAAAAACCGTCACTTTGCAAACACTCGCGGAAAACTTCAGCGCGCGGGGTGTGCCCGTATTCATGGCAGATGTGAAAGGCGATCTCGCGGGAATGAGTCAGACCGGCGGGAATAATCCAAAAGTCGTCGAGCGCGCGAAGGAACTTAAGATTGCGGATTTCAAAGGGGAAGCGTGCCCAGTCGTTTTTTGGGATGTGTTCGGCGAACAAGGGCATCCCGTGCGCGCGACGGTCTCCGAAATGGGGCCATTGCTTCTGGGGCGTCTCCTCGAATTGAACGGCACGCAGGAAGGCGTGCTCAACATGGTCTTCAAAATCGCGGACGAAAGCGGCCTGCTCCTTCTTGATCTAAAAGACTTGCGCTCAATGTTGTCGCACGTCGCGGACAATGCCGATCAATTCAAAACGCAATACGGAAACGTCTCGGCCGCCAGCGCTGGCGCGATCCAGCGCAACTTGCTCGCGCTAGAATCGCAAGGTGCGGACAAATTTCTCGGCGAGCCCGCACTCAATCTCGACGATTTGGTTCAGACTCAGGGCAGCAAAGGCGTGATCAACATTCTGGCGGCGGACAAGTTGATGCAGCAGTCGCCCAAAGTTTACGCGACATTTTTGCTCTGGATGCTCTCAGAATTGTTTGAAGAACTTCCGGAGATCGGCGATCCGGAAAAGCCGAAGCTGATTTTCTTCTTTGACGAGGCGCACTTGCTTTTCACCGACCTCGCGCCCGCGGTCAAACAAAAGATCGAGCAGATGGTGCGGCTAATTCGCTCGAAAGGTGTGGGTGTTTATTTCGTTAGCCAGAACCCGCTCGACATCCCTGACGTGGTGCTCAGCCAACTGGGCAATCGGGTGCAACACGCGTTGCGCGCGTTCACGCCACGATATCAAAAAGCGGTGCAAGCTGCTGCGCAAACGTTTCGTCAAAATCCGAAGTTGAAAGTCGAAACGGTGGTCACTGAGCTCGGCGTGGGCGAAGCGCTGGTCTCGATGCTCGATGAAGACGGGAAACCGACAGTCGTCGAGCGTGCGAAGATTCTTCCGCCGCGCAGTCAGATCGGGGCGATCACGCCCGACCAACGGAAAGAAATCATTCAATCATCCGTCATTTTCGGTCACTATGAAGAAACGCTCGATCGCGAGTCGGCTTTCGAGATGTTGCGGGCGCGGGCCGGGCAAAAAGTGGAAGCTGCTGAGTCGCCGGCGGCTACGCCGGGCGCATCAGTTCCGGAAGGAGCGAAAACGTCTTTCTTCGACACCATCGTTTCAGTTTTCCAACCAAAGATTGGACCGCGTGGGGGCATCCAGGATTCGGTGGCAACATCAATGGCCAAGAACGCGATGCGTGCTGCGAGCAGTCAGATGGGACGACAAATCGTGCGCGGAATTTTGGGAGGAATTCTCGGAGGCGGTAGTCGCCGCCGATAGTTACTGTAGCCACGTCGCTGTGCGACGTTTGCCGACCGCCCACCCGGCGGTGGTTACATAAAAGAATCGCCGGGCGCTTGCGAACACCCGGCGATTTGAATTTTGCCGGGATTATTTCTTCGGCGAACCCGGCGGGCTGGCTGGCGGTTTCTTTGCGCCCTTGGCCGCCTTCACTTCCACGTCGGTAGCCGACATGGTGTAAGTAACCGTCACTTTTTCGCCGACCTTAAGGTCACCGGTGACCTTCGTGTTGGCATCACGATTGATTTCCCAACGATCCTTGCCCTTCTGGACCGCAATCATCGTGTCGGTCGCCTCGAGGACAGGACCGGTAACTTGGTAGGTCTTTGCCCCCGCTGCAAGAGCTGCGCTGCTGAGCGCCAGACTCGCTGCTGCCAATAAACTAAATGCTGTTTTCATATTCATAGTAACCGATTAGACGAATTCGTAGCCGGATATTCAAGGATTTTTGCTTGTGAGAACGTGCTCTGTCGCGTCCGAAATATTAGGCTCACGCCCGCCTTTGCGCGGCTATGGCGTGGTGCGCAACCACCGCTACAACGGGCGCTTTAATCTTCGTGCTCTCTTCCGATTTAGCTTTTCTACCCTTTAATATTTTAACGCGTTCTTCTACTTCGGAGATGCAGTTGGAGAAATAGCCGGTGATTCCTTCTTCTGCGAACCGGGCGCTACGCTCGAAGTGGTTGGAGCTGCTGCTTCGGCAGCGGCTTTAAGTTTTGTTAGCGGGCCCGCGTCAATCTTCGTCGCGCTCATCGCGTAGGTGATGGTTACCTTCGCGCCGACTTTTAATTCGCCACTGACCTTGGTCTGCGGATCGAGATCGATTTCCCATCGCTCCGCGCCCTTCTGAAGGACGATCTTCGTCGGGGTGGTCTCGAGCACAGTTCCGGTGACTTCATGGGTCTTTGCGCCAGCGGCGAAGGCCGCGCTACTCAGCGCGAGACTGGCCGCAGCCAGAAAAAATGTAACTTTCGGGTTCATAGACCGCCGATAAGGCCGAGCAGTCGATGAAGCAAGTCTTAAGATGTAGGCACGGTGCTGTCCGCCGAAAACTAAACCGGCCACAGGCCGGTTGCTACAACAACGTTATTCCGTCGGCGCTGAGGAACCGCTTTGACGCCCTCGCACCAAATACTCATCCGCCTGCAACAAATCGTCGCCGGTGCGCTGGACGATTCCTTGCCAGGTCGAGCAAACTGCCAGTCCGGCTCGGACCGAGACATCGCTCCCTATTTCCGCTACATCACATTTTTCAGACAGGATTTGCCCGATTTTCACCAGACCCCGAAGTTTAGAATCAATCCGGTAATTCTGTTAATTCTGTCGGGTTTTACTCTTTCGGCGGCTCGGGCATGGTTCGCAGTCCGACCCGCGCGAGATATTCATCCGCTTGAAGCAAATCGGTCCCGGCGCGCTCGATGATCTTGAGCAAATTATCCATCGACGAAACTTCCTCGAGTTGCTCGGTCAGGAACCACTGGAGAAAATTGATCGTGATGTAGTCGTTCTGCTTCCGGGCCAACCCAACGAGCCCGTTGATTTGCTGGGTGACGTGAATTTCCTGATCGAGCGACAGTTTGACCGCATCGCGTGCCGTCTTGAATTTCGATTTCGGCGCGTCGATCGCGGGGATCACCACGCGTCCGCCAGCATCGACAATGTACTTGATGAAGCGCAGCGCGTGACCCTTCTCTTCCTCCGCCTGCTGGAAAAAATGCTGAGACAACTGCGGCAACGCCTCAGCCGCAAAATGCGAGCCGATCGCGTAATACTGGAGCGAGGCGCTAAACTCGTACCCGATCTGTTCGTTGATGGCATCGATGACTTTTTGGCTGGTGAGCATGGAAACAACCTATCGCGGATTACGCACATGCAAATGCACGATTTTTAACATAGCAATGCAGCCACAATTTAGGACCACTTGGTTGGAAAACGCGCCGCTGCTCGTGAAAATACATAGATGGATTAAAATAAGAGATGGTTTATGCGACTTGGACCAAGGCCAGCGATTTGCGAATATGGGCTGACAAGCTCGACAGTCGCCAGAAGCTGCCGGCTCTTATTCGTCGGCTTATTCATGCCACGGTCGAAAATCCCTCTTTAAGTCAATTTCCCGCCGACGAGGGCATTCAGCGTCGCGGTTGGGATGGAATTCTGGCGGTCGCTGTGGGGAACGCGTGGGTTCCTGCTGGTGCTAGTGCCTGGGAAATGGGAACTGATCAGAATCCCGCAACCAAGGCTGAGGAAGATTACGTTAAACGAACCTATAGCCCCGGCCCAACGAGAATCGATCAAACGACATTTGTTTTTGTCACTCCGCGAAAGTGGGAGGGTAAAAAGAAGTGGCAAGAGGATAAACGTGCCGAGAAAAAGTGGCGCGACGTGATTGTTTGGGATTGCGATGATCTTGAACAATGGCTCGAGGTCGCTCCGGCGGTCGATGCGTGGCTCGCCCGAATACTAGGCAAACTGCCACTCGGTGTTCGCGATATTTCTAGTTATTGGGCTGGACTCGCGGCAACCAGCAACCCGCCGCTTACTCCTGAGATGTTTCTCAGCGGCCGAAACAAGGCCGTCGAGAATTTGCGACATAGCCTTGCCGGCATGGCCGCCGCTGAGATTGCGGTGAGCGCGTTGTCTCTGCAGGAGCTGCGAGATTTTGTCGCGGCGCTCATTGCGAGCAGCGGCGACGAATGTGCAGATGCAACTGCTTCCCGCGTCCTGATCGTTGAGAACCGCGATGCGTGGAGCCAACTGACGTCGATGCAAAATCGGTTAGTGCTCATTCCGGGTGATCAGTTGACCTTGGATAAAACACTGATTGCCGAAGCTGTGTCAGCAGGACACCACGTTATCTCTCAAATCGATTACACATATCTCCGTTCTGGCGTGAACATCCGGCTTCCGCGCGCGGATCGCTGGGAGCTTCAAAAGACAATGGAAAACGGAGGGTTCCCGGAGGAGCGAGCGGGGCGACTTGCTCGCGAAGCCGGCGGTTGCCTTTCGATTCTGATTCGCCTCGCCTCAAAATTTGCCGGCCAAGCAACTCCCGCTTGGGCGACACCGGAAGAAGCCACGCCCCTGCTTCCACTAGTCCTTCTCGGAGCTTGGGCCGACAGGAACGAAGAGGATCGGAGAATTGTTGAGCGCCTTACCGCGGAGCCTTACGGGAACGTGCAAAAACTTGCAACGCGGTGGATCAACCAACCCGACGCACCACTTCGTCTTGTCGAAGGAAACTATAGTTTCGTGTCACGTGAAGATTCGTGGCGCTTGCTCAGCTCATACTTCACTAACGATCTGGTCGACGAATTCATGAAAGTGGCATGGGAAGTTTTGAGCGAAGACGACCCGCGATTCGAAATCCCACCAAATGAGCGGTACCTGGCAGGAATTCGTAAGATCTTTCCCAAGTTTTCATCCCAATTACGCGAAGGAATTGCAGAAACAGTTGCGTTACTGGGGACGCGTGGGGATCATACGCCGCAAGGTGCTCCCGAGGGAGCGACTTGGCGAGCGGCGAAGTTGGTTCGAGACGTCCTTGAAGATGCTTCGCCCAAACGCTATTTCTCGCTTGCGCCCGTGCTTCCTCTGCTGGCCGAAGCGGCGCCGGATGAGTTCTTATCGGCCGTAGAGAATGATCTCGCCAAGCCGTCACCGACGATTATTTCGTTGTTTGAGAAGGATGCTGATGGACTGTTTTCATGGAGTCCACACACGCACTTAATGTGGGCGCTCCATCACTTGGCGTGGGATGCAGTATATTTATCTCGCATAATTCTTGTTCTTGCCGCGCTTATGGAAGTTGACACCGGCGGTCGCATCAATCCTCGGCCAGCCGGTGTAATGCACGATATCTTTCGGTTTTGGTTCCCTCAGACATCTGCCAATCTTGATGAGCGGTTGCAGGCGCTTGATCTGCTGACGAAGCGTAAGCCAGAAATCGGATTTTCGGTTCTTCTGGCGCTGGTGCCGCAAGGCCAGGATACAGCAACGCACGCGAGTAAACCGCGATGGCGAGAGTACGACGCCTCCCAAATCAAACAGATCACTTATGGAGATATCGATCGCCAGGTACAATGGGCGGGTACGCGGCTGATCAAACTTGCGGGAGATGATTTGCCGAAGTGGCAGGCGCTCCTCAACAAATTTGCGAGACTGCCAAAGATTACCCAAGATGCAACTTTAGAATGGTTGCGACAGATTGACCTAACTAACCTTACTAGCGATCAGCAAATTGCAACGTGGCGGCGTATTCGACGGTTAGTTCAGGAACATCGTTTCTTTCATAATGCTTTTTGGGCTTTGCCTAAAGAACAAGTAGATGAGTTGGCTAAGATCGAGCGAAAGTTCGCTCCGGATGATCCCGTCGAGTGCTCCAAATGGCTCTTCGGAGATGGAGGCTTTCGAGCGTTTGGTGATACCGAAACGCCATATGAACAACAGGAAAAAATGCGAGAGGCGGCGCAGTTACACGCGCTCCGCGAGATATTCAAGGCGAAAGGTTTGGATGGAATACTCGAATTAGCATCGACCGCTTCTTTTCCCAACATCATTGGCGTTCAGCTCGCAACTCTAGGCATAGTACCGGATTGGAACGACCTTCTTCCCGCTAAACTCTTACCAACTGATGCCTCCGCACGTGATGTTGCCGTGGCATATGCGGCAACTCGAGTATCAACGAAAGGTACCTTATTTGTAGATAAGCTTCCGCTGGAGCAATGGGTACCCGAAGCAGTTGCCGAGTTTGCCTTGGCGTTGCCTTTCGAAAAGACAACTTGGGACCTCATGCGAAAGCGGAGGCCGGAAGCCGAATCAATCTATTGGAAACGGATTCGTCCCTACATTCGAAATATTTCAGAGCAGGACCTCGATGAGGCGATGAGATGCCTGCTTCAACATAAACGCCCGGTTGTTGCACTCGAAGCGTTGTTCTCAGCAATTTATAACAAGACAAAACCGGATTGGACTGTTGTCGCGGACGTCGTTGAGTCCGCATCGCTCGAACCCGACCCTGCGGCCGGCGACGCGAATCTAAACGACCATTCAATTTGGCAGCTTTGCGAGCTTATAAAGCGATTACAACAGGATCCCTCTACCGAGCAAAATCGCCTCGTAAAATTAGAATGGTGGTTCCTTCCCTTAGCGCGACACCAGGATTTTGTTCCGAAGATGCTTCATAACGAATTATCGCAGAATCCAGCATTTTTCGCAGAAGTTATCGCTGCACAGTTCCGCGCGAAAGATGAAGCTCGGGATGAAAGCAAAACCCCCGATGAGGTTCGCAGGCGAACGGCAGAAGCGGCGCACGACCTGCTTGATTCGTGGATTGGAATTCCCGGGACACGCCCGGACGGTTCAATTGATTCTACAGTTCTAAAGACCTGGGTCAGCGAGGCGCGCAAACTCTGCGCGGCGAGTAAAAGAATTGAGGTGTGTGATCTCATGATTGGCGAGCAGGTTTCCTGTGCTCCCGCCGATCCGGACGGCACTTGGCCATGTGAATCGGTACGTGATATTCTTGAGAGCGTCCCATCCGAAGAAATTCTGCGCGGATTTGATTGTGGCGTCGCGAACCAGCGCGGCACTTACACAAAAAGTATGACCGAAGGTGGAGAGCAAGAACGCGAACTAGCGAGAAAATACCAAACGCACGCTGACAAATGCAAAGTTAGCTGGCCTCGCACCGCTTTGGCGTTGCGTCGCCTCGCGCAAAGTTACGAATCTCAGGCAAAGCGGGAGGATGAACGGGCGGAAGCACGTGATTGAAACTCATTCCTCGAGAGAATTCTTGAGCTTTCCGAAAGCTCCGCATAAACAAAACACCCGCTCCAGTTTCCCGGGAGCGGGTTTATTCTGGCGACGTCCCCCGTTCGACTACGCTCAGGGCAAGGTCTACTGACTCGCGCGGCCTATCGCCGCAATACCATCGGGGCTGCCTGGGTGCGCTTGGATTGCAAACGATTTGTCGTGAGGAGACGATGGTCACCTGGGCAAGCCGTCTAGGAACTCGGTCCGCCCGACTTCAACATCATTCAAGTCGCCTGCCGGGGTTGTTCCTGAAAAATTAAACGACTTCGATCCTTTCCATTCAGCGCCGTCTCCCTTTCGAACGTCGCTGTTTGATCCCTGTTGAAACATACCTGTTACTCGGCAGCGTCCGGAGAATGCAATGCGCTCTTCTGCGATTTCATCAATCCTCAGCTCTTCGCAATAGACATCGTCGGTATAAGCATGGCTAACCCCTTCTTCAAACCAGCTATGTAATGGGCCTTCCGCCAAGTGAAGGAGCTCGGTCTCGACAGGCCCTCGTAGCGAATCCAGTAGGACCTCGTGTGCTTCATTAGCTGTGTCCAGATATAGGATAAATTCACTGACGAATTTATCTAAGCCTACCCTCGCGGTCTTCAGTTCATCAGCAGTCGCCTCATTGATGTGGATGAATTTATTAAGATCGCCAAAGCAATCGAGAAGACTCTCGATCCGCTTCTCAACCTGCGTGACCCACGCTTTAGGCCAATGCGCTTTTGCGAGCCCTAAAAATGCGTGACACCCTAAGCGTGCGCCGCGTGTAGGTCGCTGCTTTTCCGGATCAACTTCGCGTCTCCCTGAGGTTTTTTGCTGCGTTGGAGATCCCGAGCGGGTTTGTTTGATTCACCAAGTCCGCCTCGATGCCATTAATCATCTTCGAAAAATGATTTGAAAATTTATGGAGGCGGCGGTTTAGAGCGAGAAGACGGTCCTCTATTGGAACGCGCTGCGACTCAAGAACCGCTACCGTCTGGTGAAACGGATTCTTGACACCAAAGTCAATGGGGGAAGAAACATAGCTGGCTATGTTCGATTGCAGACCTGAAAGGAGAATTTGTGAAGTGCCCAATGTCAGACTCGGATCGATGGGATGTTCGAGGTCCTTGGCCAAGTTAAAAAGTGAGATACCCGACGTATTAGCAAACGTAGTATCGCTAGATCTGAATTGTTCGTTTCCGCTAAGTTGTCTGCGCTCGTCATTGAAGCGTCGCACAAGTTGATACCCGCGGTCCGTTGCTTGATGCGCCTTCTGCCATGCGATCGTTTGACGCGCAGTTTCGTCTCGGGCCTTTGCGAGCAACTGTTCAGTTGCGGCAAGTGGATCGTCCGGTGCAGCTTTCTCAACCATTACTCGCTTTCAAGATGGGACGTACTTTACGAAAGTCGAGAAGCTTTTGTTGGGGCGTGCTATTGACTTACTCGCCCGTTGCCTGCGCGGGGGCTTGACGGTCTTTGGCGACGTCCTACTCTCGCGCGGCCTATCGCCGTACTACCATCGGGGCTGCAGCGTTTCACTGCCGTGTTCGGAATGGGAACGGGTGGTGCCACTGCGCTATTGTCACAAGAGAACAGAGTTGATTGCCTTCACAACCTCACAGAATGATGAATAGACTAAGACGCGGAGCACGGATTTTCGAACCTTTCGCAACCCGGACTTGGAAAGCCGCGGAGCGACGGCCACCTTTAAGAGGAAATGGCGGAGGAAATAACATTAGCCAAACGGTTAGGACGCACGTTTCATGTTTCACCGCTGCGTATGAAGCTGAAGCGTTTGTGGAAGCAAAATCCAGGATCGGCAAAGGTGCTTGAGGATTGGCTTGTTGACCTTGCGAATAGTCGCGGGGCACGGATCGTGACGCGCGAGCCTTCGGAGAATTTCGTCAACCGTCTCGATCTCAATCAGCTAACAAACGAAGAGTTGGTGGTCGGATTATTGTTGCCACAGAATCGCGACCGGCCACAGATGTTGCGTTTAGCTGCGCAACTGATTTCGCGAAAGGCGGTTGCCTTCCGCGAACTAGTATGGCTGGCGACTTGCGAGCGTATAGAATTCGTTCTGGCCGAGCTAGCGCGCCAGGCCTGCAAGGTGGAACCCCGGCATTCGCTTTGGCGTCGGATTCTCCGAAAATTTGAGTCAGAGAGATCGCCAGTGTCACCGCTTGCCCATTACACGCGTCTCGCTCAACCCGTGATGAGGAACGGACGAGTCAATGCGGAAAAATGGGTCTTGGTGTCGTGAAGCCGAAAAAACACCCGCAGATCATCTGACCTGCGGGTGCTTAATTCTGGCGACGTCCTACTCTCGCGCGGCCTGTCGCCGTACTACCATCGGGGCTGCAGCGTTTCACTGCCGTGTTCGGAATGGGAACGGGTGGTGCCACTGCGCTATTGTCACCAGAGATTTGCTCCGATTGTCGGAGCAAACCTCTGGCGGCGCTGCGTGATTGGTAATCATGGTGAGAGGTTCTTTTTTTGCCAACCACTTTTCACTTATTACTATTCACTTGGGAAAGAACTGGCTAATTCTCTGACATCTACATACAGGTTTTCAAAAAGTTCCAACTTTAAGGCTTCGTTTTATTTGGATCTTTCATTTCCCATTACTGCTGTCCCAATTTCTCGGAACAGCAGCGTATTGGAAAAGTAAAAGATCAAGCCGAACGGGTTATTAGTACTCCTGAGCTGAACATGTTACCATGCTTACACCCGGAGCCTATCAACGTGGTGGTCTACCACGACCCTTCAGGGAGATCTCATCTTGGGATAGGCTTGGCGCTTAGATGCTTTCAGCGCTTATCCTTTCCGAACATAGCTACCCAGCACT
>Ga0307278_10001082_pt1 | contig 13566 bp, 15 predicted proteins | sample ER_DNA_117_FD_194482 | JGI IMG/M metagenome (GOLD analysis project Ga0307278, IMG submission 194482) | Bulk soil microbial communities from the East River watershed near Crested Butte, Colorado, United States - ER_DNA_117 | ecosystem: Environmental > Terrestrial > Soil > Floodplain | place... | reverse complement strand
GGCCGATTCCTGTCTTGGCACAGTAAATCAGGGTGGCTGATAGTGACGTGCTCGCCGTCGGAGCATCGGCAAGCCCAGTACCGCTGGACTCCACTTCCGCAAATCCAACCCATCTCAATAGGACAGCCGCACTGAACAGAAAGACAAGAGCTGCAGTTAGGGATCGGGATGCTCTGAGTGCATAGCCAGATACGAGCCAATAGAGGTGCAGGACAGTTCGTTCCACTCCCAGTGGTAAGGCTGCCCGACGCATCTCCATTTCGCCATAGTAGAAGTCTGCTGCACCGGGCTCATCCTTATTATCCTCGTGGCCCTTCCGGAGCGCTCGATAGAGCGCTGCGATCTCGCGCGCCCGACGTCTCCGACGCTCGGTAGTGGCTTTTCGCGTCTTGCGATGTCGAGCAAGCACGCGAGAAATGTAGGTTAGGCGTCCTGAAGGACGCCTTCGGCATCGGGCTACTATACGAAGAACTGAGGTGTGAGTCAGGGGTATTACCCAGTTACTCTCAACGCTTGGCCACGTCGATGTCCAATGCCAACCTTCCCGTCGCAAGCCATTCTCATAATCGTGTCGCCAAATGTGCTCCTCGGCTAAGGTTTGGCGTTTCGTCCACTTCCAGAATGGCGGAAAAGCCCAGCCCGTTCTTACTGCTTTCCATCTTGGAGTCCTACTAAAGGCTCGAGGCCCTTCGAGCCTAAGCTTGTCAAGGTTGTGCGCATCAGCAATAATGCAGGCGCGTAGATCAAGGCTGGCAATGGAAACGCCTGTCAGGTTTGCTCCGCATAGCGACGAGATCCATGGCTGAGACCTGTCGTTGCGTGGTGGTCCTCCGCCCGATTCCCAGTACGGGAGGAAGGAACTCTCGTTTCCTTCTAGACCAAAGGTGGACTCCTTCAATGGAACGGGATTGAGATTGTGCGTCAGAATCGAGGATCCTGCGAAGTCTGAATGGTCAAAGGAAAGTTCAGCCCACCTCGCACGAAGGTTCAGCCCCTCCGAGAAGCGGGTTCGCTCACAACTGATACTCGGGCTGCTCGCCACAATCATAATGCGCTCACGAAAACTCGCCTCATCTAGGACGATCTTGCCTCCGACGGCCATGGGTCCCAAACGACGAGCTCGGTCAAAAAGCGCACCGTCGAAACGAACGTCACCGAATGTGCGTAAGCCTTTAAAGTCCGTCTCATCATTGAACCGAGCCGTGCTAAAGACCATTGAATCGTTACAGACGGAATCATTGAACCAGGCCTCGCGGTTGAATGTTGCTCCCATGAACTCTACGCGATTGTCGAATGAGGCAGGGGTGAAAACAGCCGTATTGTGAAAAGTGGCCTCGTTAAAATGCGCCGTACCTGAATAGTGCGCGTTCATGGACGCCATTTTAAGAAAGTGTGCTGCGTCGAAGCCGGCAATCTGCCCGAATTCAGCCCCTTCGAAAGTCACTTCGTCCTCAAATGTGGCATTGAGGAACGTAGCTATCTTCTGGAAGTCTGTCAGCATGAACGACGTCTTTCCTCGGAATATGGCGTCTTCAAATGCGGCCTTGTCCAAGAACGTGGCTAACATAAGATTGGCTCCATGGAGTATGACGCCACCGTTCTCACCATGGTCAAGCGCAGATAATAGTCTGGTAAGCAGATCCTTGCTAAAGGTAATGCCCCTGAGGTCGAGAGGTCGCTGATATCGGATCGTTCTTAACACCAGCTGCAATTGTTCCTCATCGAGATGAGCTAGGCAGGTATCTCGATCAGCGTGTGGTATTCCCAAGCATTTCTTATGCGAGCACGTTTTCCAATCGACAAAGTGTCTTCTTTCCAGTTCTAGCCCCGTGTCCTGACTTACCAGTTCCTGACCGACCAGTTCCACGGCCAAATAGCCCCCGGTCTCGTGTCGTTCGCGCCTGCCGCCCGCAGGGCCGGCCTTGAAGTGGTAGCGAAACTTCCAACGATCTCAGCGTCGCTGCCCAGATCTGCGGGTGGATCGGCGCAACAACTGATGATTGTCATCTGAACGGCGTTGCGGTCAGACGCACGTCGGGGCCGATGCGGACCACGTCGTCAAGTTGGAAGCGCTTGGCGTCCGCGATGTTGAGGGCGCCGGGCCCAGCCAGCGCTGACCTACCCCCGCCGCCGATGAGAACCGGCGCGATGTAGGCCACCACCTGGTCGATCAGACCGGCGGCCAGGAAAGAACCGGCCAGGGTCGGACCACCTTCGAGCAGGATCGCCCGTACACCCCGCTCGCTGAGCGCCTTGAGCAGCAGCTCCAGGTCCAAGCCGGCATCCACGCGCGGCAGGCGCAGGATGTCGGCGCGGCCTTCCAGGTGTGAGGCGTCAGCGTCGTCAGCGACGGCGATGAGGGTTGGAGCTGCGTCGTCCAGGACGCGGGCCGACGCCGGCGTGCGGGCGTTGCTGTCCACGATAATCCGCAGCGGCTGGCGGATCGCCTCGGCGTCGCGCACCGCAAGCTGGGGATCGTCAGCCTGCTGGGTGCCAGAACCCACCATCACCGCGCCACACTCGGCTCGCAGTCGGTGCCCATCGGCACGCGCCTCCGCCGAGGTGATCCATTTGCTGGAGCCATCCGCCGCCGCGATCCGGCCGTCCAGCGATGCGGCGCACTTCCAGACAACGGAGGGGCGCTCGGTCATGCCGCTTCCAGCTCCTTGACGAGCTGGCCGACCTGCGGCGTGCGCTCCCAGGGGGCGAGCCGGGCTCGGAGCTGACCGAGTTCGGTGGTGATGCGCCGCGACCCGGTGGCCTGCGCCACCGAGACGGCCTCCCAGCCCTTACGGACCGAGAGGTCCGGGCTGCCACTCAGGGCATAGGCGGACGCCAGTCGTGCCAGGTAGACGCCGCGGTCCCGGCGATGGACCGAGGGCAGCTTGGCCAGGCTGTTCTCAAACAGGGGGATCGCGCGCTCGGGCCGGCCCAGTTCGATCCAGGTAGCCGCGCGCTGAATCTCGACATAGGCCGGCGTGCAGTAGCGCCCGGGGCCCTCGTCTCCTTCCTGCTGGCTGCGCTCCGCGAGCTGGGCTGCGCCATCCAGGGTCCGCTGGCAGGCCACCTCGTTGCCGGCCAGGGCATAGCCGACCGCCAGCTGCTGCAACGCAACCGCGCGCCCGCGGCTGGTTAGGCGCCGCCGCTGCTGCAACGCGCTCTGTGCGAGCCCCACGGTGCGCGCCGCGTCCCGGGAGGCCGCAGCCTGGTCGGCCTTGCGGACAAGCACGTAGGAGACCATGAACGGGTTGCTGGCCTCCTGTGTCCATTCCATGGCCCTGTCGGACCAGTGTGTGGCTGCCCGAGTGTTGCCGCTGTCCTGGTTGAGCCAGCTCGCGAACTCGGCATAGCGGGCGCCGACCTGCAACAGGCGCCGACGCTTGGCGCCGGCAGTGTTCGGGAGCAACTGCTGCACGAGGTCCAGGTGGCCGCCGACAGTTGCCAAGACCTGATGCGGACCCAGCAGCCAGTCAGCGGTGCTCAACTCCGGGAACGCCCGTGTGAGGTGATCCACAACCTCGTTGACATGCGCGACCGGAACGACCGGAGTTCGTTGCAAGGATGCCCCTTCGACGGCGGTTCCGGCGGCGATGGCACCGAGGACCTGAAGCATGGCACGCCGGTTCACTTGATCTCCCCACAGCTCCCGCATGAGCACGTCCACAGCCTCTGGCAGCAGGCCGTCTCCTGATCCGTCGGCCGGCCCACCCCACCCGCCGGTCATGGCACGCGCAGCGTCCGCCAAGTCCGCAACCGGCAGCTCGACCAAGCCTAGCTGCTCAGCGCTCATGTTGAACACCTGGCAGAGCCGCTCCCGGTAGAAGGGGCTCGGCGTGCGCTTGCCGGCCTCCCAGCGGTACACCAGCTCGCGATCAGCTCGGGTGGCGCCAGGGAGCTGATTGAGAAGGTCGGCGACCCGCTGCTGCGACCAACCACGCTGAAGGCGCGCACAACGAAGCCGTTGGTTCGGGGGCCGAGGCTCCTCCATCACCACTCCTCAAAGCCGGGCAATCGAGACGCATCGTAGCCTCCAGTCACGACAAGCGGAACCGCCTGGCCTACAGGCGGTGGACAACTGGCCTACCCACGGCCCTCCCGGCATCCCGCGCGCCCGCGGTTCTCTTGCTGCGTCATCTGCGACCACGCAAACACCGAGGGAGCCATGGCCCATCGAGCCCGCGCAGGGCGCGAGAACCGCGTCTGAGAGGTCGGGGCCGGGGGCGGTGACGCGCCCCCGGAACCCCTGAGCATCGAGTGAGGTCCCGATGCACCAGCAGTTTCCTTGGCGTGCCCTAAGCGCCGCAACCCTCCTGGGGTGGGAGGTGCGCGCCTGATGACCACCCCCCACCCCGCTCCCTCCACTACCCCGGCCGGATCGGTGCTGGACGGCGACCCCCGCATCCTGATCCCTCTGCCCGAGGCCGCCGAACGACTCGGCATCTCCCGCTGGCAGGCCTACAAGCTGGCCCGTTCTGGCCGCCTGCCCACCACCCGCCTGGGGGCCCGCGACCTGCACGTTCCGGCGGCGGTGTTGCGCCGCATCGAACAAGAAGGCCTGCCCCCGGAGTCCGAGGGGAGCGTGGTCGCGTGACCCGCCGCGATCCGCTCGCCGCTCACGCTCGCCGCCTCGGCAACCAGGACCTGAACGAGCTGCTGGTCCAGCTGGCCAAGCCCACCTTCGCCGCCCTGGTCGAGGTCGCTCTGGTCCGGCCGGTCCTGCCGGCTGGGCTGCTGCTGCGCTACGAGCGGGCCAACGGCGTGGACAGCTGGACGGTGGTGGCCTGCGCCCCCCGCCGGCGGCTGGGCACCCTCACCCGCGACCGTGACGCGAACGGCCACCTGGTGTGGCGGGCCTGGACCCGGGCGGGCGACCCGGTCCAGGTCGCCGGCGTCTGGTGTTGGGGCCGGCGTGGGGACGCGGCCGCGGCCCTGGCCTGGGTCACGCCCGCCAGCCGGGCGCGTTGGCTGGCCCTGGCCGCCCATGTCCGCGGCCTGGCCGACCCCGAGCTGCACGAGCTGCTGCGGGCGCTGCCCCGTGCGGTGTTCGACGGGCTGCTGGAGGCTGCCTTCGCACCGGAGGGGACGGCGGCATGACCCCCGTCAAGCGCTGCCCTCGCTGCGGCCAGGTCAAGCCAGCCGACCAGTTCTACCGCCGCCAGCAGACCCGACTGTCGTCGTATTGCCGGTCCTGCCAGCGGGCCGCCGCTCGAGCGACCCGTCGCCGGCGCCGCCAGGACCAGGCCGCCGTCGACCAGCTCCGAGCGGTCGACCGGACCCGACAGCGCCGCCATCGCCACCTGGGCGGCCAGAACCCCAGCGGTGGGGCCGCATGAAGGGGCTGACCAGCAACGAGCTGCGCCTGGTCGAGGAGTACGTCTGGGTGCTGGACTTTGTGTCCCGCTGCGCCCTGGGCGTCGACCGAGCGGATTGGTTCTACCTCTACGACAAGGCCAGCGAGCTGCAGCGGGCGGCCGGGCACCTGGCCGGGGTCGCCCACCAGGCCTACCAGGCGTCCACCCAAGGCCACGGCCCTCGACCCGAGGCCGTCCGCGCCGCGGTGGCCTGGCAGGGTCGCCACTACCGCGCCGGTCGGCTCCTGCATCCCCAGCAGCCAAGGGGGCGGCGATGATCGTCCCGCCGGCGCCGCGCCGTCCCGCCCCCGGTGGTGGCCTGGCTGTCCTGGTCGTGATCACCGTCCTGGCCTCGCTGGCCGCCCCGCATGCCACGGCGCTGCGCAGCCCGCTCACGAGCGACCGGCCGGTCGTCGCTGCGTCCGAGTCTCCTGGTGGCCGGCCGGCCTTGGGTTCGCGGCCGGCTCGGGCGGTGGCCTTCGCCCTGGCTCAGCGGGGCAAGCCGTACCGCTGGGGCGGCGAAGGCTCCGGTGGGTTCGACTGCTCGGGGCTGACCTGGGCGGCCTGGCGGGCGGCCGGGGTGACGATCCCCCGGACTGCGGCCGGGCAGCTCGCCGGGCTGCCTCGTGTCCGTAGCCGGCTCCGGCCTGGCGACCTGCTGATCTACCCCAGCCGGGGCCCGTCGGGGCGGCATGTGGCAATCGTGGTCGGCCGGGGTCGGATGGTCGAGGCCCTGGGTCGCGGCATCCCGGTTCGCTCGACTTCCATCCGCTCCGGCCACCTGGGGGCGGTTCGACCGGGGGCCGGACGATGACCGCCGCGTTCCTCGACTTCCTCGGCTGGGAGCACCTGACCGCGGCTGAGCAGACCGCCGCCCTGGCTGGTGGCTGTCTGGGGCTGCTGGCTCGGGCCCTGTTCGGCGTCCGGAGGCAGCGATGATCCTCGCCGTCTGGTTGCTGTCGCTCCCGTTCCGGTTTCTGGCTGCGCTCGGGCTGCGCCGCTCGGTAATCCTGGCCTGCCTCTTCGTGCTGGCCGTGACCGCTTACGGCGTGGCTCAGGACCTGGGCCTCCTCGAGCCACCGGCCCAGGCGGCCCCAGCCCCTATGCCGGCCATGAGCTGCCGGCCCAAGGCGACCCGGGCCGCAATGGCCGACGTCCCCCGGTCGTATCTGCGGCTGTACTGCAAGGCGAGCGCCCGCTACCGGATCCCCTGGCCGGTGCTAGCGGCCATCGGCAAGGTCGAGTCCAACCACGGCCGCACCCAGCTCCCCGGAGTCCGTACGGGGAGCAACTGGGCCGGGGCCTGTGGGCCCATGCAGATCGGCTGCGTGCCCGGGAGCAAGGCCGGCAACGCCTGGGCCCGCTACGGCCACGGCCGCCCCCACGACCCCGCCCAGGCGATCCCGGCCGCTGCCCGCTACCTGGTCGACCACGGCGCCCGCCACAACCTCGACCGGGCCATCTTCGCCTACAACCACTCCCGGGCCTACGTGGCCAAGGTCAAGCAGCTCGCCCATCGCTACGCCACCCGAGGGGGTGAGCGGCCGTGACGGCCACCGCCGACCGCTACGCCGCCGGCCGGTCCCGGGAGGAGCTGCGCCTGGTCGAGCTCGCCTCCGGCCTGCTCATGCTGCTCGACGCCTACCGGCTCACCGGCCGCCTCCCCCTGGAGCTCCAGGTCCAGGCGAGTCGGCTGCGGCACGCCGTCAAGCAGGTGATCCAGGCCGAGGCCGTTCGCACCGCCACCCCCACCCCGACCCCAGCGCCAGCGGCGAGGCAAGATCAGGCGGCGGCACTGCGTGCCTGGATCGCCGCCCAGCCCTGGGCCCAGCCGGGCCCGGTCGGCTGGGTGTACCTGCTGTGCTTCCGCGACCCCGCCACCGGCGCCCACCAACCTCTGGTGGGCAACGGCTGCCGGGGCCAGTACGCCGGCCACTACTGGGGCTGGACCGACGACCTCATCCGCCGCATCAACCAACACCGCAACCCCCGCTGGCGCGGCGCCGGGCGGCTGGTCCAGGTCGCCCTGGCCGCCGGGCTGACCTTCGAGCTGGCCTGGTGCGAGTACCCAGCCACCCGCGGCCGCGAGCGGCGGCTCAAGAACCAAGGCTCGGCCTACCGGCGCTGTCCCCTGTGCCGGGGCACCGGGGGCCCCCTGGACCCGGCCGCCGCCGTCGCCGTCATCCACCACGCCCAGCGGAGCCCGTCGTGACCCGCCCCGATCCGCCCACCGCTCCGGAAGGAGATGAACCCATGCCCGCACCCCGTGCCTGGCTGCGGACCAGCCAGGCCGCCGCTCGGCTGCACGTGTCGGCCAAGACCGTCGCCCGCTGGGCCAGCGAGGGCCGCCTGGAGCACCGGCGCACCCTCGGCGGCCACCGCCGCTTCGACCCGGCGCTGCTCGACGCCCTGGTCGACGCCCTGACCTACCGCCCCTGACCCGCCCACCCTCCGCTCGCTCGTCTGGAAGGAGCCTGCTCGTGGCCCGACGTACCACCTGGCTGATCGACATGGGCGACGGCACCTGGTCGGTCTGCTGCATGGCCTGTCGCATCGCCCTGTTCCGCGGCCCCAAGGCCGGCGCCGACCGTGCCGCCGCCCGCCACTACTGCGAACCCGTCCTGCCCCTCGGCCGACGCTGACGCCGACCGGCCTGACCACGTGCCTACCGGGCCCCGGTGGGCGGCGCGACCCCGGACCCGGCTTGGACGGACGCGCCGCCCACCGCCAACACGCTCGTGAAGGAGCTGCTCGTGAACCATCGCATCCGCTGGGGCCAGGCCCCCACCGCCTGGGACCCGCCCTACCAGTCCGGTTGGGCGCCGCTGGTCGACCCCGGCCCCCGCGCCCTCCAGACCGCCCGCTCGGTCGGCCGCTGGCTCTGGCCCACCTTGGCCGCAGGCGGCTTCCTGCTGGTGGCCGGCTTCGTCCTCGCCCACGACGACCCCACCCCCGGCTTGTCGATCCGGGGCCTGGTGACCATCGCCCTGGCCGCCCTGGTGGTCGTGCTGCTCACCATCCACCGCAGCGCCGGCCCCGGCCCCCTGGCCCGCGCGACGGCCGAGTACGGGGTCGTGTTCCTGCTGGCCGTCCTGCTCGCCACCACCGGCATCCCCCTCGACCAGCCAACCGCCGCCGCAGGCACGACCGCCAGCACCATCCCCGACGAGCGGCCCGCCCTGATCAAGACCCTCGACGACTTCCGCAACTGGCTCAGCGAATGGCGCCAGTGGGCTCACCAGGAGCGTGACCGACCTTCCCGATCCGCGGCCATCACTACGCCCGGCCCCGAGCGCGAGGCCTGGCCCGCCCTACTCCCCGACCGATCAGGAGGACCCGGATCGTGACCAAGTTTCGTCACCTGCCCGCCGCCGGCCGGCTCATCATCATCACCGTCGCCATCGGCGTCCTGGGCATTGCCGTGGTCGCCTGCGCCACCAGCTACAACGCCATCTACCGCCTCGTGGGCCAGCTGGGGCTGTACGGCTACCGGATCAACCAGGGCTTCCCGCTGCTGCTGGACGCCGCCTTCTTGGTCGCCGAGCTGGCCGCCATCCTGGCCGGGATCATGCGGGCCGTCACCCGCTCTGATGCGGTGTCGGCCGGCTGGCCAGGGGCGGCGATGCTGTTGTGCGGGCTGGGCACCATCGGCTTCAACGTCGGCCACGCCTACCTGCTCGGCGGCCGCGGCGACCCCCTCACGGTCTGGCGCTGTGTCGTCTCAGCGCTCCCCCCGGTGCTGATGATGGTGTCGTTCCAGGTGCTGATCGCGATCGTCAAGTGGGTCATGCTGCACCTGGGCCGGCCCTTGGACAGCACCGCCGTCCTCTCCCCGATGCCGGGCATGCTCGCCGGCTCCCTCTACCACCCGGACGGTCTGGACTGGAACGTTCCGCATTCCGGCCTTCCCGGTGGCTGGCCGCCGGGGGCCGATGGGCCGGTTCCGGCAGGCCACCACCTTCCGGAAAACCAGCAGAACCGACAATCAGGCTTCCCGGTTGGGAGCGGGGCTGGCCCGGCCGGGGTGACCAAGCGTCAGCACATCGAGGAATACCTGGACTGGCTCGGCCCTGAAGAGCTCCAGCACCTGACCGTCCGCGAACTCACCGCCGACCTCCAAGAGAAAGGCCTGGAGGTCACCGAGCGCTACGTCAAGCAGATCCTCGACCAGCAGCGACCCGCACCCGTTCGCCAGCGGCAGCGGCGGCGGGGGAGCGGCCCCAGCAAGCCGCGGCGATGACCGCAGCCAAGCCAGGCAGGCACACCCGCCAGGACTGGTTGCGTCCGGTGCCCGAGCACAAGCCGCCACACAACCTGGAAGCCGAAGAGGCCGTACTCGGGGCGATCCTGGCCGCGTCGCGGCTGCTTCCTGAGGTCGCCGCCCTGGTCGAGGAGGTCGACTTCTACCGGCCCGCCCACCGCGCCATCTGGCACGCGGTGCTGCGCCTGGCCGACCGCGGCCAGCCCACCGACCCGGTGACCGTGCTGGGGGAGCTGGACGACAGCGGCGAGCTGGCCGACGTGGGCGGCGGCCCGTTCCTCCACACTCTGGTCCAGGCCGTGCCCACGGTGGCCAATGCCGGCCACTACGCCCGGCTGGTCGCCGACGCGGCCCGGCGCCGGCGGGTGATCGACCTGGGCATCCAACTGGCCCACTCTGACGCCGACCCGGCCGTGCTGGCCCATCTGGCCGGCGAGCTGGCCGAGAGCACCATCGCCGCTGGGGTGGGGGAGCGGGGCTGGGAACCACCCGTCCCGATCGGAGTCTCCGGCATTCTGCCCGTGTTCCCGGTCGAGATCCTGCCCGGCTGGGTGCGGGAGTACGTGGCCGCGGTCTCAACCGCCACCCAGACGCCGCCGGATCTGGCCGGGATGCTGGCCCTGGCCGTGCTCGCCGCCGTGGCCGCCGGAGTCGTCGAGGTCGAGCCGCGGCCCGGCTGGCGCGAGCCGCTGTGCCTATTCATCGCGGTGGGGATGGACGCGGGCACCCGCAAGAGCGGCGTGTTCAGCGCTCTCACCCGCCCGGTCGCTGACTTCGAGCGCGACCAGGCGGTGGCCGCCCTGCCGGGGATCACTGAGATGGCCACCCTCCGCCGGATCGCCGACCAGGCCGCCGCCACCGCGGAGGCCGCGGCCGGCAGAGCCGCCGCTAGCCAGCAGGAGGAGGCCAGGGCCGAGGCCATCGCCCGCGCCGGCGAAGCCGCCCGCCTGGTCGTGCCCCCGGTGCCACGGTGGCTGGTCGACGACGCCACCCCCGAAGCCCTGGCCGGGCTGCTGGCCACCTACGGCCGCATCGCCCTGCTCAGCCCTGAGGGGGATGTGTTCGACCAGATGGCCGGCCGCTACAACCAAGCCGCCGGCCCCAACCTGGGCGTGTATCTCAAGGGTCATGCCGGGGACCTGCTCAAGGTCGACCGGCGCGGCCGTCCCCCCGAGTACGTGGAACGGCCGTGTCTGACCATCGGTCTGGCCGTGCAGCCCGAGGTCCTGCGGGGGCTGGCCGGCCGGCCCGGGTTCGGCGGCCGGGGGCTGCTCGCCCGGTTCCTCTACAGCCTGCCGGCCAGCCTGGTGGGCCGCCGCCAGCCCGGCGCCCCACCTGTCCCGGCGGCGGTGGCCAACCGCTACACCCTGGAGCTGCACGCCCTGGCTGCCACCCTGGCCGTTCCCGCCGGCGACGACGGGCCGGCCGTGCTAACCCTCGATCAGGCGGCGGCAGAGCTGCTGCTGGGCTTCGAGCGCGAGCTGGAGCCGCGGCTGGCCGCCGGCGGCGGCGACCTGGCGCATCTGGCCGGGTGGGCGGCCAAACTCGCCGGGGCTACCTGCCGCCTCGCCGCCCTCCTGCACCTGGCGGGGCATCTGCGCGCCGGCTGGGCCCGCCCGATCGACGCCGACACCTTCGCCGGCGCCGTCCGGCTCGCCGACTACCTGGTCGAGCACGCCCGAGCGGTGTTCGACCTGATGGGCGCCGACCCTCGGATCGAGGACGCCCGCTGGCTGCTGGACTGGATCAGCCGCACCAACCAGACGCAGTTCACCCGCCGCGACGCCTACCGCGCCGCGCCTCGGGGCCGGTTCTCCAAGGCCGCCGACCTCGACCCGACCCTCGGCTTGCTGGAGGAGCACGGCTGGCTGCGGCGGGTCGACGCCGACGCATCCGGGCCCAAGGGCGGCCGGCCGCCCTCCCCGCGGTTCTTGGTCAACCCCTTGCATCCGCCGACAGAACCTTCAGAACCGACACAACCTCACGCGCCGGCTGGTTCTGTCAGTTCTGGAGGTTCTGTCATGCGTGACAACACCTCGCGGAGCTCCCGGTGAGCACCAGATCGGCTGTCACGTTATCCAACGAGGACAGCCTCAGCCGCTTCCGGGCATGTCCTGGTCCGCACCCGACCTTCTCCGGGCCGCAGCGGGCCGCCCATGGCCGGCCGGCAGCCCACCTCGCGGTTGTCCACCGCCTGCTGGTCGATCGATCGCGATCCCGGAGGCGCCGATGGGCTCGGTGAGCTGGCGCAAGCGCGGCCACCGCTACCTGGTCTCCTGGCGGCTGGATGACGGCTCCCAAGGCGGCAAGACGGTCGACACATCCGACGAGGCCCGTGACCTCGCGGCCCAGAAGCGACTGGAGATGCGCCGCGGGACCTGGCGAGGACGCCAACGCGGCCGGCTGTCGTTCAACGCCTGGGCGACCGAATGGTGGGAGACCTGGGCGGGCGATGATCCCAGCCCTACCTCGCTCGCGAGCGCCGAGAGCCGGCTACGGCTGCATGTGCGCCCCTGGTTCGCGGACCGACCGATCGACAAGATCACCCCAGCCGACGTGCGCCGCTGGCAAGCCCACCTCGACCACAACGTGGGGCCAGCCACCGTGGCCCAATGCCGGTCCCTGGCCCTGCGGATCTTCCAGTTCGCCACCGACGAGGGAGCCATCGATGCCAACCCGGTCCGCAAGGTGCCCCCGCCCAAGCACCGGGTTGACCCTGAAAAGGTCTTCGGTGAGGCCAAGCGTCGGGCCCTCACCCCCGAGGAGGCCGGGCGGCTGCTCGCTTGTTTCCCGATGTTCTGGTGGGACCACCTGCTCACCCTGCTCGGCACCGGCCTGCGCTTTGGTGAGCTAGCCGGGCTGCGCCGGCGTCGGGTCCACCTCGCTCGAGAGTTGCCCGTACTCGAAGTCGGTCCCACCCGCTATGAGGCCGGCCGGTTCGGCAGTGGCTTCAAGCCGCGGCCCAAGAGCGACGCCGGCATCCGCCAGGTGCCCCTGGCCCCGCTGGTGGTCGAGGCCATCCGCCGTCAGCTTCCCCCCGGCAGTGACCCCGATGACCTGGTGTTCACCGGTCCCGGTGGCGGCGCGGGCGTGCCCCGAGGCGCCCGGACGATGCTGTCACGCCACAACCTCCACCGGACCTACCACGACGCCCTGGCCAAGCTGGCCGACCCGGCTGTCCCGCTGCGACCGACGGCCCGGCGCATCCTGCCCATCCTCCGCGACAACGGGCCCCAGCGCGTCGACCAGCTCGCCGTCCGACTCACCGCGGCTGGCCGCCGCCCGATCCGTCCAACCACCGTGGCGGCCGCCCTGGGCGAGCTGCGCGCTGCCGGCCTGGCCGCAGTCGACGACCACGACCAGGACGAGCTGATCGGCCGGTGGGCGGCGCTGCCCGTCGCCCGTGATCCCATGCTGGATGCGGTCGAGCTGCACGGCGCCCACGACCTGCGGCACACCTACGCGACCTGGCTGGAGGACGCCGGCATCCCGGCCCGGGTGATTGACGAGCTGATGGGCCACCAAGCCAGCAGCCGCGGCGGCCACCACGGCGAGAGCGCGATCGGCGCTCACTACCGGCACACCACCCCGGAGATGGCCGCCCGGGTCGTCGACGCAATCCAGCAGCGGTTGACGGTTGCGCTCGGAGTAGCGGAGCTGGCGGTTGAGCATCACCCACACCGGTCAACGCTCAGCGTGTTCTGACAGGCCTGGTGGTGACCGAGCGCTGACCCCTTGCGCCAACAGGTGCGCGGGCGAGACCCTGAGCTCGTCGTCGGTTCGCTAGGTCGGATGACCTTCCACTGCGACCGAGAGGAGTTCGGCATGGGGTCCATTTCGGAGCGGGAGGGCAGCGAGATCGAGGCGGCAAACGCCTCCGGCACCACTCCGGTCGTCTTCATCCACGGCCTCTGGCTGCTGCCGAGCAGCTGGGCCAACTGGGCGGACTTCTTC
>Ga0307278_10001081_pt1 | contig 13572 bp, 15 predicted proteins | sample ER_DNA_117_FD_194482 | JGI IMG/M metagenome (GOLD analysis project Ga0307278, IMG submission 194482) | Bulk soil microbial communities from the East River watershed near Crested Butte, Colorado, United States - ER_DNA_117 | ecosystem: Environmental > Terrestrial > Soil > Floodplain | place... | reverse complement strand
GCGATCCGGTAGCCGTGGACGACCGAGTCGGTGGACGGGATCGCCAGGGCCGTCAGCAGGATGCTGGCGGTCAGCGCATAGACGTTCGGCCAGACCAGGAACAGGGCGCAGCCGGGCCAGGTCCACAGCTCCATCAGCAGCACGGCGCGAACCGGGAGGCGCCGGCGGACCAGCGGCGCGATGACCGAGCCGAGCAGCAGGCAGGCGCCGAAGGCCGCGACGAGCACGCCGACCTCGCCGCCCGACAGCCCCTGCCGCCTGCCGAGCACGACGACCGCGAGGAGGAGGCCGGGGCCGATGAAGTTCGCCAGCCCGAACAGCAACGCGCAGGTGCGCAGGAACCGATGGCCCCACAGGAAGCGGACGCCCTCGGCGAGTCGTGCGCGCAGCGACGACCAGTCGGGCTCGCGCTCCTGCTGGAAGGGCGTCCGCATGGCCAGCAGCGAGACGGTCGAGAACGCGTAGGAGACCGCGTCGACCAGGAACGGCAGCGCGTTGGCGAGCCCGAACAGCGCGCCGCCGAGCGGGGGGCCGGCCAGCCGCACCGCCGCCTGCCGGCCCGTCTGGGCGCCCACGGCCGCCGGCAGTTGCCGTGCCGGCACGACGGCGCGGACGGCGCCGATGTGCGCCGAGGAGAACAGGGCCGCGCCGCTGCCCTCGACGAAGGCGACCAGCGGGATCGCCCAGAAGGCGGTCCGGTGCAGCAGGATCGCCGCGGCGAGGCCGCCGATCGCCACCACGCGGACGCCGTCGGCCGCGATCATCAGCCGCCTGCGGTTCCAGCGGTCGGCCGCCAGGCCGGCGGGAAGCGTGAACAGCACCAAGGGCAGGGTCCGCGCGAACGCGACCACGCCCGCCTTGGCCGCCGACCCCGTCACCGCCAGCACGAGCAGCGGGTAGGCGATCGAGGTCGTCTGGGTGCCGGTGTCCGAGAGCAACTGCCCGACCTGGAGCAGCAGGAAGTCGCGGTTACGGCGCAGGGGAACCGCGGTCACGCGCCGATGCTAGCTGACGGAGGCTCCTAGGAGCCGACCAGGGCGGCGGTGTAGGCGCGGCCCGCGGTCATCGCCGACACCCCGGTCAGCCCGCTCACCGTCACCGGGGTGGTGCGGTTGCTGGTGGTGCCGTCGCCGAGCTGCCCGAAGCTGTTGGCGCCCCAGGACCGCGCGGTGCCGTCGCCGAGCACCGCCAGGCCGTGGTCGCGGCCGCAGCCGATCGCGGTCACCCCGCTCAGGTTGCGTACCTGCACGGGGGTGGTGCGCCTGGTCAGGGTGCCGTCGCCGAGCTGGCCGAGGTTGTTGCGGCCCCACGACCTGACCGTCCCGTCGGCCAGCAGCGCCACGCTGTGGTAGGCGCCGGCGGCGATGGCGACCACGCCCGTCAGGTTGCCGGCCCGCACCGGGCTGGAGCGGTGGGCGGTGCTGCCGTCGCCGAGCTGGCCGTAGGTGTTGTGGCCGAACGCCCACACGGTGCCGTCGGCGCGCAGCGCCAGGCTGTGGTCGCGGCCGCCGGCCACCTGGACCACGCCGGTCAGCCCGACCGTCCGCACCGGGGTGGTGCGGCGGGTGAGGGTGCTGTCGCCCAGCTCGCCGAAGGCGTTGTAGCCCCAAGCCCAGACGCTGCCGTCGACCTGCAGGGCCAGGCTGTGGCCGCGGCCGCCGGCGATCTGCGTCACCCCGGTGAGGTTGCGGACCTGTACCGGGCGCAGGCGCCGGGTGGTGGTGCCGTCGCCGAGCTGCCCCTGGGCGTTCATGCCCCAGGTGCGGACCGAGCCGTCGCCGAGCAGCGCCATGCTGTGGTAGTGGCCACCCGCGACCTGGACCACCCCGGCCAGGCCGGTGACCAGTCCCGGGGTCGGCCGGTTGGCGGTGCCGCCGCTGCCGAGCTGGCCGTACTGGCTCGAGCCCCAGGTCCAGACGGTGCCGTCGGCACGCAGGGCGACCACGTGCTCGCGCCCGCCGCCCAGCTCGACGGCGTCGGCGGCGGCGAAGCCGACCACCGGCGCGGCGGTGAGGTGGTTGGCCGTGGTCCCGTCGCCGAGCTCGCCAAAGCTGTTGCTGCCCCACGTCCACGGCGTCCCCGGGGTGGCCGCCAGGGCCGGGCCCGACCCGACCGGCGGGACCAGCAGCAACCCGGCCAGCACGACCATGGCCGCTCGTGTGCGCATTCGCATTCGCCGATGCTAGGAGAGCAACCACTGCCTGCCCACCGGCAGATGCACTACGCTCAACGTGGGGTGATGACGACACCGAGGAGAGCCAGATGGACGACAAGCAACTGCTCGGCCAGATCGGCGCCCTGGTCGAGGAGGAGCACGGCCTGGAGCGCGAGGCCACCGCCGACGGCTTGGACGAGGAGCAGCAGGCCCGCCTGCGTCACCTCGAGGTGCAGCTCGACCAGTGCTGGGACCTGCTCCGCCAGCGCCGCGCCCGCCGCGACGCCGGCCTGGACCCCGAGGCCGCCCAGGTCCGCCCCGAGGGCACCGTCGAGGGCTACCTGCAGTAGCGGCGGCTAGGCGGCGGACGGCTCGGCGGTTGGGCTCGCCAGGGCGTGGTGGAGGACCTCGCCGATCTCGCTGGCCAGGTGGAAGGTCATCTGCTCCCTGACCGACTCGGGCACGTCCTCCAGGTCGGCGCCGTTGCGCTCGGGCAGGATGACCTCCTTGAGGCCGGCCCGGTGGGCGGCGAGCACCTTCTGCTTGACCCCGCCGATGGGCAGGACCCGGCCCTGCAGGGTCACCTCGCCGGTCATGCCCACCTCGGACCTGACCGGCCGGCCGCTCAGCAGGCTGGCGAGCGCGGTCGTCATGGTCACGCCGGCGCTGGGGCCGTCCTTGGGCACCGCGCCCGCCGGCACGTGCACGTGGTAGCGGTGCCCGGCGATCTGGGGGTCGTCGATGCCGAGCTCGTCGGCGTGGGCGCGGACGTAGGACAGGGCGATGCTGGCCGACTCCTTCATCACGTCGCCGAGCTGCCCGGTCAGGGTCAGGCCCGGGTCGCCGTCCATCACGCTGGCCTCGACGAACAGCACGTCGCCGCCGGTGCCGGTGACGGCCAGGCCGGTGGCGACGCCGGGCACCGAGGTCCGCTCGGCCGCCTCGAAGAAGAACCTCTGCCGGCCGAGGTAGCCGCGGACGTCGCCGGTGTCGACCACCAGCGGCGTGGCGGTGCCGCCGCTGGCGATGCGGGTGGCCGCCTTGCGGAGCAGCTTGCCGAGCTCGCGCTCGAGGTTGCGGACGCCGGCCTCGCGCGTGTAGTCGCCGACGATCGCGCGGAGGGCCTCCGAGGTCACGATCACCTCGTCGCGCCGCAGGCCGGCCTGGTCGAGCTGGCGGCCGAGCAGGTGGTCGCGCGCGATGGCCAGCTTCTCGTCCTCGGTGTAGCCGTCCAGCCGGACGACCTCCATGCGGTCCAGCAGCGGGCCGGGGATGGTCTCGACGACGTTGGCGGTGGCGATGAACAGCACGTCCGACAGGTCCAGCTCGACCTCGAGGTAGTGGTCGCGGAAGGAGTGGTTCTGGGCGGGGTCCAGCACCTCCAGCAGGGCCGAGGACGGGTCGCCGCGCCAGTCGGCGCCGACCTTGTCGACCTCGTCCAGCAGGAACACCGGGTTCATCGTCCCGGCCTCCTTGATGGCACGGGCGATCCGGCCGGGCTGCGCGCCCACGTAGGTGCGGCGGTGGCCGCGGATCTCGGCCTCGTCGCGGATGCCGCCGAGGGCGACCCGGACGAACTTGCGGCCCATGGCGTGGGCGACCGACTCGCCGAGGGAGGTCTTGCCGACCCCTGGCGGGCCGACCAGCGCGATGATCGCGCCGGCGCCGCGGCCGCCCTGGTCGGCCAGGCCGCGCTCGCGGCGCAGCTTGCGCACGGCCAGGTACTCGAGGATGCGGTCCTTCACGTCGTCCAGGCCCGTGTGGTCGTCGTCGAGGACTCGCCTGGCCGCCGCGATGTCGAGGGTGTCCTCGGACTTCTCGCCCCACGGCAGCTCGGTCATGGTGTCGAGCCAGGTCCGGATCCAGCCGTGCTCCGGGCTCTGCTCGCTGGTCCGCTCCAGCCGGCCGATCTCGCGCTCGACCGCGGCCCGGACCGCCTCCGGCATGGTCCCGTCCTCGGCCTTCTTGCGGTAGGCGTCGATGACGCTGTCGCCGTCCTCGCCCTCGCCGAGCTCCTTGCGGATGGCGGCGAGCTGCTGGCGGAGGATGAACTCGCGCTGGGTCTTCTCCATGCCCTCGGAGACGTCCTTGCGGATGCGGTCCTTCAGCTCGACCTCCGCCAGGGTGTCGCGGGCCCAGGCCAGCACCTTCTCGAGGCGCTGCTCGACGTCGACGGCCTCCAGCACCTCGACCTTCTGCTCGAAGGACAGGTCGGGGGAGTAGACGGCGGTGTCGGCGATCTGGCCCGGGTCGTTGATGCCGCGCAGCAGCTCGGCGACCTGCTGGGCGCCGCGGGCCTCGAGGATGCTCTCGACCACCGCCCGGTACTCGCGGGCGAGCTGGATGGTCCGCTCGGTGGCGGGGGGGTCGTCGATCTGCTCGACCCCGACCCAGGTGGCGTTGCCGGTGCCGGCCACCCCGGCGCCGATGCGGGCCCTGCCCAGGCCGCGCACGACGATCGCGAGCTGGCCGTTCGGCAGCTCGCCGGCGTTCTCGATCTTGGCCACCGTGCCGACGCGGGCGTAGCTCCCGTCGACCTTGGGCACCAGCAGGAGCTGGCCGCCGGCGTCGTCGGCGGCGCTGGCGGCCGCCCGCGACTCGGGCGTCTCGAGGGTGGCGGTCACGACCATGCCGGGGAGCACGACCCCGCTGGTCAGGGGCAGCAGGGGAAGTGTCTCGGTCGACAGCTCTGGCATCGGGGCTCCAGGTCAAGAGGGTGCGTCACAGCCGTCAACGCCGTGGCGCACCCCCGTATTTCCCTGGAGACCGAAAACCTTTGAAGACCTCAGGTGACCGTGACGGTCCCCTTCATCACCTGCGGATGATACTTGCAGTGGAACTCGTAGCTGCCGGCGGCCGGCGCGGTGAAGGTCACCGTGATGTTCTCGCCGCCCTCCACGTCCTGGTTCGCCCCGGCCTGCTCGAAGGTGAAGTTGTGCTCGACGGAGTCGTCGTTGGTCACCTCGACGCGATAGCTGGTCCCGGACGTGAGCTGCAGGGTGGTGGTGTCCCACTTGATGTCCTTGGCGGTGAGCTTGAGCTCCTCGCCACCGCCGCCGGCGGCGGCGGTCGTGGCGCTGGCGTTCCCGCCGGCGCTGCCGCCCTCGTCGCCGCCGCAACCGCCCGCGGCCAGGATCAGCATCGCGACCAGGGCACCCACCACTACGCGAAGGCTCCGCATGCAGGCCTCCCGTTGTCGTCTCGGGCCACCGGGATGGCGGCCGTCCGGCAGGGGAACCTGCCCTGGCGGCCTACGATTCCCCGGCGAGCCGCTCGGCGGCCCGGAACAGGGTGGTCTGGTCGACGGTGCCGATCAGGCACCAGACGATCCCGTCCTCACGCCACCAGGCGCTGGTGTGCCTGCCCCAGCGGTAGACCTCCAGCTCCTGGTCCTCGCCGGGAGCCCTTGGCATCCGCGGCAGCTCGCCCCGCCAGCGCATCACCATGAAGCGCCTGCCGGCGTCGTCGCGGTACTCGGCGGCCACGGCCAGGTGCCCGGCGAGGGTGCGGTTGTCCCAGCCGATCGCCCGCAGGCCGACTTCGCTGAGGTCCGGGGTGCGGGCGGCCGGCCCGAGGACGGCGTACAGCCGCGCGGCGGCCACCGCTCCCGGCGCGGTCCCGGCCGCGACCGGCTCCCGGTGGTAGCTCCTCCAGGCGGCCGCGAGCGCGCTGCCCGCGTCGGGCGCCGGCACCAGCAGCACGGCGATCGCGAGCACGGCGGCGGCGGCCAGCGCCGCGGTGCCGAGCGCGCGCCAGTGGCGCCGCCGCGCCGGCCGCGCCGCCGGGCGGGCGTCCGCCTCCATCGCCTCGGCCCGCAGCGCGGCCAGGACGGAGCTCCGCACCGCCTCGGGCGCCGGCACCGCCGAGGCGCGCAGCAGCGCGGTGAGCTGGCGGTCGAGCAGCACCGCGGAGGCGCAGTCGCCGCAGTGGGCGATGTGCTCGCGGGCGGCGGCCGCCTCGGCCGGCTCCAGCTCGCCAAGGCTGAGGGCCGTCAGCCGCACCTGGATCTCCTCACAGGTCATCGGCCTGGACCCTTCCAAGCTCCGGCAGCAGCATTGCCTCCAGCCGACGACGGGCGCGGTGGAGGCGCGACAAGACGGTGCCGCGCGGGACGTCCATGACGGTGGCCGCCTCGCCACAGGACAGCCCGTGGATGTCGACCAGGGTCACCGCCATGCGGAAGTCCTCCGGCAGCTTCGCGATCGCCGTGCGCACCGCCTCGCGGTCCAGCTCCCGGATCGTCTGCTCCTCCGGGCCGGGCTCCGCGCTTGGCAGGTCGATCGCCGGGTCGTCCTCGCCCTCGTCCAGCCAGACCAGTGGCATCCGGCGGCGGCGTCGGTACTGGGTGCAGAACAGGTTGTACTGGATGCGCAGCAGCCATGCCCGGCAGTTGCTCCCCGCCTGGAAGGTGTCGAAGGAGCGCAGGGCCCGCAGGAAGGTCTCCTGGGTCAGGTCCTGGGCGGTGGCGGGATCTCCGGCCAGCCGCAGCGCGGCATCGTGCAAGGCGTTCATGTGCGGGACGGCGGTCGCTTCGAAGCTTTCCAGGTCCACCAGGGGAACCTCACTTCGTCGCCAGGGCGAGACCCGCCACTCCTTGGTCTCTCAAACCCTGCCCGGCCGGCGGTGATTCCCGGCCGGGCAGTCGATCGGACCCCTCCGGCCTCAGCCGGCGGCGGCGTCGGGTCGCGGAGCGCCGACCCGCCGGCGCCGGCGGCGCCGGCCGGCCGAGCGGGAGCGCCGGCGCGCGGGGGCGTCGTCGCCGGCGCGCGCGGCGCCGGGCTGTTCGACCGGCTCCCGCCGGGGGGCGGGGCTCGTGGCCGCGCGGGCCTCCGCCGCCGCCTCGACCGTCGGCAGGTCGAACAGCTCGGTCAGCAGCGGGCTGGTGGAGTAGATCTCGTGGACCGGCTCGTCGGTGAGCTCCAGGCGCCGCCGGATCAGCTCGGCGGTGTCCTCCTCGTTCCAGGCCACGAACGTGACCGCGACGCCGGCGGCGCCGGCCCGGCCGGTGCGGCCGATCCGGTGGACGTAGGCGCGGTCGTCCTCAGGGGTGTCGTAGTTGATGACGTGGGACAGGCCGGCGATGTCCAGGCCGCGGGAGGCCACGTCGGTGCAGACCAGGACGTCCAGCTTGCCTTTGCGGAACTGGCGCATGACCTTCTCGCGGGTCACCTGGGGCATGTCCCCGTGGAGGGCGCCGGCTCGGTAGCCGTGGTCGACCAGGCCCTTGATGGTCCGCTCGACCCCCCGCTTGGTGCGCCGGAACACCGCCACCCGGTCGCGGGCGGGCATGTCCAGGATGCGGCAGAGGACCTGGAAGCGATTGAGGGGGTGGACCCGGAAGAAGAGCTGCCTGGTCGCGGGGACGGTGGCCTGCTCGCCTTCCGGCTCGGCGTGGACGAAGGTCGGCCGCTTGGCGTAGCGGCGCGCCAGCGCCACCACCGCCTTCGGCATGGTGGCCGAGAACAGCATTGTCTGCCGGTGCGCCGGGGTGGCGGCGATGATCGCCTCCACGTCCGGCAGGAAGCCGAGGTCGAGCATCTCGTCGGCCTCGTCGAGCACGAGGATCCGCAGCGCGCCAAGCTGCAGGTGGCCCTGGCGCAGATGGTCGAGGAGGCGGCCCGGGGTGCCGACCACGACCTGGGCGCCCTCGGTCAGCGCGACGATCTGCGGGCCCAGCGGGCGGCCGCCCACGATCGCCACCGCCCGGACGCCGGCGTCGCGGCCGGCGGTGTCGATGTCGCCGGCGACCTGCAGGCAGAGCTCCCGGGTGGGGACGACCACCAGCGCCTGCACCTCGGGCTGCTCGGGGTCGACCTCCTGGACGATCGGGATGCCGAAGGCGATCGTCTTGCCGGTGCCGGTCCGCGCCTGGCCGATCAGGTCGACCCCGGCGAGGGCCAGCGGCAGGCAGAGGGTCTGGATGGGGAAGGGGTGCTCGATACCGACCCTGGCCAGCGAGGTCAACGTGGTCGCGGTGGCGCCGAGGTCGGCGAAGCTGTGCTCGGTGGGTGGGGGGGTTCGGGTTCCTGACGTGGGACTCAGACCAACCTCCTGGTCGTTGGATCGTGTCGGTTCAACAGCCCATCCTAGCGGTATCGGGGCACGCCTGGGTCGATCTCCTCGCTCCAGGCGTCGATCCCGCCCGCCAGGCTGCGGACCCGTGGCCAGCCGTTGGCCTTCAGCCAGATCGCCGCCTGGGCGCTGCGTGCGCCGACGTGGCAGTACACGACCACGTCCCGCTGCCTGGGGATCTCGGTCGGGGCGCGCTCGACGAACCGGTCGAGGCCGATGTGCAGCGACGGCTCGATCGCCGCGACCGACCGCTCGGCGTCGGTGCGGACGTCCACCAGCAGCGGCGGGTCCTCCGCGGTCATCGCGGCGGCCAGGACGGCCGGGTCCACCTCCTCCAGCAGCGGGTGCGCGCTCATCCGCCGGAGCCCTCGTCCCAGCAGTCGGGACAGTAGAACTTGACCAGCTCGGGCGCCTGCTCGAGCAGCAGGTCCGGCTGCTGCTCGGTGTCCGCGGTGGCCTCGCTCGCCTCGACCATGGTCCCGCACGACGCGCATTCGACCAGCCTTGCAGCCATGCTCCCGCGACCCCCTCGTACCTTCCTGCTCCCCCGCACAGGACAGCCATGCTACCTCGCCCCGTGCGATAGGCTGGCCCGCATTCCCACGTCCCGGAGGAGGTCCTGACCGGTGGCCAGCCCGGCCGAGATCTACGAGTCGCTCCGCCAGGCCCACGCCAAGGCGAACGCGGACGCCGCCGCGGCGCTGTACGCGCCCGACGGGGTCTACTACGAGCCGGACGACGTCCCCCACCGTGGCCGCGACGAGATCCGCACCTATCTGGCCTCGTACTTCGCGAACCGCGGCCCGGTCGAGCTGACCGTCAAGCGTCAGGTCGGCGCCGACGCCGCGGTGATGACGGAGTGGACCAGCGCCTACACGCAGGCCGGGCGCCGCTCCTCCGGGGTGCCGGGGGTCTCGGTGGTCGAGGTCGACGGCGACGGCATCACCTACCACCGCGACTACCAGTAGGCGGTCGGCCGGGGGCGCCTACATCGAGCTGAAGCCGACCCGCTTGTCGGGGTGCTCCTCGCTCACCTCCACGTAGGCGAGCCGCTCGGTCGGCACGCCCACCCTGCGGCCCTTGGCGTCGGTGAGCCAGAGCACCTTGGACTTGCCGGTCATCGCCGCCTCGACCAGCCCGGCGACCTCGTCGGCCGACTGCTCGACCTCGACCACGAGCTCCTTGGGGCTGTAGGTGACCCCGAGCTTGACCTCCATGCGTTCTCGTCCTCCTGGTCGGGCCCCGGACCCCTCCGGCTGCCGGGTGGAGGCCGAGCGTAGCATCCGCACGCTCAAGGCCGGCCCTGAGCGTACCGAAGCGATCATCGAAGCTGGCGAGCGAGGAAGCGAGGTCGTCACCGTGCTGCTCACCGGGCCCTTCGGCGGCCTCACCGACGATGTGCGGGAGTTCCTGCTGTGCCTGGCCGACGACGGCCTGCCCCTGACCGGCTGGGGCGACCTCGACGCGGCCGGCCTGCGGCTGATGTGCCAGCGGCTCCCCGGCGGCGCCGCATTGGACGACCGGCCCGAAGGGCTGGCGCTGGCCCGGCGCCGGGCGACCCTGCTGCGCTCGCTGTGCGACGCCGGCAAGCTGGCCGAGGCGCGCGATGGGGCGCTGCGGCTCACCCCGCTCGGCCGGGAGTTCCTCGACCTGCCGGCCGCCGCCCAGCTCGGCTTCGTGTTCGCCGCCTGGTGGGAGGGGGTCGACTGGGGGCAGTGGGCGCCGTCCGCCGAGCTCGGGCGGCTGCTGTGGCACGAGCGTGAGGCGTTGCTCCAGGAGCTGGCGGGCCTGCCGGACGGACAGGTGGACCTGGAGGGCTTCGCCCGCCGCTTCCGTGCCCTGGTCGGGCACCGCTGGCCCGCGGTGACCGCCAACGCCGACGTGGCCGCATGGTGCGGGGCGCTGTGGTCGACCGCGCTGGCGCCCCTGGCGATGCTGGGGGCGGTGGAGGTGCCGGCGCCGCTGGCGCCGAACCCGGAGTGGTTCGCCGTCACCGCCACGACCCCCGCCCTGCTGGCGGCGGCCACGGCCATGGCCGGTCCCGGCGTGCCGCCGGCCCTGGCCGTCTCGGCCTACAACTAACATTGGCCCAGCCGGCAAGGAGCACGGTCCTCCAGCCGGCTGTCGCACCCCGTTGGTAGCGTCCCTCGCAACTCGGACCTCACGCGGGAGGGCTTGGCCGGTGGGTTGGGAGGCGGCGGTGATCGCCCTGCTCGCCGGGTTGCTGGCGGGTGTGCTCGCCGGGCGGTGGGGGCGCGGGGGCGAGTGGGCCGGGCTCGGGGGCGGGCAGCTCGACCGGCGGCTTGCCGGGATCTCCGACAGCCTCGACCGGCGCCTGGTCGACCTCGACCGGCGCCTGTACCTCGGGCTGGACGGCGTCCAGCACGCGCAGGCGCGGGCGGCCGACACCGCGGCCGAGGTGCGCGAGCGCGTCGCCGTCGTCGCCGGCGTCGCCGAGCAGGTCCTCGAGCAGGCCCGCGGCCTGGCTCGGCTGGAGGACCTGCTGCGCCCGCCGCAGGCACGCGGCGCCCTCGGCGAGCTGCTGCTCGAGCAGCTCCTCGCCCAGGGCCTGCCGGGCAGCACCTACCGGACCCAGCACGCCTTCCGCTCGGGGGCCAGGGTGGACGCCGTCCTGCTGCTCGGCGAGGCCATGGTCGCGGTCGACTCGAAGTTCCCCTTGGAGGCCTTCGCCCGTATGAGTGCCACCGTCGACAGCGACCCGGCCCACGCGCTGCACCGGCGGGCGTTCGTGCGCGACGCCCGCCGCCACATCGACGACATCGCCGACAAGTACATCTGCCCCGACGAGGGCACCTACGACTTCGCCCTCTGCTACCTGCCGTCGGAGGCGGTGTTCTACGAGTTCCTGCGCGAGGACCCGCCCGGCGAGTCCTGCTGGCGCTACGCGGTCGAGCGCCGGGTCTTCCCGACGTCGCCGACCACCCTGTACGCCTACCTGATCTCGATCGGGGTGGGCCTCAGGGGCCTCCAGGTCGAGGAGAACGCCCGCCGCGTGCTGGACGCGCTGGCCGCGCTCCGGGGCGAGCTGGACGGCTTCAGCAGGGACTTCGAGCTGGTCGGCCGGCACCTCGGCCGGGCGCGGGGCCGCTGGGAGGATGCCGCGCACCGGCTGGACCGCTTCGGCGGCCGGCTCGCCGAGGCCGCCGGCCGGGCCACCGAGCTGGACCGCGCCGGCGCCGACGTCGAGGAGCTGCCGGAGCCGGAGGAGCTGGGCCCGGGGAGCGGGCTTACGGGAACCGGCTGAACCAGGCCAGCGACAGGGCGACCCCGGCAACCATGAGCAGCAGGCCAGCGGCGGCGAACACCACCGTCACCTCCTGCCGGTCCTTGACGAAGCCGATCTTGGAGCCGAGCTCGCGGTAGATACCCTTGAGGTCGCGGTCGGAGGGCGCGGCGAAGAAGCGCGCCCCGGTCACCTCGGCGATCCGCCGCAGGGTGAACTCGTCGGGCGGGACCGGGACCCGCTGGAGCTGGCCGGTCTCGTTGGGCACGTCGACCATGCCCCGATCGGTGCCGAGCGCGATGGTGAACACCGGCACCCCCAACGCCTTGGCGTGGGCGGCGGCGTCCATCGGCCGAGCCCCCTCCGTGCTGGCGCCGTCGGACAGCAGCAGCACGACCAGGGGCAGCTCGTTGTCGGCCGGCACGGCCGGAGTGGGCGCCGGCTGCACCCCCTGGGTGGCCACCCCCGAGCCCGGTGCCCGTCTGACGTCAAGGGCCCGCTCGATGCCGTCGCCCATCGCCGTCGCCCCCTCGGCGTGCAGCGTGGCGATCGCCTCGAAGACGGCGGCTCGGTCGGTGGTCGGCCGGGTGAGGGTATGCGCGTGTTTCCCGAACGACACCACCCCGACGCGGAGCTTGTTGGGCAGCTCCTCCACGAACGTCGTGGCCGACCGCTGGGCGGCGACCAGCCGGGTCGGCTGGACGTCGGTGGCGTTCATCGAGCCGGACACGTCCATCACCAGCATGACCGTCGCCTGCTCCTTGGGCACCAGGATGATGGCCTGCGGCCTGGCCATGCTGGTGAGCAGCGCGGTCAGGGCGAGCAGGTAGAAGGCGGGGGGCAGGTGCCGGCGCCAGCCCGGCGAGCGGGTGACCACGTTGGCGAGCAGGTCGAGATTGGTGAAGCGGACCGCGTAGCTCGCGCGGCGCCGCTGCGCGAACAGGTAGGCGGCCAGCGCGACCGGGACGAGCAGCAGCGCCCAGAGCAGCCCGGGCCACTGCACGGTCATCAGACCGCGCCCCACCTGGCGAGGGCCGGCCCCCTCACGGCGCCGCCCGGCCCGACGGCGCGGTGACGCAAGAAGCCGGCGAAGGTGCGAAGCCAGTCGCCAGCGGTCCACAGCACGACGTGGTCGGCGCCCGCCGACCGCAGCTCGGCGACCAGCTCGTCCCGCTCGGCCGCGGCCGCGGCCGCGAACCGCTCGCGCAGCCGGCGGCGGCTGGTGTCCACCCGGAGCTGGCGACCGGTCTCCGGGTCGACCAGCCACAGCTCGCCGACGTCGGGCAGCTCCTGCTCCCGCTGGTCGCGGATCTCCACCGCGACCACGTCGTGCCTGCCGGCCAGCTCGATCAGGTCCCTGCGCCAGTCGCGGGGGCCGCGGAAGTCGCTCACCACGAAGATCAGCGAGCGGCTGGATGCCAGGCGACCGGTGCGGGCGAGCGCCTCGCCGAGCGACGTGGCCCCGCCGCCGTCGGCCCGCGGCTCGCGCCGCGCGATCGTCAGCAGGCCGATGAGCCCGACCCGGCCCTGTCTCGGGGGGATCGCCAGCGGCTTGGCGTCGCCGAAGGTGATCACACCGAGCCGGTTGCCGTGGTGGGTGCCGACGTGGCCGACGGCCAGGGCGACACCCTCGGCCACGTCGGCCTTGCGCCGGTCGGCGGTGCCGAAGCTCATCGACGGCGAGGTGTCGAGCACCAGCCAGCTCACCAGCGCACGCTCGGCGACCTGGTCGCGGACGTGCGGCTCCTGGGTGCGGGCGGTGACGTTCCAGTCGATGCGGCGGACGTCGTCGCCCGGCTGGTACGGGCGGACCTGGGCCAGCTCGGTGCCGATGCCGATGGCGGTGGAGCGGTGGTCTCCGGTGAGCAGCGCCTCCACCCGCCGCCGCACCACCACGTCGAGCGCGCGCAGCAGGGCCTCGGGCGTGGGGCCGGGACCCGGCCGGTCCGGGGTCCGCACGATACCGAGGGCGTCGCTCATGCTGGTTGGTCTTTGGCGAGGTCGATGCGGGGGGCGGGGATGGCGTCAAGGACGGCGGTGAGGAGCTTGTCGGCGGTGACCTGTTCGGCCAGGGCCTGGTAGGTCAGCACCAGCCGGTGGC
>Ga0307278_10001080_pt1 | contig 13581 bp, 9 predicted proteins | sample ER_DNA_117_FD_194482 | JGI IMG/M metagenome (GOLD analysis project Ga0307278, IMG submission 194482) | Bulk soil microbial communities from the East River watershed near Crested Butte, Colorado, United States - ER_DNA_117 | ecosystem: Environmental > Terrestrial > Soil > Floodplain | place: USA... | reverse complement strand
CGGCGGCTGTCGCTGCCCAGCCGACCACCGGCGCGGCCCGGCGGCCGCCCATGGCGGCTGCCTGCTCCCGCCGTGCGAGGCGGCGGCGCACCGGGCCGCCGGCGGACGTGGGGACAAGGTGGGGACGACATGTTGACTGCCGGGGGACGACTGGTCGCGCCCGCGGTGGCGGCGCCGGGCTGGGGACGGGCCGGGCGGCTCCTCCCCAGCCCTGGAGGGACGGCCGCGGGACGGTTGACCTGCTCCGGCCATGCACTGTCCACATTCCCACAGCGGCTATTACTACTTCCTGGAGATCTATATCTCTCTTCCCAACAAGACCAATCCCTGGGGACAGTGCCCATCTCGAGGAGCCTCGGGAGGGCACGACAGCGTGGAGGTCAGCTTTGAAGTTCACGACTGAGCGCGACTCGTTCGCCGACGCGGTTGCCTGGGTGAGCCGCACCGTCTCGACCCGGCCGACCCTGCCCGTCCTGGGCGGCACCCTGATCGAGCTGCTCGACCAGCAGCTCCGGCTCGCCTCCACCGACCTCGAGCACACCGGCGAGGCGATCGTCCTGGTCCGCGGCGCGGCCGACGGCCGCGTGGTGGTTCCCGGCCGCATCTTCGGCGAGGTGGTCCGCAACCTCCCCACCGGCGTGGTCGACGTCGAGGCGGTCGAGGGCGGCCTCACCGTCCGCTGCGGGCAGGTCTCCCACGAGCTCCGGCTGCTCGACGCCGAGGACTTCCCCACCCTCGCCCAGCCGTCCCTCGAGCAGGTCGGCAAGCTGCCTGGCGACACCCTCGGGCAGGCGGCCTCGCAGGTCTGCCGTGCCGCCTCGCACGACGAGGCCCGTCCCGTGCTGACCGCCGTGTTGTTCGAGGTCGGGTCGGAGAAGCTCACCCTCGCCGCGACCGACTCCTACCGGATGGCCATGCGCGAGCTCGACTGGACCTGGGACCACGAGCCGACCACGGCGCTGGTCCCCGCCAGGGCGCTCACCGAGGCCGCCAGAGCGCAGGCCGGCGAGGCCGAGGTCGAGATCGGCGTCGAGCCGCATCAGGTGACCTTCTCCGGCGGCGGCCGCCGGCTCACCTCCCGCCTGGTGGAGGGCGAGTTCCCCAAGGTCCGCAACCTCATCCCCAGCGGCTACGAGAGCATCGCAACGGTGGACCGCCAGGCCCTGCTCGACGCGCTCAAGCAGGTGGCGCCCTACGGGCAGAACAACAACCCGGTGCGGCTCAGCTTCGAGCGCGACCGCATCCAGGTCGACGGCAGCCTGCAGGACGTCGGCCGCGGGGCCGCGTCGGTCGAGGCCAAGTACGAGGGCGAGTCCCTCACGGTGGCATTCAACCCGGCGTACCTGAGCGACGGGGTGGCCGGCGTGGCCGACAGCGAAGTGGTCCTGGAGGTCCGCGACGGCCTCAAGCCGGCGCTCGTCCACGGCAACGACCGGCGCGGCTTTCTGTACCTGCTGATGCCGGTCCGCTTGCCCGGGTAGTCGCGCGGCCCCGGTGCACCTGCAACGCTTGGAGGTCGCCGACTTCCGCAACCACCCGGCGGCGGCCGTCGACCTGCCGCCGGGGGTCAGCGCGCTGGTCGGAGCGAACGGTTCGGGCAAGACGAACTTGCTCGAGGCCGCCGGCTACCTTGCCACGCTCGGCTCTCACCGGCTCGGCCAGGATGCCGCCCTGGTCCGCGCCGGCGCGGACGCGGCGGTGATCCGTGGCACGGCGGTGCGGTCAGGCCGCGTCGTGCTCCTGGAGCTCGAGATCCGGCCAGGCAGCGGGGTGCGCGGCCGGATCAACCGCGCCCCGGTGCCACGATCCCGGGAGCTGCTCGGCATCGTCCGTGCCGTCCTGTTCGCGCCGGAGGACCTCGCATTGGTCCGCGGCGACCCGGAGGAGCGACGCCGCTTCCTGGACACCCTCGCGGTGCAGCGCCTGCCACGCTACCTCGGTGCCCGCCAGGACTTCGACCGCATCCTGCGGCAGCGCAACAGCCTGCTGCGCTCCACCGGTGGACGGCTGCCCAGCGGCGCCAGCCTCGCCGCCCTGGACGTCTGGGACGAGAAGCTGTCCACAGCCGCCGCCGACCTGTGGACGGAGCGGCTGCAGCTCGTGCGCCTGCTGGCTCCCCTGGTCGAGCGCGTCTACCAGGGGCTGGCGGGGCGGGAAGACGCGCTCGAGATGACCTACAGCTCCACCGTGCTGGGGGAGGTGGACGGGCCGGCGCCGGATCCCTCCGAGCTCTCCCGGCTGTTGCGCGAGCGGCTCGCCGCCGACCGGAGCCGGGAGGTGGAGCGGGGCATCACCCTGTCCGGACCCCATCGCGACGAGCTGGTGCTGGTCCTGCGCGGCTTGGCCGCCAGGACGCACGCATCGCACGGGGAGGCCTGGTCGCTCGCCCTCGCCCTGCGCTTCGCCTCGCACCAGCTGCTGACCGCCGAAGGTGACGAGCCGCTCCTCCTCCTCGACGACGTGTTCGCCGAGCTCGACCGTGCCCGCCGGGAGCGCGTGGCCGCCGCCGCGGTTGCCGCCGAGCAGGCGATCGTGACCGCCGCGGTGGCCGAGGAGGTGCCGTCACAGCTCGGCGCTTCAATGTTCCACGTGGAACCTGGCTCGATCGTCCCGGTGAGCCCGCCATGAGCGCGGTCTCCCGGTCGTCCGCGTTCCGAGGTCGCGCGAGGCCGAGTTCGGGGCGCGAGAAGGGGTACACGAGGGGTGAGCGAGCGTGAGTCGTGATCCCGTGCGGGTCGGCGAGGAGATCGCACGGGCGTTCCGTGCCCGGGGATGGGAGCAGCGACTGGAGGCCAGTCGGGTGGTGGCGCGTTGGCCGGACGTGGTCGGGCAGGCGGTGGCGGCACACTGCCGACCGCTGCGCCTCGAGGACGACGGCACCCTGGTGGTGAATGCCGACTCCGCGGCATGGGCGACACAGCTCATCTACCTGCAGGGAACGCTGATGGACCGGATCGCCAGGGTGTGCGGGCCGGGGACGGTCAGCTCGGTGCGGGTCCGGACAGACGAGCCGAACGCGCGGGGTCGGCGATGGCGCTGAGCCGGCGCGGAGGCGGCAGTCCCCGCAGGGTGGCGCCTACTGTGGACAAGCGGGCCGAAGCACACCCCAGAGGGCCCGCCACGTGGCTCCTGACCTGCGTGAACGACGCCAGCGCATGCTTCGATCGTGGTATACTTGCAAGGGATCTTTCCCCTTCCCGCGAACCGCGTACGCGCTTGCCGGGCTGCTCTTCCCGGTGGGGCGCTTACTCCACTCGTGCGCGTTGCGGGCATTGACGAGGAGTCCGATGGCTACAAGCGTTGCCGCTGATTACAGCGCCCGCTCGATCACTGTTCTCGAGGGTCTCACCGCGGTCCGCAACACCCCTGGGATGTACATCGGGTCGACGGGCCACCGCGGCCTGCACCATCTCATCTGGGAAGTCGTGGACAACGCCGTCGACGAGGCCCTGGCCGGTGTCTGCGACCACATCGAGGTCACGCTGACCGCAGACGGCGGCGCGCGCGTGACCGACAACGGCCGTGGCATCCCCGTCGACGAGCACGAGGTCGAGCGCCGGCCCGCGCTCGAGGTGGTCATGACGACGCTGCACGCCGGCGGGAAGTTCGGCAGCGACTCCTACGTGGTCTCGGGCGGCCTGCACGGCGTCGGCGTGTCGGTGGTCAACGCCCTGTCGAGCCGTCTCGAGGCGGAGGTGGTGCGCGACGGCTACCGCTTCCGCCAGGCCTACGAGCGTGGCGACCCGACCGGGCCGATGGAGCGGGTCGGCAAGGCCCGGGGCCACGGGACCACCATCTCCTTCTGGCCCGACCCGGAGATCTTCGAGGACGTCAACTTCGGCTTCGCGATCATCTCGACCCGCATGCGGGAGACCGCGTTCCTCAACGCCGGACTGGCGATCACCGTCATCGACGAGCGCGAGGAGGAGCGGCACACCGAGCGCTACGAGTTCAAGGAAGGCCTGCGCGACTTCGTCGCGCACCTGAACTCGACCAAGGAGCCGGTGCACCCCTCGATCATCTCGTTCTCCGGCGAGACGGACACCTCGCAGGTCGAGGTGGCCATGCAGTGGAACTCCAGCTACAACGACTCGCTCTACACCTTCGCCAACACCATCAACACGGTCGACGGCGGCACCCACGACGAGGGTTTCCGCGCCGCCCTCACCTCGACCATCAACCGCTACGCGCGCACCAACAGCCTGCTCAAGGAGAAGGACCCGAACCTCACCGGCGACGACGTGCGCGAGGGGCTGACCGCGATCGTCTCGGTCAAGCTGCGCAAGCCGCAGTTCGAGGGCCAGACCAAGACCAAGCTCGGCAACACCGAGATCAAGAGCTTCGTCCAGACGACCACCAACAAGGCACTGGACGAGTGGTTCGAGGAGAACGGCGCCCAGGGCAAGGCGATCGTGGTCAAGTGCATCCAGGCCGCGCGCGCCCGCATGGCGGCCCGCAACGCCCGCGAGCTGACCCGGCGCAAGTCCCTGCTGGAGTCGTCGTCCCTGCCCGGCAAGCTGGCCGACTGCTCCTCGCGCGACCCGCGGCAGGCGGAGCTGTACATCGTGGAGGGCAACTCGGCGGGCGGCTCGGCCAAGGAAGCCCGCAACCGCACCTTCCAGGCGATCCTCCCCATCCGCGGGAAGATCCTCAACGTCGAGAAGGCGCGCCTCGACCAGGCCCTCAAGAACATCGAGATCCAGTCCGTGATCACGGCCATCGGCACGGGCATCGGTGAGGACTTCGACCTCACCAAGGCCCGCTACAACAAGGTCGTGATCATGGCCGACGCCGACGTCGACGGCTCGCACATCCGGACGCTGCTGCTCACCTTCCTGTTCCGGTTCCTGCGCGGGCTGGTCGAGTCCGGCTTCGTCTACATCGCCCAGCCGCCGCTCTACAAGATCAAGTACGGGCGCGGCGCGCACGACGTCTTCTACGCCTACACCGAGCGCGAGCGCGAGCAGTGGTACAAGCGCAACCCGCGCAGCAAGGCCCAGCCGCAGCGCTACAAGGGTCTCGGCGAGATGAACCCCGAGGAGCTGTGGGAGACGACCATGGACCCCGAGCGCCGCACGCTGCTGCAGGTCGGCCTCGAGGACGCCGCCGTCGCCGACGAGATCTTCACCATCCTGATGGGTGAGAACGTGGAGAACCGCCGCAACTTCATCCAGCGGAACGCCAAGGACGTGCGTTTCCTGGACATCTGAGGTGAACCGCCGGCGCCGGCTCGCCGCAGCGAGCCCGGCGACGGCGTGATCAGCTAGGAAAGGGACACAGTGCCGGACGCCCGCCGCATCGAGCCAGTCGACCTCGAAGAGGAGATGAAGAGCTCCTACCTCGACTACGCCATGAGTGTGATCGTGGGACGAGCCCTGCCCTCTGTCCAGGACGGCCTCAAGCCCGTCCACCGCCGCATCCTCTGGTGTGCCAACGAGGAGGGCGTGCGCGCCGGCGACTCGCGCCGCAAGTCCGCCTACATCGTCGGCTCGGTGCTCGGCAAGTACCACCCGCACGGCGACAGCCCCGTCTACGAGGCCATGGTCCGGCTCGGCCAGGACTTCGCCTCCCGCTACCCCCTGATCGACGGGCAGGGCAACTTCGGCACCGCCGACGGCGACCCCGCCGCGGCCATGCGCTACACCGAGGCGCGGCTCTCCCCCCTGGCGATGGAGCTGCTGCGGGACATCGACAAGGACACCGTCGACTTCATCCCCAACTACGACAACCAGACCGTCGAGCCCGTCCTGCTGCCGGCGCGCTTCCCGAACCTGCTGGCCAACGGCTCCGCCGGGATCGCGGTCGGGATGGCCACCAACATCCCGCCGCACAACCTCGGCGAGGTCATCGACGCCGCCGTGGCGCTGCTCGACGACCCGGAGCTCACCAGCGAGGACCTGCTGCGCTACGTGAAGGGCCCGGACTTCCCGACCGGGGCGGCGATCATGGGCACGGCCGCCATCCGCGACGCCTACCTCACCGGGCGCGGCTCCATCCGCGTGCGCGCCAAGGTGCGCATCGAGGAGAACCGCCGCGGCGGGCAGAGCATCGTCGTCACCGAGCTGCCCTACCAGGTCTCCGGCGACCGGCTGCTGGTGCGGATCGGCGAGCTGGTCAAGAGCGGGCGCCTCCACGGCATCTCCGACGTCAACAACGAGTCCAGCCGCGAGGGCACCCGGCTGGTGATCGACGTTCGCCGCGACGCCGTGCCGCAGGTGGTGCTGAACCAGCTCTACAAGCACACGCAACTGCAGGACAGCTTCGGCGTGATCATGCTGGCCCTGGTCGACGGCGTGCCAAGGCTGCTCAACCTCGCCGACATGCTGCGCCACTACAACGCCCACCAGATCAACGTCGTGATCCGGCGCACCCGCTACGAGCTGCGCAAGGCCGAAGAGCGGGCGCACATCCTCGAGGGCCTGTTGATCGCCCTCGACCACCTCGACGAGGTCATCACCCTCATCCGCAACGCCGAGTCGGCCGACGTCGCGCGCGGCCAGCTCATGGAGCGCTACTCGCTCTCCGAGATCCAGGCCACCGCCATCCTCGACATGCAGCTCCGCCGCCTGGCCGCCCTGGAGCGCCAGCGCATCCAGGACGAGTACGCCGAGCTGCAGGCCAAGATCGCCGAGTTCAAGGCGATCCTGGCGGACCCGGCCAGGATCCGCGCGATCGTCAGGGACGAGATGCTCGACATCAAGCGCCGCTTCGCCGACCCGCGCCGCACCGAGATCCGGCCGGACGAGGGCGAGCTGTCGATCGAGGACCTGATCGCGGCCGAGCCGGTGGTGGTCACGGTGACCCGCACCGGCTACGTCAAGCGGGTGCCGCTCACCGACTACCGCGCCCAGGGCCGCGGCGGCCGCGGCGTGCGCGGCGCGAACCTCAAAGAGGACGACATCGTCCAGTTCCTGTTCATCACCAACACCCACCACTGGGTGCTGTTCTTCACCAACAAGGGCCGGGTGTACCGGGTCAAGGTGCACGAGCTGCCCGAGGCGTCGCGCAACTCCCGCGGCACCTACGTGGCCAACGTGCCGGGCGCCACGTTCCAGCCCGACGAGCGCATCGCCGCCGTGCTCGACCTGGACGACTACGACAGTGACCGCTTCCTGGTGCTGGGGACCAGGCGTGGCATGGTGAAGAAGACCGCCCTGGCGGAGTACGACTCGCCTCGCGTCGGCCTCGCCGCCATCAACCTGCGCGAGGACGACGAGCTGATCGGGGTCAAGCTCACCTCGGGCATGGACGACCTGTTGTACGTGTCCCGCAAGGGGCAGGCGAGCCGCTTCATGGAGGCCTCCGTGCGGCCGATGGGCCGGCAGACCAGCGGCGTGATCGCGATGCGTCTCAACGGCGACGACGAGGTGCTGGCGATGGAGGTGGTCCGCCCGAACGCCGACCTCCTGGTGGTGACCGACGCGGGATTCGGCAAGCGGACGCCGTTGGAGCAGTATCCTCTCAAGGGCCGTGGCGGCAAGGGGGTTCTCACCGTGAGGATCGTCGAGCGCCGCGGCTACCTGGCCGGTGCACTGGCGGTGCAGGAGGAGGACGACGTCTTCCTGATCACCGACAACGGCCAGATCATCCGCACGAGGGTCAAGGAGGTCCGCAGGGCCGGTCGTGCCACCCAGGGCGTTCGTATCATGCGCCTTGGCCAGACCGGCCGCGTGGCGGCCGTCGCACCGGTCGTCAAGGACGAGGAGTAGCCTATGACCAGTCAGATCCCGCAGGTGACGAGACGGCCGAGGATCCCCCTCCCGCCGTCGTCCACCGGCCCGCCCGACTCCCCCGACCGGAACGCACGCCTGGTTCTGCGCCGGCTCGACCCGTGGTCGGTGCTGAAGTTCTCGCTGCTGTTCTACTTCTGCATGCTGCTGGTCGGGCTGCTGGTGTTCGCCGTGATCTGGCTCGTGCTGGTCAACATGGGCGTGTTCGAGTCTGTCGCCAGGTTCGCCGGGAACTTCAACCTGGACATCGGCTTCCCCGCCGGCACGGTGTTCAAGTACTACATCCTGCTCGGGCTGCTCGGCGTGGTGATCTGGAGCGTCGGCACGGTGCTGCTCACGCTGCTGTTCAACCTGGTCAACGACATCACCGGCGGCATCGAGGTGGTCCTCGGCGAGCGCGTGCGCCGTCCCTACGAGGAGCGCCCCTTCTAAGCCCCCGCTCCGCCGCCCCCGCCGCCAGGTCCGCCCGACCGGCGCCGCGAAGCGCGGCCCACTCCCATCCCGGGTCGTGACCCCGGTACGGTCGGCAGTTCCCGCCCGCTTGCTGTACTAGCCCGAACTGGCTATTCGGTTGCACCCTTCTGCTCCCGATCAGACCCGCAGCGGCCGTACCTGGCCGACGTCATTCGAGCGTGGGAGCGGGAGGGTGTCATGAAGCGCACGGCGTACGCCTTCGTCGGCGTGGCCGTGCTCGCCGCCGCACTGGCAGGGTGCGGCTCGAGCACGCCGAGCGCCTCCGGTGGAGCGACGGCGACCACCCGGCCGGTCGCGTCGACCCAGCCGGTGGCCGTTCCGAAGCCGGCCGGCAAGACCGTCCTCCGCATGGAGGGCGCGCTGAGCCGCCACAACCTCGGCCGGTCGCTCGCGTTCGACCAGAAGACCCTCGACGCCATGGCGACCAACACGGCCACCATCTTCGAGCCCTTCGTCAAGAAGGACATCCGCTTCACCGGCATCCCCATGTCGGACCTGCTCACGCGGGCGGGGATCACGCAGAGCGCGACCAAGGTGCGGTTCCACGCGCTCGACGACTACAAGGTCGAGTTCAAGGTGTCCGACATGATGGCGCCGGGGGTGCTGCTGGCCACCAAGGCAGACGGCGCCGCCATCCCGATCGGCAAGGGCGGCCCGATCCGCCTGGTGTTCCCGCCCGACTCCGCCCCCGGCAAGAACAAGGACCTCTGGATCTGGAGCATCGACTCCATGACGATCCGCTAGTGGCGAGCCCGATCGGGCGCCGCTGGCTTCGAGCCCGTCCGCGTGGGGCCGCCGCGGAGGGGCCGGCGGCCACGCCCGAGGTGGCGGCGAAGCTGCGGCTCTCGCCGGGACAGCGGGTGCTGGTGACCATGCTCGGCCTGCTGATCGTCACCGTGCAGGTGATGATCGTGCTCGCCTACCGCAACCTGGGGAGCACCACCACCTCGTTCGGGACCGCCACCGACGTCGTCACCGGCCTCTCGCGGGTGTTGCGCGAGATCGGCCAGCTACAGATCGACGTCGCGCGCGTACGCGGGCGTGGCGACGTCGTCAAGGTCGCCATCCAGCGCGGCCTGGTCGACCAGCAGATCGAGGTGACCCTCAGCGCCGCCCCGCCCACCGGCGCCGAGTATGCGGGGCTCGAGCGCGCCCGGAAGCATCTGGCGGGGTTCGACGCCGAGCTGGCGAGGCTGCAGGCCGACCCGACCCCGGCACACCTCGCCCGGTCGCGGCCGACGCTCGAGCGACAGGCCGGGGAGGCGGAGACCGCCATCAAGGAGGTCTACGACGCCAGCGAGATCGGCTTCTTCGGCGCCATCGCGAACGCGCTGCACGCCCGCAGCGCCCTGGAACGGGTGCTCATCGGCATCAGCGGCCTGACGATGGCGGTCGCGCTGATGCTCTCGCTGTCGCTGCGGCGGCGGACCAGCCGCACCTTCGCCCGTGCCTACCAGCGCCTGGTGCAGGAGGTCAACGAGCGCGAGGCGGCCGAGCAGGCGCTGCGCGAGAGCGAGCAGCGCTTCCGCGCGCTGGTGAACAACGCCTCCGACGTCTTCACCGTGATCGACGACGACGGGGTCATCCGCTACCAGAGCCCGGCGGTCCAGGCCGTGCTCGGGCACCCCCCTGACAGCCTGATCGGCGGCAATATGGTCGACGTGGTCCTCGCCGACGACCGCGACGAGGCCCTGCGACTGTTCGAGCAGTCCCGGCAGCAGAGCGGCGTCCCCGTCGTCGGCGAGGTGCGGATGCTGCCGAGGGGGTCCCAGACACCGCGGCGCTTCGAGATGACCGTCACCGACCTGCTCGCCGACCCGACCGTCAACGGCCTGGTGCTCAACTACAGCGACATCACCGAGCGCGCGCTCTACCAGGCGCGGCTGACCCGGCAGGCGTTCCACGACACGCTGACCGGCCTGGCCAACCGTGCGCGGTTCCAGGAGCAGCTGGAGCAGGCCCTGCAGCAGCGTGACCACACCATCGGCCTGCTGTTCATCGACCTCGACCGTTTCAAGGTGATCAACGACAGCCTCGGCCACGACGCCGGCGACCAGCTCCTCCGCGAGGTGGCGCAGCGCCTGGGCGCCTGCCTGCGGGAGGGGGACACGCTCGCCCGGCTCGGCGGCGACGAGTTCACCGTGCTGCTGCCCGACATCGCGGGGCCCGAGGTGGCGGTCGCGGTCGCCGAGCGGATGATCGGCACGCTCAAGGCGCCGTTCGACCTGCCCGGCCAGTCGGTCGTGGTGGGCGCGAGCGTGGGCATCGCCACCGGCGTGGCCCTGCGTGACCGGCCCGACGCGCTGCTGCGGGACGCGGACGCGGCGATGTACGAGGCGAAGGCCGGCGGTCGCGGCCGGCACGCCGTCTTCCACGCGACCATGCACACCCGTGCCGTCAGCCGCCTCGCCATCGAGACCGAGCTGCGTCGCGCCATCGAGACCGAGCAGCTCCTGCTCCACTACCAGCCGATCATCCTGCTGCAGAGCGGCCAGATGGTGGGCGTCGAGGCGCTGCTGCGCTGGCAGCGGCCGGACGGGACGCTGATCCTGCCCAACGAGTTCATCCCGGTGGCCGAGGAGACCGGGCTGATCCAGCCGATCGGCCGCTGGGTCCTGCACGAGGCCTGCAACCAGCTCAGCCGCTGGCGGGCGGAGCTGCCGCAGGCCGCCGGGCTGTCGATGAGCGTCAACGTCTCCGCGCGCCAGCTCCAGGACCCCAGCCTCGCGTCCGACGTGACCTCCGCCCTCCGGAACGCCGCGATTGACCCCGCCTCGCTGGTCCTGGAGCTGACCGAGAGCGTGATGGCCGAGAACCTCGAGACGGCCAACGAGACCCTGCAGGCGCTCCGGTGGATGTCGGTGCAGCTGGCCATGGACGACTTCGGCACCGGCTACTCCTCGCTGAGCAGCCTCAGCCAGCTCCCGCTGGACATCCTGAAGATCGACCAGAGCTTCGTCGCCCGCCTCGACCAGGACGCCGAGGGCCGGGCGATCGTGTACGCGATCATGTCGCTGGCAAGCGCCCTGGGCGTGCGTGTCACCGGCGAGGGCATCGAGACGCCCGGGCAGCTCTCCGCCCTGATCGAGCTCGGCTGCCAGTACGGCCAGGGCCACCTGCTCGGCGAGCCCGTCCCCGCCGACGCCCTGGCGGCCGTCCTGGTCGCGAAGGCCTCCAGCCAGGTCGCCACCATGTCCAAGCCGACCCGGCCGTCCTGACCCTGGCGCTCAGGCCCGCGGAGGGAGGCTGACCATGCCGAGCCAGAAGCCCTCGACGGCGCGGATGACCTTGAAGAACTCCTCCAATCCGACGGGCTTGGTCAGGTAGCAGTTCGCGCCGAGCTCGTAGGAGCGCAGGACGTCGGCCTCGGCGGCGGAAGTGGTCAGCACGGCGACGGGGATGCGTCGCAGGACCGGGTCCGCCCGCATCTCGGCGAGCACCTCCTTGCCGTCCTTGCGGGGGAGGTTCAGGTCCAGCAGGACCAGGTCCGGGCGGGTGGCGGCCGCGTGGCGGCCCTCGCGTCGCAGGTAGGCCAGCGCCTCGACGCCGTCGGGCACGACGCTGAGCTGGTTTGCCACCTTGGCGTCACGCAGCGCCTCGATGGTGAGCTCGACGTCGGTCAGACTGTCCTCGACCAGCAGGATCTGGGTCAGCTGGACACGCATGCCGCCTCCTGGACGTCGTCGAGGGTGAACCAGAACCGGGTGCCGCCACCCGGGTTGTCGTCGACCCAGACCACGCCGCCGTGCGCCTGCACGATCCGCTTGCAGATGGCCAGCCCGATGCCGGTGCCGGGATAGGCGTCCCTGGTGTGCAGGCGCTGGAACATCCCGAAGATCCGCTCGCGGTACGGCGGCTCGATCCCGATGCCGTTGTCGGCCACGAGGAAGCGCCAGCGCGTGCCGTCGCGGCAGGCGCTGATCCTGACGCGGGGCGGCGTGCCCGGCCTGGCGAACTTGACGGCGTTGGTGACGAGATTCTGGAAGAGCTGGGCGAGCTGCAGGGCGTTGCCGCGCACGGTCGGCAGCGTGTCCACCTCCACCGTGGCCTCGGCCTCGTCGAGCCTGTTCTCCAGGTTGGCGAGGATGTCGGCGACGACGAGGTCGCAGTCGACCTTGGTGAGCTGCTGCTCGGAGCGGCCGACGCGGGAGTAGGCGAGCAGGCCTTCGATCAGCGACCTCATCCGGGTGCACCCGTCGACGGCGTGGCCGATGAACCGGTCGGCCTCGGCGTCCAGCCGGCCCTGGTAGCGGCGGGCGAGCAGCTCGACGTAGCCGGCGATGGTCCGGAGCGGCTCGGCCAGGTCGTGGGAGGCGACGTAGGCGAACTGCTCCAGCTCGGCGTTGGACTGGCGCAGCTCCTCAGCCTGCTCGGCGAGCTGACGTGCGGCGCGCCGCTGCTCGGTCACGTCGATCGAGGCGGCCAGCGCGTACACGACGGCGCCGGACTGGTCGCGGATCGGGGTGAATTGCACCCAGAGAGGACGGCGCCCGTTCGTGGTGAGCACCTCGACGTCGTCCAGCTCACCCGCCTCGCCTCGCAGTGCCTGTCGGATCCCCGACCGCTCGGTCGGGTAGAGCTGGTCGGTGCCGGCAACATAGGCCTGGTAGACCTTGGAGAAGTCCTCTGGTCTGGCGTCGGGGTCGATGCCGTGACCCAGCAGCTCGAGGCTGTAGCGGTTGGCGTAGACCGTCTTGCCGGACGCGTCGACCACGAAGACCCCGACCGGCAGCCCTTCGAGGAACTGGATCAGGCGGTCCTCGCTGTCCTGCAGACGACGCTGCGAGGCGGCGAGCGCCCCGGCCCGCCTTTCGAGCTCGACCAGGGCGGCGGCCCGCCCGGCCTCGACTCGGGCGAGCGCACGCCCGGTGGTCAGCAGCACGGCCACGAACAGCACCACCATCGCGATGACGAACAGGGAGGTCCCGAGCTCGGTCCCGTACACCCCCAGCCGTTGCCCGCTCAGGCGCAGCCAGCCGAGCAGGAACGGCACCAGCACGGCGGTCGGGATCAGGCGGCGCAGCATCAGCCCGGTCTGCCCGGCGGTGACGAACAGCCGCGCCGGCCCGGTGTCCACCGAGACGGCGACGATCCCCAGGGTCAGGACCATCAGTGCCAGCGCGGTGTGCAACGCCATCCAGGTCCATTGCCCGTAGCCGTTGAGCACGGGGACCCGGTAGACGTACCCGACCAGGTTGAGGAACGCCAGCAGCACGCCGCCGCTCGCCGCGAGCTGCGCCGGCCAGCCCAGCCGGCCGCGCCGCTCGAGCAGCACGAGCAACGCCGCCGCCGTCACCAGGCACAGCGCGGTGCTCGGCGCCATGCGGCCTGGCGCTGGCGTGCCCACCCTGTTGGGGAGATCCTCGATCAGCAGCTC
>Ga0307278_10001079_pt1 | contig 13601 bp, 11 predicted proteins | sample ER_DNA_117_FD_194482 | JGI IMG/M metagenome (GOLD analysis project Ga0307278, IMG submission 194482) | Bulk soil microbial communities from the East River watershed near Crested Butte, Colorado, United States - ER_DNA_117 | ecosystem: Environmental > Terrestrial > Soil > Floodplain | place... | reverse complement strand
GATCGGGCCGGGCTCGCCCAACACCCGGTCGTCGACCTCCCGGATCGGCACCACCTCGGCCGCCGTGCCGGTGAAGAACGCCTCGTCGGCCAGGTACAGGTCGGTCCGCACCAGCTCCGACTCGGTGACCCGCACCCCGGCGTCGCCCGCGATCCGCATGACGCTGTCGCGGGTGATCCCGGCCAGGCACCCCGCCGCCAGCGGCGGGGTCGACAACACCCCATCACGGACCACGAACAGGTTCTCGCCCGAGCCGTCGGTCAGGTGACCCTGGGCGTTGAGCAGCACCCCCTCGTCGTAGCCGGCCTTGACCGCCTCCGCCTTGGCCAACGAGGAATTGATGTACTGCCCGGTCGCCTTCGCCGCCGGCGGAATGACGTTGGGGTCCAACCGGCGCCACGAGCTGACCTTGACCCGCACCCCGGTGGCGAACGACGCCTCACCCAGGTAGGCGCCCCACGGCCAGCAGGCCACCGCCATCCGCACCGGCGCACCGAGCGGATTCAGGCCCATCTCCCCATAGCCGAGGTAGACGATCGGCCGGATGTAACAGGCCCGCAGCCCGTTCATGGCCACCAGGTCCTTGACCACCTTGACGGAGCCTTCCAGCGAGACGGGCGGCTCCATGTGGTAGATCTTCGCGCCGCGGAACAGCCGGCGCATGTGATCGGTCAGGCGGAACACCCCCGCGCCACGCGACGTCTCGTAGCAGCGGATACCCTCAAAGACGCCCCAGCCGTAGTGCAGCGACGGAGTCAGCACGTGGACCCTGGCCTCGTCCCAATCCACGAACTCCCCGTCCATCCAGATCTTGCCCGTCGGCTGGATCGCCATGGAACGAACCTCCTCCGCGCCGTTGCGGGGTCGTGTGACGGCCGGCTTCAGACCAAGTATTCCACTACGCCCAGCAGGCAATGCGGCTGGTCGCCTCAGTCCACCGCGCCGGTCTGGTCGTGGAGGTGGATGAAGGTGCCGTCGTGCGCGCCGATCTCGGCCACCACCTGGTCGAGCACGGCCGCCGGGACACCGGCGTCGACGGTGATGGCCATCAGCGCCTCGCCACCCTGCTTGCGGCGGCCGACCTGCATGCTGGCGATGTTGATGCCGGCGCGGCCGAAGATGGTGCCGACCTTGCCGATCACGCCCGGGCGGTCCTCGTAGAACAGGAACGCCATGTGGGCGCTGGGGGGCATGTCGATCTCGATGCCGTTGACCGCGACCAGCCGCTCGGCGTCGCGCGGGCCGACGGTGGTGCCGGCCACGCCGACAGGGCCGCGCGAGCCTTCCCCGGACAGGCTGATCAGGTTGACCCAGTCCCGGCTCGAGCTGGTCTTGGTCTCGACCAGCTCCAGGCCGCGCTCCGCGGCGAGCAGGGGCGCGTTCACGAAGGTGACCGGCTCGTGCACCACCGGGGCGAGCATGCCCTTGAGCGCCGCCAGGGTGAGCACGCGGGTGTCGTGCTCGGCCAGCGCGCCGACGTACTCGAGGCCGAGCCGGCCGCCGCCGACCAGGTTGGCGCGGCCGCCCGGCCCACCCCCGGCGAGCGCGGTGTAGAGCCGGCCGAGCTTCTCGGCGAGCTGCAGGAAGGGCCGCAGCCCGTCGGGCACCGGGCCGGCGTCGACGTTGACCGCGTTGGGCACGAACTGGCCGGTGAGGGCGAGGATGAGCTGCTCGGCGATGACCATGCCGGCCTTGTCCTGGGCCTCGGCCGTGGAGGCGCCGAGGTGCGGGGTGACGACCACCCGGTCCAGCTCGAACAGGGGGCTGTGCGTGGTCGGCTCCTCGCTGAACACGTCGAGGGCGGCGCCGCCGAGGTGGCCGGACTCGACCGCCTTGGCGAGCGCCGCCTCGTCGACGATGCCGCCGCGCGCGGTGTTGACCAGGCGCGCGCCGGGCCGCATGGCGGCCAGCTCGCGCTCGCCGATCAGGCCGGTCGTCTCCGGGGTCTTCGGCAGGTGCACGGTGACCACGTCGGCCCTGGTCAGCACGTCCGCCAATGAGGCCAGCTCGACGCCCATCTGGGCGGCCCGGTCGCGGGAGACGTACGGGTCGTAGGCGAGCACGCGCATGCCGAAGGCGTTGAGGCGCTGGGCGACCAGCGCGCCGACCCGTCCGAGGCCGACGATGCCGAGGGTCTTGCCGTACAGCTCGGCACCCTGGAAGCGGGAGCGCTCCCAGCGCCCCTCGCGCAAGGCCGCGTTCGCCTGAGGAATGTTGCGCGCCTGCGCGAGGATCAGCGCCACGGTGTGCTCGGCGGCCGAGATGACGTTGGACTGCGGCGCGTTGACCACCATCACGCCCATCCGCGTCGCCGCCTTGACGTCGACGTTGTCCAGGCCGATGCCGGCCCTGGCGACCACCTTGAGGTTGCGGCCGGCGGCGAGGACCTCGGCATCGACCTGGGTTGCCGAGCGCACCACCAGGGCGTCGGCCTCGGCCACGGCGGCGAGCAGCTCGTCGCGGTCGAGCGAGTCGTGGGCGTCCACCTCGAAGCGGTCGCGCAGCAGCTCGACGCCCGCCTCGGCCAGTGGCTCGGCGATCAGGATCCTGACCATGACCCGGGAGCCTAGTCCTCCTCGGCCCCGTCCAGCCAGGGCATTCCGGCACGCACGGTTCGTCCGGTTCGCTCGGCCGGGTGCTCGCGGGCGGCCTCGCGCAGGCGGCCGAGGGTGGGCAGGCCGGCCGCGTGCTCGTCGAGCCACTCGCGGGCGAACGCGCCCGAGGCATCCTCGTCGAGGATGCGGCCCAGCTCCGCCACGGTGGCCTCGCCGGCCAGGCGCGCGCCACGCGTCCCGGCGCCGTACTCGGCCACCTCCGACAGGGCGCGCGTCATCCCCGCCAGGCCGTCCCGCTGCAGCAGCTCGGCCGCGATCCCCAGCTCGTGCACGCAGGCCAGATAGGCCACCTCGGGCTGGTGGCCGGCGGCGACCAGCGCGTCGTAGGCGGCCCGGGCGAGCGCGACCACGCCGCCGCCGAGCACCGCCTGGGCGCCGAACAGGCCGGTCTCGGTCTCCTCCTGGAAGGTGGTGACCAGCGCCCCGGCGCGGGTCCCGCCGAGCGCCATCGCGTAGGACTTGGCCAGGTCCCACGCCTTGCCGCTGGCGTCCTGGGCCACGGCGAGCAGCACCGGCACGCCCCTGCCACGCTGGTACTGCTCGCGCACCGCGGCACCGGGTCCCTTGGGGGCGACCAGCACCACGTCCACCCCATCGGGGGGTGTGAGCTGGCCGAAGTGAACGCTGAAGCCGTGGGCGAACAGCAGCGCGTCGCCCGGCTTCAGGTGGGGCGCGACCTCCCGCTCGAAGACGCCGGGCTGGTCGGCGTCCGGCACCAGCAGGGCCACCAGGTCGGCCCAGGCGGCCGCCTCGGCGGGAGCGGCCACCGGCAGCCCTGCCGCCGCGGCACGGTCCCGCGAGCGGGACCCCGCGCGCAGGCCGACGCGCACCTCGCAGCCGGAGTCGCGCAGGTTGCGGGCGTGCGCCTCCCCCTGCACGCCGAAGCCGAGCACCGCCACCTTGCGGGCCTGCACCAGCCCCAGGTCGGCGTCGGCGTCGTAGTAGACGGTCGCCATGGCGTCGTTGCCTCCTCGGTTGCCCGGCTCGCTCCCGGATGCGCCGGGCAAGGAAAAGCCTCCTGCCCGTGGGCATAGGAGGCGTCGCGCGGACCGTCGGGTCCGCGCTAGGTAAGGAATACCAAGGTTGGACGGCTCGGCATCGTTGCCTCGAGAGTGCCTGCTCGGGGGGCGAATTCCCCAGCATCGTACCCGCTCGGGTCGATTCCTATCAGCGACGTCCCCGCCGCTGGCGCGGCGGCGGATCCTCGTGCACGATCTGCGTCGGCAGTCGCGGCGGCAGCGGTGCCGTCCCCGGGGTTCGGGGGCTCGAGCAGCCGCAGGCGGTAGCCCCCGACGGATCAGGTCACGGCAGCGAAGGAGCAGCGATGCGCGCACTGGTCAGCGACCCGTCCGCCACCCCACCCCTGGTCCTGGCCGACGTGCCCGAGCCCGTGGCGGGGCCGGGCCAGGTCCTGGTCGAGATGGAGGCCGCATCGATCAACCGGGGGGAGATCCGCACGGCCCCGCGCCAGCCGGTGGGCACGGTCATCGGCTGGGACCTGGCCGGCACGGTCAGCGCCCTCGGCGAGGGAGTCGAGCATCTCGAGGTCGGTCAACGGGTGGTCGCTCTGGTCTCCGACGGCGGCAGCTTCGCCGAGCGGGTGGCCGTGCCCGCCGAGTGGGCCGTCCCGCTGCCGGCGGCGTGCGACTCGGTGATGGCCGCCACCCTGCCGATCGCCGGGCTGACCGCGCTCGGCATCCTCCGCCTCGCCCAGGTCCACGCCGGCGACCGGGTGCTGGTCACCGGCGCCGCCGGCGGGGTCGGCCTGCTCACCGTGCAGCTCGCGCGGGACACCGGGGCGAAGGTGACCGGCCAGGCGCGCACCGCCGAGCGTGCCCAGGTGGTCGCCGTCGCCGGCGCCGAGCCGCTGCTCCACGCCGGCGACGGCGGCGAGGTCGAGGGCAGCTACGACGTGATCCTCGACGGCATCGGCGGGCCCATGTTCGGCCCGCTGCTGCGGGCCGCCGCGCCCCACGGCCGGATCGTGGTCTACGGCAACTCGGCCGACCAGGAGTCCACCTTCCGGGTGGAGGACCTCTACCCCAAGGGCCTCACCGTCTCCGGCTTCCGGGTGTTCCACGACGTCGCCGCCGACCAGGGCGTCAAGGACCTCGCGCGGCTCGCCGACGAGGTGGTGGCCGGCCGCCTGGCGCTGCAGGTGCAGGCCACCGCGCCGCTGACCGACGCGCTGGACCTGATCCGCGACCTCTACGACCGCAAGGTCATCGGCAAGGCGGTCATCACCCGCCTGTAGGGTCGGGGGGAGTCCCCCGGTCAACCAGGAGTCCGCGGGGCCAGCAGGCGCTCGACGGCGGCGCGGTCGTAGCCGAGCGCGGTGAGGACGGCCTCGGTGTGCTCGCCGAGCAGGGGCGGCGGCAGGGTGAGCGCCGGCGGCGTGGCCGACATGGCGACCGGGGCGCGGACCTGGGGCAGGGGACCGCTGGCGTGGTCGACCTCGGCGACCAGGCCGACGGCGCGCACGTGCTCGTCGGCGAAGACCTGGTCGAGCCGGTTGACCGGGGCGACCGGCACCCCGGCGGCACCGAGGGCCGCCTGCCAGTGGGCGGCCGGCCGGGTGGCCAGCACCGCTTCGAGCTCGGTGGTCAGCTCGGCGGCGTGGCCGACCCGCGCGGCGTTGTCGGCGTAGCGCGGGTCGTCGGCCAGCTCCGGCCGGCCCAGGGTGGCGCAGAGCCGGCGGAACTGGTCGTCGTTGCCGGCGCCGACGACCACCGCCCCGCCGGCGCAGGCGTAGGCCCCGTACGGGGCGATGTTGGGGTGGTGGTTGCCGAGCGGCTCGGGCACCTGGCCGCCGATCAGGTAGTTGGCCGCCTGGTTGACGAGCAGGGCGATGCTGGTCTCCAGCAGGGGCACCTCGATGCGCTGGCCCTGGCCGGTGCGGTCGCGGTGGCACAGGGCGGCGAGCACCGCCACCGCCGCGTGCAGGCCGGCGAACAGGTCGCCGACGGCGACGCCGACCTTGGTGGGCGGCCCGCCGCGCGGGCCGGTGATGCTCATCAGGCCGGAGCGGGCCTGCACCATGGCGTCGTAGCCGGGCTCCTCGCCGCCCGGCCCGCCGGAGCCGGCCCCGCGGATGGAGGTCCACACCAGCTCGGGGCGGCGCTGTAGCTCGGCCTCCGGGTCCAGCCCGAGGCGCTCGAGCTGGCGCGGCAGGAAGTTCTCCACCACCACGTCGGCGGTGGCCAGCAGGTGGCCGAGGACCTCGCGATGGTCGGGCCGGGTGAGGTCGAGCGCGACCGAGCGCCGGCCGCGGTTGACGCTGAGGAAGTACGCGGCGTCCGGACCGCGGAACGGCGGCCCCCAGCGGCGCGTGTCGTCGCCGCCGGCGGGCCGCTCGACCTTGACGACGTCGGCGCCGAGGTCGGCGAGGACCATGGTGGCGTAGGGCCCGGCGAGCACCCTGGAGAGGTCGAGCACGCGCAGCCCGTCGAGGGCGCGGGGAGGCGTCAGGGGAGGTTCCGGCGAACGCGCCGGCCAGACGGGGTTCAGGTCGCCGGCTGCTGGTCGCCCGCGGGGCGCTCCTCGCCGGCGGCGTAGTGCGCGAGCACCTCGTAGTACCAGGCCAGCGAGTCCTCGGGCCCGTTGGCGAAGCGGCGCTGCGCCTTCTGGATCGGGAAGGTGCAGTTCACCCTGCCGATGTCGAGCACCTCGGCGCTGCCGTCGGGGTTCCAGCGCCCGCCGAGGGTGCGGACCACGACCTCGCCCATGTAGCAGCCGACCCCGACCGCGAGCGACTCCGGCACGTACGACGAGCCTGGCGGGTCGAACGAGGTGGCGATGAAGTCCTCGAGCGACCGTACGCTGTCGGCCGTGTAGTCCAGCTCGAGCCCGGGCGCGATGTCGCCGACGATCGCGACGAAGCTGGCAGCCTCCTTCTGGAAGGGTGACGACTGCTCGCGAGGCGCTGGACTGGCGCGACGCCTACGGAACACGACCACCTCCGGAGTCTGCCGGCGCGTGTGTGTCGAGGCGTCCGCACGACGCCATCGCGTGGGGAGTCGAAGGTGAAGCTGACCGGCTCACCCAGATACTGTCTCACTGCGCTTCTCTGTTGCCCACATCCGGCCGAATCAAACCAGCAACTCGAAATAGACAGAATCCGCGGTCGCCGCGCTACGGGCGGTGATCCAGCTACCGGCCGCCGGGCGCGCGCTCCCGCTCCACCCTCGCCGCGGCGACCTCCTCGGGGGTGCGGAGCACCAGGACCCGGCGCAGGCCCTCGCCCTCCAGCCCACCGAGCGAGCGCCGCAGGAGCCCGTGCTGGCGGCGCACGACCCAGGGCGGGACGCGCAGGTCGCCACGGGCGGCGTTGCGCTCCACGCACAGCGCCACGGGCAGGTCGAGGACGATCGCCAGCGGCTCGCTGCCGTGCGCCCGGGCCAGGGCGAGCAGCGGGCGGCGCGACGCCGGCTCGACGCTGGTCGCGTCGACCACGGTGAGGCGGCCCCTGGCCAGCCGCCTGGCGGCGACCAGGTGCAGGGCCTCGAACGCGTCCGCCGTGGCCGACATGTCGCGCTCGTCGTCGGCGACCAGCGCCCGGAAGGCGTCCGAGGAGAGGACCTCGGAGGGGCGGAAGTGCCGCGCCGCGAAGGTCGACTTGCCCGAGCCGGATGCGCCCACCAGGAGCACCAGCGACCGCTGCGGCACGACGATGCGCGGCGCGAGCTCCCCGCCGAGGTCCTCCCCGCCACGGCTCACCGCCGTCCCGACCTCGTGGAGTCGCCGCGTGCCACCGGCGACCTCGAGCCGGCGAGGCGCTCGAGCAGCTCGGCGGCCTCGCGCGCGGGCTGGTGGGTGGCGAAGTCGGCCTGGATGCGGCGCGCCTGGCCGCGGTAGGCGCGGTCGCGCAGGACCGCGCGCACGGCCGTGCCGACCTGGCTGGCGCTCGGCGTGTCGGTGGCCAGGTCGATGCCGGCGCCGGCCCACGCGACCCGGGCGGAGACGTCGGCGCGGTCCATCTCCTGGCCGGCGCAGACCAGGGGGACGCCGTGGGCGAGCGCGGTCAGGGTGCCGTTGTAGCCTGCGTTGGTGACCATGACGTCGACCAGGGGCAGCAGCAGCGGGTGCGGCACGAAGCGTGCGGTGCGGACGTTGCCCGGCAGGGCGCCGAGCTCGTCCAGGCCGGGCCCGGTGACCACGACGAGCAGGTCCTCGCCGGCCAGCGCCTCGATCGTCGGCCTGGTCAGGGAGGCGGCCTGGGTGGTGAAGGTGCCCTGGGTGACGTGGACCACCGGCCGCTCCCTCAGCTCGGCCCACCACGGCGGCGGGGCGAACCGCTCGGGTGCCGGCGGGATCAGCGGGCCGACGAAGTGGACCTGGGACTCCAGGCCCTTGCGGGGATACTCGAAGGCCTCGGTGGTCGGCATCAGGTGCAGGAAGGGCGAGCGCATCACGTCGCCGAGGTTCGTGCCGGAGGGCAGCGGCGCCAGCCCGAGCCCGGCGCGCGCCTCGTTGAGCAGAGCGGTCGGCTTGGGCATGAACAGGATACGGCCGAGGAAGTGATCCAGGCGATTGCGCAGCCGCGCGGCGGTGGAGGTCGCGGGCGGGGCGCCCCTCCCCCACCGCGGGATCTCCGGATCCGGGGTGACCAGCGGGTTGATCCCGAGCGTGGCGAACACCGGCCCGCCGGCGTCGTGCAGCGCCCCGGCCCCCAGGGAGCACAGGTCGGCGATCAGCACGTCGGCGGCGAACTCCCTGGTGATCGCGCGGTAGTCCTGGTACTGCCCGGGCATCCGCTCGATGAGCAGCTTCCTCATCGCGGTGACGCCGACGGCCATGCCCGCGTCGCCCGGGTCGGGCACGACCGGGAGCTGCTCGAAGTCCGGGGTGTTGGTGAACGGGACGAAGCGCGCGCCCGTCGCCGCCACCGTGTCGGCGTACGCGGCGCCGGTGTGCCACCAGACCTGGTGGCCGCGGGCCACCAGCTCCGCGGCGAGCGGCACGGCGGGGTTGACGTGACCGCTGGCCGGCATCGTGCTGATCAGGAAGTTCGACATCGTGGTGCTCCTCTGCTCTGCTACCCTAGTCGTACGGACTTCTTACTACTCTAAGATGGGATCTTTCGAGAGTCGAAGTATATGAGCATGGAAGAAACCCGTCAACGGCTGGTCGCGGAGCTGACCGCGGCCGTGCGCGACTACCAGCGCGGGGTCGACGCGGTCGACGACGCCGTCGCGCGACGGCTCGGCGTCAACCGCACCGACCTGCGCTGCCTCGACGTGCTATTCGACGGGCCGCTCAGCGCCGGACGGCTCGCCGACGAGGCGGGCGTCTCACCGGCGGCGATGACCACCGCCCTGGACCGGCTCGAGCGGGCCGGCTACGTGCGGCGCGTCCCGCACCCGGACGACCGGCGCCGCGTGCTGGTGGAGGTGACCCCGCTCGCCGGCCAGGCGGCCTGGCCGCTGTACGCGCCGCTGGCCGAGCGGACCACCGAGTTCCTCAGCCCCTACAGCGACGAGCAGCTCGCCCTGCTGCGCGACTACCTCCGCGAGAGCGTCGAGCTGCTCGCGCGCCACCGCAGCTGGCTGAGCGAGCTTCCGCCGAGTCCCGGCGAGGGGCAGGAGGACAGGGGCGCGGCACGGCCGTCGCGCTCGCGGCGGCCGCGGTCCGAAGGGAAGGCCGCTGGTCGCGGGAGAGGCGCCGGAACCCGCGGGTGAGGGGAGGTGAACCCGCGGGTCCCGGCGATGGCTGACGAGGGCCGGCGGGCGCCCGGCGCCGTCAGCCCGTCACGCAGGCGTTGCTCGTGTCCCCTCCGGTCAGGTCGGGGCAGCGGTTGTCGCCGCTGCCGCCCTCGAGGTGGTCCCGAGCGGCCCCGCCGGCGAGCGTGTCGTCGCCCGGGCCGCCGGAGAGCACGTCGGACCCGTCGGCGCCGCCGAGCTGGTCGTCGCCGTCACCCCCGTAGAGGGTGTCCGCACCGTCGCCTCCCGAGACGGTGTCGTCGCCGGCGTCGCCGAAGACCACGTCGTCGCCGCCGCGCCCGGAGATGGCGTCGTCGCCGCCCTCGCCGCAGATGACGTCGTCACCCAGGGTGCCGACGAGCCTGTCGTCGCCGGCGGTGCCCTCGATGGTGCAGCCGCGCGGGGAGGCGTTGAACTCCTCCACGCCGAGCGGCGCCCGCAGGGCGCGCTCCACGCTGTCGGAGACGAACAGCTTGCGCAGCAGGTCGCCGGTCAGCGCGTTGCCGATCGCGCCCATGATCATGCCCTGGTCGAGTGCGAGGTAGGAGTCGGAGACGACCCCGGAGTCGACGTTCACGGAGTCGAGGAAGCCCCACTTCGTGTAGATGGGGAAGTCGCGCTCCAGCTTGGTCACGTTGTCGAGCGTCTCCCCTGGCGCCCAGCGCAGCGCGAGGAACGCCGCGTGCGGCGAGACCACGCCGTTGGTGTACGCGGACGGCGCCGGGTCCGGCTTGGGATCGCGGCCGGGGCAGCCCTCGAAGCCGTGGTCGACCAGGGTCTTGTCGTTGTTGGAGTAGTACCCCTCGGGGTTCATGCCGAGGGCGTCGACCCCGTAGGCGTCGTAGCCGCCCTCCGGGATGTTGGCGGGCGAGAAGCCCCAGTAGCCGTAGCCGGCGTCGCGCAGCCCGTGGTTGATCTGCGCCTTCACCCACAGGGGGTGGTTGGCCCGCCAGCTCCCGCCGGCCCACTTCTCCTCCGGGACGAACAGGGTCGGCATCAGCGCCTCGAACATGCTGCCACCCCAGGCGGGCGTGACGCGGGTGTCGCCGTACGGGTAGGCGCCGTCGAACACGTCGACGCCGAAGTAGCTGCGGTGGAACCCGAGCGGCTTGGTCTCCTGCCAGCTCCAGTCGCAGGAGTCGGGGAAGCTGCGCCAGGTGCCGAAGTACTCCCGCTGCGGGATCTCGCCCTTGGCGATGCCGATGTAGCTGGCGATGCGGCTCTCGCTCACGGTCGTGTCGTAGCAGCAGGGTGCGGCGCCGGTGTCCGGGGCGAAGTGGAACAGGATGCGGTTGACGTCGGGGCGGTAGTAGAAGCCGAAGTTCATGCTGTCGAACAGCGCCCCCGCCCGCCGTGACAGCTCCGGCACGCCGCGGCGCACCAGCTGCAGGCCGACCGCCAGCCAGCCGTTGTCGACCGACGACAGGATCGGGGTCAGGGGATCGCCGGTCGGCGGCCAGGTGGTCAGCTTCGCCCCGGTGCGGTGGTCGTACCAGTTGTAGTACTGGCCGCTGGAGCCGTAGCGCTCCATGTGCTCGAGCGAGGTGACCGTCTTGGACAGCCGCCCGACGACCTCGCGGTGGTCGACGAAGCCGAGCCGCTCGGCCACCAAGGTGCTCCACATGTAGGCGCCGATGTTGGTGGTCGAGGTCTCCACGTCGCGGGTGCCGTCAGCCTTCAGCTTGTCGGTGGGCAGCCCCGACCGGTCGTCGACCATCGCCACGAACGAGGCCCAGGTGGCCTTGGCGTAGCGCCGCATCGTCTGCTCGCTGGAGCCGGCGGCGGACGGCTGCGCCGGCGCGGCCGGGGCGAGCGCCCAGGCGAGCAGCGCGAGCGCCCAGGCGAGGACGACGACTCGCAGCAGCTTGGCCGGCCGACGGGTGGGGGTGCGCATCGGCTTCCTCCTTGAGGCGGCGCCGCGGCACGAGGACTCGGGAGGCTCGGTGCTGTAAGCGCTTTCATGCGCCGGAGATCATTGCCCGATGCGAGCGGCGGCAAACCCGCCGCGGCGGCTAGGTGCCGCGGGGCATCAGGACGAAACGGTTGCCGTCGGGGTCGGAGAAGATCGACCACCAGCCGAAGAAGAGCTCCACCGGCGGCTGCGGGAACTCCACGCCACGGGCGCTGAGCTCCTGGTGGGCGGCGTGCAGGTCGTCGCAGTAGAACCAGATGTTCGAGGTGGGCAGCATCGGGTCGGCCGGGGTCGGCCGCTCACCCTGCCGCGGATGGAGCGCCACCACCACGGCCTTGTCCGGCGTGCGAACCTCCAGCCAGCGCTCCCCTTCCTTGTAGGGAGTGTCCTGCACCAGCTCGAACCCGAGCGTCTCCGTCCAGAACGCCTTGGCCCGATCCTGGTCCTCGACCTCGATCCCGACCTTGCTCACCCCACCGATCATCGCGAGCACCCCCAGCCGCCTCGCACGGGTTGTATCCAGCTCGGATACAGCTTGATCCACCGGTGCGACAACGACCGCGGGTCAGGCCTGGCCGGTGAGCTGGTCAACCAGCGGGAGGACCCGTTCGCGCACGGTGGCGTAGGAGAAGTGGCCCAGGCTGGCCTGGTAGTTGGCCTCGGTCATGGCGCGGGCCTGGTCGGGGGCGGCGAGCAGGTCGCGGACCTGGGCGACGGCCTCGGGGGTGACCTCGCCGTCCAGCTCGACGCAGCGGACACCGGTCGGGGCGATGTCGTCGGCGTACACCTGGTAGCGGTTGACCAGCACCGGCCGCCGGTGGAAGAAGGCCTCCAGCAGGGCGTTGCCGAAGCCCTCCCAGACCGACGGGAAGCAGACCAGGTCGGCGGCGGCGTACGCGTCGGCCAGGTCGGGACCGCCGGCGGCGCCCACCTCGGCGGGGACGAAGCGGAGGTCGACCGCGCGCGCCCGCGCGAAGGCGCGCAGGCGCGCGCCGTAGTCGCGTCCCTCGTCGCCCTCGGCGTGGGTGACGGCGACGGTCACCGGCGGGCCACCAGCGGCCGGCAGGCGCGCGGCCAGCTCGATGGTCGCCTCGATCCACTTGCGCGGCACCACCCTGGTCGGCTGCAGCAGCAGCACCTCGTCGGGCTCGAGGCCGGCGGCCTTGCGGTAGCGCGCCCCGTCGCCGGGCTGCCGCGGGCCGCGCTCGAAGTCCATCACGTTGGGCAGCACGGTCGCCTCGACGGCGCGGCGGCGCGCCAGCTCCCTGGCGGCGGCGGAGTTGATCACCAGGTGCGCCATGCGCTCCAGCACCGGCGGGAAGGCGGCTCCGAGCACGTCGGCGGCGGCGTTGGGGAAGAACCGCTCCCGCTCCCACCAGAAGTCGTGATGGTGGGCGAGCGCCGGTAGCCCCTCCTCGACCAGCACCTCGGTCAGGGCGAGCCCGAGCGGCACCTGCATCGGCAGGCAGAGCACGTTCTGGGCGACCACCAGGTCGACGCCGAACTCCCCGAGGAAGCCGCGCAGGGCTCCCTTCAGCTCCTCGGTCCGCTCCCGGATCAGCGCGGTGGTGGCCGGGCTGCGGGTCTGGACGCCGAAGCAGGCCGCCTCGAGGGCGCGGTTGGCCTCGCTCTCGAAGTGGGCGGGCGGGTGCAGGCGGCCGGGCGCCGCACGCTCCCCCAGCTCGCCGGCGAACCAGACCACCCGGTGACCGGCCTCGGCGAGCACCTCCGCCAGCTTGGCCGCCTCCAGCGTGACCCCGTCCGTGCCGGCGAAGCGGGTCGACACCATGCCGACCACGACCGCACGCGCCATCGGGCGCTACCGCCCGATGACCTGGCGCAGCAGGTCGCTGACGAGCTTGGGGTTGGCGCGGCCGTTGGTCTCGCGCATCACCTGGCCGACCAGCGCGCCGAGCACGCCCTCCTTGCCGCCGCGGTACTTGGCGGCCAGCTCTGGGTTGCCGGCCACCACCCGCTCCACCACCGCCTCCAGGGCGGCGGCGTCGGAGATCTGGGCAAGGCCCTTGCGCTCCACCACGGTGGAGGGCGCGGCCTCGCTGGTGAACAGCTCGGTGAGCACGTCCTTGGCCGCCGTCGCCGAGACGGTGCCGGCCGCCACCAGGTCGAGCAGCTCGCCGAGGCGCTCCGGCCCGACCGGGTTGTCGGCCATGGTGCGGTCGAACTCGTGCAGGCCGCGCTGCAGCTCGCCCATCACCCAGCCGGCCACCATCCGCGGGTCGCGCGCGGCCCTGCCGCCGGCGCCGGCCACGACCCGCTCGAAGTAGGCGAGCACCTCGGGGTCGCGGACCAGCCAGCCGACCTCCTTGGCGCCCAGGCCGGTGGCCTCGGCGAGGCGCCGGCGGCGCGCGGCCGGCA
>Ga0307278_10001078_pt1 | contig 13603 bp, 14 predicted proteins | sample ER_DNA_117_FD_194482 | JGI IMG/M metagenome (GOLD analysis project Ga0307278, IMG submission 194482) | Bulk soil microbial communities from the East River watershed near Crested Butte, Colorado, United States - ER_DNA_117 | ecosystem: Environmental > Terrestrial > Soil > Floodplain | place... | reverse complement strand
ACGAATGCGACGTTATGCGCCTCTACGCCGCAAAACGTCGCACGGAGCCTATCCGCGCGCGCGAATGCGACGTTTACGGGTTCACCACCCGAAATCGGACCCTTCCCCTCAATGCCGCCGTTGACGTTAACGCCGGCGCCCGCCGTCACGCCAACGCAAACGACGCCGCTAAGCGAACGCCGCGTAAGCCGGCGCGTAGCCGCGATGCCTGAACACCCGGCGGAAGCGGCGCAGCACGCGGGTCATGAGCTGGCCGGCGCGAGCTCGCCGCCCGCCGGCTTGGTCACGACAGTGTCCGGCGCGTAAGCGTAGGGATGATGGAACACGTCGATAGCGCGCTGGTCCGCGCCGACCTCGAGCGTGAACGACTCGCCGGTCTTGGCGTCCGACACGGCGACGAGCACACGGTCGTCCTGGGGATGCCAGAGCAGCCGCACGTCGATGCCGTCGCTGACGCGGTGGTCGAGCTCTCGGAGCGTTGGTGTCGAGTGCGTGGTCATGGGAGACAAGGTCCCACGGGGCCGCTCGGCGCAACACCGGGCCACCCCGCGAACCGTCGGCGGGCTCACCCCCGTCCGAGGGTGTGGGGAGCCGTAGGCCGGCGTGGCGTCACTCCCCGATGTCCTCGTTCCAGACCTCGGGGTGGGCGGCGATGAACGACTGGAGCAGCTCGGCGCATTCGTCGGACGCAAGGTCGACGACCTGCACGCCGGACTCGCGCAGCCAGTCGATCCCGCCGTCGAACGTGCGCGACTCGCCGACGACGACCGTGCCGATGCCGAACTGGCGGATCAGGCCGCTGCAGAACCAGCAGGGCGCGAGCGTCGTCGAGATGATCGTGTCGCGGTAGGAGCGCCGGCGGCCGGCGTTGCGGAACGCCTCGACCTCGGCGTGGGCGGACGGGTCGTCGCGCTGCACGCGCTGGTTGTGTCCGCGTCCCAGCACGGCGCCCGACGCGTCGAACAGCGCGCTGCCGATCGGGATCCCGCCGGCTCGCAATCCGGCGCGCGCCTCGTCGAGGGCGGCGTTGAGCATCTCGGTGTGGTCCATGACGAGAGCTATAGCGCGGCGTCGCGCGCCTCGGGGTCCTGCCCGAGCACGGCTCGCCCTCCGTCGACCGGCACGACCGCGCCGTTGACGTAGCTCGCGTCCTCGGACAGCAGATGCGCGACGACCGCCCCGACCTCCTCGGGCCGTCCGACGCGGCCGAGAGGATGCAGGCGCCGCAGCTCCTGCTCGACGCCGCCCCGCTCGCGCAGCAGCGCCTCGTAGCGCTCGGTCGCGATCGAGCCGAGCGCCACCGCGTTCGTGCGGATCCCGCGCGGTCCGTAGTCCACCGCGAGCGCGCGCGTGAGTCCCTCGACGGCCGCCTTGGCGGTCGCGTAGGGCAGCGCGCCGGGCACGGCCCGCTGTGCCTGGTGCGACGAGACGTTGACGATCGCGCCAGCGCTGCCGGCGGCGAGGTAGCGGCGCACCGCGACCGCGCAGCCGGTGACGGCGAGCCCGAGGTTGAGCGCGATCAGCTCGAGGACGTCGGCGGCCGGGACGGCGTGCAGGGCGGCGTCGCGGAAGACCGCCGCATTGTTGACCCAGCCGGCGAGCCGGCCGGCCGCTTCCGCCGCGTCGCCGGCTCGCGCGGCGACGGCCTCGTCCGCCGCGTCGCCGGCCACGCCCGTCATCCGCGGATGCTCCGCCGTCCAGCCCAGCGCGTCGCCGTCGGCGTCGAGGACGACGACGTGGCCGTCGCGTGCCAGGCGCTCGGCGACCACTCGGCCGATGCCGCCCCGGCCGCCGGTCACCACGTAGGACCGGGTCATGGGCGACACGATACGGTCGGGCGACCCCGGATGCCGACGCAGGGAGAGTCCAGATGACGTCAGAGTCCGAGCGCCGCGAACCCGCCGCCGCCGTGGACGACGTGGTCGTGCGCCTCGGCGACGCCGAGACGATCACCGCGCGGGAGCGGCGCGACGTCGTCCTCCTCGCCGAGCGCGAGGACGTCTCGATCACGTGGTCGCGCTACGCCCCCGGCGAGCGCGGGCCCGACCTCCACGTGCACCGCAAGCACAGCGACGCGTTCTACGTGCTCGACGGCGAGCTGACGTTCGAGCTCGGCCCGGGACCGGAGCGGATCCGCCTGCCGGCCGGCGGCTTCGTCTCCGTCCCCCCGAACGTCGCACACTCGTTCGCCAACGAGGCGAGCGCCGATGCCCGCTGGCTCAACCTGCACGCCCCGGACACGGGCTTCGCCGCCTACCTGCGCGATGGGACGGATGCCGTCTTCGACAGCTTCGATCCGCCCGCGGACGGCGGGCTGCCCGCCGCGGAGGCGATCGTCACCGCCCCCGGCGCGGGCGAGCGCCTGCAGACCGGCAACCGCGTCGTGTCCCTCAAGGGTGGCCTGCCCGACCTCTGCTTCGCCGAGTGGGCGCTGGACGGCCCGTTCGACGGTCCCGATCCGCATCAGCACGACCGCCAGGTCGACTCGTACTACGTGCTCGAGGGCGAGCTCGAGCTGACGGTCGAGCGCTCGGTGCACGTTGTCGGTCCGGACACGCTCGCCTCCGTCCCGCGCGGCGTCCGGCACACGTTCGCGCACCGCGGGGACGGGAAGGCGCGCGTCCTCAACGTCCACGCGCCGGACGGGGGCTTTGCCGACTTCCTGCGCCGCGCGGCCGACTGACGCCCGCGCGCATCGCGGCGAGGAAGTCCGGCCACCACTCGGCCTGCTCCGAGCGCTGCGCCAGCTCGGCCGCGACCTCGTCGTAGCGGCGCCAGACGTCGCGGGCGGCCACCTCCGCCTCCGCGCGGCCGGGGAACTCGGCGACGATCCAGCGGCGGCCGGTGCGCGCGTGGAGGACCTCGTCGGCCCAGTCGAAGTCCTGGAACGTCATCAGCAGCGCGTCGCCGTGCAGCGCCGCAACCTCGAGCTCGTGCTTCTTGCCGGTCGCCGCCGCCATCAGGTCCTGCTCGATCACCCAGAGCAGCAGATGCGCCTCGCGCGGCGTGAAGCGCGTGTTGAGCGCCATCGAGCCCTGTACCTCGATCGGGAACGAGTGGAACGGAACGCCCTGGCGCTCGAGCGCGACCTGGCCCATCATCGCGTGGCGCGTCTCGTCCCACAGCTGACGGCTCAGCTCGCGCCGGCGTTCGAACGGCTGGTCGCCCGACTCGGAGATGATCGGCGACATCCACTCGGGCACGTCCATCTCGCGCAGGCGCTTGTACGCCAGCGCGTACGCGCGCTCGTCGGCCGGGCGCTCCTCGTCATCGCAGTAGGCGTCGATCAGCGCCGACTGGTTGTAGATGTCGCCGAAGCGCTCGTCGCGGCGCACGACGCGATCGGGAGCCGGCGGTCCGGCGGCCGAGCGCAGCACTGGAGGCGCAAGACGGGGCTCCGCGTCGCCGAGCAGCCCGCCGGCGGCGGCCAGCAGACCGGCGATCGTGTCCGGCCAGGTCCCCTCGACGGGCACCGCGTCCGCGGCGGCGCGACCCCACGCGAGCGCGCGCTGCGCGTCGCGCAGCGCCGCCTCCACGATCCGCACCGACGGGTGGTCGGCGAGCAGGTTGGCGGTCTCGAGGTACGCCGAGAGCGCGTCGACCAGCGCCCCGCGCACGACGATGTAGCCGGCAGCGAGGAGCTCGCCGGTGTCGCGCGCATGCGCCAGCTCGTCGAACGCCCCCGCCAGCGCCGGATCGGGCGCGGTGCCGACGTCGACGGACGGGTGGCGGAGCTCGTTCACCCGCTGCCCGAGCGCGGCCGCGTGCTCGGCGTCGAGCCAGACGTGCAGTCCCAGCGCGCACTTGACCTCCCACTCGGGCGTGCGCGGGAGCGCGTCGACCGCGATCGCGTGCAGCCGCCGGTACGCGTAGGCGAGCCGCCACAGGCGCTGAGCCGACTCCGCCACGGAGAGGCCCGGGCGCGATGCCTCCGCGTAGCCGAACAGGCCGGCCAGGGGCGGGATCGCGGCGCGCGGAGCGGCCGAGCCTGTCGCCCCGCCACGGGACGTCGCGGTCATCCCAGCGCGTCGCCCGTCGTGGGATCGAACAGGTGCAGCGCGTCGGCCGGCACCGTGAACTCGACCGCCTCGCCGGGCGTGAACCGCCGGCGCCCCTCGACGCGCGCGGTGAAGCGCGCGCGGTTGTCAGCAGCGAGCAGGGTCGCGTCGCTCTCCTCGGTCGCCTCGTCGGCGGCGGCCGCAGCCTCGCCGGCCAGCTTCGGCGCGTCGACCGGGAAGATGAGGTGGCTCTCGGCGCCGAGCCGCTCGACCACCTCGAGCTCGGCGCGCAGCCGCGGCAGGCCCGGGTCGGTGTCGGGCCCGGCCGGCTTGAGGTCCGTCGGCCGCACGCCGGCGATCACGGCGCCCTCGTGGCGGGTGCCGGCGGGGAGCGGGATCTCGATGCCCGCCAGCCGCAGCCGACCGCCGCTCGCCTCGCCCGCCACGAGGTTCATCGCCGGCGAGCCCATGAACGCCGCGACGAACACGTTGGCCGGCGCCTCGAACAGCCGCTCCGGCGTGTCGCACTGCTGCACGGTCCCGTCGCGCAGCACGGCGACGCGATCGCCGAGCGTCATCGCCTCGACCTGGTCGTGGGTCACGTACACGGTCGTGACGCCCAGCCGGTCGTGCAGCCGCGCCAGCTCCGCCCGCATCCCGACGCGCAGCTTGGCGTCGAGATTGGAGAGCGGCTCGTCCATCAGGTACGCCTGCGGCTCGCGCACCATCGCCCGCCCGATCGCCACCCGCTGGCGCTGGCCGCCCGAGAGCGCGCCCGGCTTGCGGTCGACCAGCTCGCGCAGCCCCAGCACACCCGCCACCGCGCCGACCTGCTCGCGCATCGCGGCCTTCGGCGTGCGGCGCAGCTTGAGCGCGAACGCGAGGTTGTCCCACACGCGCATGTGCGGGTAGAGCGCGTAGTTCTGGAACACCATCGCCACGTCGCGGCTGCGCGGGGCGAGCTCGGTCACGTCGCGGTCCCCGATCCGAATCGTGCCGGTCGATACGCCCTCCAGCCCCGCGATCATCCGCAGCAGCGTCGACTTCCCGCAGCCGGACGGGCCGACGAGCACCATGAACTCGCCGTCGCCGATCTCCAGCGCGACGTCGTCCACCGCGACGACGCCGCCGGGGAAGACCTTGCTCACGCCTTCGAGGGCGATACCGCCCATCGAGCGCTCCTTCCGTCGGGTAGCTGGAACGGGAGGCCGGCGGCGACGGCGGCCTCGTCGATGGGGACGCCGAGCCGGTCGAGCGCCAGCAGCAGCGCGCCGGCGACCGGCGGGGGGCCGTGGCGGACCGGAACCGCGCCCGGCAGCTCGGCCATCGTCGCGGCGGCGAGGCGCTCGGTCGGGTGCCCGAACACGCCGCCGGTGAGCACCACCCGGGTCCCGTCGAGCGGGAGCTCGAGCTGCCCGGCGCAGGCGCGCGCCTGCAGCCCGAGCACGTGGCCCTTGCCCTCGACGATCTCGCGGGCGACCGCGTCGCCCGCGTCCGCGGCGTCGAGCACGACCGGCGCGAGCCGGTCCCGCTCGGGCTCCGCCAGGCCGCCGCGACGCGTGAACTCGTGCAGCAGCGCGATCGCGTCCGGGACGCCGTACAGCGCGAGCGCGCGCTCGGTCAGCGCCGTGGCCGGACCCATGCCGAGCGCCGCGTGGTAGACCGCGCGCAGCCCCTCGTTCGCGAGGTCGCGGCCGCCGGCGCCGTCGGGCCAGAAGCCCAGGTGGAAGACGCGCCCGTCGGGGTGGCGTGCGCCGACCGCGTTGTAGGTGCCGCTGACGACGGCGATCCCGGTCCAGTCCGGCGAGCCGGTGCGGAGCGCGCCGATCGCGTCGTTGACCACGAGCGGCGCGGCGCGCAGCGCGAGCCGCCGGTGCAGCTCGCCCGCGAGCAGCGTGAAGTCCTCCGGCCAGTCCGCACCCGCGAGGCTGAACGCGGCAGACTCGACCGCGTCTCCCGCGATCCCGGCCGCCGCGAGCGCCTGGCGCGCTGCCGCCTCGATCGCGTCGATCGCCTCGTCCGGCGTGACGGCGTTGTAGATGTCGGAGCCGCTGCCGCGTCCCGTGCCGCGCGTGATCCCGCCGGCGTCCGCGACGGCGGCGAGCGTCTTCGTGTTGCCGCCGTCGACGGCCAGCACCCAGCTCACTCCTTCACCGCCCCGGCGAACATGCCGCGGATGAAGCTGCGCTGCAGGAACACGTAGACGATCACGACCGGCAGCGCGACCAGCACCGCCGCGGCTGCGGTCAACGTCGGGTCCTGGCTGCGGTTCGCGTTGGCGAACAGCGCCAACCCCAGCGGCGCGGTGCGCAGCTCGTCGGACTGGATCATCACGAGCGCGAGCAAGAACTCGTTCCAGGTCCACATGAAGACCAGCACGATCATCGTCGTGATCGCCGGCCAGGCCTGCGGCAGCAGCACGCGCCACAGCGTCACGAAGCTCGATGCGCCGTCCAGCCGCGACGCCTCCACGAGCGAGCCCGGCGAGGTACGGAAGAACGCGCGCATCCAGAACGTGCCGAACGGGACCGAGAGCCCGATCTGGGGCAGGATCAGCGCCCAGTAGGTGTCGGTCAGGCCGACGTCCCGGAACACGTAGTAGAGCGGGATGACCGTCGCCTCGTAGGGAAAGATCAGCCCGAGCAGCAGCAGGTAGAAGAGCGCGTCGGAGCCGCGGAAGCGCATCGCGCCGAACGCGTAGCCCGCCAGCGTCGAGAGCACGGCGGTGACGACGGAGACCGACGCGGCGACGATGAAGCTGTTGAGCAGCCCGCGGTCGAAGCCGCCGAGCTCCCAGGCGTCCTTGAACGTCCCGAAGTTCAGCGAGTCGGGGATTGCGAAGCCGGTGACGAGGTCGGAGCGCTTGTGCATCGCCAGCAGCACGATGCTGAGGACCGGGTAGAGCGCGATCACGGCGAACACGCCGAGCACCGCGTAGCTGAGCAGCTGCTCGCGGCGGACGGCGGTCATCGGCTCGGGTCGCGGTCGACGAGGCGGGTGATCGCGAACGCGACCACGAAGATGAGCGCGGTCAGCACGACCGCCACGGCCGCCGCGAGCCCGACGCGCCCGTTCACGAACGCGTTCTGGTACACGAGCACCGACGGCACCGTCGTCGACGTCCCGGGCCCGCCATTGGTCGAGACGTAGATGAGGTCGAACGTGCGGAGCGCCATGATCGTCGTGAGCGTGAGCGCCACCGCCAGCTCGCCGCGCAGCCCCGGGAGCGTGACGGCGAAGAACTCGCGCAGCCGGCCGGCGCCGTCGACCCGCGCCGCCTCATAGAGCGAGTACGGGATCTTCTGGATCCCGGCGAGGAACAGCACGAGGCAGAGGCCGAACATCACCCAGGTGCCGACGAGGCCCAGCGCCGGCAGCGCGAAGTTGAAGTCGCCGAGCCAGCCACGGCTGATGCCACTCAGCCCGACCGCGTCGAGCGCCTTGTTGAGCGGCCCGTCCGGCGCGTAGATCCACACCCACGCGATCGCGACCACGACCGTCGCGACCGTCTGGGGGAGGAAGAGGACGGCGCGAAAGAACGTCACGCCGCGCACCCTGCCGTGGGTGATGACGGACGCGAGCGCGAGCCCGAGCACGACCGGCAGGACCGCATAGAAGAAGATCAGCTCGAACGAGTGGACGAAGGAAGCCCGGATGTCCGGGTCCTCGAGGACCTTGCGGTAGTTCTCGATCCCGACCCACTCGCCGACCGTCAATCCGTCCCAGTCGAAGAACGACAGCCAGGTCGTGTAGACGAGCGGGCCGAACGCGAACAGGAGGTAGAAGAGGAACGCCGGCGCCAGGTACAGGTAGGCCACCCGCCGCGGCTCACCCGGCGCGCGGACGCGCACCTGGCGCCGCTCGCCGGGTGCGTCGGCGCGCACCCGGCTCCTCTCCACGACCTCCGTCACCGGCTAGCTCCCCGCGAGCTGCTGGTGGTATTCCTCCCAGTCCTTCTGGGTCCGGTCGATCACGTCCTGCGGCGACATCCGGCCGGCCAGCATCTCCTGGAACGTCTGGCCCATCGTCTGCAGCATCGTCGGCGACGACCAGTCCGGATAGAGCGTCAGGCCGCCGTCCTTGACGAGCTGGTCCCAGCCGGCCTTGACCTCCTTGCCGAGCGGATCGCCCGGCTCGGCGGTCGTGTCGGTCACGGCCGGTACGAGCTGGTTGTCGACGAACGCCTGGCCGGCGTCCGGGCCCGTGATGAAGTCCAGGTAGGCGGCGGCGAGGTCGGGCTGCTTGGTCTTCGCCGAGATGTGGATCGGCACGCTGGCCGAGCCGATCGCCGCGGTGTCACCGCTCTCGCCGGGCGGCATGTTGAAGAACCCGGCGTCCTCGCCGAGGCCGTCCTTGGCGATGCTGGCGTTCCAGTTGCCGCCGAGCATGAACGCGCCCTCGCCCTTGCCGAAGGCGGACGCCGCCTCGGCGTCGTCACGGGCGTTGAAGGAGTCGCCCTTGCCGAGGTAGCCCTTGTCCGCCCACTCCTTGATCTTCTCGAGCGACTCGAGGTTGCCCGGCGAGTCGAACGTCGCGCCGTCCTTTTGGAAGATCCAGTCGCGCACGTCCTGCGCGGGCGTGTAGGCGCCCTGGACCATGCCCCACATGTGGATCGCGCCGTACTGGTCCTTGTTACCGAGCGCGATCACCGGCTCGTCGGCGGGCAGCGTCTTGCGCAGCTTCGCGAGCGCGGCGTCGAAGTCGTCGAACGTCTTCAGCGACGCGGGATCGATCCCCGCCTCGCGCAGCTTCGCCAGGTTCGCGAACACGCCGGTGGACTGGCCGGTCTGCGCGACGCCCCACAGCGTGCCCTCGCCGAACGTCTTGCCGTCGTCCGACCACTCGAACTGCTGCAGCGTCTCTGGCGTGAAGGAGTCGGTCCAGCCATACGCCTTGGCGTACTGGTCCAGCGGCAGGATCAGGCCCGCCTTCACGAGCTCGCCGTCGACCTGGTAGCCCTGGTTGCCGGCGAACACGTCCGGCGGCGAGTCGCTCGCGGCGGCGAGCTTGACCTGCTTGATCCAGCTCGGGAAGTCGCGGTACGAGACCTTGACGGTGACGTTCGGGTACTTCTCCTCGAACTGCTTGGTCAGCGTCTTGATCGCCTCGCGCGGGCCGCCGGAACCCTCCGACGACACGACGTTCAGCGTGACGGGGCCGAGATCCTCGAACCCGTCGGTCTTGACCTGGTCGGCCGGGGTCCCGGCTGCCTGGTCCTTGGGCTTGTCCTCACCCGGCGTCCCGCCGCACCCTGCGACGGCGATCGCCAGCGCGACCGGCAAGGCCGCGCGAAGCGAGCGTCTCCTCATTGCTGCTCTCCCTCTGAGTGTGAGCGCGACGCATGAGCGTCGCCTGGAACCGGTAGCGGTCGGCCCGGTACACGGTGCGACCGAGGTCCATGACCCGGCCGTCCTCGCCGATCGCGACCGTTGTCGCGAACAGGACCGGCGCGCCGGCCGCCAGCCCGAGAAGCTCGGCCTCCTGCTCGTCGGCGCCCCGCGCCTCGAGCTCGTAGTCGGCGCGCGCGGGGGGATGGCCCTCGCGTTCGAGCGCCTCGTAGAGCGAGGCGGTCGTGAAGTCCAGCAGCGCCGCGCCGGGGACGAGCCGGAGCGGCACGCGGTTGTAGTCCACCGAGATCGGCAGGCCGTCGAGCATGCGCAGCCGCTGCAGCTCGAACACTTCCGCGCCGGGCGCGATCCCGAACGCCTCGGCCTCGTCGATCGTCGCCGGCCGGAGGTCGGCGGCGAGCACCCGGGAGGTGGCCTCCAGCCCGCGCGAGCGCCCCAGCTCCGACAGGCTCATGAGCGTGTTCGGCGGCTCGACGAGCGCGTCGCCGGTGACGAACGAGCCGCGCCCGCGACCCTCGACCAGGCCGTCGCTCACCAGCTCCTCGATCGCGCGCCGCACGGTGGCGCGGCTGACGCCCAGCTCGTCGCACAGCCAGCGCTCGGAGGGAAGGCGGTCCCCCGGCTGGAGCGCGCCGCTCTCGATCTCCTTGGCGATCTGCCGGTACACCCGGTGATAGAGCGGCTGAGAAGCCTGGCTGATCGGCATGCCGGACGGACTATTCCAGTGCGGTTGTTCACATGTCAAGGCGTTTGGTCCCTTTTGGTAGGTCGTGGTACGTTCCGGTCCATGACGTACCTGGACACCGGGCTCTGGGCCGACGTCCGCGGGCTCCCGGACGCCCTGGGCGACACGCTGGCGGCCGCGGACGGGGTCGCGGAGGCAGCGGAGCTGCTGCGCGCCGGCGGTGTCGAGCGCATCGTCGCCACCGGCAACGGCGCCGCCTACTACGTGGCCCACGCGCTCTGGCTTGCGTCGCTCGAGGGCCGGGCGGCCGGACCGCCGATCATCGCCGTGCCGTGCGGGATCGCGGTGCGCGAGCGGTTTCGCTGGCAGCCGGGCGACGCGGTCCTCGCGGTGTCCTCGTCGGGCGAGTTCCGCGACGTGGTGGAGATCGCGCAGCGCGTCACCGGACGCCCGTGCGTCGCGATCACGGCGACCACCGGCTCCTCGCTCGCGACCGCGGCGAGCGCGACCATCCTGCAGCGCGTCGCGTCCCAGCGCGCGGTGACGCACACCCAGGCGCTGGCCGGCGCGTACGCCGCCGGGCTTGCCCTGTGGGCGGCGATCAGCGGCGACGCCGACCTGGCGGCGGTGGTCGAGAGCGCGCCGGAGGCGGCCACGCGCGCTGTCGCCGCGGCGGAGGCCTGGGCGGGCGAGGCGCTCTCCGGGCTCGGCGACGCCGGGGCCGGCCACTCGTCGCTCCCCACGGTCGGCGACTCGTCGCTCCCCACCCTCGACGGCTCGTCGCTCCCCACCCTCGACGGCTCGTCGCTCCCCACCGCCGCGGTCGTCGTCGGCGGCGGCCCCGGCTGGGCCGCGGCGCTCGAGCTCGCCCTAATGCTTAAGGAGATCTCGCGCGTCCCCGCGGAGGGCGTGGAGACCCGCGAGGGCGCCACCTCGGCGATGTTCGGTCTCGACCACGGCCACCTGATGGTGTCGCTGGACCCGCCGGGGGACCCGCTCGGCGACGAGGCCGTGCGCCTATGCGCCGCCGCGGGTGCGACCACGCTCCGGCTCCCGGGCGTCGAGGGCGCCGACGTGCGCCTGGCGCCGATCACCACCCTCCCCGCCGCCGCGGCGCTCGCCGCGGAGCTGGCGCTGGCGGCCGGACACCACGTCGACCGTCCGACGTGGACGGACGCCTACTACGAGACCGCAAGGAGCGCAACGTGAGCGTCCGCCTCGGCGTCGTCGGCTGCGGCAGCGTGTTCTGGACGCCGTACATGAGCCTGATCGAACGGCTCCGCGCCCAGGGCCGCGTCGACGTGGCGGCGGTCTACGACTCCGATCCCGGCAAGCGCCGGCTCGCCGCCGAGCGGCTCGACCTGAGCCCCGACCTGCCGGACGACGTGGCGGTCTGCCGGCATCCCGACGTCGACGTCGTGCTCGTGCTGACGAGCATGACCGAGCACGGGCGGCTCGCGCGCGCCGCGCTGGAGGCCGGCAAGCACGTGCTGGTCGAGAAGCCCGTCGCGACGTCGCTCGCGGAGGCCGAGGAGGTGCTCGCCCTCGCCGAGGCGGCGCCCGGGCACCTGGTCTGCGCGCCGCACATCCTGCTCTCGCCGACCTACCGCGCAATGCACGCGCGCGTGCGCGCGGGCGAGATCGGCGGGCTGCTGACCGCGCGCGGCCGCTACGGCTGGGCCGGCCCGGACTGGAGCCGCTGGTTCTACGAGCCCGGCGGCGGGGCGCTGTTCGACCTGGGCGTCTACAACGTCACGAGCCTGTGCGGCTTCTTCGGGCCGGCGCGGCGCGTGACGGCGATGACCGGCGTCGCGATCCCCGAGCGGCTCATCAACGGCGAGCCGGTGCGCGTCGAGGCGGAGGACAATGCGCACGTGCTGATCGACTTCGGCGACGCGCGCTACGCAGTCGTAACCACCGGCTTCACGATGCAGAACTACCGCTCTCCCTGCCTGGAGCTGTACGGCACCCACGGCGTGCTGCAGATGCTCGGCGACGACTGGGCGCCCGAGGGCTACGAGCTGTGGCGCACCGATAAGGCGGCGTGGGAGCTGCATCCGGAGTCCGACCCGACGTGGCCCTGGACCGACGGGCTGCGCCATCTGGTCGAGTGCCTGGAGACCGGCCAGGAGCCGGTGACGCGCCCGGAGCACGCGTACCACGCGCTGGAGATCATGCTCGCGGCGCAGGCGGCGGGCGCCGACGGCCGCGCGCGCGAGATCGCGAGCGACTTCCCGGCGCCGGACCTCGCGGCGCTCGGCGAGATCGGCGGGCACGCGCGCGTGCACGACCCGCGGAGCGCCGCATGAGCCTGGTCGAGCGGCCGGTCCCGCCGGCCTCGTCGCCGCGGCCGGTGTTCGACGACCCGGCGCTGATCCGGCGCGCTGACGTCACTCGCCACGTGTGGGGCGACCCGGCGGCGGGCGAGGTGTTCGACTGGATCTACGCGTCGACCGAGAAGGTGCACATGCTCGTGTTCGGGCTGCCGCCCGGCACCGGCTTCCGCCACTCGGAGGACTACCGCACGATCTTCGCCGCCGACGAGCTGCTGCACGTGCTGCAGGGCGTGCTCGTGATCGCCGACCCCGAGTCCGGCGAGGTCCAGCGGGCGGGAGCGGGGGAGAGCGTGTTCTTTCGCCGCGACACCTGGCACCACGCGTTCGCGCTCGGCCCCGAGCCCTTGCGCGTGCTCGAGCTGTTCGCGCCGCCGCCGGCCGCCGGGGCGTCCAGCGCCTACGCCCGCGCGCAGCCGTTCCTGGAGGCGTCGCGCTACGCCGACGACGCACTGCTCGGCAGCTGGCCGCCGGGCCAGCCGCCCGACCCGCGACTGCGGGTGCTGCGGCCCGCCGACGTGCTCTGGCGCCGCGACCTCGGCGTGCTGAGCGGGATCCTCGTGAGCACCGAGCACCTCACGGTCGCGACGCTCGAGGTCGGCCCCGGCGAGGTCGCCACGCCGCACGAGCACGGCGGCGACGAGGTGCTGATGGCGCTCGAGGGCTCGCTGTGGGTGCGCGCCTGGTTCGGCGGCGGCGTGCACGTATTCGAGCTCGAGCCCGAGGACGTCTGCTACCTGCCGGCAGGCAGCCGCCACGAGTACCGCAACGCGGGCGGCGCCACCGCGCGCGCGATCTGCGGCATCGCACCGAGCTACCTGCCATGACGATCGTCCTCGGCCTCGACGTGGGGGCGACGAAGATCGCAGCCGCGCGGGTGGACCTCGAGCGCGGCGCGATCCTCGCCGCCCGCCGCATCCCCACCGCTCCCCAGCGCGGCTCCGACGCGGTGCTGGCCGACTGCCGCGCGCTGGCCGCCGAGCTTGGGGACGGAGTTGCCGCGACGGGGCTCGCCCTGTGCGAGCTGGTCGATTCCTCAGGCCGCGTCCGCAGCGCCGAGACCGTCGACTGGCGGGACGCCGACCTGCTCGGCACGTTCGACTGGGTGGAGTCCGACGTGCGCGCCGCGGCGCTGGCCGAGGCGCGCTTCGGCGCGGGGCGCGACGAGCCGGACTTCCTCTACGTCAGCGTCGGCTCCGGCATCAGCCACTGCCTGATGACGGAAAGCGGCCCGCGGCT
>Ga0307278_10001077_pt1 | contig 13606 bp, 15 predicted proteins | sample ER_DNA_117_FD_194482 | JGI IMG/M metagenome (GOLD analysis project Ga0307278, IMG submission 194482) | Bulk soil microbial communities from the East River watershed near Crested Butte, Colorado, United States - ER_DNA_117 | ecosystem: Environmental > Terrestrial > Soil > Floodplain | place... | reverse complement strand
CCATAACCCTCTCGCCAAACCCTCCTAGTTCGCGCGAGCGCCCCACCCCCGCAGGACACTCTTGATCGAGCTGAGTGCCCACCAGCCACAGCGTCAGTCCGAGCGCGTATGCGAGTGGCGCCAACGTGAGATCGGCGTGAATCCCTGATGACCTTCGGGCACGCCGCTCGGGGGAAAGGCTGCGTCCGCACGGGGCCGGTGGGGAGAGTGAGGGTTCCGGCCGCCGCCGCAGACACGACGGGCGCAGCCGGATCTGATTCGTCAGCCGCGCTCGAGCGGTTCGATCTAAAAGGCCGGCGCGGGGGACGAACATCTCGGCGCCGAGCGTTTGAGCCCCCGCAACCGCCGGCCCAACCGAACCGTAAAGCTACGCTCCGCTCGTGCCTAGTGACTCTTCTGGACAGTCAAGCGATTTCGACCGCGAAGCCGTCCTCCAAGTGTTCCGCGACCTCGATGCGAAGGGACAGCTGGTAAGCCCGATGGCGGAGCTTGAGCAAATGGATGACGCGGAGCTACTGGCATACGCCTACGGGTTCGACACCTATTTGCAGTCCCAACTCAAGGGCAGCTCGAACTAGACCCCCTCTGGCGATTGCAAGAGCGTCCTTGAAGGCGGATGATCAGCAGGTGAAGCTTCAACTCAAGAACGCGAGCGCGGTGCTAGTTGCAGGCGCGATCGTCTGCGGCGCCCCATTTGCCTCCGCCGCGAGTGAGGTACCCGCACCGTGGAAGAACTGCACGCAGGTGAACAAAAAGTATCGGCACGGAGTTGGGCGGGTGGGTGCGCGGGACAAGACGAGTGGTACGCCCGTAACGACGTTCAAACGCAGCAACTTCCTGTACAAGACTACGATGAGGTACAACCGCGGGCTGGATCGAGACAAGGACGGCATCGCCTGCGAGAAGCTCTGAGCGGGACGCAGGGAAGGCGGTTCCAGATATGGCCGATGAGGGTTCGCGAGAACGGATCTTCAAGGACTTCGAGACGGCATTCTTCGAGCGTCACAAGAACCCCGTGCGGGATTTCCATCAGAGCTTCGTGGTCAGCGTGGAGACGGCGCTAGCCGCGATCGCTGAACCGATCGAGTTCTACGACATGAAAGCGAGCGACGCGGAGAGTTATGGGACGGCGTTTGTTCTGGCGGGCGGACGGGTTTACACCTTGCGCGCAGGTGTCGAGAAGTTCGAGATCACATACTTTGGCGAGCTGCCAGGAGGGGACTACGCCGAAGAGTTGAAGCTCGATGACGGCGAGATTGTCGAAGCGACCTTGCGCTACTCCCACATTCGCGCACCCGGCGGTTCGATCGAATACTCATTAGCGCCTCGCGACGAAGGGCGCTTCGAGCCGTTGCGAAAGCAGCTTCGCGATTGGGCGAACGCTAAGAGGTAAGCCCGCGTCAGTTGCGCGCCAGTCGTCCCCTGATTGCAGCGGTTCAAGACTCTGGTTAAGAAATAGCAGTCGGCCAAGCCCTAGCGCGCGTCCAGTCCTAACTGTTCTACCTATCCCACGAGGAAGGACTCACCATGTCCCTGACCGTCGCACTCGAGCGACCCACACTCAACCAGCTCATCCGCCACGCCCGTCTTTTCGGGACTGAGTGTGTGTACGAGACTGGCGAGCAGGAAAGGTCTGTCCAGCGCCGACCTCCCGCTACGGCTTCAAGATCGGCAAGCGAAGACGACGCTCTTCCGATGAGACTAGAGAGGCTGCCCTTGCTCTCTCCGTCGATGGCTTCGTGCCTAAGGCGATTGCCGACAAGTTGGGCATCTCAGACCGGACGGCCAGGAGCTACCTCAAGCAGTCCGGGGCGACGGCTTACGATGGTGTCCAGGACTTGCCAAAAGCGGCCTGATTTTTGGCTCAACCAGGCGGCAGATTTGGCAGTGAAACGGCACCCTAGGGGTGACGCCCATTCTGGCTCTTGGGCCACTGAAATGGCGTCCCACCTGCCCTTCGCCAACGCGGCTCCTGACACCACCTAGACTCAGGCTGTGGCCTGGCTACGCAAACTCCTCGGCGTGCGTCCCAAGCCTACCCCGGCGCCGACGCCCCGGATCGGCGATCCCAAGGTAGAAGCTGACCACCTGCGGGAGGAGAACCTCCAAAAACGCGAGAAGGCGATGGAGAATGGAGAGGGTCGCAATCCCAAAGACGTGTAGCTAGTTGTCCTGCCTACAGAGGAAACGCTGCCTCAATGTGTACTCCGTGCGTGCCGTCGTGTTGAGCGGAGTCACGGTCTACAAGGAGGGAGTGTCTCTCCCGCATCTCAACGCAGAGTCATCGACTGGCCCTACCATCGAAGTGTGGTCGGCGAAGTCTCTATCCACCATTCGATTCACTACGTCAGGGTGCAGACGCCATCGCGCCTGTTGGCGTTCCCGTGGGAGTCCGCGCAGGAATTTCTTGCGCGCTGCATCGCGGCCTACCCGACCGTGCATCCCCTCGTTGAACAGTTCCGAGCTGTTCGGAGTCTCGCGGCCCGTTGATCTGACCGACCTTGGCGACCGCGCCTTTGCGCTCGGAGTGATCGAGGGGTGGGCTGCACAGGTTGGGGCGGACGAGCTACCGCCTGGGATCAGCGAACTTGCTGACGCGCTTCGCGATCAGACAGAGGGGCGGGCGGCTAAGCGAACGCCCGGACTAAGGCCGCGGCGCGGGGGTCGAACTTCATCGCGCTCGTAGGGGAGCTAGGGCCAGATCCTCCGACCGATGGACTTGAACTTGCTGACAGCGAGGGCTCCCCGCTCGTTTCGTGCTTTCGATCCAGGGGCCAGGAGGGCGGCTTCGATCGCGGGACGATCGGCTTCGTAGATCGCCGTTGCTTCGAACGTTTCGTCCAACAGGACAAGCAGGACGACGTCCCATTCGTTATTAAGCTTGATTCCGCCGATCTGCTGGCTTCGCTTCGCGCCGGGGAGAAGGCAGCGGCCCTTGATCTGAAGGCGTTCTGTCCCAGTGGGGGATTCCCGGATCGCGTCGTAGCCAGCCTGACGAACCGGCGATAGCTCAACTTCCAAGAGACGAGCCACTTCGTATTCAGCGACCTCGCCAGTAACCCCGAGCGGGCGCCCGGTAAGCGCGCGGTACTCCTTAGCGAGGCGCTTCGCTTCGGCAAGAAGTTCGAGGAGTCTTTCGTCGGACATCGCGGCGCGCCTACGCTAGCCCTGAGATCGGATGAGCCGGGCGGCGAGCTGAACGCCGGCGGACGCTTTCCCACCACCCAGCCCCGACGTGTCAACCGGTCTAACGCAGTACGAAGAACAAAACGACGGCCGCAATCGCGAGCAGGGTAACGACCAACTTGATCGTGTCCCCTCGCTTGTTCTTTTCGAGGCACTCGGGGCAGAGGTTGACGCGCTGAGTGCGCATGTGGACGCGCCCTCCGCTACTCCCGCTGCTCGTGCTCCAGCGCCTGACCTCGTACCGGGAGACGTCGTCAGCCGGAACGGTCGTGCCGCAGTTCCAGCATTGATAGCTGCGAGCCACAGACCAAGCGTAAGCCTCGTTGAGCCCGCTCTCGCGAGCCGGAAGTTCAGAAGCTCCGCAACTCCTTTGTCCAGGGGTCGATTGAACGTGGGCCGGTCCGTGGGCCGGTAGGCGTGTCCAAAAGAGAAGCCGACGCCCGGACTCTGACGCTCGTCGCGACTGGCCCGCAGACTGGCCCGCATTAACAGCGACACCGCGTAGCTAAGCGCGTTCGACCGCGAAATGGGTTCGTTTCCTAAACCGCGTGCCCTGGTTCGATTCCGGGCGGGGGCATAGAAAAATGGCTGCACGACGGACGGATTTCGTCGGCCGCGGAGGGTGTTTGACACTTCGGTGTAGCGGACGTGTAGCAACTGTGTCGGACTAGCCTCGTTCGCCGGTGGAATCCCCGGCTTTGTTGCCAGACCTGACCGGGCGCCCGACTAGAGTCAGCGGCGTGGCTGCCGAGACCGAGGAACCCGTCGCTGCCGAGACTGAGGTGGTTGAACAGCGGCTCGACGTCTCGCGCCTAGAGCAGTGGCTTTGGGATGCCGCTTGTCAGATTCGTGGGCCGCTCGATGCGCCGAAATTCAAGGACTACATCCTCCCGCTGATCTTCCTCAAGCGGCTGTCGGACGTCTATGAAGACGAACTTGACCGGCTAGGCGCGGAATTCGGCTCCCGCGACCTCGCTGAAAGGCTCGTGCGCGAAGATCACAAGCTCGTGCGGTTCTTCCTCCCGGACGCGGCGCGCTGGCAAACGATTCTTGAAAAGGGAACGGATCTTGGCGAGCATCTGACCGACGCTGTCCGTGCGGTTGCCCGTGAGAACCCCCGCCTGCAGGGCGTCGTCGACTCAGTCGATTTCAACGCAACGACGGCCGGGCAGCGCGTCATCGACGACGGTCGACTCGCAGCTCTGATTCAGAAGCTAAACAAGCACCGCCTCGGGCTCGACGACGTAGAGCCGGACATTCTCGGGCGCGCTTACGAGTACCTCCTTCGGAAGTTCGCCGAAGGTCAGGGTCAAAGCGCGGGCGAGTTCTACACCCCGCGCGAGGTCGCGGTCCTGATCGCACGGCTGCTCGTTGCTCCGGCGGGGGCCACTGTGTACGACCCTTGCTGCGGATCCGGTGGTCTGCTTATCAAGTGCCACCTGGACTTGCTCCGCCGGTCGGGAGTGATTCCGAACGGCAGTGTGGATCTTCCTTCCGAAGTTGCACCGTTGCACCTATACGGACAGGAGCTGAATCCATCAACGTTCGCGATCGCGCGCATGAACATGTTCATCTACGGAATGCAGTCGGAGATCGCTCTCGGCGACACAATGAACCGTCCGGCGTTCACAGAGCAGGCGAAGCTCAAGACGTTCGACCGCGTGGCCGCGAATCCGATGTGGAATCAAGATTTCTCTGTATCAACATACGAAAACGATTCGTACGACCGATTCGAGAACGGTTACCCCCCGACGACCACCGCTGACTGGGGATGGATCCAGCACATGTTCGCGTCTCTTGCGCCCGGTGGGCGCATGGCTGTCGTTCTCGACACAGGAGCCGTCAGCCGGGGGAGCGGTAATGCTGGGACAAACCGCGAGCGTGAGATCCGTGGCGCCTTTGTCGAGGCCGGCCTCGTCGAAGGCGTGATCCTGCTTCCGGAGAACCTCTTCTATAACACTCCAAACTCGGGCGTGATCGTGCTCATCTGCGACGACCCGCGAGATGACCGACCTATCACGCTAGTCGATGCGTCTTCACTCTTCCAGCGGGAGCGACCGAAGAACGTGCTTACGCCGGACCACGTCGATTCGATTGCAGACGCGTACCTCGCGGGGCAACAGGTAGACGGTCTAACTGCCGTTGTCTCGATCGCCATGGCGAAAGCCAACGACTACGACCTATCCCCGACCCGGTACGTCTCTGGCGGCGTTGCGCATTCTGTGGCGCCGATCGATGAGGCGGTGATGCTTCTTCGCGAAGCCGAGGCGGAGCGAACGGCTGCGGCAGCCGAGCTGGCGCGAGTGCTGACGGCGTTGCAGCTTGACGTGGACGATGCCTGACGACAGCTCGCAGGGACTCTTCGCGCTCTCCGAGGTCCCGGACGGGTGGGACGAAGTCGCTCTCGATGACCTGTTGATCGCAAGGGATGTACGTGCGGCAACACCCGAACTACGCGGGCTGCCTGTCCTTTCGCTGACAAAGACGCGGGGGCTCATTCTGCAAAGCGAGCGGTTCGCGTATCGCGTCGCCCGCGAAGACGTTTCGGATTACAAGGTCGTTCGCGCCGGATGGCTCGCGTACAACCCTTACGTCATCTGGGAAGGGGCGATCCACGTGCTCCGGACGCCCGCCGCCGGTCTCGTCAGCCCCGTATACGAGATCTGGGAGCCGCGCGAGGGGATCGATCCGTTGTTCATCGATCAGCTTGTGAAGGCGGCGTGGATGTTGGCGATGTTCCATCGCCTGTCCACGGGTGCCGTCCGGCGACGCCGATCGATCAAGAAGACCGACTTCCAGCGCATTGGTGTGGCGCTGCCACCACCGGATGAACGCGAGCTCATCGTCAAAGCGCTCGACACCACGCGAAAGACAGTCGACGCAGCACGAGGTTCTCTAGCTGCGGCCGAAGGTTTCAAGCGGAGCGTCTCAGTCCACCTCGTGCGGTATGGCGACACACCCCACCGAGCCGTGCCCTACACCAGTGTCGTCGAGTCTGAGATTGGCCCTGTTCGCGCGGACAGGAAGGTTGTCGAACTCGGGGATCTACTTCGCGAGCCCTTACGGAACGGGCATTCAGCTCGTGAGTCCCCTGACGGAAATGGGATCCCCACGTTGAGGCTCACAGCGGTCACGAAGGACGACTTTTCTCGCCGCAATATCAAGATGACGCAGGCGGATCCGTCGAGGGTCAAGAACCTCTGGCTTCAGCGCGGCGACATCTTCATCGAACGTGCAAATACGCGGGAGCTCGTAGGCACGTCAGCGGTCTACGAGGGCGACGCTGACTTTGCGATCTTTCCCGACCTCTTGGTTCGCGCTCGCGTCGACGAAGCTCGCGCCGATTCGAAGTACGTCGCGGAAGCCCTCATGCTTCCGGAGGTGCGCACGTACTTCAGCACGAGCGCGAAGGGCACTGCGGACAGCATGCCGAAGATCGATCAGACTGTGATCAGCCGCGCGCTGATCCCGCTGCCCGAGCCTGATGAGCAACGACGGGTCGCGGAAGCCATTCGTACTGCTGATCGACGGGTCGTAAGCGAGCGTCAGTACCTCGACGCCATTGCATCGCTGGAGGAATCGCTTCGTGATCAGCTCCTAAGTGGCACCGTGCGGCTGACGCCGACGGACGACTTTTCATGAGCGGACTGGGCAGCGAAGGCAACGTCGTCCAGCGACCGCTAGCTCGGTATGCAGCTGCGACAGGATGGACGTATCTGTCTCGCGACGAAGCGGAAAGACTCCGTCGTGGCGAGACTGGAATCCTGCTCCACGAAGTATTCACGACGCAGATCCAGCGTCTGAACCCTGAAATCGTCGATGCAGGTCGGGCTGAGGAGCTCGCGAAGCGACTCTCACGCGTGCCGCCGACGATCGAAGGCAACTTCGACGCATGGGAGTACCTTCGGGGCCTCCGCACGATCTTTGTTGAGGAGGAGTCGCGCGAGCGAAATGTGCGAGTCCTTGACGTCGACGACGTCATGCGCAACACCTTTCACGTAACCGAGGAGTACTCGTTCACCAACGGAGTCTGGACCATTCGCGGCGACGTCGTCCTTTTCGTCAACGGGATTCCCATACTCATCATCGAGACCAAGGCAGCAACTCATAAGAAGGGGTTGTCAGAGGCGCACAAGCAAGTAAGGCGCTACCACATCGAGGCGCCCGAGCTTCTCGCGGTGATTCAGCTCTTCACGCTGACCCACCTCGTTCGCTTTTACTACGGCGCGACGTGGAACCTCGCACGCAGAGCAATTCTCGATTGGCGGGAGGAGGCGGCTGGCAACTTCGAGGACCTCGTGAAGTCCTTCATTCAACCCACGCGGATCGTGCGCGTTCTATACGACTTCATCCTGTTCGCGTGGAAGGACCAGGAGCTCACTAAGGTCGTCTTGCGACCGCACCAGATGCGCGCGACGGAGCGTGTCGTTGAGCGTGCGCGAGACACTAAGAAATCGCGAGGGCTCGTCTGGCATACCCAGGGCTCTGGCAAGACATACACGATGTTGACGGTTGCGAAGCGGCTCATTGAGGACGGCGCCTTCAACAATCCCACGGTGTTAATGCTCGTAGACCGAAACGAGCTCGAGGCTCAACTCTTCGACAACCTCGGCGCGACGGGCTTCGGCAACGCTCTTGTTGCCGAGACGAAGAAGCATCTCCGCGATCTTCTCCGAGCTGACCATCGAGGAGTCATCGTCTCGACCATCCACAAGTTCGACAAGATGGCTGCGGATGTCATGACCCGTGAGAACGTCTTCGTTCTTGTGGACGAGGCGCATCGGACTACGGGTGGCGACCTCGGCAACTACGTGATGGGCGCACTCCCGAACGCGACATTCATCGGCTTCACGGGTACGCCGATCGGACATGGGTCCACGGACACCGGTACGTTCCAAACCTTCGGTATCGACGATCCCGAGACCGGATACCTCGACAAGTATTCGATTCAGGAGTCGATTGCAGACGGAGCAACGGTACCGCTTCACTATGCGCTTGCTGAAAACGACCTTCGCGTTGACGCCGAAACGTTGGAGAACGAGTTCTTCTCGTTGGCTGAGCTTGAGGGCGTCAGCGACATCGAGGAGCTGAACCGGGTTCTAGAGGGCGCCGTAACACTGAAGAACATGCTCAAGAATCACGAGCGCGTCGACCATGTGGCTAAGTACATCGCCGAGCACTATCGCCAGAACGTCGAGCCTATGGGCTTCAAGGCATTTGTCGTCGCCGTTGATCGCGAAGCATGCGCGCTCTACAAGGAGGCGCTGGACCGATACCTCCCGAGCGAATACTCCGAGGTTGTCATAAGCACAGGGCATAACGACGAGCCCGAGCTCAAGCGCTTTGCTCGCGCTGAGGAAGAGGAGCAACGCCTTCGTCGCGCATTTCGAAAGCCCGAGAGCGTCCCGAAGCTCTTGATCGTCACTGAGAAGCTTTTGACGGGCTTCGACGCACCGGTGCTATACGCAATGTATCTCGACAAGCCCATGCGAGACCACGTCTTGCTGCAAGCGATCGCGCGAGTCAATCGTCCCTTTGACGACGATGATGGGCGTGGAAAGTCGTGCGGGCTCGTCCTCGACTTCGTTGGCATTTTCGAGAAGCTCGAACGGGCGCTTGCCTTCGATGCGTCTGACATCAGCGAAGTGGTGACTGATCTCGGACTGCTTTTTGACCGCTTTGAGGAGCTCATGCGCATTGGTCGGGAGCGCTACCTCGTGCTCGTCAGTGGCCCGACCGACGACAAGACGGTGGAAGCCGTGCTCGATCACTTCCGCGATTCCGAGCGCCGCGAGGAGTTCTATGCGTTCTTCCGCGAGCTCGAGAACCTCTACGAGGTGCTGTCCCCCGATAGTCGCCTTCGGGAGGATGTCGATGCTTTCGCTGATCTAGGCGCGATGTACCGACTGTTGCGCGCGTCCTACGAGACAGGCGTCGACCTCGAGGGCGAGTTCCTGCGTAAGACGGAGCGTCTCGTCCAGGAACACACGCAAACCGGGGCGGTTGTCGACCCACGCGAGATCTATGAGCTGGGAAAGGACGCGCTTGAGCGGATCGCTGAGGAGGGCCGCCCGGACACCCTCACGGTGATGAACCTAATCAAGGGCCTTGAGCATCTTGTGGCCACCGAGGGTTCATCGGCTCCGTACCTGATCCCGATCGGCGAGCGCGCGCAGGAGATCGCGGAGGCCTTTGGAGAACGCCAGGTCGCGACGCAAGCTGCTCTTGAAGAGCTTCAGCGGCTCGTAGGAGAGGCAAAAGATGCGCGCGAGGCACAACGCCGCACGGAGCTCGATGTCGACGCCTTCACCGTGTTCTGGTTGCTGGAGAGGCGTGGGCTAAAGGACGCCATGAAGGTCGCTCAAGCCGTTGACGAAGCAATGGTGGCGCAGCCCCACTGGAGAGAGTCTGAGACGCAGGAGCGCGCCGTGAGGCGTGTGCTGTACCGGGCGCTTCTTGGAGCCGACGCTGATGATGTGACCGGCCTCGCGGACTGGCTTCTGGACGTTCTACGGCGGACCGGGCGATGAGACCGATCGCTAAGTCTGTGTTTTACGCCGAGGTTCGTTGCATCGCAAAGCGGATGAAGGTGGCGCCCTCAGGTATCGAGATCGCTGACCTGGGATCGAAGTGGGGCACATGTTCCGCGAGCGGAAGCGTCACCTTCGATTTCGGTGTCCTGGCACTCTCGATGGAGAGGCGTCACGAGATCATCGTCCACGAGCTCACCCACCTCCGGCTCCGTCGTCATGGGCACCTATTTAGGGCATTCGTATCGGCTCAACTCGCCTCTCTCCGGAGTGCAGAGGAGCGCCGCCCAGAATCCTGAGCAAGGGTCTCGCTGCCCCGCGAGCTTGCGTCGACCCCCTACCGACGCGGAACGCCCGGAACACACGCACTACGAAACTCCCGCGGCGTAACTGTGTCGCCCTGCCGCTACAGGTTTCGCTACACGCGAGACAACGGTCAGCACCGCTCCAGCGTTGTGCCGGCGACGCCTGCGGTTTACTGAACCGCCTACATCACTCTAAGGTGTGAGCGGTAGGCGAGGCCGTGGGCCCATTCGCGGGCCATGGTTTGATGGAAGCGTTCGACTTTGCCGTTGGTGCGGGGCCGGTATGGCTGGGTGGTGAGGTGGCGGATCTGTTTGCGGGCGAGCAGCTCGCGGAGCGAGCGGTTCTTGACGTAGCTGAAGCCGTTGTCGGTCATCAGGCGGGTGACGGTGATCCCGTGCTCGGCGAAGAAGGCGAGTGCACGTTCGACGAAGGCGGTCACTGTGGCCGCTTTCTCGTCGTCGTGGAGCTCGACGTAGGCGAGCCGGGAATGATCGTCGACGATCGCGTGCGCGTAGTCGTAGCCAACCCTGACTTCGGGCTGCATCCAGTTGCGCGAGCGCCGGGAGCGGTCACCGGTCACGCGGTGGCCGGGGCGCAGGAACCGTTGGCAAACGCGCCACGCGAAGCTGCGCGCGGGCTCGCTAGCGGCGGAGTTTGCGACTGAGAACGAGGTCGACGCGGCCGCCGCTCCGCATCCGTGTCCCCGCTGGCGGCCCCTCCCACATCACGCGCCCTTCTGGCGCCTTGTAGGGCTCATGGCTGATCCGGCCCGCTCGACAATGAGCCAGGACGAGGTTGCGCTGCGCCGCAGCAAGTTGCAGTCCCCTGACGTTCGGCACGGTGCAAATCTCAATCCTCTCGCCGGTTCGGTTCCTGAAGAGGGACACCGTGTTCGAGCCGATGTTGGCGGCAGCGACATCGAGCTCGCCGTCGTCATTCAGGTCGCCTATCGCGACCGCGACAGGGTAGTTCCCGCGCCCATATTCGCGCCTGTCGCGGAAACGCCCGTCGCCGGTGTTGCTGAGGACAGAAATGGTGCCCGGAATGCCCGCAGTCGCGACTGCGAGTTCCGGTCTGCCGTCGCCGTTCAGGTCACCAATCGCGACCGCCTGCGCCGGTCGTGGTACTCGGTAGGTGCGCGTCGACCAGGCGCTCCCATCGCCGCGGTTGAGGAACACGCTGACGACTGTCGGGCTCGCGATCGCGAGGTCCGGTCTGCTGTCGCCATTGAGGTCCGCGACCGCAAACGACACGGAACCGTCCTTGGTTCGATGGTCAACTCTGCGCCGCAGGGTCCCACCGCCGTTGTTCAAAAACACCGAGAAGCTACCCCAGTTCGCCGTGACCACATCGGGACGGCCGTCGCCGTTGACGTCGGTAATCGCAGTAGCCACGGTCGCAAACCCGGCTGCGTAGTCCCGCTTCGTCTCGAAGCTGCCGTCACCCCGATTCATCAGCACCGATACCGTCGACGAGCCGCTCGCGATGGCGAGGTCGGCCTTCCCGTCGCCGTCTAGATCACCGATCGCTACTGAGCGCGGATCAGCCCCAGCGCCGTACCCAGCTGGCACCCGGAACCTCCCGTCCCCGATGTTCAAGAAAACGGAGACCCTGGCGGGCTCGCCGACGACCGCCACGTCCAGCACGCCGTCTCCATCGAGATCACCGACCGCGCCCGACCGTGGCAAAAGGCCGGTGCGGTAGTCACGCCTGCGGCTGAAGCGGTCGCCGGTGTTCGCGAGCACCGAAATCGTGCGGCCTTGGTTGGCGGTCACCAGGTCTGGCTTGCCGTCGCCGTTCAGGTCTTCGAGCGCGATCCATCGAGGCCCGGCCCCTGTCGCGACCGTCTCCGAGAGGACGACGAGCGGCATGGAGGCCGCAGCCCACGCAATGACCCCGAACATAAGCGCTGCGGCAATACACGCCAGCGGCACCGAGCCGCGGCGCCACTTCCTTTCCTTCCTCCTCTTGAGTTGGATCCGCCGCCTCCGCATTGCCGGTCGCTGTGTACCTGGCCTACAGCTTCTCGCAGGCGATCCCGTCTTTGTCTCGGTCGAGCCCACGGTTGTACCTCATCGCGAGTCGGTAGAGGTAGTTGTTGTGCGTGAAGTTGGTCACCGGCTCTCCCGCTGTTCTGTCCACGGCTCCGACCTTCCCGACACCGTGCGGGTACCTCTTGTTTACGACGGTGCAGTTCTTCCAGCGTGCCGGGATCCTCTCGCTGGCCGCGCCAGCCAACGATGTGCTCACTCCCAGCACCAGCACTACCGTCAGCAGCGCTACGCCTGCCCGAACATTCATCGCTCGCCCTTTTCCTCTCAGCGTCGCGTTTGGACGCCGTGGTAGGGATCGTAAGGGGTGTGAGGGCACGCTTTCCAGAGGCCGAGCTTCCTCGCCTCGCCCGATGGTGACGAGACGGGAATCACCGCCAGGATCACTGGCCCGGCCGGAACCGCAACACCGGATGCAGTTCGATGCCGTTCGGTGCAACGCCCCGCTGACCGTGCAGGAAGTCAAAGAAGATGACGCCGCTAACCGTGGCTGTCCCCGAGAGGGAGCGGTACTTGTCACCCACTGGACCTTCCGCCGCGAGAAGGCGTCGCTTCGCGAGTTCCATCGCCCAGCGATGCTGAGACGTGCCGCCGCCGGTCGCACACATCGACTCGTCCCTGTGTCAACGGAAACGGGTTATTTCCACTCTAGGCTGGCGACTCTTACGTCCAGCGCGCCTCACGGCTTGGTTTACCGAAGACTGAGCTCGCAAGCGGACCGGCATTGCATCTGCGCAGGGGCTGCGAGGCCGACCTCGACGGTAACCCCATGTCGGAAACGGGTCGCCGTCGCTTTTTGGCGGAAGCGCGATAATGCTCGCCCAACAGGGAGCCGTCATATCACGGCGAACATTCTGCTCGGCAGTGGTCGGAAGGTCGCCACGATCGCTGGCGTCCTCGTCCTCGCGGGCGGCGCGGCGTTCGCCGCGAGCTGGTTCGTCGGTCAGGTAACGGGTGGCGCGGGCCAGAACGTCGTTGTGGCAGCGGGCTGGGAACGCGCTACCCTGAAGTGACCGAGGGCATCTCGCTACTTCTAGGTCTTTCTCCCGGCCGTCTTCGGCACTTCGTCAAGGGGAAGCGAACATGGACAAGAGCCTTCGAGAGCGCGAGCAGCGCGCTGCGCAGAATCAACTGCTGTTTCGTGAGGTCAACGAGAGGATCGCATCGCTGGCCGAGCGGGCGCTGCTCCCGGAGATCGTGCCGATTGAGGTCACGTGCGAGTGTGTCGACATGTCATGCACGATGGGGGTCCAGATTCCGCTTCACGAGTTCGCTGAGATCCACCGGACGACAAACCGTTTCCTTGTCGTGCCGGGTCACGAACTCCCAGACCTCGAGGACGTTGTTGAACGCCGCGACCGCTTCCTGATCGTCGCCAAGCGCGGAGCTGGGGCGGATCTTGTCGAACAGAGCGCCAAACTCACGCGCCGAATCGAACTCCGCGACGAAAACGCTAACTCGACCGCGGCCTAAAGAGCCGCCACCACCGCGTCCGCCGTGGGCAGAGCCTGGTTTCGCGCGCGCGCGTGTAGC
>Ga0307278_10001076_pt1 | contig 13610 bp, 10 predicted proteins | sample ER_DNA_117_FD_194482 | JGI IMG/M metagenome (GOLD analysis project Ga0307278, IMG submission 194482) | Bulk soil microbial communities from the East River watershed near Crested Butte, Colorado, United States - ER_DNA_117 | ecosystem: Environmental > Terrestrial > Soil > Floodplain | place... | reverse complement strand
GTCGCCGAGCCCGGGTTCGTCGGCCACGCGCTCACGCTCAACCTGGAGCAGGGCCGGCCAGCCACGGTCGAGAAGGTGGTCGCCCTCTACACCTCCCGAGACCGCGCGATCTCCGAGAGCCTGCTGGACGCGCGCGAGGCGGCGCGGCGCGCGCCCGACTTCGACGAGCTCCTGGCCCGGCACAGGGGTGCCTGGAGCCTCCTGTGGAACCGCTTCGACCTCCAGCTGGACAGCGCCAACGAGTGGATCGAGACGGTCCTGCACCTCCACATCTTCCACCTGCTGCAGACCGTGTCGCCGTACGCGACCCACCTCGACGTCGGCGTCCCGGCGCGTGGCTGGCACGGGGAGGCGTACCGGGGCCACATCTTCTGGGACGAGCTGTTCATCTTCCCGTTCCTGAACTTCCAGCGACCGATCCTGGCGGGCGCGCTGCTCAACTACCGCCACGCCCGCATCGGTGCGGCCCGCGCGGCGGCCCGGGAGGCCGGGTACCGTGGGGCGATGTTCCCGTGGCAGAGCGGCAGCAACGGGCGCGAGGAGACCCAGGAGCTGCACCTGAACCCGCGCTCCGGTCGCTGGCTGCCCGACCACTCCCACCTGCAGCGCCACGTCAACATCGCGATCGCGTACAACGTCTGGCAGCACTTCATGGTGACCGGGAGCATCCAGTTCCTCCGCTTCACCGGCGCCGAGCTGCTGCTCGAGATCGCGCGGTTCTGGTCCAGCATCGCCACCTACGACCCGGAGCTGGACCGCTACGAGATCCTCGGCGTGATGGGACCGGACGAGTACCACGACGCCTACCCTGACAGCGACCGGCCCGGCGTGAGCAACAACACCTACACCAACGTCGGGGCGGTCTGGGTGCTGCTCCGGGCCCTTGAGACCCTCGAGGTGCTGCCGCCGCACTACCGGCAGGAGGTGACCGAGGAGCTGCGGCTCGGTGAGGACGAGCTCGACCGCTGGCGCGCCATCACCCGCAAGATGCGGGTCGTCTTCCACGCCGACGGCGTGCTCAGCCAGTTCGAGGGCTACGAGCAGCTGCAGGAGTTCGACTGGGAGGGCTACCGGGCCAAGTACGGCGACATCCAGCGGCTCGACCGGGTGCTCGAGGCCGAAGGCGACAGCCCCAACCGGTACAAGGTCTCCAAGCAGGCCGACGTCCTGATGCTGCTGTACCTGCTGTCCCGCGACGAGCTGCGGGAGCTGCTGCGCAACCTCGGCTACGAGGTGACGCAGGACCAGCTCGCCCGGACCGTCACCTATTATCTCGAGCGCACCTCGCACGGGTCCACGCTCAGCGGCGTGGTGCACGCCTGGGTGCTCGCGCGCATGGACCCGGAGCAGGCGTGGCAGTTCCTGCTCCGGGCGCTGGAGAGCGACATCGCCGACGTCCAGGGCGGGACCACCGCCGAGGGCATCCACTTGGGGGCGATGGCCGGCACGGTGGACGTCGTGCAGCGCTGCCTGACCGGCATGCGGGCGCAGGGGGAGGTGCTCCGCTTCGACCCGGCGCTGCCCCCGCAGGTGAAGCAGCTCGACTTCAGCGTCCACTACCGGGGGCACCGGATCGAGGTCATGCTGGCCGAGGACCGCATGCGGGTCAGCCCCCGCCCCTCCGCAGCCCCGCCCATCAAGCTCCGCATCCGCGGCAGGGCTGTCGGGCTCGAGCCCGGCCGGCAGGCGGACTTCCAGCTGGAGCCCAGGCCGTGACCGCATCAGACATGCCTTCGGTTAATAGCTCAGCGCGATCTTGACGGCCGCTTGCGGGTGCTGGTCGATCCACTGGTAGGCCGCCGGCGCGTCCTCGAACGTGAACGCTCGGCCGAGCAGGCCGTCGACTGAGACCTGGTCGGTGTACAGCAGCCGCGTGGCGGTGCCCATGACCCGGCGCCGGTGCCACAGCGGCGCATGTCGGTCGGGCGCACCCCAGGCGCCGATGGACGCGATCAGCGACAGCCGGTTGTGGTGGAACTCCTCACCGAGCCGCACGTTGGCCGCGCCGCCCTGGTAGAAGCCGGCCGCGACCACCGTGCCACCCAGCCCGGCCGCGGCCAGCGCGCCCTGCAGCCCCCGGTCCGACCCCGACACCTCGATGGCGACGTCGACGCCGGCGCCGCCGTTGAGCTCCCGGACCCGCAGGCCGACCGGAGGGTCGGCGGTCGGGTCGAGCACCCGCGTCGCGCCCAAGTCCATGGCCAGCTGCCGCCGGTGGGGGTCGGGGTCGACCGCGAAGACGTTCTGGATGCCCTCCAGCGTGCACATCTGCACCGCCAGCAGGCCGATCGCGCCCAGCCCGTGGACGCTGACCGCGTCGCCGAGCTTGATCTCGGCGTCGTGGACGGCCTGCAGCGCCACCGCGGCCAGGCTGATGAACAGCGCCCGCTCGGGACGCTCGGCCGTGGGCAGCCGCACCAGCGGGTAGGTGGCCGCCAGCGATGCCGCCACGTCCAGGACCGTCTCCTCCTGATGGGGGGTGCCGGTGTGGACCAGGTCACCGACCCGCACCTCGGTGACGTCCGGGGCGGCCTCGACGACCTCGGCGAGCATCTCGTAGCCGAGCGTCACCGGGTAGGTGGCCACGGTGCCGGCGGGCGGGGCGACGAAGGCGCGCAGGCCCCGGTCGAAGACCTTGTCGGTGAACGCCGACGTGCCGCGGTAGAGGCTCAGCTCGGTGCCGTGGCTGATGGCGCTGAGGCGGGCGCGCAGCCGGATCTCGCCGGGCCGCAACGGACGGGAAGCCTGCTCGGACAGCCGCAGCTGGCGTGGGCCGTCGAGGACGAGCGTGCGGGGCATCGGGTGTGTGCTCCTTCCGAGGAACTATGCTCAGCGTACGACGCGAGCGGGCTCGGCAGCCGCCAACCACAGCCCAGCGTCCGCCCCGGGGAGGGTCTGGTGAGCATGAAGCTTTCGTGCCAGGAGCAGCTGCTGCCAGGCACCAGCCTGGAGGCCAAGTTCGACTTCGCGCGCCGGGCCGGGTTCGCCGGCATCGAGCTGCGCGCCCGTGGTGACGGCCAGTTCGCCGCGCGCCTGCCCGAGTTCCGCGCCGCCGCGCGCGCCGGCGTGGTCATGGCGACGGTGTGCCCGGAGACCGACCATTTCATCGGCGACTTCGACGCCGACAAGCGGCGCGACGCGGTCGCGCAACTCCGCTCGCAGCTCAGCGTCATCGCCGAGCTCGGCGGCGAGGGGGTCCTCACCCCGGCCAGCTGGGGGATGTTCAGCCTGCGGCTGCCGCCGTTCGTACCACCCCGCGCGCAGCGCGAGGACCGCAAGGTGCTGCTGGACGCGCTGGCGGTGCTGGGCGAGCACGCCGCGCGCGAAGGCGTCTGGCTGGCCCTCGAACCGCTCAACCGCTTCGAGGACTACATGGTCAACCGGCTCGACCAGGCCGTCAGTCTCGCCGAGGAGGTCGAGCGGGAGCTCGGGCTGGACTCGGTGCGGGTGTGCGCGGACCTGTTCCACATGAACATCGAGGAGGACGACCTTGCCAAGGCCATCGTCGACACCGGCCCGCGGCTCGCCCACGTCCACGTCGACGACTCCAACCGGCTCCAACCCGGCACGGGCCACCTGGACTTCGCCGCGGTGCTCGATGCGCTGCGCACCGTCGGCTACGACGGCTGGCTGACCCTCGAATGCCGCCTCCGCGGCGACCCGGAGGAGGCACTGCCGGCCACCTCCCAGTTTCTGGCGCGCTACCTGTAGGGCGGGCTTCACGGCTGGCCAGCGCCGCGCACGGAGGCCGCGTGCCGGTTCAGCCGGTGTGCGGCCCGCCTCGAGCATCTCGTTCGCCCGCCTCGTCGCAGCGTTCCCCTTGCGGAGCCCCCGCTCGAGCTCCCCCTGCTCGTCGAGCTCCCCCTGCTCGGCCGGGTGGGCCGGTCGATTCGGCGGCCCTGGTCGGCTTCAGCCTGACGCCAGCCGACCTGGGTGGGTCGGGGAACCTGGTCAGCGGGCCACCTTGCCGCCCTGGACGCTGTCGGACCCGGCCAGCCGCTGCGCGAGGTAGACGGGGACGACGGACAACAGGATCGCGATCACGCCGACCGCGTTGACGATGGGTCCCTGGTTCGGCCGCGAGTAGTTGCGCAGGATCCAGATGGGCAGCGTGGGGTCGTCGCCCACCGTGAACGTGGTCACGATGACCTCGTCGAAGCTGAGAGCGAAGGCCAGCAGCGCGCCGGCCAGCAGCGCGGTCCGAACGGCTGGGAAGGTCACGAAGCGGAAGGTCTGCCAGGGGTCCGCACCAAGATCGAGCGACGCCTCCTCCAGGTTGCGGGCGGTGCGGCGCAGGCGGGCGACCACGTTGTTGAACACGATCACGATGCAGAACGTCGCGTGGCCAACGATGATCGTGAAGGTGCCGAACGGCAGGCCGCCCAGCAGCGGCGCCTCCGAGAACGTCGCGTTGAGGGCCATGCCGGTCACGATCCCGGGCAGCGCGATGGGGATCACCACCAGGAACGAGACGGCGTCCCGGCCGAAGAACCGGTAGCGCTGCACCGCGAAGGCGGCCAGGGTGCCGAGGACCAGGGCGATGAGCGTCGCCCCCAGCCCGACCCTCACCGAGGTGAGCAGCGCGGCGCGGGCGCCCGCGTTGGTCAGCGCCCGGCCGAACCACTCCAGGGAGAGTCCGTCGATCGGCCAGCGCTGCACCCGCGAGCGGTTGAACGCGTACACGGTGAGCACGACGATCGGCGCGTACAGGAAGGCGAGCGTGAACGCGCTGCCGGCCCGCAGGGCGACCCTGGCCAGGCGCGACTGGATCATCACAGGCTCTCGAACGCTCCCAGCCTGCGGGCGATCAGCAGGTAGACGATCATGATGAGGATGGGCACGGTCGCGAAGGCCGCCGCGAGCGGCAGGTTGCCCGCCACGCCCACGTTGGCATACACGACGTTGCCGATGAACTGGGTGCTGGAGACGAGCTGGGGCGTGATGTAGTCGCCCAGCGTCAGCGAGAACGTGAAGATCGACCCGGCCGCCACAGCGGGGAGCGCCAGTGGCAGGATCACCCGCCGGAAGGTGGTCGTCGTCGGAGCGCCGAGGTCGCCCGACGCCTCCAGCAGGGAGTCCGGGATCCGCTCCAGGCCGGCGTAGATCGGCAGGATCATGTACGGCAGCCACAGGTAGCTGAACACCAGCCAGGTGGCGACGTTGCCGAAGCCCGGGCCCCGGAGCCCCAGCGGCTCCAGCACCCAGTTCACCACGCCGTCCTCGGACAGCATGATCCGCCAGGCGTACACCTTGACCAGATAGCTGGCCCACAAGGGCATGAGCACGGCGACCACCAGCAGCCGGCGCGCGCGCGGCGTGGCCACCTTGGCCATGGTGAAGGCGACCGGGAACGCCAGCACGGCGGTGGTCAGCGTCACTGCGGCGGCGATCGCGGCCGTCCGCAGCGTGATCGACCGGTAGACCGGCTCCTGGACGAGCTGCCGGAAGTTGCCGAGGCCGAACTCCTTGACGAGGTTGCCGAAGTCGCCCAGCCGCCAGAACGCGGCTGCCAGCAGGACCGCGAGCGCGCCGAAGTAGGCGATCACCAGCCAGCCGACCGGGCCGGCGAGCAGCAGGCCGAGCTGGAGCCGGCGGCGGCCGCGGAGCAGCCTCGCCACGCGCCGCACGAGCCCCGGTGAGGCACGCCCGGCAGGCGCGGTGGTGGCCGTGGTCACCACCGCGCCCCAGGCGCCGGCAGCCCGGAGGGGGCTGTCAGCCCTTGATCTCCGTCCATGCCCGGACCCACTCGGAGTAGTCCTTGCACACGCTGCCGCGGTCGTCGCCACACTTCTTCACCGGCGTGGTCCAGTACGCCACGCGGCTGAAGTAGGCCTCGTCGTCGGCGTGAAACGTCTTGCAGTGGTTCTTGTCGGCCGTCTCCTGGCACGACAACCGGTTGGCCGGCGCCTCGCCGAAGAACTCGGCAACCTGTGCGTTGGCCTTGGGGGACACGATCCAGTCCATCCACAGGTACATGCAGTTGGGGTGCTTGGCCTTGGACGAGATCATCCAGGTGTCGGACCAGCCCGTGGCGCCCTCCTTGGGCAGGGTGACCCCGACCGGCACCTTCTCGGCCTCCAGCAGGTTGGCGATCACCTGCCAGGTCGTGCCGACCACCGAGTTGCGGTTGGTGAACGCGGCGACCTCCTTGGTGTAGTCCGACCAGTACTCGCCGATGACGGACCGCTGCCCCTTGAGCAGGTCGACGGAGGCTTGGAGCTGCCGGTCGTCCAGCTCGTACGGGTTGGTGATGCCGAGCTCGGGCTTGGTCGCCTTCAGGTACAGCGCGGCGTCGGCGATGTAGATCGGACTGTCGTAGGCCGTGACCTTGCCCTTGTAGGGGGAGTTCGGGTCGAACACCACGCCCCAGCTGTCCGGCGCCTGCTTGACCACGTCCGAGCGCCACATGAGCAGATTCGCGCCGCGGCCGTGGGGGATGCCGTAGTTGACGCCGTCCACGGTGTTGTGCGGCTTGTCCTTGAGCCCGTCGAACACCTCCTTGTAGCTGGGGACAAGGTCGACGTTGACAGGGCTCACCTCACCCGTGGCGATCAGCCGCAGGGTCGCGTCGCCGGAGGCGGAGACGCCGTCGTACTTGCCGCTCTTCATCAGCGTGACCATCTCGTCGGAGGTGTTGCCAACGGTGACGTTGACGTTGCAGCCGGTCTTCTTCTCGAAGGGCGTCACCCAGTCCACCTTCGGGTCGGTCGAGCCGTCCTCCACGTAGCCGGCCCACGCGACCAGGTCGACCCGGCCCTCACCCTGGCCGAGCTGGGCGAGGGCCGTGGGCTTGGACGCCCCGGTGTCCCCTCCACCCCCGCCCCCGCTGCCGCCGCCATCGCCCCCGCAGGCGGCAAGCAGCAGGAGCAGTCCGATGACGAGGATGGCTGTCCGTCGACGTACCACGGTCCCCACCTTTCTGTCGCGGCCGTCACTCCGGCAGCAGCAGGTTGTGCTGCCGGTCCCACACCAGCCGGACCGGCCGCCCCTTGGCGGCCAGCACCTCCATCGACGAGGTGGCGAGGTTCTGCTGGGTCACGACCAGCTCGCCGCCCACGTCCAGGCGCACCACGAAGCGCGTCTGCGAGCCGAGGTAGGCGACGTCGGCGACGACTCCGGTGGCGGTGCTCTCGCCGGCGCCTGGCGTCCCGTCCAGCTCGGTGATCCGGATCTTCTCGGGCCGGACGGTGAAGGTGCCGTCCCGGCCGGTGACCGCCCGCGCGGCCTCGCCCCCGAGGAGGTTCGACGTGCCCACAAAGCCGGCCACGAACGCGCTGCCCGGTCGCTCGTACAGCTCGGCCGGCGTGGCGATCTGCTCGATCCGGCCTTGGCTGAAGACGGCGATGCGGTCGCTCATCGTGAGAGCCTCGTCCTGGTCGTGGGTGACGAACACGAACGTGATCCCCACCTCGTGCTGGATCGCCTTCAGCTCGCGCTGCATCTCCTCGCGCAGCTTGCGGTCCAGGGCGCCGAGGGGCTCGTCGAGCAGCAGCACACTCGGCCGGTTGACCAGCGCCCTGGCCAGCGCCACGCGCTGGCGCTGCCCGCCGGACAGCTGGGAAGGCCGCCGGCCGCCGAAGCCCTCCAGCCGGACCAGACGCAGCGCGTCGGCCACGCGCGCGGTGCGCTCCGCCTTGGCCACCTTCTTCACCAGCAGCCCGTAGGCCACGTTGCCGGCGACGCTCATGTGCGGGAAGAGGGCGTAGTCCTGGAACACGGTATTGACGTCGCGCTCGTAGGGCGGGCGGTCGGTGACGTCCTCACCGTGGAGCAGGACCCGGCCCGCAGTCGGCGTCTCGAAGCCGGCGATCAGCCGCAGGCAGGTGGTCTTGCCGGAGCCGGAGGGGCCGAGCAGCGAGAAGAACTCGCCGGCGCGGACCTCCAGATCGACCCCGGCCACGGCCTCGACGTCGCCGAACCGCTTGACCACCCCGGCGAGGCGGACGGCCGCCTGGCCAGGTGACGCGGCTGGGGCCCGCCCGTCGACGCCGGGCTGGTCCGCGCCCGGCCGCCTGGCCCGCCCGAGGGTGTCCAGCGCCCAGGCGCCCCCACCCTGGCCGGATGCAGGCTGGCCGGATCCAGGCTGGCCGGATCCAAGCTGGCCGGATCCAAGTTGGGAGGGAGCCTCGTCAGGACCTGTCATCCCCCTCCTCTTCCGCAGGCCAGACAGCGGCCTTCCACCGAGGCCGAGCCGCTGAGGCCAAAGCATGACGGGAGAGCAAGCACCCAGCAAGAGCATCACTCCGCCCAGGTTCGAGCGAGCGACTGCAGGGCCTCGACAGCCGGGCCGACATCGATCTGCTGCTCACCCTCCTGCCCGGCCGGGACGAGGGGGAGGAGCATCTGATGGGCGGGGCGGAGCGCCGTTCCGAGGTCGGCGGGGGTCAGGCCGCGGCGTGCCACCGCCCAGGATGCCACCAACGCCTCGATCCCGACGACCACCCATGCACTCTGGAGCAGCCGCTCCGCCTCGGCCAGCGCATGGGGCGCGAGACCGGCGACATCCTCCACCCCTTCCGCGAGCTGCCCGTGGTAGTGGGGGGTGACCGGCATCGCCGCGATCGACGAGGTTGCGACGTGGGCGGCGACGATGTAGCTGAGGTTGAGGAACTGGGCTCCGCCCGAGGCGCCCGCCTCGGCGGCCAGTCCCATGGGAAGGCCGCTGAAGCTCGACCAGTGCAGCTTGTGGGTTCGTTCCGCGCTCGCCCGAAGCGCCTTGGCCAGCGCCAGCCTGAGCGCGTCCATGGTGATGGCGAGCAGCGTCGTCTCCGGGTTGCCGTGAGACACCAGCTCGCCGGTTGCCAAGTCGACCAGGGGGTTGTCGACCGTCGCGTTGAGCTCCCGCTCCCAGGTCTGCCAGGTCCAGGCGAGGGTCTCCCGGCCCGCGCCGCTCACCTGGGGGACGCAGCGGAAGCTGAGCGGGTCCTGGAGGAACCGCGGTTCGCCGGGTCGCCACAGGCGACTGCCCGCAAGCAGCCGGCGGAGCCGTTCCCCCGCCCACCGGTGGCCGGGCTGGGGGTGGGCCTGGTCGACGACGGCGCTCCATGCCTGCGGGTTGCCGCGGAAGCCCTCCAGCGCCAGCGCCGCGGCGATGTCCATGGCGATGAGGAGCCTGCGCGCCTCTGCCAGGACGAGCGCGCCGCGACCGAGGGTGAGGCTGTTGTTGTTGACGAGGGCCAGCGCCTCCTTCGGTGCGGGGGAAGCGGGCGCGGCCGGCGGCTGCTCCGGCCCGCGCCCGTCGCCCGCGAGCAGCGTGCCGCCACCGACCAGGGGCAGCGCCAGCTGCGCGAGCGCCACGAGGTCCGAGGCGCCCACCGAGCTGCCGAGGTCGACTGCTGGCAAGCGGTCGTCGCGCAGGTTGGCCAGCAACCATTCGACCAGCGCGGGCCGGACCCCGGAGCGCCCGCTGGCAAAGAGGTTCACCTGGATCGCCATGCAGGCGCGCACGAGCTCCGCCGGCGCCACGGGCCCGGGCGAGCGCGTGGCGTGTGCGTAGAGCAGCTGCCGGTTGAACTCCTGCAGCCGCTCCGTCTCGATCATGTAGTCCTTCTGGGAGCCCACCCCTGTCGTGGTGCCGTACGCCCGCACGCGCTGGTCCACGAGCTGCTCGACCACGGCTCGCCCCCGGGCGATCCGCTGCCACGCCGCTTGCGGGACCTCGACTGTGGCCGTGCCGCTGGCGATGCGTTCCACGTCGTCGATCCGAAGGCTCTCGCCGTCGAGCAGCACGGGAGCCGTGCTGGGACCGGCCTCGTCCAGGACGCCCTGCCGCGTCGGCATGGGGACCCTCCGCTTGGCCGCGTGCATGAGGTGGAGCAGTAGCCGGATCACCGTGTCGGACGTCGCCTGGCCGACGTCCAGCGAGGGGAGGAGGCCGACGACGCAGACGCCGACGACCCTGCCGCGCGCCGAGAGGCCGCGCAGCAGGGCGGCTGCCTCGTGGAAGAGCAGGCCGTCCTGGCGTGGGCGGCTCGTCCCTGGCGCGATCGACGGGTCGAGGCCGTCCACGTCCAGGGTGACGAGGAACCGCCCGCCTTCCGGAAGCCGGCCCAGCAGCCAGTCCACGCCGTGCATCCGCACGTCGACGGCGTCGACCAGCAGCGTGCCGGCGTCCCGGGCGCCCCGGGCGTCCCGGGCGTCCCGATGCGCCTCGATCTGGACGACATGGGGTGGCCCCGAGCCCTCGTAGGCTTGGAGCACGCACTGTGGGATGGAGCCGTCGCCGCCGAGCACGATCGGCACGACGTCGCGTTCGACGAGCGCATGGACCACCCGGGTCGTGCCTTCCCGCTGGAGGGCCGGGTCACGCGGGTCGGCAGGGACGTCGCCGCAGTCCACGAGCGACACGGGGCCGCCGTCGAGGACGTCGCCGGCGTCGTGCGAGAGCAACCCCGCGAACCGCTGCGAGCGTCGTCGGAGCACCGCTGGGGCGTCGCAGGCGTCGGACCCGGCCACGTGAGCGTCCGACCCGGCCACGTGTGCGTCCGATGCAGCCCCGTGTGCGTCAGACCTGGCCACGTGTGCATCCGATGCAGCCCCGTGTGCGTCGGACCTGGTCCCGTGTGCGTCGGACGGTGCTCCGCAGGGCGCTCCGACCACCGCGAAGCCGGTGGCCACGGTAGACGGGTCGTGGTGCGCCGGAGCATCGAGGAAGGTGCCCGCCTCCCGGCCAGGTGGCAGCAGGGTGATGGCCATCCTTCCTCCGTGCTGTCGAGGGTCAGGGAACGGGGACGTCGCCACCGTGCCAGATATTCTTGCGCCTCGGGGCCTCCGCCGAGCCGTGCCGGACCCCTCGAGGCTGCGCCGAGCGTGCCGGACGCCTCCGGGCCTCCCCGAGGCGTGCCCGACCACGCCGATGCCGGCGGACCGCCGGTCAGGCCGCCGGGTCGAGCGGCCGCAGCTCCTCGGCGTAGCTGACCGAGACGCGGCGCATGACGCCGTCGGCGCCGAACGCGTACTGCCCGAGCCGCCAGAGCGGTGGCGAGTAGGCGTGGATGGTCACGCCGCCCTCGCGCTCGCCGCTCATCCGGTGGATGTGGTCGGGCCCGAAGCAGAACGACTGCCCCTCGGGCACCACGGTGACCACGTGCTCGCTGCCGAGCCGTGGGTTGCACTCGATGACGGCGCCTCGCACGACGCGGACCGCCCCCGAGGAGATGTCGTGGTCGTGCCACCCGGTATCACTGGTCCAGGTCCAGCAGAGCAGCCACACGTCCACGTGCTCGTCACGGTGCAGGGAGACGTAGTGGCGCTTCTCGTCGGAGAACGCGACGTGCTCGCTCCAAAGCTCAGGGCGAGCCGCCAGGTCGTCGACGAGCGCTCGGAGCTCGTGCTTGTCGAGGACTCGGGCGGGCAGTGTCTCCCAGGTCATCCCATGGCTCCTTGGAGGTCGAGAAACCGGGTCGGATTCGTGGTGCGGATGGCGTGCGCGGCCGCCGCGCCAAGGCCGGGGTCGCTGGGGAGCGCGTACGGCCGGTCCGAGCCGAGCACGACGGCGTCGACGCCGAGGACGCGGACCATGGCATCGACCGCACGCGTGCCATAGGAGGAGCTCTCGACGAAGACCTCCGGGTCCACCGTGCCCCGGTCGCCGCCGCGCGCCCGCAGGCGCTCGCCATGCAGGGGAGCGAGGCCGGCGAGCATCGCGAAGCAGACCCGCAGCCGCGGATGGCGTGGCCGACCGAAGGCCCGGAAGGCGAACCAGGCGGCATGCATCTGCTGCACGTACGGCACCAGCGCGGGCCACCAGGCTGGGGCTCGGCGCGCTGCCAGCGGGGCGGCGCCCGGGTGGACGAAGAGCGGGCGGCCGTGGGTCTCGAGCAGGTCGAGCAGCGAGGCGCACCGCTCGTACCCCGACGCGTCGAGCACCGCGGTCGCGGGGAGCTGCAGCCCGACGCAGCCGCGGCCCAGTTCCTTGCCGGCCTGGGCGGGGTCGATCTCGCTCAGGCACACCGAAGCCCAGGACAGGAACGGCGTGGGCAGCGCGAGCACGCCGTCGTGGTAGGTGTCCAGCAGCGGCAGCGCCTCCTCTGGCGGAAGCCATTCGATGCCGAGCGGGCTGGACAGGGATACGAGGACGAGGTCGAGCCCGTCCTCGCTCGCCTGGGCCTGGCGGCAGGCGACGTCATGGTCGGCAGGATCGACGGCGAAGTCTGGCTGGCCGTCCAGGACGAGGGTCCAGCCGACCATCCTCGGCGCGTGCCGACGGCTCCGCAGCGCGTCGACGAGCGCGTCGGGCCAGAGGTGCTGATGGACGTCGACGCGCATGCGACCGCCTCGAGGTTGAGCGATGCAGTGAGGTTAAGCGATTCAGTGAATCGATTAAGTGAAGCGCTTAACCACGGCGGCGTCAAGCCGCCGGAGGCCGGCTGGCGGCTCGCGGCAGGTGGGCCCCTGGCCGGACCACGCCGCAGCGGGGACAGGTGGCCTCCGGCCGGACCGGACCGCAGCGGGACAGGTGGCCTCCGGCCGGACCGGACCGCAGCGGGACAGGAATCCTTCCGGGTCGCGACCGGTCGTCTCAGGTAGCCTGTGTCCATGTCGCGGCCACGCAAGCGAGTCACGATCCAGCAGGTCGCCGAGGCCGTCGGGTTGTCGGCCGCGGCTGTCTCCTACGCCCTGCGCGGAAGCCACGTCTCCAAGGAGACCGAGGAGCGTGTCCGGCGGGTGGCCACCGAGCTGGGCTACGAGGCACACCCGATCGCCCGCGCGCTGGCGAGCGGCCGCACGAGCATGGTGGGGGTGATCTCGGGCTCGCTGGAGGACCTGTGGCAGCAGCAGGTGAGCGTCGGCATCGGGCGCGAACTGCTGGCCCGCGACCTGTACGCGCTCATCGTGGACGCGGGGGGCGACCCGGAGCGCGAGCAGGCCCTGGCGCTGCAACTGCGCGACCAGAGCGTCGACGGTCTCATCCTGTCCCCGCTGGACCCCTCCGCGCCGCTCTGGGCGGACCTCGCCGAGACCCTGCCCGTGGTGGCCATCGGGGACTCCCTGCAGGGCGCGCGACCGACCGGCGAGGTGCTGTTCGACAACCGGGCGGGCGTGACGCTGGCGCTGGAGCACCTGCACCAGCTCGGGCACCGGCGCATCGCGGTGCTGACCTCGACCCAGCCCAGCACCCCGGACCGCCCGGCAGACACCTACGTGCTGGCCGAGGCGCGGCGGCTCGGTCTCGACGTCGCCGTGCGGACCGCGCCCCACTCCCTCGCCGAGGCCACCAAGGTGGCCAGGAAGGTGCTCTCCGCAAACAGCCGGCCCACCGCGCTGTTCTGCTTCTCCGACTCGATCGCCTACGGCGGGTATGCGGCAGCCCGGGACCTCTCCCTGCGGATCCCCGCCGACCTGTCGATCACCGGGTACGACAACCACCCGGTGTCGTGCCTGCTGTCCCCGCCCCTGACGACCTTCGACTGGGACCGCGAGGGGATCATCCGCACGGCGGTCCAGCTCGTGGTCGCCGCCATCAACGGCAGGCCGCGCCGGCGCCGGGTCGTCAAGACACCCGTGCTGCACCTGCGAGGGTCCACCGGCGCGCCCCCTCGACCCGGACCACGCCGCCGCTCCTGACCAGCTGTCGTTCCTGACCGGCCGCCGCTCCCGGCCGCCGCGGT
>Ga0307278_10001075_pt1 | contig 13611 bp, 14 predicted proteins | sample ER_DNA_117_FD_194482 | JGI IMG/M metagenome (GOLD analysis project Ga0307278, IMG submission 194482) | Bulk soil microbial communities from the East River watershed near Crested Butte, Colorado, United States - ER_DNA_117 | ecosystem: Environmental > Terrestrial > Soil > Floodplain | place... | reverse complement strand
GACGTGCTTTGTTGACTGCGCGCCAAGCTCTCCGTGCTGAGAGCTTGCCGGCGGCTCCTGCGGCCCGCTGGGCGGATGGGCTTCACCAGCATTGTCGAGGCGCCGGGCTTGCCGTCCGCGGCGCGACGGCGCGCACACGCCGCCGGGCCGCGCGCGGTGGCGATGCGCAGCAACCACCGCAGCCTGCTGCGCTCCGCCGGGTTCGCCGCGGTCATCGAGGTCGACGTCACGCCAGCGTTCCGGACCACCGCAGCCGCCTGGCTCGCCGAGTCTGAAGCCCACGCCGACGAACTCGCCAGGCTCGAACCGCCGGGCGCCTTCGAGCAGCGGCTCGCGGACCGGCGGGCGACGTTGGCCGCCATCGACGACGGCCTGCTGCGCCGCGTCCTGGTCGTGGCCGGGCGGCGAGGAGCCCGCCGCGCCTAGCGGGTCCTGGCGGGCTGGCTACCCGGCTCGGACACGGGCCCAGTGGCCGCTGGGCCGCGCGCCGTGAGCGCGGCAACGGCGAGCAGGCCGGCGGCGGTGTCCACCTCAGCCTGGGTGCTCCAGCGGCCAAGGGTGAGCCGCAGCGCGCCGAGCGCCCGCCGGCGGGTGAGGCCCATGGCTAGCAGCACGCCCGACGGCTCGGGGTCGGCGGCGTGGCAGGCCGCGCCGGTCGAGGCGGCCACCTGCGGGGTCGCGGCGAGCACCTGCTCGCCACTGACGCCGTCGAGGCTGACGTTGAGGGTGTTGGGCAGCCGCTCGGTGGGGTGGCCGTTGCGCCGCACCGTACCGGGCAGTCGCTCGGTCAGCCGCTGCTCGAGCCGGTCGCGCAGCCGCCGCAGGCGCTGCTGCTCGGCGTCGAGCCGCTCGGCGGCGATGGTCGCGGCGACCCCCAGGGCGACGATCAGGGCGACGTTCTCGGTGCCGGCACGGAGCCCGTGCTCCTGGCCGCCGCCGAAGATCACCGGCTGCAATGCGACGCCGTCGCGGACGTACAGCGCGCCGACTCCCTTGGGGGCGTAGAGCTTGTGGCCGACCACGGTCAGCAGGTCCACGCCCAGCTCGTCGACGGCGACCGGGACCTTGCCCAGGCTCTGGGCGGCGTCGGTGTGGACCAGCACGCCGCGGGCGTGGGCGATCTCGGCCAGCTGGCGGATGGGTTGCAGTGTGCCGGTCTCGCTGTTGGCGTGCTGGATGGTGACCAGCACGGTGCGCGGGGTGATGGCGGCGTCCAGGGCGGCGGGGTCGACCCGGCCGTGGTGGTCGACCGGCAGGGTGGTGAGCTGGAACCCGTGCCGCTGGGCCAGGGCGCGGCAGGCGTTGTCCACGGCGGGATGCTCGGTGGCCTGGGTGATGACGTGGTCGCCGCGGTCGCGGCCGGCGAGCGCCGCGCCGTGGACGGCCAGGGTGTCGGCCTCTGAGCCGCTGCCGGTGAAGATGAGCTCGCCAGGGTTGCAGCCGAGCAGCCCGGCGAGCTGCCGGCGGGCGGTGGCCACCGCCTGGCGGGGCCGCTCGGCGTAGGCGTGGGTGCTGGACGGGTTGCCGAAGTGGGCACGCAGGTAGGGCAGGGCCGCCTCCATCACGGCCGGGTCGACCGGGGTGGTGGCGTTGTAGTCCAGGTAGATCGGCCCGCCGACTAGGCTGGGGTGTGGCTGCATCGGTGCTCCTTTGCGAGGGTCCAGGTGGGCGCTCACGGCTGCGTGGTCGGCCGGTGCGTCTCATACATCCGTACGGCGACGACCAGCCCGGACAGCCCGGTCAGCGCCGCGACCGCCCAGATCGCGGCGGTGAGGCCGTAGGCGTCGGCGACTACGCCGGTCAGCAGGGCGCCGACGGCGAAGCCGCCGTCGCGCCACAGCCGGTAGACCCCGACGGCACGGGCCCGCCAGGCGGGGTGGGCGACGTCGCCGACGGCGGCCAGCAGGGTGGGGTACACCATGGCGGTGCCGGCGCCGAGCAGTACGGCGGCGGCCGCCCAGGCGGCGAAGCTGGCGCCGAGCGCGACCATGGCGACGGCCAGCGCCTGGACCCACATGCCGGCGGCGATCAGCCATTTGCGGCCGAGCCGGTCCGACAGCGCACCGGTGACCAGCTGACCGGCCGCCCAGACGCCCGGGTAGACGGCGGCGAGCACGCCGATCTGCCCCACGGTCAGGCCGTGGCTGGCGAACAGGACCGGGAACAGGCCCCAGGCGAGCGCGTCGCCGGCGTTGTTGACCATGCCGGCCTGGCTGGCCGCGGACAGGGCCGGTTCCCGGAACGAGGTGAGCCTGGCGACCTGCCGGGTGGTCAGCTGCCCGTGCAGGTGCCCGCCGGCGGGGGCGTGGCTGGCGGCCTCGTGGCGGGCGTGGACCTGCGTCTCGCGCACCGCGAGGCCGGACAGGCCCAGGCCGACCGCGACGTAGGCGGCGCCGAGCAGGAACGGCGCCGGGCGGAGCCCGTAGACGGCGGCGAGGTGGCCGGTGGCCAGCGCGGTCAGCGCCAGGCCGCCGTACCCGGCGGCCTCGTTGAGGCCCATCGCCAGGCCGCGGCGGACCGGGCCGACCAGGTCGATCTTCATGATGACGGTGGTGGACCAGGTCAGCCCCTGGTTGATGCCGAGCAGCACGTTGGCGGCCACGACCCAGCTCCAGGCGGGTGCCCAGATCAGCAGCAGCGGTGCTGGCAGGGCGACCAGCCAGCCGGCGACCAGGACCGGCTTGCGCCCGTACCGGTCCGACAGGGTCCCGGCGAAGAAGTTGGTGACCGCCTTGACCGCCCCGAAGGCGAGGATGAACGTCAGGGCGCTGGTGAGCGCGGCCAGCCCGAAGACGCGCTCGGCGAGCAGTGGGACGACGGTGCGTTCCTGGCCGAGGGCGCCGCCGACCAGGGCGTTGACCGCGACCAAGAGGCTGAACTGGGCGAGGTTGGCGCGCAGCCCCAGCCGCACGCCGGCCGGCGGCGCGCCCGGGTCGGTCCTCGGCCCAGTCAGGAGTCGACCTCGACTGGGTGGCCGGTGGCCTGTGCCCACTCGTTCGGCCCGCCGGCCAGCACGGCGACGTCATGGTGGCCGGCGCGTTCCAACAGGCTGGCGGCGGTGGTGGCGCGTTCGCCGTGGCTGCACATGGTCACCACCGGCGCGCCGTTGAGCGCGCCTGCCTGGCCAGCGAGCGCGCCGAGCTCGACGTGGCGGGCGCCTGGCAGGTGGCCGGTGGCGTACTCGCTGGCCTGCCGCACGTCCAGCACCCGGTCCGGGTCCACCTGATCGGGGTGGACCAGTGCGAGAGTCCGCACGGGGTGGCCGGCGGCGGCCCAGGCGGCCACGCCGCCGTGGAGCAGCCCGGCGAGGTGCTCGTAGCCGACCTTGAGCGACTGCCAGGCCAGCTCGTCCAGGTCTTGTGCGGGGTCGGCGACGAAGACCAGTGGGGTGGCCGGGTCTGCCACCAGCCAGCCCAGCCAGGTGGCGAACGCGCCGCGCAGCGGGATCGCCAGGGCACCGGGGATGTGCCTGGCGGCGTAGTCGGCGGCGGGCCGCACGTCGATGAGCTGGCCGCCACCGGCCAGTACCGTGCGGGCCTGGTCGACGCTGAGCGAGGCGAGGGCGGGCGTGGCGGTGATGACGGCGGGGCCGCGCCGGTTGTGCGCGGCCAGCCGCAGGAAGTAGGGCGGGAAGGTGCCGAAGCTGCCCAGCAGGCGCTGGACGAAGGCATCCTCGTCCGCGGCGGCCAGCAGTGGGTTGGTGGCCCGCTCTCGCCCGATCGTGGTGGTCCGCTCGGCGCCGGAGGGCACTGAGCAGAACGACCCGGCGCCGTGGGTGGGGTACACCGCGGTCGCATCGGGCAGGGTGGCCAGCCGGCGCAGCGAGCGGTACTGGGCGCGGGCCAGCGGCACGGTCTGGTCCGGGTCGACCAGGTCGGTGCGGGCCGCGGCCGCGACCAGCAGCGACCCGCCGGTGAACACGCCAAGCGGCGTAGACCCGTCGAGCAGCAGGTAGGACAGGTGCTCGGGGGTGTGGCCCGGGGTGGCCAGCGCCCGCAGGGTCAGCCCGCCGAGGTCGACCTCCTCGGCGTCGCCGAGGCCGCGGTGGTCGAACTCCCGCCGTCCGCTGGCAGAGGCGAGGATCTGCGCGCCGTCGGTGGCGGCGAGCTGGCGGGCGCCGGAGAGGAAGTCGGCGTGCAGGTGGGTCTCGGCCGCGTACGCCACGGCCAGCCGGTGCCGGTCGGCGGTGACCCGCAGGGCGCGCAGGTCCCGGCTGGGGTCGACGGCCAGGGCGCGCCCATCGCCAAGGTCGACCAGATAGGCGGAGTTGCCCAGGCCCCGGTCCAGGACTGGGATGACCGACAGGTCGCGCATCGTCGTGCCGTCCTTCCACGCTCGGCCGCCACGTGGCGGGGCGGGTGGCGGCCGCCTCACCGCCCAGCTACACTATTCCATAATTCTCTAGAATAGGGGAGTACGGTGGGTCATCAGCAGGCCAAAGATGCGCTGTGGGAGCAGTTCGCCGCGGTCGGCAAGGCCCTGGCCAGCCCGAAGCGGCTGCAGCTGCTCGACCTGCTCGCCCAGGGCGAGCGCAGCGTGGAGGTGTTGGCGCGCGCCGCCGACCTCGGGCTCAGCAGCTGCTCGGCCCACCTGCAGACGTTGCGCCACGCCGGCCTGGTCCGCACCCGGCGAGCCGGCACGACGGTGTTCTACTCCCTGGCCGGCCACGACGTCATTGCCCTCCTGGCACAGGTGCAAGCGGTCGCCGCCACGCACCGCGCCGAGACCGACCGTGCCCGGGTGGCCTACCTCGGCGGCGACGCTGGCATCGAGCAGGTGTCCAGAGAGGAGCTCCTACGCCGCGCCAACAGCGGCGACATCGTCGTCCTCGACGTCCGGCCCATCGAGGAGTACCAGGCTGGACACATCCCCGGCGCGGTCTCCATCCCCATCGCGGAGCTGGATGCCCGGCTCGCTGAGCTGCCCGGTGACACCGAGGTGGTCGCATACTGCCGTGGCGCCTACTGCGTGTTGGCCCACGATGCGGTGCGGCTGCTCCAACAGCGGGGCCGCGCCGTGCGGCGGCTCGCGGATGGGATGCTGGAGTGGCGCCTTGCCGGGCTGCCGGTAGCCGCTGGCACGGCTGTGACGGTCAAGACGAACGCAGGTTGACGGGACGCGACCTTGCTCGTAGCCGGGCCTGTCGGCGGTACCTAGTCCGAGGTAGCCGCGAACGTTGAATGGGCCGCCGCCTCCATCGCACCTACGATCGGCTCAGGTGCTCGTGCGGAGGTTTCCGCAGGGGTTGTCGTGTCGGGCGGGCTGCCGATCGTCTATCTGGTAGGAGGGCGGGCTGGCCGGGTTGCCTCAGGGACCGCAGAGCACCTTGCCGCCCTGCGTGCCCTCCGCGACGCACGTCCTAGCAGAGGAGGAACCTCAGATGGCACCAACGACCAGGCCCAACCCGATCCCGGATTCGTACCGCCGGGTCACGCCCTGCCTGGTGGTGCAGGGCGCCGCCAAGGCCCTCGAGTTCTACGCCGAGGTGTTCGGGGCGACCGAGCGCATGCGCTTCCCCGGCCCCGACGGCACCATCGCCCACGCCGAGATCCAGATCGGCGACTCGGTCGTCATCGTCGATGACGAATCACCGGAAAGGGGGACCAAGGCGCCGCCGCCTGGTGGCGTCGCCGGCTCCCCGAGCTTCCTGTTCATCTACGTCGAGGACGTGGACGCGGTGGTCGCGCGGGCGGTGGAGCTCGGCGCGACGCTGCAGCGTCCTCCCCAGGATCAGTTCTACGGTGACCGGGACGGGTCCATCGTGGACCCGTTCGGGCACGGATGGACGGTCGCGACGCACGTGGAGGACGTGGCGCCGGAGGAGCTAGCGCGCCGCATGGCCGAGTTGCAGGGCCAGTCCTAACGCGACGCCGCCGGCAAACTGACGCAGAAGAGGTGTGTGGCTCGTGAAGTATGTGCTGTTGTTCGTGGATACCGAGCAGTTCGCCAACGATTTGCAGGCCATGGGCCCGGCCGAGCGTGAGCGGGCGTTCGCCCGGGTCGAGGAGTGGTTCGCTACCCATGCCGGCAAGCTCCGGGGCGGGAGCAAGCTGCGCTCGCCCGAGACGGCGACGACGGTACGGTTGGACGGAGCTGAGCCCGTCATCACCGACGGGCCGTTCGTGGAGGGCAAGGAGGTGGTCAGCGAGTACGCGGAGATCGAGGTCGCCGACCTGGACGAGGCGCTGCGCATGGTCAGGACCTGGCCGGGCTGCCCGGTCGTCGAGATCCGCCCGCTGGAGTTGTAGGTTCTGTGGCTGATGCGTCGCATGGCCGGCTGGCCCGCTTGGTCCGAGAGCACGCGGGCCAGCTGGCCGCCTCGCTGATGCGCGTGACCGGCGACTTCGCCGCCGCGGAGGACCTGGTCCAGGACGCCGTGATGGCCGCCCTGCAGCACTGGCCGGTCGAGGGGATCCCCGAGCGACCGGATGCGTGGCTGTTCACGGTCGCCCGACGCCGGAGCCTGGACGTCCTGCGCCGCGAGGGCAACTACCGCGCCAAGCTGGCGCAGCTGCAGTGGCCGGTCCAGCCGGACCCCGACGAGCGGCTGCGGCTGATCTTCACTTGCTGCCACCCGGCACTCCCCCGTCAGGCGCAGATCGCGCTCACCCTGCGGGTCGTCTGCGGCCTGACCACGGCGCAGATCGCCCGGGCGTTCCTGGTGCCCGAGACGACCGTGGCGCAGCGGATCACCCGTGCCAAACGCAAGATCGCCGACGCGGGCATCCCCTACCGGATCCCCGCCGACGACGAGCTGGGCGCCCGCCTGACCGAGGTCCTTGCGGTGATCTACCTGGTGCTGAACGAGGGCTACCTGTCCACCGCCGAGCGGGCACAGTCGCGCGATCTCGTCGACGACGCCGAGTGGCTGGCGTCGCTGCTCCACCAGCTCATGCCGGCCGAGCCGGAGGTGGCGGGCCTGCTCGCGTTGATCCGGCTGCACCGCGCCCGCGCGGCTGCCCGCTTCGATCCCGACGGCGGGCTGGTGCTGCTGCAACACCAGGACCGGTCCCAGTGGGACCGCAAGGCGATCGCGGAGGCGGCCCGGCTGCTGGTCCGCGCCGCCAGGCAGCAGCGCCCCGGCCCCTACCAGCTCCAGGCCGCGATCGTTGCCTGCCACGCCGAGGCCGAGCGCTGGGAGGACACCGACTGGGAGCAGATCGTGCTGCTGTACGACATGCTGCTCCACCTCGCGCCGTCCCCGGTCACCCGGCTGCACCGGGCCATCGCCCTGCGCTACACCAAAGGGCCGCAGGCCGCCATGGCCGAGCTGGAGACCCTCGCCGGCACGTTGGACCGCTACCACCTGTACCACGCCACCCGCGCCGAGCTGCTGCGCGAACTCGGCCACCCGGACCAGGCCCGCGCCGCCGACCGCCTCGCCATCGAGCTGACCACCAACCCCGCTGAGCAAGCCGTGCTCCAGCAGCGCATCACCTGGACCTAACTCCGGGCAGCAAGGCGCTCTCAGCGTCGCCCGCCGGCGTACCAGATGCCGGTCGCCTGGATCTGCCCGGCGTCGATCGCGGCCTGCTCCTCTGCCTGGGAGGTGTCGCCAAGGTCGGCGAAGAAGTACGGCCCGAACCGGCACAGCCGCCGGTTGAACCGCGCGTCCAGCGCGCGCAGGATCGCCTGGCCGGTGTGCAACCCCTCGGCCGTCGCCCAGGCCCGGCAGTACGCCTCCCAGGGCCGGCCAGCGCCGGCTCACTCGTCCCGGCGCCGGTGCAGCCAGCCCGGCTCCACCGCCGGTGCCGGTGGCGTCAGCCGCGCGAAGCACCAGCGCGCGGTGGCCTCGTCGAAGCGCTCCCACGCCCACTCCACCACCACCAGCACCCCGCCAGGCGCCAGCGCCGCGCTCACCCGGTCCAGGACGTCGTCGGCATCGGCCACGTGGTGCAGCGACGTGCACGCCACCACGCCGTCCACCGGCCGTGGCGGCTGGTAGCGTTCGAACTCGACCCGGTGGTAGCCGGGCGCTCCCGGCGCCTCGGGGTCGACCCCGACCGCGTCGTAGCCGTCGCCCAGCAGCGCCGGGACGAACCCGCCAAGCGGCCCGCAGCCGACCTCCAGCACCGTGGCCGCAGGGGACGGCAGCTGCGCACGGACGAACGGCCACACCGCAGCCAGCCAACGCTCGTCTGGCGTCATGCCGGACATGCTAGCCCGGTCCTCACATCCAGAGGGCAATGCCTCCTCATCTGACCCCGCGCCTCACGAATACGGCATGCGGCCGCCAAAGACACGGTGGTCCTGCGCATGTTGGCATCGCTCGCGCCATCTAGCGTTCAACCCGAGCCAAGCACACTGCGATCTCCAGGGAAGCTGCAGGGCCGTCGCTGGCGATGGTCTCGGAGAGCCTGGGAATGGTCGCGGTCCCAACTAGCAGGGTCAGGGTCGCGTGGCGGCGTACCGGATGCTGCCCGCCCTGATCTGGCCGGTGTCGATAGCGGCCTGCTCTTGGGCCTCGCTCGTATCGGCGAGGTCGGCGAAGAAAGTATGGGCTCTCGGCATGGAACCGGCGGTCGAACCATGCATCCAAGCCCCGCAGGATCGCCTCGGCGGGGTGCAGCCCCTGCTCGGTGGCCCAGTCCCGAAGGTTGGCGCCGGGAGCTCGTAGGGTCCAGTGAGTTGTCGGCGAGGATGCACTCTCCCGGTTCTGCCTGCCAGATCCAAGGCATCCGGGTGAGTGTCCGCACGACCCGCTGGTGTAGGCCCGGCGCTCGGACCCCTGTCACCAGCCGCAACTACGCTCTTGTGAACGCGGCCGGGGCAGCAGGGGAACAGGGCGGCTCTGACAGACCGCCCTCCGACAACGGTGACGTCCTATCGGACCGATCGCAGCTTCAGCTGCTCAGCCTCGCCACCAAGCTGGCATAGCTAGGTGGGATCGGGCGCCTCGGGGCGTCGCGCTCCGGCCAACATGTCCTCCGTGGGCCGGCCGTTGGGTTCGCGTGACGCGATCTGCTTGGCGATGTGCTCGGCGTCCCTTCCGACCCCGCCGACCAGGGACGAGGCCAGCGCATACAAGAAGACCAGTCCCACGAAGTACAGGCCCGGCTCGGATCCCACGATGCCGCGGTCGTGCACCGGGCCGCCGTCCTCGGCGAAGACCGGAAGGTCGATCCAGGACAAGTCCGGCACGAACCCGGTGCACCAGATCACGTTGGTGACCTCGAGATCCCGTCCATCGTCGAGCACTGGCAGGCCGCCCCGCGCCCCCGCCGTCCTCGGCACTCGCTCGATCCCGGCACCGATGATGTCCTTCGGCCTGATCCGGGCGAGCGGGAGGCCCCGGGAATGGTGCGCGCCTCCCACATGGAACTTCTGCCGAACCATCCGCCCGATCGGCGTCTTCACGGTCAGCAGGTGCGAGGCCATGAACCAGATCACCGGGACGAGTAGCCGAAACCACCTGCTTCCGGGGCGGAAGGGTTCTTGGCCGGGGGTGCCTCCCCGACAGCCAGGTCCGGTGCGTTCGGGACACCTCCAGGGCGATCTCGGCCCCCGAGTTGGCGGCGCCGACGACCAGGACGCCGCCCTCCTGCAGCTGGGATGGATCCCGGTACTCGCTGGAATGCAGCTGGACGATGCCAGGATCGAGCTCGGCGGCGAAGGCGGGGACCCTGGGGCTCTGGTAGGCGCCCGATGCCACCACGACGTGGTCGGCCTCGAACCGGCGGTCCCCGGCCGCCACGACGTACCGGTCCCCCTCCCTGGAGAGCCCGTCCACGCGGACGCCGGTCCGAACAGGGAGATCGAACCGCGCCGCATACGCCTCCAGGTAGTCAGCCACCTCGTGCATGGTGGGGAACGACCAGGCGGGCGCGGGGAAGGGCCAGCCCGGCAGCCCGTCGTAGCGCGCTGGGGTGAACAGGCGAAGCGAGTCCCAGCGCTTGCGCCAGGCGTCGCCGATCCGCTGGTTGGCGTCCAGGATCACGAACGGCCGACCTCGCCTGGCCAGGTGGTACCCCACCGACAGGCCTGCCTGACCGCCCCCGATGATCACGGTCTCGAAATGCTCTGAGCCGCTGGCGCCGTCCATCCTTCTGCTCCCTTCATCCTGTTCCGGACGACCCTAGATAGGCGATGTACCCAAAGAACTGGCCTGCCGCGATCCGCCTCAACCACCTCGTCCGAGTGTGGGGGAACTGGTTCGCCAGGCTGAGCTGTCCTCGACCCAATCGTCATCCTGACACCTCCTTGGATGCTCCCCCGATCCTCCGAGGTGGCGCCCGTGGGTGCATAGAACAAAAAATGGACTATCGCCTGGATCCGGCGAATGCCAGACTCCCTGCATGCGGACCTATCACCAGTACTGCCCGGTCGCCCGGGCCGCCGAGGTCCTGGCGGAGCGATGGACGCCGATCATCCTGCGCGACATGCTCCAAGGAGCCAGCACCTTCACCGAGATCGCCGCCGGAGCCCCAGGGATCTCCCGAACCCTCCTCGCCACCCGGCTTCGGGAACTGCAACGGGCCGAGGTGGTCTACACGACCCCGAACCCCGGGGCGGGACGAGGCTCCCGCTACCACCTCACCGAGGCCGGCAGGGACCTGGGAGAGGTGATGGCAGCCCTGGGAACCTGGGGAGAGCGCTGGACAGAGCTTGCCCCCGAGCACCTGGACCACGGGATGGTCCTCGGTTCGTGGGTCACCCGGTTCCTCGCCCGCGAGCGCCTCCCCCAGCGTCGAGTCGTGGTCCAGTTCGACTTCTGGGGACACCCCAAGCGGGGAGCCCGGGCGTGGATCATCTTCGACGGAGAGCACTCGGAGGTGTGCCAGACCTACCCAGGCTTCGAGGTCGATCTCTTCGTCGAGGCCGAGCCCAGAGCCCTGATCGAATGGCACCTAGGCCGGATCAAGTGGGCGGACGCCCTCCGAGCCGATCGGATCCGGGTACATGGACCGTCCAAGCTCGCCCGGGCGCTGCCGACATGGAACCACCTCAGTCCCGCCGCCCACGCCAAGGACGCCCGGCCGCGGCGAGTCGCTGCGGTGGCAGCGCCCTGAATCCACGATCCCCCACGCGGACCTAGACGTCCGTGTCGCTCCCTTCGACTGATTAAGGCGGTTGAAGCAGTCATCATGGCGGCGCTGTCGCGATGGCTTGCCACAGGAGCCATCCGACACCTCGTGCCGGAGTGCGCCGTTCGTCCACGCGACGATGTCGGTTCGCTCCTGGCTCCTGGTGGTCGGTCAGAGCCGGTTGAAACAGGTGAGCGCGCAGGCCAGCAGCACGAACGCCAAGAACCGCTCCGAGTCCCGATCCCAGCGGATCGCCACCGCCGATAGCAGCTCAGCCACGACAGCGCCCGTTCGACCCGCCAGCGATGGCGTCCCAGCCGGGAAGAGGAGTCGATCCCGCGCCGGGCGATCCGTGCGATGATCCCACGATGCCGCAGGTAGGCCGGTTGGCCTTGCTGTCATAGCCCTTGTCCGCATCGAGCATGCCGGGCCGGGTCCGCCGCCGGCCAGACGGCGTGCGGACCGGCGGGATGTCGTCGACCACGGCCTGAAGCATGGTCACGTCCGCGACGTTGGCGGCGGTCACCGCCGCGGCCAGCGGCAGCCCGCCACCGTCGCAGACCAGGTGGAGCTTGCTTCCTGGCTTGCCCCGGTCGACCGGATTTGCACCCACGTGGTCCCCCACTGTGATGATCGTCTCGCTGGTGGTCGTGGCAAGGGCTTGACCCCTCCCCCCAGTGGCTTGGTGCCCTGCAAGCGACCTGTCGGCTCGAGCCGCGGCCACCGGCGGCACGGCAACCGGACGAACGTGACCTGATACGAGCCTGTCGCCCGGACCCATCACAGTGCTGTCCGCCGGGCCGGGCGCGCGTGCCAACCACGTCCCGTCACGGAGAGGAGACGGCCATCACCAGCATGGCAGGCACCACCGCGCCCCGGATCACGGTCGGCGTCGACACCCACCTCGACGTTCACGTCGCCCATGCCAACGACCAGCTCGGCCGCCGCGGGGACACCCTCTCGATCCCCACCACCCCCACCGGCTACCAGGACCTGCTCGCCTGGGCCCGCGGGCTCGGCGAGCCCATCGCCTGGGGCGTGGAGGGCACCGGCTCCTACGGCGCCGCCCTGGCCCGCTTCCTTGCCGCCCACGACCAGGTCGTCTTGGAGGTCAACCGGCCCGACCGCCAAGCCCGCCGCCGCCACGGCAAGTCCGACCCGATCGACGCCAAGGCCGCCGCCCGTGCGGTGCAGGCCGGCGAGGCCACCGTGGCCCCCAAGACCGGAACCGGGCAGGTGGAGATGATCCGCTCGCTGCGGGTCACCCGCCAGACCGCGATCCGGGCTCGCACCCAGGCGATCAACGCGATCAAGGCGCTGCTGTCACCGCCCCCGCAGAGCTGCGCGAGCAGCTCCGCGGCCTGCCAGCCACCATGCTCAGATGTGTCGAACTGGCGCTCGGGGTGATTGCGTTCTGGGTCTAGGGTCGCTCAGCCTCCGCGCTGCTGGTGAGCCAGGTCGTGGTGTACCCGGTCGGCGTGTGGCCTGGCCTGGGCGCTGGATGGAGAGCGGGCTAGAGTGAGTCGACTTGGCGCCATGCGAGAGGTGAGATGTCATGGCGGTTCAGCCGACCGGCGGTCCACCCGGGACCGGGCCGGGGCGTGCGGAGTTGCTGGCAGCGCTGTCGCTGGCGATCGACCTGGGTCTCGGCCAGCCGATGGAGCACATGTTGCGCTCCTCGTTGATCGCTACCAGGCTCGCCGACCGCCTTGGCCTGGGCGAGCAGCAGCGGGGCGTGGTCTTCTACGCCAACCTGGTGACGTGGATCGGCTGCCACGCCGACTCGCATGAGGTGGCCGGCTGGTTCGGCGACGACATCGCGTTCCGCGCCGACCAGTACCGGGTCGACTGGGCCGGGCTGCCGTTTCTGGGCCTGCTGGCGAGCCATGTCGGGCGAGGCCGGCCGCTGCTGGCGCGCGGCGGCCGGGCGGTGTCGTTCCTGGTCGCTCCGCGGGGGCGGTTGTCGGAGCTGATCCACTCCCACTGCGCTGCCGCGGGCGTGCTCGCCGACCGGGTGGGGCTCGCTGCGGAAGTCCGAGAGGCGCTGGCGTACTCCTTCGAACGCTGGGACGGCGGCGGGCTGCCCGTCGGTGCCCAGGGTGATGCCATTCCGGTGGAGATGCGCGTGGTGCAACTGGCGGACGTCGCCGAGGTGCACCTGCGCCGGGCCGGGGTGGACGGTGCCGTCGGGATGGCGCGCAGCCGCAGCGGCACCCAGTTCGACCCGGCCATCGCCGCGACCTTCGACCGCTGCGCTGGGGAGATCCTGGACGGGCTGCCCGACGACGTCTGGCACGCGGCGCTGGCGCAGGCGCCCGACCGCGACCGGCTGCTGACCGAGGGCGAGCTGGACGGGCTTCTGGAGGCGATGGGCGACTTCGTCGACCTCAAGTGCCCGTTCACGCTCGGCCATTCGCGTGGGGTGGCGGCCCTGGCCGCCGAGGCGGGCCGGCGCTGCGGCCTACCCGGGCCGGACGTCAAGCTGCTGCGCCGCGCCGGGCTGGTGCACGACCTTGGCCGCATGGGCGTCTCCAACGCCATCTGGGAGAAGCCGGGGCCGCTGTCGGCAGGGGAGTGGGAGCGCGTG
>Ga0307278_10001074_pt1 | contig 13612 bp, 11 predicted proteins | sample ER_DNA_117_FD_194482 | JGI IMG/M metagenome (GOLD analysis project Ga0307278, IMG submission 194482) | Bulk soil microbial communities from the East River watershed near Crested Butte, Colorado, United States - ER_DNA_117 | ecosystem: Environmental > Terrestrial > Soil > Floodplain | place... | reverse complement strand
CGGTCGGCCGGCGGGGGGCCCCACTCCCGGGGCGGCGTCGGACCGAACAGAACGACCGATGGCGTGCCGAACGCGGTGGCGAGATGGGCCATGCCGGTGTCGCCGCAGACCACGCGTGCGGCACGCGCGACGATCGCCGCGAGGGTCTCCACGTCGGTGCGCCCGGCGAGCACCGCGGAGACGGGGACGCCGGCGCGCTCGGCGACCGCCAGCGCCAGCGCGCGCTCGTCGGCCCCGCCGGTGATGGCGACGGTGCGACCCGCCGCGCGTTCGGCGCGCGCGACGGCGGCGAAGCGCGCCGGCGGCCAGCGGCGCGCTGCGCTCGCGGCGCCCGGATGCACGACGGTCGCGCCGTGCGCCCACAGCGGGCCGCGGTCGGGCGGAGGCGCCAGCTCCAGGCGTGACGGGACGGCGGGGATCCCGCTCTCGGTCAGCAGCCGGCACCAGCGTCGGGCCTCGTGCTCGCTGGGCTTCCAGAGCGGCATCCCGGCCGACTCGGGAACCTCGGCGTGCGCGAAGGCGACGAGCCGCCGCGGCGACGCGCCGAGCGCGACGCGGTGCGACTGCGGGCCGCGCCCGTGGAGGTTCACCAGCACGTCGGCCCCGCGCAGCGCCGGCGCGAGCGGGGCGAGCGGCGCCACGGCGGAGAGCGTGACGCCGGCCAACCGCGCGAGCGGCGCGAGCGGCGCCGGGGCGCCCACGACGATCTCGGCCGCCGGCGCCCAGGCGCGCAGCGCATGCAGTGCCGGCACGGCGGTGAGCAGGTCGCCGAGGCCGAGCGCGCGCAGGACGACGATCATGGCCACGACGGCTCGCTCGGCACTGAGACCATGAGCTCGCGCACGTCGACGCCGGCCGGACGGCTGAGCGCGAAGACGACGGTCTCGGCGACGGCCTGAGGATCGGCGAGCTTCGCGTCCGGGCCCGGCTTGTACTGCTTGGGCCGGTCGTCGAAGAAGTGCGTGGACATGCCGCCCGGGCTGAGGAGCGTCACGCCGACGCGCTCGCCGAGCTCGGCCATGAGCGCGCGCGTGAACCCGACGACGCCGAACTTGCTCGCGCAATAGGCGGTCGCGTCGCTCAGCGACCGGTGTCCCAGCGTCGACGCGACGGTGACGATGCGGCCCCGCGCACGCTCGAGGTGCGGCAGCGCCGCGCGCACGACCGCCGCCGTGCCGAGCAGGTTCACCGCGACGACGCGCTCCCACTGCTCGCGCCCGACGGCGTCGAGCCTGCCGCAGGCGTCGGTGCCGGCGGCGGTGACGATGCCGTCGAGGCCGTGCTCGGCGGCGACGTCGTCCACCGCCCGCTCGGCGGCGGCGGTGTCCGACAGGTCGACGATCCGGTGCGCGACGTCGTCGCGAGGCGGGCGCAGGTCGAGCACGACCGGCGTGCCGCCGGCGTCGGCGACGGCCTGCGCGACGGCGGCGCCGAGCCCCGACGCACCCCCGGTGACGATGACGGTTCCGAGCTCACGCGCCGGCACGGGATCTTGCCTCCTCGATCAGCCGGGTCGTGGATCGCCCGTCGACGTAGGGGAGCAGCACGGCGCGGCCGCCCCAGCTCGCGAGCGCGCTCGCCTCGACGAGCGGGGCGCCGACGTAGTCGCCGCCCTTGGCCCAGAGGTCGGGTTGCAGGCGTTCGAGGATCCGCGCGGGACTGTCGTCGTCGAAGACAGCGACCGCGTCGACGCAGCCGAGCGCGGCGAGCACCGCGGCGCGGTCCTCGCAGCTGACGATCGGCCGCTCGGGCCCCTTCAGGCGGCGGGTGGACGCGTCGCTGTTCAGGCACACGATCAGGCAGTCGCCGAGCTCGCGGGCGGCGCGCAGCGTGCGGACGTGCCCGGCGTGGAGCAGGTCGAAGCAGCCGCCGGTCGCGACAACGGTGCCGCCTTCGGCGCGTACACGCTCGGCGACGGCTGTCGGGTCCGCGGCGGCGTATGGCAGCCGGTGCGGTTCGGCGTCGACGGCGAACGCGCCGCCTGCGCGGACGAACGCCGACGCCGCGGCGACCGCCACCGTCACGGCGTCGACGGGCGATTCACCGGCCAGAAGCGCGCCCGCGGCGCGCGCGGCGAAACGGTCGCCCGCGCCGCACGGGTCGCCCGCGGCCGAGTGGTCCGTTGTGACTGCGACGGCAGGCCCGTCGCCATCTGTGATCACGGCTCCGGCCGCGCCGAGCGTTACGCAGACGTGCCACGCGCGCCAAGCCGTCAGCAGCGAACGCGCGGCGTCCTCGGCGGCGGCGAGGCCGGAGGCCGGCGCCCCGGCGCGCGCGGCCGGCGACGGCGCGGCGCCGTCGCGGCTGAATCGCGATTCGCCGCTTGCCGCCCGTGTGACGGCCCGCGCGAAGCCGTGCGCCTCGGCCTCATTGGGCGTGCACAGCGTCGCGCCCGGGACGGGGACGCCGGCGCGCGGATGCGGATCCCAGACGACGGGTGCGCCGCGCTGGGTCGCGTCGGCGAGCGCGGCGCGGACGCTCGGCGCGCCTGTGATACCGCGACCGTAGTCGCTGACGAGCACGCCCTCGGCCCAGCCGATCAGCGCGCGCGCCGCTGCACCGGCCTCGCCGACGCGGCCGGGCGGCCCGCCGCGATCCAGGCGCAGGAGCGAGCGGCCCGAGGCGCGGATGCGGACCTTCTCCGGCGTGAAGCCCTCGAGTCCGATGTCGACCACCTCGACGCCACGGTCCTCGAGTGCCGCGCGCAGCTGCACGCCGGCGGCGTCGGCCGCGAGCGCGGTCACGAGCGTGACGTCGTGGCCGTCGCGTGTCGCGAGCACCGCGGCCAGCCCGGCGCCGCCGGGCCGCACGCGCGATTCGCGCTCCTCGACGACCGGGACCGGCGCGTCGGGCGCGAGACGCTCCGCGCTGCCCTCGACGTCGCGGTCGAGGACGGCGTCGCCGACGACGACGAGGCGGCTGCTCACGTCGGCAGCACCTCCGCGAGCGTCGGGACGCCTTCGAGCCGCTCGACCGCCCGGTCGACCGCGCCGCAGAGGACGTGGACGGCGACGAGCTGGAGCTCCTGGACGGTCGCGGTGCGCTCGACGTCGACCGCGGCGGCCTCGTCGCACAGGCCGGCGAGCGGGTTCGGCGCCCGCCCGGTCATCGCCCATGTCGTGATGCCGAGCGCGCGCGCCGCGCGCGCGGCGGCCAACAGGTTCGAGCTGCGGCCCGACGTGCTGAGCAGCAACAGCACGTCTCCCGGCCTCGCATGCGCGCGCACCTGGCGCGCGAAGCAGTCGTCGGCGCCGTAGTCGTTGACGATCGCGGTCAGGCTCGACGTGTCGCCGTGCAGGCACAGCGCGCTCAGGGGCCGGCGCTCGGTCTCGAAGCGCCCGACGAGCTCGGCGGTCAGATGCTGCGCCTGTGCCGCGCTGCCGCCGTTGCCGGCGACGAGCAGCCGTGCGCCGCCGAGGAGCATCTCCGCGAGCCGCTCGCCCCAGGTCTCGGCCTGTGCGATCGCGGGTTCAGCTGCCTTGAGGCCGTCGATCAGTGCGTCGCGCTCGAGCCGCGCGACCGACGCAGGCGCGCGCTTGAGGCGCCGCGCCGGCTTGTCATGCCGGTGGACGAGCGGCGCGTAGGCGTCGAGGGTCTGGTCGCCGATGCGGCCCCAGTCGTAGTGCCGGCGGGCGCGCTCGACGCCGGCGCGCCCCATCCGCTCTCGCGCGGCGCGATCGTCGAGCAGCCCGCGCAGCGCGTCGGCGAGGCGGTCCGGGTCGCGGGGCGGCACGTGTACGCCGGTGACGCCCTCGACGACGGTGTCGACGAGCCCGCCCACGGCGGAGGCGACGACGGGCACGCCGCAGGCCATCGCCTCGAGCGGCACGATCCCGAACGGCTCGTACCAGGGCGCGCAGACCACTGCGTCGCACGAGCGCAGCAGGCTCGGCAGGTCGTCGCGCCCGACGCGGCCGCGCAGGTCGACGCGGTCGGCCACGCCGTACTCGTCGGCCAGCGCGAGCAGCCGCCGTGCCTCGGCGTCGCCGGCGAGCTCGTCGCGCGCGGGCCCTCCGGCTACGACGAGCTGCGTGTCGGGCAGCGTGGCGAGCGCGGTGATGACGTTGCCGACCCCCTTGCGCTCGACGAGCCGCCCGACGCACGCGATCCGGCGGCCGCGCGCCGGCCGCGGGTCGGCGGGGCCGTCGGGGCGGAAGCGCCGCAGGTCGACACCGCAGGGGATCACGACCAGCCGCGTGCGGTCGGCGCCGAGGCGGACGAGCTCGAACGCCTCGTCGGTGCAGGTCGACACGATGCGATCGGCGGTGCGGATGATCTTGCGCTCGATCTCCTGGCGCCCGGGAGGGCTCGTGTCGCGGTCTCCCTGGTGGCGGCGCTTGACGTTGCCGAGCGCGTGGAACGTCTGGACGACCGGAATGCCGAGCCCGCGCGCCGCGTGCAGCGCCGCGTACGCCGACATCCAGAAGTGCGCGTGGACGACGTCGGGGCGCTGCGCGCGCCAGGCGCGCTCGAGCTCGCCGGCGAACGCGTCCATGTACGGCAGCAGCGCGTCCTTCGACACGACCGCCGGCGGTCCGGCCGCGACGTGGTCGACGGTCACGCCGCGCGCGAGCGGGACGCGCCGCGGCGTCCGCGGGTCATCGCGGCGCGTGTGGACGACCACTTCGCATCCGCGCCGGCCGAGCTCGGTCGCAAGCGCCGCGACGTGGACGTTCTGTCCGCCGGCGTCCTCGCCGCCGAGCACGGCCAGGGGGCTGGCGTGCTCCGACACCATCGCGATCCTCATGCGACCACGTCCTCGAGCAGCTCGTTCCAGCGCGCCAGGAAGCGCTTGAGCCCGTAGTGCTCGAGCGCGTGGCGGCGCGCGGCGAGTCCGGCCTCCCTGGCACGATCCGGCTCGGCGATGTATGCGGCCACCGCGTCGCGCAGGACGTCAACGCGCGTGGACACGACCCCGGCCTCCTCGGGTACGGCCTCGGGCGCCTCGGTCGTCGCCAGCGCGACGACCGGCATGCCCAGGTGCATCGACTCCAGCAGCGACAGGCCGAGCGAGGTCCAGCGGATCGGGTGCAGGTAGACGCGCCGGCGGCCGAGCTCGTCGTGGAGCCGCTCCTGCGGCAGGTTCTCGATCCCACCGAGCCTGGCCGCGTCCATGCCGAAGAGGTCGACCGGTGCGCTGCCGGCGAAGCGCTCGAGCAGGTCGGTGCCGGTCACGCGCGCGCGGCGGCCCGCCTCGTTGATGACGGCCGCGGCGCGCGGCAGCTCGCCGCGGTAGCGGTAGCCGGGGTCGACGATCCCGTGCTTGATGACCTGCGTGCGCGTCGTGCCGCACTCCCAGAACAGGTCGTTGAAGTGCGTGACGTGGCAGACGACGACGTCGTCGCGGTCGGCCGCCGGGTGGCGCATCTCGCTGATCCGGCCCTGCGGCGCGTTGTGCTCGAGCCAGATCGCGGGCACGTCGCGCCCGGCGCGCAGGCCCGTCCACCGCTCGAGCAGCTCCTCGTCGCGCCGGCGCTGGAGGATCACCACGTCCGGCGCGGCGTCCTGGAGTGCGCCGGGGCCGAGCTCTACGACCGACGCAGGCCACTGCCAGGTCTGCGCGCGCCCCCGCCCGTCTGGCCCCCGGTCGGGCACGACCGGGACGATGTACTCGTGCGCGCCCTGGACGAAACCGGTCGTCCACGAACCGTGCACGTGCCAGAGTAGGACCCTCACGCGGCCACCGCCTCTGTCGCGCTCGCGACGCGGTCGAGCGCCGCCAGCACCTCACCGACGTCGAGCGAGTCGAGGCACGGGTGGCCCGGCAGCGGGCAGGTGCGCGCGCGACAGCCGGCGCACGGGACCTCGACGTGCAGGAGCTCGTGCCGCACCCGCCATGGGCGCCAGCGCACCGCCGGCACCGTCGGCGCGAAGAGCGAGACCACCGGTGCGCCGACCGCGGCCGCGAGGTGTGCCGGCCCGGTGTTGCCGACGACGACGGCGTCGGCGCTCGCGAGCACGCCGGCGAGCGCGCCCAGCGTCGTGCGCCCGCCGAGGTCGAGTGCGTCGACGCCCGCGACGCGGGCGGTAAGTGCCCGCTCGCCCCGCGCGCCCGTCACGACCACGTTGCGGCCGCTCGCCGCCATGGCGGCGACGAGCGCCGCATTGCGCTCCGGCGCCCACGCGCGCGCCGGCACCGACGCGCCGGGGTGCACCACGACGTAGCGCTCGGGCAGGCGCGCCCGCGGTGGCTCGGCGCGCACGGCGAGCCGGCCGTCGTCGCCGGGGGGCAGCCAGTGGCCGAGCGTCGCGACGAGCGACAGCGCGCGCTCGACCTCGTGGAGGTCGTCGCCGATGCGGTGGCGGACGTCGAGCAGCGAGCCGGGGTAGTCGTCGCTGATCGCCGCGATCGACTCGACGCCCGCCATGCGCAGCAGGAGCGCGAGCGGCAGCGCGCTCTGGTGGAACGATGTGAGCACGATCGCCTCGTCGAGCGCAAGCGCCGCCAGCTCGTCGACGAGCGCGAGCGTCCGCGTGCGGTCGACCGGCGGCGGCTCGGGGTCGATCCACTCGGCGGCCCGCATGACGATCGCGTCGACGCCGGGCAGCAGCTCGGCCGCCTGGCGCCCGCGCGGGCCGCACAGCAGCGTGACGCGATGCCCGGACGCGGCGACCGCGCGGATCGCGGGGCCCGCGAGTAGGACGTCGCCCTCGCCGTCGAGCCGCGCGACGAGGGTGTGCCTCACGCCACGGCCTCGGGGCCGGCAGTCGGGCGGGCTGGGTGGCCGACCGGGACGAGCCGCGCCGTGGTGCGCGCCGGCGCGCCGGCGAGCAGGCGGTCGACGGCGGCGCGGAACGACGTGACGCGCTCGGGCGCCGAGGCGACCTCCTCGCGCCGGGTGCGGGGCGTCGGGACGACGATCGGGCGTGCGCCGGCCCGGCGCGCGGCGCCGACGTCGGCGCCGATGTCGCCGATCAGCGCACAGCGGTCGGGCGCGACTGCGAGCCGCGCGCACGCCTCGTGGACCAGGCCGGGGGCGGGCTTGCGGCATGCGCAACCGGCCGCCTCGTCGTGCGGGCACACGCAGATCGGCCCCAGCGGACCGAGCAGCTCCACGACCCGGGCGTTCACCGCGTCGACCTGCTCGCGCGTAATCAGCCCGCGCGCGATGCCGCTCTGGTTCGAGACGACGGCCAGTCGAATGCCGGCCGCGCGCAGGCGGTCGAGGCCGTCGCGGACGCCCGGGAGCGGCCGCACGCGCGCGGGATCGCCGTTGTAGGGGACGTCGTCGACGAGCGTGCCGTCGCGATCGAGCAGGACGCCTTCCGGCCGGTCCGGGAACGGGCCGGGCCGGCGCGCGAGGCGGCGCGCGCGGAGCTCGCCGCGGCCGCGATGCCACGTGGCCGTGAACGGCAGTGCGGCGCTCGTGAGCGCCAGGCGGACGACCTCATCGCGGGTCCGCGGCCCAGGCCCGATACGCGCCCATGCCAGCTCGCCGGTCCCCGCCAGCCACGCCGCTGCCGCGGATCCCGCGAGCGCCCGGCGGCCAGCGGCGGCAGCGGCGACCGCAGCGCCGCCAGCCGCCACGATGACGGCATGGCGAGCGAGGCGCCCACGAGGCGCGCCGGCGCGCTCGCGCCAGCGCCGGCCATGCAGCGCGTGCATGAGCGCGTCGTCGGCGTTGCCCTGCTGCTTGCGCAACGACACCCACGCGCCGGCGTCGATCACCGGATGCAGCACCGTGCGCCGGCCGCGCACGATCCGCCCGCCGGCGGCTACGAGCCGCAATCCGAGGTCGGAGTCCTCGCGATACGCGCGCGGGAAGCGCTCGTCGAAGCCGCCGGCCGCGTGCAGGGCGCGGCGGCGGAACGCCATGTCGGCGGTCGCCCACCGCGCATCCTCCAGGCCGGCCACGTTGCGCTCCCAGTCGGTGGGGCGGCGAGCGTGATCGCGCAGGACGCGGACCCGGCCCTGCGTGGCGACGACGTCGTCGTCGAGCGCGCGCAGGTCGGCGGCGAGCGCGGCGCGCCAGCCGTACAGAGGGAGCACATCGTCGTCGAGGAAGGCCACCCACTCGGCCGTGCCGGCACGCCAGCCGGCGTTGCGCGCGGCGGCGGGCCCGCGGGCGTCGCCGCGCAGCAGGTACGTGCGGCCAGCGATCGGGCCAGGCGGCTGCAGCGCGAGCGAGGGGCCAGTGCCCGCCGGACGGTCGTCGACGACAAGGACGCGCGCCGGCAGCGGCCCATCGACGGCGGCTAGCGCCACGAGCAGCGCCGTTAGGCTCGGGCGTCCCATGGTCGGCACGACGACGTCGTAACTCGTCACGCGGCGGCCTCATGGCGGACCGTGACCGCGGCGCCCGCGAAGCGCGGGTGTGCCGACTCGCGGCGGACGACGTACGGGCCGATGGCCAGGAGGCCTATGGGTGCGGAGCCGAAGCACTCGAGCGCATCCCGCGGATCGTCGACCATCGGCCGGTCCGCGGTGTTCAGCGACGTGTTGACGACGACGGGCACGCCGGTACGGGCCTCGAAGCCCTCGAGCATCCGCGCGATGAGCGGCTCCGCACGACGGTCGACGGTCTGGATCCGCGCGGTTCCGTCGACGTGCACGACCGCGGGAATGCGCTCGCGCCAGGCTCTGTCGACGCGGTGGACGAATAGCATGTGCGGCGACGGGTGGCGCCCCTCGAAGATCGCGGGCGCGCGTTCCTCGAGCACCATCGGCGCGACGGGGCGGAACTGCTCGCGACCCTTGACCTCGTTGAGCCGTTCGAGATTGCCCCGGTCGCGCGGATCGGCGAGGAGCGACCGGTGCCCGAGCGCGCGCGGGCCGTACTCCGAGCGACCCTGGAACCATGCGACGATGCCGTCGGCAGCGATCGTCTCGGCGACCGCGTCGGCCACGTCTGCCGGGCGCTCGTACGGCACGCCGGCGCGGTCCAACCAGCCCGCGAGCTCGTCGTCGTCCCACGCGCGCCCGAGCGCGGCGGTAGCCATGGGCCGCGGGTGGTCGCCCAACTCGGCCGCGACGTGCAGCGCCGCACCGAGCGCGGTGCCCGAGTCGCCCGACGCCGGCTGGACCCAGACGTCGCTGAACGGCCCCTCGCGCAGCAGCCGCGCGTTGGCGACGCAGTTCAGCGCGACGCCACCGGCCATCGTCAGGCGCGTCTCGCCCGTGCGCGCGTGCAGCCACGCCGCCAGGTCGAGCAGGACCTCCTCGAGCCGGTGCTGGACCGTTGCGGCGAGGTCGGCTTGCTCGGCGGTCCAGCCGGCGCCGCCACGCGGCAGCGCCGGCGCGAACGCGGCGAAATCCACCGGCTCGCAGGCGAAGCCGCCGTCGCCCGTCGCACGTACGAGGCGTCGAAACGCGTCGAGATGGCGCGGCCTGCCGTAGGACGCCATCGCCATGACCTTGTACTCGTCGCTCGAGCGGCGGAAGCCCAGGTGGGCGGTGAGCTCCTCGTACAGCAGGCCCAGCGAGTGCGGCAGCGGCTGGGTCGCGAGGACCTCGAGGCGCGCGCCGTCGTAGCGGCCCACCAGCGCCGAGCTCCGCTCCCCGCGGCCGTCCACGACGAGCACCGCGGAGGTCTCGTACGGGGACGCGATGTGGGCGGACGCCGCGTGCGCGACATGGTGTGGGACGAAGTGGACGAGAGTCGGATCGAGCCCCGGCAGCGCGGTCTGCAGGAAGCGCGGAGCGCGGCGCACGAAGAGCGTCCGCAAGCCTTCCCAGCCGTCTTCGGCGAGGTCACGGGTCGGCTCGGGCGCGAGATCGGGGTCGTAGGAGTATGCGACGGCGTCGAGGTCACCCGGCGCAAGCCCCGCGCGCTTCAGGCACCAGGCCATCGCCTGCTCGGGCAGCTCCCACGTCGAGAACGGCACAGGCGGCTTGCCGTGCTTCCGGCGGCTGAAGCGCTCCTCCTCGGCGGCGGCCACGGTGACGCCGTCGACCACCAGCGCGGCCGCCGGATCGTGGAACACCGCATTTATCCCCAGCACGCGCATCCGACAGCGATTCCCGATGCGAGCCGCTTCCATGCTCGCCCCAGGATTAATCCGACGAGCGCCCGCGCCCGTCGCTGTGCGCCAGGAATCCTCGTCGAAGTCAGCAACTGTCGGGAGGAGCTCGCAGCGGCTTCGCCTCGAGCCGACGGATGTCGCGCTCGACCGGTGCCGGCAGCCTCCGGCGGTCGGGCAGGACACGGGCCAGGCCGACCGCAGCCTCGCCAAGGGCCCGGCGCGCCGTCTCGTCGCGCGGCGCGCGCGCCGCGAGCTCGAGCGCCGCGCTCGCGACACGCGACCATGGCCGGCGCAGGACCGAAACCCACAGCCGGTTGCGCAGCTTCAGGGCGGCCCGGCCCTCGCGCGAGTGCGCGTGCGTCGGATGGTGGTGGGCCACGATGTCGTCGAAGTAGCAGAGTTCCCATCCTCCGGCCGCGAGGTCGAGCGCAAGCAGTTCCTCCTCGCCGCCGATCTGCAGCAGCGGGTGGAAGCCGCCGGCGTCGAGGAAGGCGCGCCGGCGAACCGCCGCCCCACAAGCGACGAAGCCGAGAACGCGCGGGCGTCCGACGAGGGCGCTCGTCCCGAGCGGGCTGACCCGCATCGCCTCGCACGTCGGGTCCAGACGCCGCTCGTGGCCCACGAGCACGCGCCCGGCCGCAAGGCCCAGCCGCGGCTCGGCGAACGCGGTGGCGAGGCGACGCAGCGCGTCCGGAGCCCACCAGGAGTCGTCGTCGGCGAAGGCGATGACCTCGCTGTCGAGCGCGGCGGCCCCGTCGTTGCGCGCCGCCGCGCCGGCGTTCGTCGCGCGCTCGACGACGCGGGCCTGTGGGAAGTCTCGGCGCACTGCACGCGGGCTGCCGTCGCTCGAGCCGTTGTCGACCACCACGATCTCCTCCGCGCCCGAGCACTCGACGAGCCGGCCGAGCGCGTGCAGCAGCGACGCACGGCGATCTCGCGTGACGACGACGACACCTGGAGCGCAGCCCATGGCCGAGCCTTCCCGGCCGCCAGTGGCGTCAATCCGGGCACGGCTCGCTGACCTGTTCGATGGCGCGCACGAGCCCGCCGCCCGTTCCGCCCAGCAACAGCGCGAGATCGCCGCCCACGCGATCATCTGCGCGAGCGAGCATCCGCGTCGGGAGTTCTTCGTCGGCGGGACGACCGTCGCGACCAACGTCCGGCACAAGCTGTCTCCTCGGGTCGCCGACCGGTACCTGGCCCGGACCGATATCAAGGCCCAGCAGACCGACGAGCCGCTCGCGCCCGACGCCCCGACTACCTCTACGAGCCACTTCCCGGCGACCGCGGCGCACACGGCCGGTTCGACGACCTCGCCAAGTCGCGCTCTCCCACGTGGTGGGCGACCAAGCATCGCGCGCACCTTGTCACGGCCGCGCTCACGCTCGCCGGCATCGCGCCCGTCCGCTGTGCGGCATCGCGTGCATGTTGGCGGGCACGGAGCCGTCCCAGCGACGGGAGCCTCACTCGTGGTGTTGGAGCGAGTCGCCGATGAGCCAGAGCATCGGCGGCCAGAGCCCGACGAACAGGGCGCGGCGCTCGGCGTTGCCGCGCTCGTCCTGGTCGACGGTCTTCGCGCGGATCCATAGCGTGATGCACAGCCCGACGCCCGCCAGCGACGCGAGATGGAAGTGCCAGCTGCGCGGCCCGGCAGCGTGAAGGGTCTTTGTCAGCATGTGCGACGACTACCCGGCGTTGCCCGGATGCGCACACTTGCGCGCGCGGGTGGGTAGCAGTGCGGGATGCCACGTTCCCCTTCACTGTCCCCGCGGCTTCACACTGCCGCCCGGTGGCCGCCCGGCGTCCTGCTGACGTCGTGGCGCTACATGTGGCGGACCACGCCGTTGCACCGCTCCGAGGTGCCGGGAGAGCTCCGGCTCGACGGTCCGCCGCGGCTTCCCGAGGGTGCGCTGCGGGAAGAGGTCCAGTATCCGTCCGCGGGCGCCGGACCGCTCTTCCATCGTGTCTATTGCGCGCAGATCCGCGAGTCGCGCATGGGGCCAGAGGAGCTCGTCGCGTGCATCATGGCGGATCCGGACCGCGTGGCGCCGAGCGAGTTCGCGAGCTTCATGAAGGTCGTCGGCGAACCGGGGACGATGGTTGTCGGCGACGAGTACGTCGTGCGCATGCCAGGGCCGTGGGACGGACCTGTGCGGGTCGTGGAGCGAACCCCGAGCTCTTTTCGCTTCGTCACGCTCGAAGGACATCTCGAGGCGGGCCAGATCCACTTTTCGGCGGCGCGCGGCGAGCTGCTCGAGTTCCGCATCGAGTCGTGGGCGCGCGCGGGGGACCGGCTATCCAACCTGCTCTACCACCACCTGCGCATGAGCAAGGAGATCCAGCTGCACATGTGGACGTCGGTGCTCGAGCGGGTGGCCGAGCTCGCCTGCGGCCGCTTGACCGGCGGCATCGAGATCCGAACGCGGCGCGTGGACGTCGATGCGAGCTGAGCCGGCGGCGCTGCGCGGCGTCCCCCTGAACTTCGAGCCCGAGCCGCTTGAGGCCTACACGCCCGAGCACGGCTGGCATGTGGATGCACTCAGCCAGCGGCTGCCGGGCGAGCGTCCCGGCGACCCGGCGCCGGGCGGCGCGTGGCAGGTCGCGCGGCGCCTGATGGAGGACTACCGCATGGCCGATCCGCGCATCGTGCGCGCGAGCTGGGACCCGCGCGGGCCGCTGCTCGGCCGCGAGATACTGCTCGAGCTGCGCCTCTACCGGATCGTCAGCGTTCATGCCGGCGTGCGCGTCATCGGGGTATGGGACGAGGAGCGCGTCGTGGCCGGCCGCCGCGCGCGCGTGTTCGGCTACGAGTACGCGACGCTGCGCGGCCATGTCGAGATGGGCCGCATGGACTACGAGCTCTATAAGTGGAGCGACGTCGGCGCCGTCGAGTTCCGCCTGCATGCCCACTCGCGGGCCTCCGAGGACGGCGCGCCCTGGGTCCGGCTCGGCTTCCGCCTCTTCGGCCGCCGGGAGCAGGTGCGGTTCCTCCGGCGCTGCTGCGAGCGGATCGCCCGCCTGACGGCACGGCAGCTCGGGTTGGACGGCGACCCGCCGCCTCCCGCGGTCCGCCTGCAGGAGGCCGACGCACCGGACACGGCCGAGGTCACGGAGCGCTTGCGGCCGGGCCGCACCAGGCGCCGGGCGTGAGGCTCGGTCAGGCTCGCCGGGCCGTCGCGACATGCTCCGCGGCGGCGAGCGGGTCGACGTCGAGCAGGCGGGCCCCGGTGTCCATGGCGAAGGCGGGCGTCGCTCCGGCTCCCGCGGCGTAGAGCGGTAGGGCGCGCGCGAGGCGCCGCAGCGCGTCGCGGCCGCTCTCGAAGCGGGCCGGCGTGGTCGCCGCCAGCACGACGGCTTCGGGCTGCAGCGCCGTGACGGCGTCGGTCAGCGTCTCGAGCGGAGTATCGGGGCCGAGGAACGTGATCCGCCAGCCGCGGTCGCGCAAGCCGAGGCCGAACGCGATCAAGCCGAGGTCGTGCTGCTCATCGGGCATGCATGCGAGCAGGGCGCGCGGGCCTGCGCCCCGGTCCCAGTTTCGCGCAAGCCCGAGCAGGCGCCCGCGCAGGACCTGGCTGGCGAAATGCTCCTGCGCGACGGACGCCTCGCCGCGTTCCCAGCGATCGCCGAGCTCCCGCAGATAGGTGAGGAC
>Ga0307278_10001072_pt1 | contig 13624 bp, 10 predicted proteins | sample ER_DNA_117_FD_194482 | JGI IMG/M metagenome (GOLD analysis project Ga0307278, IMG submission 194482) | Bulk soil microbial communities from the East River watershed near Crested Butte, Colorado, United States - ER_DNA_117 | ecosystem: Environmental > Terrestrial > Soil > Floodplain | place... | reverse complement strand
TATCGTGTGTGCGATTCTGACCGCGCTTGTGTTCGCCGTCGGCCACAGTGGCATGGTGAATTACTTAATGTTCGACAGCGCAGAGATATGGTCTGGGGCGCAGGTCTGGCGACTAATCACGTACGCGTTTATCCATCCTCCTACACCGTCGGGGCTGCTTTGGTTCGCTGTCGAGATGTACATGCTGTTTGTCTTTGGACGCGAAGTTGAGCGCTTCATCGGGCAACGTGCTTACATTGCCCTGTATTTAGTTTTGCTGCTGCTGCCCGCCGTGGTTTTGGCAGTGTGGGGATTGTGGACACGAACGGCGTTCGCCACTTCCGGTGCACTTCATTTCGCGATCTTTGTCGCCTTCGCGACGATCTACCCGAACGTCGAGCTTTTCCTGCGCATCATGGCGAAGTGGGCTACCCTAATACTTATCGCAATCGGAACGCTAAGCGCGCTGGCTGCGCATGACTGGCAAACGCTTGTCGTGCTTTGGACCAGCGTGGGCGCAGCGTTTCTTTTCATTGAATTGCGTGGCGCGGGGCCAGAGCTCGCTTGGTGGAGTAATTTGAAAGCGCGAATTGGACCCAAGCCTAAATTCCATGTTTTGCAGAACACGCGAGCGCGACGTGTCGTGGATCCAGATGATGTGTATACGTCAATCGATCCGATTCTCGATAAAATCTCGAAGTTTGGCATTGGAAGTTTAACCGCGAACGAGCGCCGACAACTGGATCGCGAGCGCGAGCGGCTCCTGAAAAAAGCGGAATAGCCGGAAGTTGTTCAGGATCGCTCTGTCTAAAATTTCGTGTCTTTCCGCGTTTTCCGTGGGCCTTTCGTTTAGGCGAGGCGGGATTCGATCGTCTCGCAGAGGACATGGAGCAGAAGCTGGTGGGCTTCCTGAATCCGCGCGGTTGAATTGCTCCGGACCAGGAAATCGACATCAGCGATACCGATGGTCGATCCGCCGTCGCGTCCGAGAAATGCTATCGTTTTTAGTTTGCGCAATTTGGCTTCTTCCAAAGCGCGTATCACGTTTTTCGATTTGCCGGAAGTGGTCAGGCAAATAAGCAGATCGCCCGGCAGACCAAAGGCCGCGATTTGGCGCGCGAAGATTTCATCGAAACCATAATCGTTTCCCGCAGCAGTAAGCAGGCCGCCATCGCCGGTGAGACAAATCGCCGGATACGCCCGACGATCCTTTACGAAGCGCACAACAAGCTCAGTCGCGAAATGAGCCGCGTCGGAGGCGCTGCCGCCATTGCCGCAAACCAACAGTTTGTTTCCGTTCGTCAGGCAATCCGCGATGAGTTTCGCCGCTAGCGTGATTTCGGCTTCAAGTGTTTTCAACGATCGCAGCGTCGTGATTGAGCTATTAATCGCCTGATCGAGGATCGAAGAAGAGTCCGGCATCGGGATGGACACGTTTGTGGCAAGAGATGGTGCGCGACAGAGGGTTCGAACCTCCGAGCGTGCGCGAATTCGCTAGGTAAGTAACTTCATATTGCTCCGTATAGATTCACGTAAATCGGCAAAATGCTACAGTAAAATGCTACTTTGAGCACAGCGGCCTGACGGTCCGTCAGCGTTTCACTGGATCTGGATCTCGCGCAATGGCTGATCGAAATGCGCCTGACGATTCTGGATTTTTTTTCTCTCTGCACGAGTTTTTTTTGGGAACTTCGTCGTCCAGTTTCCGTAGAAGCGCTTGAGAGAAGCAACCCTTCCCTCCTTCCCTGTGAAACACTCGACCTCACATTTGACTTTCTTTGCCAGTGTACCCTGGAGACGCTGCTCCTTTCCCGTGGAATCTCCTCGGCCTTCAGCGAAGGAACAGTTTCTTGCGGGCGGATCGGCTTGCGATAATGAACGAATGGCGCGCGCTGAGGGACCGCTGCACCGACTCCTTTTGGCCTTGCTTAACAAGGCAAACCTCGCTAGAATCCCGGTCCTTGAACTCAGCCGCCGCGAACGAAGGAGCCTCCAGGCCGGGCGTGTTCGCCACGACGCGGTGGAGCCTGATTCTTTCCGGCGGCGACTCCAAAGGCGCAGAGAAAGAGACCCACGCCGCGCTCGCCGAGCTTTGCCGCATCTATTGGCGGCCGATTTTTGCTTTCATCTCTCGGCGCGGTTACTCGGCCGAGGATGCCGAGGATCTTACCCAGGATTTCTTTGTGATGATACTGGAAGGTGATTGGCTTCAGCATGCAGACCCCAGCCGCGGCCGTTTTCGTTCGCTGCTGCTCAAGTCGCTCCAGAACTTTCTCAATGACGCCGCCGACAGGACTTATGCCCGCAAACGCGGAGGCGACGTAAGCTTCGTTTCGTGGGACGCTTGGATGGCCGAGGCACCCTCGCAGTTGTCGATCTCGACGGAAACACTCAATTCTTGGCCCGCGGAGCGACTTTTCGATGTGCGCTGGGCGGCGACGGTGGTGGAACGGGCCCTTCGCCGGCTCCGCGAGGAATGCGAGCGCAAGGGTCGGTTACGGGTTTTCGATGTCTTGAGCGCTTACCTGACCGCGGAGCGGGACGATGTCTCGTGTGTGAATCTGGCGAAGACGCTCGGAGTTCCTCAAGCTACGGTAAAAAAATTACTTTATCACATGCGGCAGCGCTACCGCTGGCTATTGCGCGACGAAGTCGCCCATACAGTAGAGAATCCCGCCGACATCGAGGACGAACTCCGCTATCTCTGCAGCGCGCTCGCTGCCGGTTCGGAGTAAGCCGGATAATGAGTCACCCTCTCGCGCTTCTACGATTTGGCTTACCTCACATGAATCTCTACGACCTCACTGATTCCCATGCGACGATCACGCGCCAACCGAGCGAGTGCCCGCATTGTGAAAGCGAGTTGCGTGTGAGCAGCGGACTTTGCCTCCGGTGTTTGCTCCAGGCCGGGCTGACCGAAGATGAAGACTCTGGGAGCGAGAATCTCGACACACTTCTTTCCCAAATCGAATAAAGACGCCAAGCGGCATCTCGGGAACTATGAGATGCTCGAGGAGATTCGGCGGAGTAGAATGGGTGTGATCTTCCGCGCGCGCCAACGCAATTTTTGGCGTGTCGTCCGGTGAAACGCGTGCTGGGTTATCACGCGGATTCCCACGAAAAACGCTCGCGCGACTTCCGCCGCGAAACGCAAACGGCCGCAAGCGTGAATCATCCCAACATCCTGCTTTAGACCGGACCGGATATTTGATATCCGCTCAGCCAGAAACTCAGCCCCGAAAGCTTTTTTGGGTTATTTCAGTTACAATTTGGGCCGTGCAGCTCGCTCGTTGAAAAGGGGCCGTCAGCCGGCAGCGCTCAGGAAGCACGCCCCGCGGAAAACCGCGACGCGATCGTCGCAGGAATATCCGACCTTTGTCGCACGTTTGAATTCCCTAATCTCTGCAAAATATTTGGGATCTTCGCCCTGCAGTTTCCGTAGAAGTAGGCATGCGGGAGCTTGAACGAATTCAATGGGACCCCATCCCAACGTATCGCCCCGTTTACTCTCCAGCGGTAAGGGGACACAGCTGGTCGCTTTTCGCATTTTCGAGAGTGAACTTTTCGAGAATTTGCCCTTTGTTCAATTTACGTGATTGACGTAAAAGAAGAGTTTGTTTCCTCCTCGCTTCTAATGGCTCTTGAGAGTTAGCGGGGAAGCCCCAGTGAAGGAATTAATCAGATGAGGATAGACGGTTTCTCTCCAAACCTCCGGCGAGCGACCAAGGGCGGCAGCCTGCCCAACGGTAAACTGAACGGATTCGGCCAGAGCGGCCACACTTCCAGGATCGGACGGGACAATGATTCGTCATCCTTTCTGCGCAGGATCGTGCTTGACTTGTTTCAAAGGCGACCCGCGACCCCATCATCGATTGCCGGCAAAGAGAATTTGCCTCCCTCGAACGGGAACAGATCGCCTCGCGTCGCGAGCGAACTCTCGGCAACTTCTCTGCGCAGGCCTGGCTGGAAATCGGCTCTCGATATTACCTGCATTCTGCTTTCGCTGCCGGTCTGGCTGCCGCTGATGATTTTGCTCATGCTGGTGACGCGAATCGCTTCGCCTGGCCCGATCTTCTACCGGCAGGAACGCGTCGGCTTTGGCGGAAGACATTTTTTCATCTGGAAGTTCCGAACAATGAAGCTGAGCGCTGAAACACACATCCACGAGCGGCATTTCGAAAAATTGATGCGGGTCGATTGTCCGATGACGAAGCTGGATGCTTGCGGCGACCCGCGGCTGGCCCCTTTCGGGCGAATTCTGCGTGCGAGCGGTCTGGATGAGTTGCCTCAAATTTTCAACGTACTTCGCGGTGAGATGAGTCTGGTCGGTCCGCGGCCCTGCACGCCAAATGAATTTGCTCATTATGAGCCGTGGCAACGGGAACGCGTAAACGGTCTGCCGGGCCTGACCGGATACTGGCAGGTAAACGGCAAAAACAAAACGACGTTCAACCAGATGATCGCGATGGATCTGTTCTATCTCAAGAACGTGTCGATCCTGCTCGATCTGAAAATTATGCTCAAGACCGGTGCCGTTATGGCCGGGCAACTCTTCGAATCCCGGTTGGCGGCACAACGTGGTCAGCAAGGTAGAAGCCGTCGTCCACCGACAACGACGATTTTAGAAGCTTGACAGAATTCGCTCGAAAAATATGAAAAAACAAGTCGCGGTCGGCGTGCTCGGATGCGGTTATTGGGGACCGCTTCTGATCCGCAACTTCAAAAGTCTTCCGGACTGCCGGCTCAAAGCGGTCTGCGACCTCAATGTGGCGCGCTTAAAACATCTCAGCACGCTGTATCCGGATGTCGAAGGCATGACCGACCCCGAACAATTTGTAAACGGCCGCGGGCTGGACGCCGTCGTCATTGCCACCCCGGTAAAGGATCATTATTCATTCGCCAAGGCGAGCTTGCTCGCAGGCAAGCATACATTCATCGAAAAGCCGATGGCGTCTTCTTCCGAGCAGTGTGAGGAATTGATCGACATCGCCGAGCGTAAGGGACTCGTTTTGATGATCGACCACACTTTTCTCTATTCGGCGCCAGTGCAAAAGATTGCCGAAATTGTTCAGGCCGGGGATCTGGGCGACATCCGCTACATTAATTGTCGGCGTCTCAACCTGGGACTATTCCAAAAGGATATCAATGTCGCCTGGGATCTGGCGCCGCACGATATTTCGATCATTCTTCACATTCTCGGCGAATTTCCGACTGCGATTAACTGCCAGGGAAACGCTCATATTACGCCGCAAATAGAGGACGTGACTAATATGTCACTCTCCTTCCCGCACAAGCGCTTCGCGACCATCCAGAGCAGTTGGCTCGAACCGAGGAAAATTCGCGAAATGACCATCGTCGGCACGCGGCGCATGATCGTGTATGATGATTTGCGGACACGCGAAAAAATCCGCATCTACGATGCGCGAGTAGAGCGGCCGCCGCACTACGATACGTTCGCTGAATTTCAATACTCGTACCATTATGGGGATAGCTACATCCCGTACATTCATCAGGAGGAACCGCTAAAGCTGGCTTGCCAGCATTTTATTGATTGCATCGAAACGAATTCGCAACCGATAACGGGTGGCCGGCAGGGACTGGACCTGGTCAGGATCCTCGAAGCAGCTTCCACTTCCCTGAAGATGAACGGCGCACCGGTGGCATTTCCCGCATCGAGCGAGGCAGCGCCGACTTTCAGGGCCGTCAAAGCGAAACAAGTTGTGCAGGTCGAAGCATTGGGATGAGTGGTGCAACAGGCCCGCACCAGTTCATCGCGTCAAACGTAACGCTTGGGCGTAGTGTCCAGCGTCCTGAAATTAACGGAAGACCAAATCGAATATGTCGCTCGCGGCGTCTGTAAAACCGTTGGCCCGGAGGCGCTCATCCAGTCAGAATTTGAAGACGTTTCAACCAGCCGAATCAGGAACGAAAAAAGCGGCGCCCGTCTCGACGGATTATTCTTTCGTCGAGCCGGGGACAAGCAGCAAATCGCTGCAAATGCGGATTCTCGATCCTCTACACAATCCGGGTTGGGACGCTGTTGTTGCTTTGCATCGTGATGCGAATTGTTTCCACACCAGTGCTTGGGCAAAGGTGCTTCACCAAACTTATCACCATCAGCCTTTCTATCTTCAGTTTTCCACCGGACGCAGATTGGCGGCGCTAATTCCGCTGATGGAAGTGCGCAGTCTATTCACCGGCCGCCGCGGCGTCTGCCTTCCATTTAGCGATGCATGCGAACCGCTCGTCTTTGATCCGCAAGCGGAAGGTTTGGTAAGAGATCGGCTCGTTCGTTTCGCACAAGAACGCCGCTGGAAACATCTGGAAATACGCGGGGGGAAATTCTTTCAACTCGCCGCGAGTTCAGCCACGAAGTTTTACGGGCATACACTCGATTTGCGCAGCGGCGCCGAAGAGTTGAGCACTCGCTTCACCAGTTCAGTCCGCCGGGCCATTCGCAAAGCGGAACGCAGCGATGTGAGCGCGGTCGTCGTCCGCAATCGCCCCGCCATTCGCGATTTTTATCGGCTTCACGTTCAAACGCGCCGGCGTCACGGCCTCCCCCCGCAACCGGCGTCCTTTTTCCTGAACATCTACGAGCATATCATCAAACCCGGTCTCGGTTTCATTGTCCTCGCATACGGCGGATCGCGCCCAATTGCCGCCGCGATTTTCTTCCGCTTCGGGAAGAACGCTCTTTATAAATACGGCGCGTCCGACAAAAGATTTCAGGAATTCCGCGCGAATAATCTTGTCATGTGGCAGGGAATTCAGGTCTTGGCGCGCGGCGGCGCGGAAAAACTGCATTTCGGACGCACCGAGTGCGAAAACGATGGTCTGCGACGATTTAAGCTTTCCTGGGACACGGAGGAGGAAACAATTGATTACTTCCGAGTTGATTCATCGGGTCAGAAGTGTTTAGTTGCCGCCCCCCGTGACTCTGGCTTCCACAAGAGGATCTTTGGCAGATTGCCATTGGTTCTCAACCGGCTGGCGGGCTCAATGATCTACCCGCATCTCGACTAAAGGTTAAAACTATGGCTGAAATTCGACGTGAAACGCAACAACACTCCGGTATGAACCTGAGTGCCATCCTATTTGCTCTGTTCAAGCGCAAGTGGTCAATAATACTTCTCGCGCTGACGGGCATCATCGCCGCGGCAGCGGTTTATTTTCTCTATCCGCCTGTCTACGAGTCCCAGGCTAAGTTATTGGTTCGCTATGTTCTGGAAAGGAGCGCCGTCGACCCGATCGAGGGCGCGAAGCCCTCGGGCACATCCAGCAGTGACGTGGACAAAGTGATCGGCGCTGAAATCGCGATTCTGACCAGTTGGGATCTGGCGGTGCAAGTCGCCCAGGCGATCGGTCCGAAACGATTACTGCCGCGTGCTGGGGAGGCGGCAACAGAAACTGCAGCGGCCGGCGCCGTTAGTTCGGGATTGAGTGCGATTTCTAGCAAGGGCAGCAACATCATTTTCGTATCCTACAAAAATCACGACCCGCAGATCGCCACGCTCGTTTTGCAGGAGCTGCTGAGTCGTTATTTCATCAAGCATCTTGAAGTGCACCGCTCCGCTGGCGCCTTCGATTTTGTAACCCAACAAACCGATCAGGTTCGAGCACGCTTAAACCAAACAGAGGATACCCTGAAGACGCTGATGGACAAGACGGGGATTGTCTCGCTAAAGGAAGGCTCAGACGCCCTTAATGCCGAGGCGGCGAAAACCAAGGAACAGCTTAATGACGCCGAGTCGGAGCTGGCCGAACACCAAGCGCTTGTTAAGCAGATGGCAGAGAAAAAGCCAAAGCAGTGGAGATCGAAAAGCTCGCGACCTGAAAAAAGCGTCGAATCTGAAAAAGGTCAGCTTGCCGGCACGCAAGCAAAGGTGGAAGCGCTTAAGTCCCGGCTTCGCGATATTCAACAGCGAATCAAGCAGCTTTCTGAGTTGAGTCCGCAAATCAAAGAACTGGAGCGGAAGCGGGAGATGGACGAAGCGAATTACAAATACTTCGCGGCATCGCTCGAAAAGGCGCGGATCGACGAGGCTCTGGATCCGTCCAAAATGCCCAACATTAGCGCCGTCCAGCGGCCGTCCCCTCCCATACTGGAGACCAAAACGCGCGATAAGATCGCCCTGGGACTGGCCGGCGGTGGGATAGCCCTTGGTATGGCGTTCGCGTTGCTAAGAGGGTTGGTGTTAAACCAGACCGTTGGGCGGCCACTCGAACTGGAGACGCAGTTGCACATTCCGCTCATGCTATCGATACCGTATTCCCGCGCCCTAAACGGACGTTCGGCCTCGCCTCGAAATGGTTCACCCGCGGACCCGGGAGCACTCGCAACCACCCCGCGCCACCCTAAGCTGGCGCCTTGGGAGACCGGCCATCCTATCCGGCCGTATTGTGACGCAATTCGGGATCGCCTCGGTCTTTATTTTGAGCTCAATCATTTGACGCATAAGCCGAAGCTCGTTGGTATTGCCGGCTTTTCGGGCGCAGCGGGAGCGTCTACCCTCGCCGCCGGGCTCGCTGCTTCGCTTTCGGAAACCAATGACGGCAAGGTCCTTCTTGTCGATGTAAATCTGGGTCCCGAGGACGTTCATCAGTTCTTCAAGGGCAAGCCCGCGCATTCGCTTAGCGCGGCTCTTAAGCCAAAGGGTGCCATCGCCTCGGCTGCGGACAATCTCTATCTAGCTACCGTGGGATCCCCCAATGTTGGGCCCGCGCAGCTCGGCTTGAAAAAATTCTTCGACATGATGCCAAATCTAAAAGCGAGCGACTTCGACTACATCATTTTTGACATGCCTCAGTTAAGCCAGACAAGCCCCACGTGGGGCATGGCCGCGTTCATGGACAAGCTTTTGCTCGTGGTCGAGGCGGAAAAGGACAACCGCGAGCTTATTAAGCGCGGCTACGGGAAGTTGGTCGCGGAGCGAGACAACGTTGCAGTGGTAGTTAACAAGGCACGTTCCTACGGTCCGAAGTGGGTCCATGGCGACTCTTAATCGCCTGCTTTCGTAACTTCTGTTGCGATTTCAATTTTTTGGCGATCACTCCCGCTTCGCGGGGCGCTTGCGGTGACCATGAGCACACCACCGAACTCGCAATAACCTCGTGTTACGCAATAAAATTTATTACGGGCTAAAGCCTTTCGTTCCCCAATCCCTTCGAGCGGCGATTCGCCGAAGGCTGGCCCTGCGGCTGCGCAAGCATATTGGAGACGTCTGGCCTATCATGCCGGGATCGGAGCGGCCGCCGGAGAACTGGCCAGGCTGGCCGGAGGGCAAAAAATTTGCCTTCGTGCTGACGCATGATGTTGAGAGCAAGGTAGGCCTCGCCAAATGCCGGTCGCTGATGCAATTGGAGAAGGAGCTTGGATTTCGCTCCTCGTTTAATTTTGTCCCCGAAGGACGTTACCGGGTTCCAACCGAATTAAGAGAGGAACTCACCCGCCGAGGATTCGAGGTCGGGATACACGATCTTAAACATGATGGCCATCTCTTTGCCTCGCATCGCGGGTTCAAACGACGCGCGGCAAAGATTAACAGCTATGCGCGTGAATGGAACGCATCTGGATTCAGGTCGGGGTTCATGTTGCGTAATCTCGATTGGCTGCATGATCTCGATGTGCAGTACGATGCATCTACCTTTGACACGGACCCATTCGAACCGCAGCCAGACGGGGGTCACACCATCTTCCCATTCTGGGTGCCGCGCTCAAACGACGGCTCCATCAATGGTCAACGATCAACCATCAACCCTTCTTCAGGAGGTTACGTCGAACTGCCCTACACGCTACCGCAGGATTCAACCCTGTTCCTGGTCTTGCGCGAAACAACTCCGGAGATATGGATCCGGAAGCTTGATTGGGTCGCACAGCACGGAGGGATGGTGCTCCTCGATGCGCACCCAGATTACATGTCGTTCAATGGCTCGCGGCAGACGTCAACGGAGTATCCCGCGGCGTTGTACCGCGAATTCCTCACTTACGTCAAAACCAACTATGCGAGCGAATACTGGCATGCTCTCCCGAAGGAAGTGGCCAGGCACGTCAACCAGATTCGTTCCTCAAAGATAAGCTTCCGCGACTATGACGAGCTTGCCTCGCTAAAGACTCGACGGCTGCGCGGCAGGCGCGCCGCAGTCCTTCTCTTCTCACATTATCCTGCTGATCCCCGGCCTAGAAGAGCGGCCGAGGCATTAGCAGCTCAGGGGGTTAGCATTGACGTGATCTGCTTGCGTGATGGCGATGATGAGTCAGCACATGAGACTTACGGCAATATCAACGTCACACGTGTCCGGTTGAAGCGCCAGCGTGGTGGCAAATTGGGCTACGTTGGCCAGTATGCCGCGTTTGTTTTGGCCTCATTTTTCTACCTGGCTTCTAGATCACTCACGCGCAGGTATGATCTCGTCCATGTGCATAACATGCCAGACGTGCTCGTTTTCAGCGCGATTGTGCCGAAACTTCTCGGCGCAAAAGTCGTTTTGGACCTGCACGATCCCATGCCCGAGCTCATGCAGACGATCTTCAAACTGCCCGAGCATAGCTTAAGCGTGGTCGTGTTGAAGCGACTCGAGAAGTGGAGTATCCGCTTTGCCGATCTTGTGCTGACCGTGAATCTCGCGTGCAAGAAAATCTACTCTTCGCGCAGTTGTCAGCCGCATAAAATCAAAGTCGTAATCAATTCGCCTGATGATGAGATCTTTCGCTTCCAGTCCGATGATGTTCGCGATGTGAATGGAAAGAACGGCAATGACTCCCACCCTTTTGTGATTCTTTATCACGGCTCGTTAGTCCACCGGAACGGTTTCGACCTGGCGGTAGAATCACTGCAGAAGGTGAAGGAAACAATTCCATCCGTCAGGCTGAGAGTGTGCGGTAAGCGGACAAACTTCTTCGAGAAAGTGATGGAATCCGCCCGGGAACGCGGACTCGACGGAAATATCGATTATCTCGGCGTTCGCAATCTTAAGGAGATCGTCGAGGCAATCGAGGATTGTGACCTCGGGATTATCCCCAACCACCGTAACATCTTCACTGAAATCAATACGCCTACGCGCATCTTCGAATACCTGGCACTTGCGAAACCGGTAATCGCCCCGAGAACAAAGGGCATTCAGGACTACTTCGGCGACAATGACCTGATCTTCTTCGAGCTTGGGGACGCCGACGATCTCGCGCGAAAAATCGAGTTCGCTTTTTCTCATCCTGCTGAAGTGGCGGAAACCGTTAAGCGTGGCCAGGAAGTCTACCTGTCACACACGTGGAGCCGCGAGCGGCTCAGTTTGTTGAATTCCATCAGTGAGCTTTTCTAGCTCCTGGTCTACGTGTCCGCTCGAATGATCGGTATCGTCGCCAGTGAGGTAGAACATCCCCTCGTCGCCGAGTTCTTTGAGCTGTTCAAAACACCTTGGGAATTTCATCGGCCCGGCGCGCATTACGACGTGCTGATTTGTTCAAATAGCCTGGTTCCAGAGAACAGCGCCGGGCTGCTTTTGCTTTACGGTGCACGACGGCAAGCATTTGAGGATTGCCAAAACATGAAGACACGGCCCGCTCCCGGACACGATTTCGTTTCTTTTCGCGGCGATCGAATGCCGATCTATGGAAGCTGCCTTCTCTTCGACAGCCCATGCAACACAGTTCTCGTTCATGAAGGAACGAAATCGGCTGCTGCTGTCTCGGTTGTTTCTGGCGCTCAAGTGACGGTTCGCCTCGGCTTCGATCTGTTCGAAGAAATTCGTCACCTTCTGACGCAGGGACAACCAGCAGAGTTAGCGAGGATACCCACACTGGACCTCCACATTTCGTTTCTTCGCCAGCTGATCGTTAGCCAGGGAGTAGCGCTTGTAGAGATACTTCCTGTCCCCGCAGGCCATCGTTTTGTAGTGTGCCTTACTCATGACGTCGATCACCCGTGCGTGCGATATCATAAGTTCGATCACACGATGTTTGGTTTCCTTTACCGGGCGACGGTTGGCTCGGTGATCAACTTCTGTCGAGGAAGAAGATCGCTGATGCAAGTAGCCGCCAATTGGAAGGCAGCTCTTTCCCTGCCACTGGTCTTCGCTGGACTCGCCAAAGACTTCTGGAACCAGCTCGATCGATATCTGGAACTGGAAAGTGATCTTGCGTCCACCTTCTTTGTAATTTCGACAAAGGGAGACGCTGGTGTTGATTCTCACGGTCGGCGAAGCGCAAAGCGCGCCTCGCGCTACGCTTCGGCCGATATTGAGGATGACTTAAAGAGGCTGCTCTCAGCAAATCGCGAAATCGGCGTCCATGGCATCGATGCGTGGCGCGACGCCGCGAAGGGTCGTGAGGAGCGCGAGCGTGTTCAGGAAATCACCGGAGCGGTCGAGGTCGGCGTCCGGATGCACTGGCTTTACTTCAATTCACAAGCGCCGTTAACGCTCGAGAGAGCCGGCTTCTCCTACGACTCAACTGCTGGCTACAACGAAACGATCGGATACCGCGCGGGGACCGCTCAGGTCTTCAAGCACCTAAACGTCGATCATTTGGTGGAACTCCCATTGCATATCATGGACACGGCCCTGTTTTATCCGTCGTACATGAACTTGTCCGATGAGCAGGCTGGCGGCGCATTGCTGCCGCTGATCGAGAATGCAACAAGGTTAGGCGGTGTCCTTACCATCAACTGGCACGACCGCAGTCTTGGACCCGAAAGGTTATGGGGCGATACCTATGTGACTCTGCTCCGCGACCTGCGCTCCAGGAAACCCTGGTTTGCTACAGCGGCGCAAACCGTCTCGTGGTTTCGCAAACGGCGCGCGGCATCGTTTGCTCCTGTCACACAAGACGGCACAAGCATCCGGGTGCAGCCAGCTGCCGATCTAACCGCCGCCAATCTTCCGCCATTAACAGTGAGGGTATATAACGGCGGTGGCGCTTCAAAGCACAAGCTCCGTCACTCGCGGAGCGCAGCGTTCGAGGACTTCACAATCGACAACTCGGATCAGGTTCTGATCGCTGCCTAAAGCGTTAAAAGCATTGCGCGGTCCGACGCGTTGCAGACAGCCGATTGGCTATTACTTCATGAAAGACCTAAGAGGCACGTCGCTTGGGTTCGGCGCGGGAATAACCATTCTCTTCTGGATCGCATCGCTTGTGCTCGTTAGACAAATCACTCCCGCACCTAATCCATCCGAAATCTCAACCCCATCAACCGCCGAGGCTGCACCGCTTAAACTAGACTTTACAGTCGCTGTGGAAGCTGGGTGGCTACATCCCAAATCTATGGATGAAAATTTTTGGCTGATACACGGTGACCAAAAGGGAGCACTAATTGCGTCGCCAATTAATGGCATGTTATACATTCGATTCACCAATTTGGGTGATGCACCTATCATGATTGACTCTTATTCGATCGAGGTACTGAATGGCAAACAAGAGTGGGTGAGGCTTGTTACCATCGACGCGCACAGCGGCGAAGTTTATAATCGCGGTCGTACCAATGATATGAAGCAAGCGCTTCGATCTAATATCGAGCAAGACACATTTGATTATATGATCGCAAACAAAGACATCGAACCTCGTCATACGGTTAGAGGCTGGGTCTTTGTCGAACCCCCTGAAGCCAGTTTGGAAAGCGCACAAGAAGGACGTTTTGGCGTAACGGAC
>Ga0307278_10001071_pt1 | contig 13625 bp, 12 predicted proteins | sample ER_DNA_117_FD_194482 | JGI IMG/M metagenome (GOLD analysis project Ga0307278, IMG submission 194482) | Bulk soil microbial communities from the East River watershed near Crested Butte, Colorado, United States - ER_DNA_117 | ecosystem: Environmental > Terrestrial > Soil > Floodplain | place... | reverse complement strand
CGGTCGCGCTCGCCGGCACCGAGACCGGTTCCCGCCCGAGGGGCTCATGATGGTCGCTCATGGTCCAACTTCCCAGCTTGGCCGCGCTCGTGCCGGGGCAGTCTATAGGCTGGCCTGATCGCGACCCGAGCACGGGCGGTCGGGGAGTGGGGAGGTCAAGGGGAGTGGAGCAGCCGCCGCAGGAGCCCCGGGGGCAGGAGCCGCAGCCGTGGGGCGGGCGGCCGTGGGGGCGGCCGCAGCCGCCGCAGGCGCCGGCGCCGGCGCCGCCGCGGCAGTGGGGCGAGCCGCCGGGGCCGCGGGAGCCGTGGGGGTACCGGCCGCCGCCGTCGGCCAAGCCGCCGCGGCCCCCGGGGGCACGGCGGCCCTGGTACCGGCACCCGGTCGGCCTGCTGCTGCTCGGCGCGGTCGTGGTGATCGTCCTGGCCCTGGTCGTCCCGGCCGTCACCGGCGGGGGCGGCGAGCCGGCGCCGGCGCTCACCACCGGCGCGTTCGCGCCCCCACCGACGACGGCCCCGCCGGCGGCCACGACCACCGGCGCCGGCCAGGCCCAGACGGCCGAGGACCAGCTGCGCCAGGCCATCCAGACCGAGCTGGGCGGGGCCGGCCAGGTCACCTCGGTGACCGCCCCGCCGGGCGGCCAGGTCACCGTCACCTGGGAGATCCAGCCGGCCGGCAGCCAGGGCCTGACCGAGAACAACGCCCGCTTCGGGGTCATGCGGATCCTCCGCGCCGTCCAGGAGAGCCGGCTCACGGCCGGCGGCGGCGCCCCCGCCGTGCGCCTGCTGGGGCGCTACCAGCTGGCCGGGTCGCCCACCCCGGTCACGGTCCTGCGGCTGCGCTTCAACCCCGACACGGTGGCCCGGGGCGACTTCGACGACCGCCGCTACCTGGAAGCCTTCCAGCTGGCCGACGCCGCCGTCATCCATCCCGCCTTCCGCGGATAGGCCAGGTGGGCGCCGGGCGGTGACGGGAGGGGCCCGCGGCTGTCCACAGGGCTCCGCTACGCTGGTGGCGAGGGTCGGCCCGCTGGGGCGGCCAGGTGGTCACGAGGAGCCGCGATGTTCTTCTCCAGGAACAAGTCCCGCATGCCGTCCGAGGCCGATGCGCTGCCCGGCCGGGACCAGGCGATGCCCGTCCCCACGCGCCACGCCGTCCTGGACGCGCCGCTGGCCCCGCCCTTCCCCGACGGGCTGGAGCAGGCGGTGTTCGCGATGGGCTGCTTCTGGGGCGCGGAGAAGACCTTCTGGCAGACGCCGGGGGTCTACACCACCGCCGTCGGCTACGCCGGTGGCTTCACCCCCAACCCGACCTACGAAGAGGTCTGCTCCGGCCGCACCGGCCACGCCGAGGTCGTGCTGGTGGTGTTCGACCCGGCCAAGGTGAGCTACGAGCAGCTGCTGGCCGTCTTCTGGGAGCACCACGACCCCACCCAGGGGATGCGCCAGGGCAACGACGTCGGCAGCCAGTACCGCTCGGCCATCTACACCTACTCGGAGGCGCAGCGGAAGTCGGCCGAGGCCAGCCGCGACGCCTACCAGCGGCAGCTCGACGCCGCCGGCTACGGCGCCATCACCACCGAGATCGCCGACGCGCCGAGGTTCTACTACGCCGAGGACTACCACCAGCAGTACCTCTCCGACAGCAAGAACCCGTACGGCTACTGCCCCGACCACGGCACCGGGGTGAGCTGCCCGGTCGGTCTGTCGTGAGTGGGCGGCCCGGCGACAGGTGGTCGCCGCGGCTCGCAGCATCGCGTACCTTCCACCTCCGTCTGAACTGGCGGTCGGGAGGGTGACCATGGGCCTGAGCGCGGCCGAGGTGGCCGAGCGGGTGGCCCGCGGGCAGGTCAACGACGTGCCCAGCGCCCCCACCCGGACCATCGGCGAGATCGTCCGATCCAACCTGGTGACCCGCTTCAACCTGCTGCTGGGGTCGCTGCTGGCCGTGATCCTGGTCGTCGGGCCGCTCCAGGACGCCCTGTTCGGGCTGGTGATCGTGGCCAACACGGCGGTCGGGATCGTCCAGGAGCTGCGGGCCAAGCGGACCCTCGACCGCCTGGAGGTGGTCAACGCCCCCCGGGCCAGGGTGGTGCGCGAGGGCAGGGTGGCCGAGCTGGCCGTCGGCCAGGTGGTGCTCGACGACGTGGTCGAGGCCGCCGCCGGCGACCAGGTGGTGGTCGACGGCGAGGTGCTGGACGGGGCGGGGCTGGAGGTGGACGAGGCGCTGCTCACCGGCGAGTCCGAGCCGGTGGCCCGCCAGCCCGGCGACCGGCTGCTGTCGGGCAGCTTCGTGGCCGCCGGCAGCGGCCGCTACCGGGCCACCAAGGTCGGCCGCGAGGCCTACGCGGTGCAGCTGACCGAGGAGGCCCGGCGCTTCACCCTGGCCAGCTCCGAGCTGCGGGCCGGGGTCGACCAGATCCTCAAGTACGTGACCTGGGCGCTGGTGCCGACGGCGGCGCTGCTGTTCGTCAGCCAGCTGCGCCTGGAGCACGGGGTGCGGGCCGGGCTCAGCGGGGCCGTGGCCGGCACCGTGGCCATGGTCCCCGAGGGGCTGGTGCTGCTGTGCAGCGTCGCTTTTGCCGTCGGGGTGGTCCGCCTGGGGCGGCGCCAGGTGCTGGTCCGGGAGCTACCGGCGGTCGAGACCCTCGCCCGGGTGGACGTGGTCTGCTTCGACAAGACCGGCACCATCACCGCCGGCGACCTGGCCGTGCAGCAGCTCGTCCCCTCCGGGGACGGGGCGGGGGAGCCGGCCGCCGAGGCCGCGCTCGGCGCCCTGGCCGCCGCCGACCCCAACCCGAACGCCACCCTGCGGGCGATCGCCGAGGCGTTCCCGGCCCCCGGCGACTGGCGGCCCGAGGCGGCGGTGCCGTTCTCCTCGGCCCGCAAGTGGAGCGGGGCCAGCTTCGCCGGCCGCGGGAGCTTCCTCCTCGGCGCCCCCGAGGTCCTCCTCGGCGGCGCCGGGCCCGGAGAATCGGGACGGCCACCAGGAGCTGCTGCGGCGGGCCGAGGTGCTGGCCAGCGAGGGCGGCGAGTGGTGCTGCTGGCCTCCTCGGCGGCGCCGCTGGACGGCGAGCGGCCCCCGGCGGGGCTGGTCCCGCGGGCCCTGGTGGTGATCGGCGACCAGGTCCGCGGCGACGCCGCCGCCACCATCGCCTGGTTCGCCGCCGAAGGGGTCCAGGTCAAGGTCGTCTCCGGCGACCACCCCCGCACCGTGGCCGCGATCGCCGGCCAGGTCGGCGTCGCCGGCGCCGGCGACCCGGTCGACGCCCGCAGCCTGCCCGGCGGGGCCGAGCTGGCCGGGCTGCTGGAGCGCCGCTCGGTGTTCGGGCGGGTCGTGCCCCGCCAGAAGCGGGCCATGGTCGAGGCCCTGGGCGCCGCCGGCCACGTGGTCGCCATGACCGGCGACGGCGTCAACGACGTGCTCGCCCTCAAGGACGCCGACCTCGGCATCGCCATGGGCGGCGGCAGCGCGGCCACCCGGGCGGTGGCCGAGCTGGTCCTGCTGGACGGCCGCTTCGCCACCCTCCCCGCGGTGATGGCCGAGGGCCGCCGGGTGATCGCCAACATCGAGCGGGTGGCCAAGGTGTTCGTGACCAAGACGGTCTACGCCACCGTGCTCGCCCTGGCCGTCGGCCTGGCCGGGCTGGCCTTCCCGTTCCTGCCCCGCCATCTCACCCTCATCTCCAGCCTGACCATCGGCGTGCCCGGGTTCTTCCTGGCCCTGGAGCCCTCCGGCCAGCGCGCCCGTCCCGGCTTCGTGCGCCGCACCCTCGCCTTCGCCGTCCCGGCCGGCCTCACCGCCGCCGTAGGCACCCTGGTCGCCTACCAGGTCGCCGACGTCGCCAACGTCGCCCAGGACGAGGCCCGCACCGCCGCCACCCTGGCCCTGGCCGGCCTCGGCCTGACCGTCCTGGCCCTCGCCAGCCGCCCCCTGAACGCCCCGCGCCGCCTGCTCCTGGCCGCCATGGCGGCCGGCTTCGTCGTGGTCCTGGCCGTCCCCTTCCTGCGCCGCTTCTTCGCCCTCGACCTGCCGCCCCTCCCGGTCGCCGGCGCCGCCCTGGCCCTGGCCGCCGTCCTCGGCGGCCTGCTCGCGCTGCTGGTGGTGCGCCTGCGGGTCTGACCGAACCGGACACGCCGGACGAACCCGGTGGACAATTGGGACGGCGGCCGCCAACCTGAACCGTCGGCGAACCGAGGGTCGGGCGGCCCGGCAGGGCCAGGGGGTGTGGGGATGCGACGGATGCTCCTGGCCGTGGTCCTTGCCACGGCCCTGGCCACCGCCTGGCCGGCCGTGGCCGCCCCGCGCGGCGTCGCCCCGCCGGCCGCGGCCGCCGCCCCCGACCGGCGGGTCGACTTCAACGGCGACAACCTCGACGACCTGGCCATCGGCGCCCCCGGCGAGGACCTGGGGGTCCGCGCCGACGCCGGCGCCGTCAACGTCCAGTACGGCTCGCCGGGCGGGCTGGCCGGGAGCGGGCAGGTGCTCACCCAGGGCACCCCGGAGGCCGGCGACGGCTTCGGCACGGCCCTGGCCAAGGGCCGCTTCAACGACGACGACTTCATCGACCTGGCCGTCGGCGCCCCCGGCGAGGACCTCGGCCACACCAGCGGGGCCGGTGTGGTCACCGTCTTCTACGGCTCGGCGTCCGGGCTGGCCGGCCAGGGCGAGCTCCTCCAGCAGAGCAACCCCGAGGTCGGGGACGCCTTCGGCGCCAGCCTGGACAGCGGCGACTTCAACAACGACGGCATCGCCGACCTGGCCGTCGGCGCCCCGGGCGAGGACGCCGGCGCGGCCGGCGACGCCGGCGCGGTCAGCATCTTCCTCGGCGCCGACGGCGGGCTCGGCGGGCGGGACGCCGTCGAGAACCTGTTCCAGGCCAACCCCGAGGACGGCGACCGCTTCGGCTCCGCCCTGGAGGCCGCCGTCTTCGGCGGCGACCCGGGGTTCGACCTGGCCGTCGGCGCCCCCGGCGAGACCGTGGCCCTGGCCGGCGCGGCCGGCGCCGTGACCGTCTTCTCCAGCGACGGCGAGGGGCTCGGCCTGTTCGGCCAGGTGCTCGTCCAGGACAACCCCGAGACCGGCGACCTGTTCGGCTCCGCCCTGGCCAGCGGCAGCTTCCGCCACAACGGCCACTTCGACCTGGCCGTCGGGGCCCCCGGCGAGGACATCGGCGCCCAACTCGACATCGGCGCGGTCGCGCTGTACCTCGGCCAGGCCGGCGGCATCACCCCCGGCAGCCCCCGGACCGTGACCCAGCGGGAGGCCGGCGGGGCGGAGGAGACCGGCGACCAGTTCGGCTCGGCCCTGGCCGCCGGGCTCTACAACAACGACGACTTCTACGACCTGGCCATCGGCACGCCCGGCGAGGACGTCGGCCGGGTGGTCGACGCCGGCGCGGTCAACACCATGCACGGCTCGGCCGGCGGCCCGGCCGGCACCGGCCAGGTGCTGTTCCAGGGCGACAACGCCCTCGGGGACGTCGTCGAGGCCGGCGACCGCTTCGGGCAGTCCCTGGCCAAGGGGATCTTCTCCAACAACTTCAACGAGGACCCCTTCGACGACCTGGCCGTCGGCGTCGCCCTCGAGGACGTCGGCGACCGGGTCGACGCCGGCCTGGTCAACCTCCTTCCCGGCACCGCCTCCGGCCTCCAGGGCGTCAATACCGTCCTGTTCCAGGGCGCCGACCTGGGCGGGGGCGCCAGGGTGGGCGGGGCCGCCGAGACCGGCGACGGCCTCGGGGCGGCGGTGGAATGAGCCGGCCCGGCGTCCCCCATCCGCCCGGCACCGGGGTCGGCAGTTCTGGAGACAAAGCGAGCCGACCGGCGCAATGTTCGCGTCCTATCCTGGTCGCGGGCCCGCGGCGGAGCTAGGTTTCGCCCATCATGCAGCGTCGTCTCAGGCCCGTCACCGTGCCACCGCCCGTGCCACCGCCTCCCGGAGTCGCCGACCGCCGCCGCTCGCGGCGGCTCTGGGGGCTCGGGGTGGAGGCCCAGGTCCAGCTCAGCACGGCCATGCGCCAGCTGCTGGTCGCCCTCGACCAGGCCGACGCCGACGACCCCGAGGCGCACGAGGCCATCGCCGACGCCCGGCTGCTGCTGGCCAGGGCGATCGGCGACATCCAGGCGGTGCTGGGCGAGCTGGCTGACCTGAACGACCAGCTCCGCGCCCGTTAGAATCCCCGCCGGACTGTCCCTGATCGCACGGACGTGCTGATGATGCCTGTCAGCCAGGCCCAAGCTCCCGGCCCGGACGCCCCCCCGGTGAGCTGGCACTGGTCGCCCGCCGGCCCGCTGCTGGTGGCCGGGGCGATCCTGGTCACCGCCGCCATCCTGGTCGTCTGGCGCCGCCGGTCGACCACCTCCATCGGTGGCCTGCTGGCCGTGCTGGCCGGGGCGGTGGTCTGGAGCGTCTGCTCCGCGCTCGAGCTGAGCGCCGGCGACCTGGCCGCCCGCCAGGCCTGGGGCGACCTCAAGTACGTCGGCGTCTGCCTGCTGCCCGCGGCGTACCTGGCCTTCGTGCTCCAGTGCCGCGGCCACCTCCGCTGGCCGCGCTGGCTGGGGCCGGCGCTGGCCCTCGAGCCGCTGGCCGTGCTGCTCCTGCTGGCCGGCGCCTCCACCCACGACCTGGTCCGCTACTACCCGGCGGGCGCCTCGGTGGCGACCACCCGGGCCGCCGAGGCCGGCCCCCTGTTCTGGCCCCACCTGATCTACAACAACGTGCTCATCTGGACCGGGACGGCGCTGCTGGTGGTGACCCTGTCCCGGCTCCCGGGGCTGTACCGGCGCCAGAGCGTGCTGCTGGTGGCGGCCATCCTCCTGCCCATCATCCTCAACCTTCTGTTCAACTTGAGGGTCGAGCCGTTCCGGCAGGTCGACCTGACCCCGTTCGCCTTCGTGCTGAGCACGGCCGTGCTGGTCTGGGGCACCTACCAGTTCAGCCTGCTCGACCTGCGGCCGGTGGCCCGCAGCCAGATCTTCCGCACCATCAGCGACCCGGTGCTGGTGCTCGACCCCGACGGGCGGGTGCTGGACGCCAACCCGGCCGCCGGGCGGCTGGTCGAGCGGCAGGTCGCCGAGGTCGTCGGCCAGCCGGTGGAGGGGCTGCTGCCGACCTGGCACGCGACCGTCACCGCGGCCCTGGCCGCCCGCGACGGCCAGGCCCAGCCGGAGGGGTCCGGCCGGAGGGGTCCGGGGAACCCCGAAGGGGTGCCCCGGTCGGACAAGGAGGAACCCCGAGGGGGTGCCCCGGTCAATCGGGAGGTCACCCGCGACGGCCGCATCTACGAGCTGGCCATCTCGGCCCTGCCCGACCGCCAGCGCCAGCCCGGCGGCCACCTGGTGGTGGCCAGGGACGTCACCGAGCGCCGCCAGGTCGAGGAGCGGCTCTGCGCCGCCCTCAACTACGAGCGGGTGGCCACCGAGCGGGTGGCCGTGGCCCTGGACCGCGAGCGGGCCGCGGCCGAGCACCTGCGCACCCTCGACGAGCTCAAGAGCGGCTTCCTCCAGGCCGTCTCCCACGACCTGCGCACCCCGCTGGCCTCGGTGCTCGGCATCTCCCTGACCCTCAAGCGGGGCCGCGGCCGCCTCGGGGCGGCCGACGTCGACGACCTGCTCGACCGCCTGGCGGCCAACGCCCGCCGGCTGGACCGCATCCTCACCGGCCTGCTCGACCTGGACCGGCTCGACCGCGGCATCGTCGAGCTGCGGCGCGAGCGGGTCGACCTGGCCGGCCTGGTCGCCGCGGTGGTGGAGGAGGCCGGCGACGAGCTGCTGGAGTCCCACCCGCTCAACCTGGAGCTGCGGCCCGTCCAGGTCCTGGCCGACGCCGCCAAGGTCGAGCGGATCGTCGAGAACCTGCTGGCCAACGCCGCCCGCCACACCGACCCGGGCACCCCCATCTGGGTGCGGGTCGGGCCGGGCGACCGGGGGGCGCTGCTGTGCGTCGACGACGCCGGCCCCGGGATCCCGGCCGAGCAGCGCGAGTCCATCTTCCGGCCCTTCCAGCGCGGCCCCGGCGGCGCCACCTACGCCCCCGGCTCCGGCGTCGGCCTGGCCCTGGTCGCCCAGCTGGCCAGCCTGCACGACGGCCAGGCCTGGGTCGAGGACCGGGCCGGCGGCGGGGCGTCGTTCCGGGTCCTGCTGCCCGGCCCCAACGGCGGCTCCTAGCCCCGGTCCGCTGGCCCGGGGCTGGATCGGGGCCGGGGCGACCGTGCAGGATGGAGGCGGTGCGCTCCTACCTCCTCCGCCTGCTCGGCGTCGTCCGGACCGTGTCCGGCAACCCCGGGCTGCTCCGGACCGAGCTCGCCTTCGTCGGCTTCAACGTGGCCGAGTGGGCCACCTGGGTGGCCATCCTGGCCTTCGCCTACCAGGCCGGCGGGGTGCCCGCGACCGGGCTGGTGGCGGTCGTCCAGCTGGTCCCGGCGGCGCTGGTCGCGCCCCTGGCCTCGATCGCCGGCGACCGCTACCGCCGCGAGCGGGTCCTGCTCGGCGGGTACCTGGCCCAGGCGGCGTCGATGGCCGCGACCGCCGCCGCCATGCTCGCCGGGGCCCCGGTGCCGCTGGTCTACGGCCTGGCCGCGGTGGGCGCGACCGCGATCACCGTCACCCGGCCGGCCCAGGGGGCCCTGCTGCCCACCCTGGCCCGGACCCCCGACGAGCTGACCGCGGCCAACGTCGCCTCCAGCTGGACCGAGAGCGTCAGCGTGCTGGCCGGCCCGGCCCTGGCCGCGCTGCTGCTCCGGGTCAGCGGGTCGGGGGCCGTGTTCGCCGTGATGGCCGCGCTGCTGGCCTGCTCGGGGCTGCTGGTCAGCTGGGTCCAGACCGGCCCCGAGCCGGTCGCCGCGGCCGCCCACCGGGAGCGGGGCGGGCGCCTGGCCGGGGTCGTCGGGACCGCCTTGGGCGGGTTCCGGACCCTGGCTCGGGAGCGGGTGCCGCGGCTCTCGGTGGTCCTGCTCGGCCTCCAGTACCTGATGATCGGCGCCCTGGACGTGCTGCTGGTGGTGCTCGCCTTCGAGGTCCTCGAGCTCGGCAGCTCCGGGGTGGGGCTGCTCAACAGCGCCGTCGGGGTCGGGGCGGTCGCCGGGTCGGCCCTCAGCGTGCTGCTGGTCGGCCGGCGGCTGGTGGTGCCGATCGTGATCGGGTTCGCCTGCTGGGGCCTGGCCCTGAGCGCCGTCGGGCTGGTCCCGGCCCGGTCGGCGGTGCCGCCGCTGCTGGCCGTGACCGGCGCCGGCAGCATGCTCACCGAGGTCGCGGGCCGGCTGCTGCTCCAGCGCAGCGCCCCCAACGAGGTCATGAGCCGGGTCTTCGGGGTGCTGGAGGGCCTCAGCATGGCCGCCATGGGGCTCGGCTCGGTGCTGGCGGCGGCCTCCGTCGGGCTGCTCGGGGTGCGCGGCACCCTGGCCGCGGCCGGCGGCCTGATGCTGGCCGGCGCCCTCCTCGGCGGGCGCCGCCTGGCCGCGGCCGAGGCGGCCGCCCCGGTGCACGCCACCGAGCTCGCCCTGCTCCGGGAGATCCCGATGTTCGCCCCCCTGACCGCCGCGGTGGCCGAGCGGGTCGCGGCCGCCATGGAGCCGGTCGCGGCCCCGGCCGGGGCCGCCATCATCCGCCAGGGCGAGGCCGGCGACCGCTTCTACGTGCTGGCCGCCGGCCGGGTCGAGGTCCGCCAGGGCCGGCGGGCGATCGCCACCATGGGCCCCGGCGACTACTTCGGCGAGATCGCCCTGCTCCGCGACGTGCCCCGCACCGCCACGGTGGTGGCCACGACCGAGGTGGAGCTGTACGCCCTCGACCGGGTCCCGTTCCTGGAGGCCGTCTCCGGCCACCCCCTGAGCGCCCAGCGGGCCGACGCCGTGGCCGCCGAGCGCCACCGGGCCCAGGAGCCGGAGCGGCCCTCGCCCTAGCCCCAGCGAGGCCGCTCGCCGCGGCCGGTCAGGACCCGCAGCTCGGCCTCCATCTTGGCCGGCTTGAGCAGCAGCGCCCCGGGCAGGCCGCGGGCGAACGACACCGGGTGGTGGATGACCCGGCGCAGCATCCTCCGCGGTTTGGTGCGGATGCGGTGCTCGACGTCGGCGATGTAGGCCCGGCGCAGGCCGGGCAGGTCCTTGGCGATCCGGTGCCCGCAGTTCGAGCAGAGGGTCGACGCGAGCAGCCGGCCCGCGTAGGTCACCTCGTGCAGGTGCTCACCCTGGCAGTGGTGACAACCCAGCGTGACGATGTGGACGTTGTCCATGCTCACCTCACCGCTTGTACCCGGAGGCGGCCAGCATCAGCTCGGCCATGAAGAGGTCGTCGGCGTAGGTCACCTTCAAGTTCCGCGGGTCGCCGGCGACCACGTGCACCGTGACGCCCTGGTAGCGCTCGACGCAGGAGGCCGTGTCGGTCCCGGCGAATCCGTCGGAGGCGGCCGCCTCGTAGGCGGCCAGCAGCTGGGCGCTCCGGAACGCCTGGGGGGTCTGGACCCGGATGAGGTCGGTGCGGTCGGACTCCGAGATCCGGCCGCGCTCGTCGACCCCGGCCACGTCCTCCACCGGCAGCCCGGGGATCGCCCCGCCGGTCCGCATGGCGGTGGCCAGCACCTCCTCCACCACCCTGACCGGGGTGAGGGGCCGGGCGGCGTCGTGGACCAGGACGATGTCGATCTCGCCCCGCCGGATCTCGTCGGCCAGGTGCAGCAGCGCCCGGTGCTCGGACTCGTGGCGGGTGTCGCCGCCGGTCACCACGTCGACCGGCACGTCCGGGAACTCGCGGTCGAGGATCTCGCCGGCCAGCTCGCGGTCGCTGTCGCGCACCACCAGGACCAGCCGGCCGATCCCGGGGACCTGGCGGAACAGCTCGAGCGACCAGGTGACGATCCGCCGGCCGCCGAGGGGCAGGTAGACCTTGTTGCGGCTGTTGCCGACCCTGGTGCCGGCCCCGGCGGCCAGGATGACGCCGGCGTGCACGGTCATGGCGCCACCCCTCCGCTGGCCACCGGGGCCAGCCGGTGGGCCCGGGCCGCGGCCCCGGCGGCGAGCTCGTCGAGCAGCTCGAGGAAGCAGCGGACGGTCGTTGAGGTCGCGTCCTGGCGCCAGGCCACGCCGAGGGTGGACAGCGGGGCCGGTGCCGCGAAGGGCCGGTAGACCACCCCGGGGACGGACAGGACCTGGGTCAGGGGCTCGGCCACGAAGGCGACGCCGAGCCGGGCCGCGACCGCGCTGCAGGCGCTCTCCAGGGTGGTCGCCTCCAGCACCACCGAGGGGACCACCCGCGAGCGGCCGAGCACGTCCGAGACCAGGTAGCGGTACAGCAGCGGCTCGACGGCGTGGGGGACCAGGACGATGGGCTCGCCGGCCAGGCGCTCGACCGGGACCACCGGCAGCCGGGCCAGCGGGTGGTCGGCCGGCGCGGCCAGCACCAGCGGCTCCGGCTGGAGCGTCCGGTAGCCCATGCGCTCGCGGTCCAGCACCCCCAGGCGCACGAAGGCCACGTCGAGCTGGCTGGCCTCGAGCCCCTCCAGGTGGGCGCCGGTGGGGGCCACCACCGTCTCGACGCCGACGTCCGGGAACCGCTCCTGGAAGCTGCGCAGGGCCAGCGGCGGCAGCTCGAAGATCCCGGTGGCCGGGTAGCCGACCCGGAGCCGGCCCCGGACGGCCGTGCTCGCCTGCTGGGCGGCCCGGGCGGCGGCGTCGGCGGCCTCGATGGCGTAGCGGGCCTTGCCGAGCAGGGCCCGGCCGGCCTCGGTCAGCTCCACCCGCCGGCCGCGGTGCAGCAGCCGCACCCCCAGCTCGCGCTCCAGCGACTGGATCTGGAAGCTGAGGGGCGGCTGGGTGATGCGCAGGCGCTCGGCCGCCCGGCCGAAGTGCAGCTCCTCGGCGACGGCGATGAAGTACCGCAGGTGTCGTAGCTCCATGGTCGCTAGCTTCCTCCGTCGAGGCGGAGGACGGAGCGCGCCGCCTGCTGGTCGCAGATGAGGACGTCGATGATCCCACCCCGCAGGGCGCCGAGGATGCCCAGCGCCTTCTCCGGCCCGGCCGCGATCCCGGCCACGGTTCCGATGGCGCGCAGGTCGTCGAGGGTGACGGCGAGCACGCGCTCTGAGACCACGCTGCGCACCTCCTGGCCGGACAGGTCGTAGAAGCGGCCGCAGATGTCGCCGACGGCCCCGGCGGCGTCGAAGTCGGCCCGCTCGGCCGGGCGGAGGGCGAGCGCGTCCAGCAGCGCCCCCGACGAGCCGATGCCGGGCGCGCCGATGCCGACGACGGCCACGTCGGCCCGCTTGGCCGCGTCCAGCGCGCCGGCGATGGCCGGCTCGCGCAGCAGCAGGGTGAGCGCCTGGGACGAGCCGAACAGGGCCGGGGCGTGCAGGTAGCGGTGGCGGGCCCCGATGCGCTCGGACAGCTCCCGGACCAGCTCCTGGCCGGTGACGGCCGAGTCGAGAGCCGAGAGGCCGCCGACCAGCTGGACCACCTCGACGTCACGGCGGGCCAGGTCGACGGCGCTGACCATCGCCTGCAGGCTGTGGCCCCAGGACAGCGCCACCACCTGGCCGTCGCGCAGCGTCTCGTCCAGCCAGCGTGCGGCCAGCCGGCCGACCCCGCCGAGCACCTCGGTCTCGCTGCCGACCTCCAGGACCTGGGCCTCGGCCAGCGGGTAGCGGGCCTGCAGGGCCGCTTCGAGCCCGTGGTCGCGCTGGGCCGGGGCGACGATCCGGATCTCGACGATGCCGAGGTCCCGCGCCTGCCGGACCATGCGGGACACGTTCGACCGGGTGGTCCCCAGGATGGCGGCGACGTCGTCCTGGGACCGGTCGTCCACCAGGTAGAGGCGGGCGGCCTTGGCGAGCAGCTCGGGGTCTCGGGGGGCTGGCATCCTCAATCACATCCGTGATGAGACACTCACATCCGTTCCGACTTTTCTACAGGGGAGCGGGTGGTCGTGTCAAGCCTGCGGCGCCTCCCAGGTCTGGCGTCGATCCCGTTCATGTATGGGTTCCGCCGCTTTTTGTATTGGACGGCCTTCGGCTCGCGAACCAGCATGAGGCCGTTGCGGTGGGCCGCGAACGCCGAACAAAGGAGCTGGCATGGGCTTGGGCGTCGGCGCGTTCTTCCTCCTCATCGCCGTGCTCTGGCTGCTCCAGCTGGCGCTCGCCTACCAGCAGGCCCGGCGGTTCATGGCCAGGGCCCGGGCCCTGCGCCGGCGGGGCCGGGTGGCCATCGGCGCCTCCCCGCGGCGGCTGCGGGGCCGCGCGTACGTGGTGGTGGCGGTCGGGCCCGACGACCGCGTGACCGCCGCCGAGGCCCTGCACGGCGTCACCGTGTTCGCCGACGCCCGCCCGGCGCCGGCGCTCGTCGGCCTGCCCGCCGCCGAGCTGGCGGCCGGGCTGGCGGTCCCCGGCCTCTCGCCGAGAGTCCTGGCCGCGGCCCACTCGGCCGCCGCCGCCGTCCACCCCGACCGCACCGTCGATACCCGGCGGCTCCCCGATGTCCGGGAAGGAGTTGGAAGCAGTGGCTGACCTCCTGCTGCTCGCCGGCAGCCCGCCGGTGGCAGGCATCAACGACACCCTGGGCCAATGGGCCGAGAACTTCATCGGGATCTTCCGCCAGGGCGGCGAGACCTTCGTCGGCCTGGTCGTCGGCATCATCCCCCTGC
>Ga0307278_10001070_pt1 | contig 13628 bp, 10 predicted proteins | sample ER_DNA_117_FD_194482 | JGI IMG/M metagenome (GOLD analysis project Ga0307278, IMG submission 194482) | Bulk soil microbial communities from the East River watershed near Crested Butte, Colorado, United States - ER_DNA_117 | ecosystem: Environmental > Terrestrial > Soil > Floodplain | place... | reverse complement strand
CCTGACCAAGCTCCATGCCGGGGGCAAGTTCGGTGGCAAGGGCTACAAGGTGTCAGGCGGGTTACATGGCGTCGGCGTCTCGGTGGTGAATGCGCTTTCGGAGTGGCTGGTGGCCGAAGTGAGGCGCGACGGCAAGGTCTATCGCCAGGAGTTCGCGCGCGGCGAGCCGCGCGGCGACATGGAGATCGTCGGCAAGGTTCGGAAGGACGACACCGGCACGACGATCAGCTTCCAGCCCGACCCGGAGGTCTTCGAGGAGATCGAGCTCTCCGCGGAGACGCTCGAGCAGCGGCTTCGGGAGACCGCGTTCCTGACACGCGGGCTGCGGATCGTGCTGACGGACGAGCGCGCCGACGGCAAGCAGGTCGAGTTCCACTACGAGGGCGGCATTCGCGATTTCGTCGTCTACGTGAACGAGGCGAAGGACCCGATCCACAAGCACGTCGTCTACTTCGAGGGCGAGAACGACGCAGGCCAGATCGAGGTCGCGATGCAGTGGAACACGAAGTACGTCGAGTCGGTCTACTCGTTCGCGAACAACATCAACACGCACGAGGGCGGCTCGCACCTGTCCGGCTTCAATGCGGCGTTGACGCGCACGTTGAACCGCTTCGCCCGGGAGCAGGGACTGCTGAAGGAGAAAGAGGACAACCTCGAGGGCGAGGACGTTCGCGAGGGTCTCGTCGCCGTCCTGTCGGTGAAGCTCCAGAACCCGCAGTTCGAGGGCCAAACGAAGACGAAGCTCGGGAACCCCTGGGTGCGCGGGTTCGTCGAGCAGACGGTCAACGCCGGGCTTGCGGAGTTCCTGGAGGAGCACCCCCAGGATACGAAGCAGATCATCCAGAAGGCGATCTCCGCCGCCCGCGCACGTCAGGCGGCGCGCAAGGCGCGCGAGCTCACCCGGCGAAAGGGCGCCTTCGGCGGCGAGATCGCCAAGAAGTTCGCCGACTGCCAGGTGCGCGACCCGGAGCTCGCCGAGGTGTTCATCGTCGAGGGTAACTCCGCCGGCGGCGCGGCCAAGGAGGCCCGGGACAAATCGAACCAGGCGATCCTCCCGTTGCGCGGGAAGATCATCAACTCGGAGAAGAACCGCATCGACAAGGTGCTGTCGAACGCCGAGATCCAGCTGCTCGTGCAGGTGATCGGGACGGGGATTGGCGAGGAGTTCGACCTTGCGAAGCTCCGCTACCACCGCGTGATCGTGATGACCGACGCCGACGTGGACGGAGCCCACATCCGCACGCTCGTCCTGACGTTCCTCTATCGGCACATGCCGGAGCTGTTCGAGCGCGGGCACGTGTACATCGCGGTGCCGCCGCTCTACCTCGTGAAGCTCGCTGGCCGACAGACCTACCTGGAGCGCGAGTCACAGCTCCTGGAGCTGCTGGTCCGGGAGAAGTTCTCGGACCTGGAGATCGAGGCGCGCCACGGCGCGCAGGTGCGGTTGACGGAAGGGCGCTACGGGCGCTTCCAGCGCGCGCTCACCGAGTTCGAGGGCTGGTCTGCTCGGCTCCGCTCGGACTTCGGGCCTGCGGCCGGCGACTTCGTCGTGCGCCACGGCCTCGTCGAGACGGACGCGGCCTCGCCTCGCGACGCGGTGAGCGCGATCGCGGCCATGCCGCCGGACGGCTACGCGTTCGAGCCCAATGCGGAGAGCGATGCGCTGCGGGTGCGAGTCGTCGAGCTCGAGACGAGCGCGTCCACGACGCTGGAGGTGCCGGCAAGCCTGTTCGAGTCGCCCATCTACGAACGGGTCCGCCGCGCCTATCGTCGCCTCGAGGACGTGCTCGGCGGACTGCCGCCGTTCGCGTTGAAGCTCGGCTCGCAGCGGCGCGAGGCGCTGACCTTCGACGAGTTGCGAGAGGGTGCGCTCGAGCTGGCCAAGCATGGCATCCAGATCACCCGGTTCAAGGGGCTGAGCGAGATGAACGCGAAGGAGCTCTGGACAACGACGATGGATCCCACGCGGCGCATGCTCATCCGTGTCGACGTCGAGGACGCGGCTGCCGCCGATCTCTGGTTCTCTCGCCTGATGGGCGACGAGGTCGAGCCGCGACGCCTGTTCATCGAGCAGAACGCGCTCGACGTGCGGAACCTCGATGTCTAGCGTCGTGTCGAGGAGTGATGAGGCGGTGAACGTTGTCTGACGTGACGAACGAGCCGCTCGGCACGGGACGGGTCGAGCCCCGCGAGCTCGACCAGGAGGTGCGGTCGAGCTTCCTCGATTACGCGATGAGCGTGATCGTCAGCCGTGCGCTACCGGACGTCCGCGATGGATTGAAGCCCGTGCACCGACGTGTGCTGTACGCGATGCACGAGGCTGGGCTGCAGCCGAACCGGCCGACGCGAAAGTCCGCGCGCGTCGTCGGCGACGTGATGGGCAACTACCACCCGCACGGCGACTCGGCGATCTACGACACGCTCGTGCGCCTAGCCCAACCGTTCTCGTTGCGCTACCCGCTGGTCGACGGGCAGGGCTACTTCGGCTCGGTCGACGGCGATCCGGCGGGAGCCATGCGCTACACCGAGTGCCGGCTCACTCGTATGGCGACCGAGCTGCTTCGGGACATCGACGCCGACACGGTTGACTTCGAGCCGAACTACGACGAATCGCGCCGCCAGCCGACGGTGCTGCCGTCGCGCTTTCCGAACCTGCTCGTGAACGGCTCGTCCGGGATCGCGGTGGGCATGGCGACGAACATGCCGCCGCACAACCTCGGCGAGGTCGTCGACGCGATCGTGGCGATGATCGACGACCCAACGGTCGACGTCGAACGTCTGTCGCGCCACATCAAGGGCCCCGACTTCCCGACCGGCGGCGCGATCGTCGGTCGCTCCGGTATTCGCGACGCCTATCGCTCCGGGCGCGGCCGAATCATCGTTCGCGGTCGCGCGCACATCGAGCAGTTGCGCGGCGGCAAGAGCGCGATCATCGTCACCGAGCTTCCGTACGGCGTACGCAAGGCCGGCGAGGGTGGCGTGATCGAGAAGATCGCCGACCTCGTCAAGTCAGGCGTCCTGACCGAGATCCCCATGTCCGACGAGGCGCTTCAGGACCACTCGGACAAGGACGGGATGCGCATACACGTCGAGCTCAAGCGTGAGGCGATTCCGCAGGTCGTCCTCAACAAGCTCTTCAAGCACACGCAGCTGCAGACGACGTTCGGCTACAACGCCGTGGCGCTCGTCGACGGCATCCCGCGGACGCTGAGCCTGCTCGAGCTCGTCCGCCACTACCTCGACTACCAGCGCGAGGTCGTGACACGGCGCTCGAAGGACGAGCTGCGCAAGGCGGAGGCGCGCGCCCACGTCCTGCAGGGCTTCCTGATCGCGCTCGACAACATCGACGAGGTGGTGGCGCTGATCCGTGCCGCGTCCGATCCCGACGAGGCGCGGGCAGGCCTGATCGAGCGCTTCTCCTTCTCCGAGATCCAGGCGTCGGCGATCCTCGACATGCGACTCGCCCGGCTCACCGGGCTCGAGCGCAAGAAGATCCAGGACGACTACGCCGATCTCCGGGAACGGATCGCCGAGCTGCGCGCCATCCTCGGCGACGAGGCGCGGATCGACGATCTGATCCGCGAGGAGCTACTGGAGCTCAAGCAGGTGTACGGGCGGAACGACCGCCGCCGCACCGAGATCGTTGCCGCCGAAGACGAGCTCGAGCTCGAGGACCTGATCGCCGAAGAGGACATGGTGATCGCGATCACGCGCTCGGGATACATCAAGCGTTTGCCGATCACTACGTACCGCGAGCAGCGGCGCGGCGGCATCGGCGTCATGGGAATGGAGCTGAAAGACGAGGACTACATCGAGCACCTCTTTGTCGCCTCCACCCACGACTACCTGCTCTTCTTCACGACCGTCGGGAAGGTCTATCGCCTGAAGGTGCACGAGCTGCCGCTCGGGTCGCGGCAGTCCAAGGGACGCGCGATCGTGAACCTGCTGCCGTTCGGGCAGGACGAGCAGATCCGCACCGTGATCTCGACGCGCGACTTCGCCGAGGCGGAGTTCCTCGTGCTGGCGACGCGGAAGGGCGTCGTCAAGAAGACGCACTTCGCCGACTACAACACCCCGCTCCGGGCGGACGGGATCATCGCGATCAAGCTGCGCGACGGAGACGAGCTCGTCGACGTGCTCCATTGCTCCGGCGACAACGACATCCTGCTCGTGTCACGGAAGGGACAGGCAATCCGCTTCCACGAGCGGGAGGCGCGACCGATGGGGCGCGCGACCGAGGGTGTGCGCGGCATGAGCCTTCGCGACGGCGACGAGGTCATCGCGGCCACGATCGCGCGGGACGAGGCCGACCTGCTCGTCGTTACGGAGAACGGGTTCGGCAAGCGCACCGCGCTCCGCGACTACCCGCGCAAGGGCCGGGGCGGCCTCGGCGTCAGGACGGTGCAGCTGACGGAGGCGCGCGGCCAGCTCGCCGGCGCGATGGCAGTGGTCGACGGTGACGCCGCCATCCTGATCTCCACCGGCGGGACGGTGATCCGCATGGCCGTGACCGAGGTCAAGCGGCTCGGCCGGTCGACGCAGGGCGTGATCGTGATGCGGCTGCGCGAGGGCGAGAAGGTGTCCACGCTCGCCCGTGTCACCGAGTCGGACGCGAACGGCGAGCAAGCCGCGACGATCGTCGGCGAGACCGCGGAACCGGATACCGACGGCGGCTGACGCGTTGCCCTCGAACCGGAGCGAGCCGGACTGGCTCCTCGCGGTGACCGATTGGATCGACGCGCAACTCGACGAGGCTGGACTGCAGCGCACCGGCGGCGTTCACCAGCTCTACGTCGCCCCGTAGTCAATCGTGCTTCGCGTGACCGCGCGGGGTGCGCATTTCTACTTCAAGGCGTCTCGGAGGCGTTCGGCTGCCTGCTCGGGTGGGAGGGGGTTGATTTCCACCCCCGCGCCGAGCTCGATTCCCGCCGCGACGGTCAGCCGTGGCAGGACATGGAGGTGCCACGGCGAGCCGGCGTGGAGCCAAGCGTTCAGCGGCACCGGGCCCTCGAGCCGGTGCAGCCGGCGGATCAGATCCGCGAGCAGGCGCAGTGCGGCCGGCAGCAACCCGCTCGCGTACGCGTCCGCCTGGGGTTCCGCCGGGGCGATGCGCGTCTCGTAGGGTGCTCGGGCGGCGGTTGGGCAGACGACGCGCAGACCCTCCCGCTCGATCACGGACGTGCCCTCGAGTAAGCGGTTCAGCTCACGCTCGTGCGCGACGGTTGGAGGGATGTCGCGGAACCAGACGAGTTGCGAATGGGAGTGCGCGAGGCTGGCCCCCGCCTCCCGACCCTCGTTGACGCAGGCAAAGAGGTAGCCCTCGGGCGCGTCGATCCGACGGCGGCGCCAGGCCTCGGCGACGAGGTGGAGCTGATCGTCGCCGAGCTCGGCGAGCGAGCGGACGTGCTCGGGAGCGTGGACGACCACTTCCTGCCGGCCGAAGGCCGGGTAGAGGTTGGGGACGACGCGGACGCGCCAGGGGCCGTCGTCGGGAAGCCGCAGTGTCTCGGGCGGCGTCCGATCCTCTCGCCCCACACAGAAGGGGCAATCGGCGAGCTCCTGCCCGTCTGGGGGCTGCCACCGAGATCGCGCGGCCCCGGGCCTCCCTGCCCGACCGGCCGCGATCAGGATCTGCCGGCCGGAGATCGGGTCGACGCGAAGCTCGCCGCTCAGGATTCCGTGGCCGTATGCGAGTTGCCGCGCTCCAGGAACGTTCGTAGCAGGTCGACCGGCGCCGGGAACACGATCGTGGACGCGTTCGTCGTGCCAATCTCAAGCAGCGTCTGCAGGTAGCGAAGCTGAAGCGCGATCGGCTGTTCCGCCATTACGAGCGCGGCGTCCTTGAGCCGCTCGGCCGCCTGGAACTCACCCTCGGCGGCGATCACCTTCGCGCGACGCTCGCGCTCGGCCTCTGCCTGACGCGCCATCGCCTTCTGCATCGTGCTCGGGATCTCGACGTCCTTGACCTCGACGATCGAGACCTTGATGCCCCAAGGCGAGGTGGCCTCGTCGATGATCTCCTGGAGGATGGCGTTGATCTTCTCGCGCTCGGAGAGCAGCTCGTCGAGCACGTGCTGGCCGAGCACCGAGCGGAGCGTCGTCTGCGCGATCTGGGATGTCGCGACCATGAAGTTCTCGACCTGGACGATCGCGGAGCTCGGGTCGACCGTGCGGAAGTAGGCGACGGCGTTGACGCGCACCGGGACGTTGTCCTTCGTGATCACCTCCTGCGGCGGCACATTGAGCGTGATCGTCCGCAGGTCGACCTTGACCATCCGGTCGACAATCGGGATCAGCAGGAACAGCCCCGGGCCCTTCGGCGGCATCAGCAGGCGCCCGAGCCGGAAGACCACGCCCCGCTCGTACTCGCGGGCGACCTTGATCGCGGCGAAGAGGAAGATGAGGACGGCGATCGCGATAACGACGAGAACGATCAGTGCGGCTGCCATCGGCTGTCCTTTCCGTTCGGTTCCCTGATCCTATGCGGTTGTCTTCTCCACCGCCCGCACAGCGAGCGTGAGTCCGTCCTCCACCGCCTCCACTTCCACCTCTTGACCGGGCGGGAGAGGCGCGCCGCCGTCGGCGTGCGCCCGCCACAGCTCGCCGTGGACGGCCACGTAGCCCTCGCGGCGCACGACGCCGCGCTCGCCGACGATCGTCTGCATCCCGACCGTCGCGGGCCGGCGCCGGATCTGGACGATCTTCGCCAGCACGAAGAACATGAACAGACCAAGCACGCCGGCGATGGCTATCACGACCGGCAGCGACACCTGGTACGCAGAGCCGGCCGGCTCGAAGAGCAAAAGCGAGCCGAAGACGAAGCTCACGATCGCGGCGGCGGTGAGCGCTCCGTGACTCGTGACGAACGGCTCGGCGGCGAAGAAGGCGGCCGCGAGGATCATCAGCAGGATCCCGGCCCAGCTGATCGGTAGGACCGAGAGGCCGAAGAGGGCGAGGATCAGCGAGATCGCGCCGACGGTTCCCGGAAAGATGTGACCCGGGGCCCAGAGCTCGACCACGATCCCGAGCGTCCCGACGGACAGGAGCAGGACGATGATGTTCGGGTCGATCAACGTGTCCAGGATCTGCTTCCAGAACGACATCTGCACGGTGTCGACCTGGGCGCCTTCGAGGTGGAGGACGAACGTTCGTTGCCCGTCCGCCGACTTGGTCCGGTAGCCATCGGTCTTTTCGAGCAGCGCAGGCAGGCTCGGCGCGATGAAGTCGATCACGTTCATGCGCAGCGCCTCGTAGGCCGGCAGGTTCGACGCCTTGCGCACGGCGTCTGCGGCCCACGCGGTGTTCCGGTCGTGGTACTTCGCGAGCGCCTGGAGTGACGCGGCGGCGTCGTTGACGACCTTGCGCCGGAGGTCGCTCTGGATGTTGTTGCCGCCCTCGTTGATCGGCGTGGACGAGCCGATGTTCGTCTGCGGCGCCATCGCGAGGAGATCTGCCGCCTCGCTGATCCAGACCCCGGCGGAGGCGGCCCTGGCGCCGTTGGGCGATACGTAGACGATCACGGGGATCTCGGACGCAAGCTCCTTCTTGTAGATCTTGCGCATCGACTCCGAAAGACCCCCTGGCGTGTCGAGGAGGATCGCGACCGCGTCGTAGCCGTCTCGGTTCGCCCGGTCGATCTCGTCGGTGACGTAGTCCGCGGTGACCGGGTTCACGTCGTTCTCGAACTCGATCGCGAGCACGCGGCTCTGCGGCCCGGCGCTTGCGCTCGACGCAAGCACGAGGAACGCCGCGACCCCCGCGAAGAGCGCGAGAAATGCCCGCACGAAGGGGGTTTTCACGGTTGCCACCAGTTTACCAGTGCAGGGCGGCGCGGCTTGCGCGCGACCATGCGCTCCGGCGGTTGCAGGCCGTTGGCGTCGCTCCCGCAGCGTGTCCACGATAGCCCGTCTCGCCGCCGGCTTCCCGGGTGCGGCATGCGTTTCTGATTGCCGGGCGGCGGCGCCGGGAACCACAGCAACGTCTTACGGCTGGGCTGCGGGCCCGAACGGGACGACCGCCCGCGTCGCGAAGCGGCCTGACTCACCGCGCTCCAGCAGGCGGGCCTCGGCTGCGGCGGCATGCACAGGCAGCTTCGGCAGCAGCTGCTCCGTCAAGCGGTCGAAGAGCGGTCCCGACTCGCCCTCGGCGACCGTGAGGTGCGGGACGATGTCGTCGTGGGCGCCACCGTACAGGGGGTAGTCGGGGAAACGGGCGACGAGCGCCTCCGTGACGGCGGCGAACGGCTCGGACGGCTCCGGTGCGAGGTAGAGCGCGCGCTCGAATCGGCCGACAGAGACGAGGGCGAACTCGAAGCGAGGCGTGGTCGCGACGATCTCCCGCACTGCCTGTTCGTCTGTCGCGGCAAGGCGGGACGAGGGCGCGAACGGCGCGAGCAGCGTGACGTGGGCGGGCACGGCGTCGCCGCCACTGGGCGTGTACTTGCGCCGGAAGGCACCGACGAGCGCCTCGGCTTCCGGCACGATCACTGCGAGCGCGGTCGCGCCCGGCAGGTTCCACGTCCACGAGCGGTACCGTCGCTCCAACGCGTTGAGCACGGCGACGAGGAGCTGTCCGCGGTCGATCGACCGCCCGGTCTCCGCGAGCATCGACGTTGCCGGCAGGCGCGTGTCGCGAGGGAGCGCTCCCTTGGGGACGTTCACGTTGATGCCGATCCCGAGCACGACGGTTCCCTCGCGAGCCTCGCCCAGGACGCCCGCCACCTTCCGACCGCCGACGAGCACGTCGTTGGGATGCTTCACGGTCGCCTCGAGGCCCGTGACGGCTTCGATCGTCTCGGCGACGGCCTCGGCGGCCACGATCGACAGCTCCGGAAGCCGGGTCGGCGGCGCCGGCGGACGTAGGAGTATGGATACGAGGAGGCTCGTCGCGGGGGGCGCCTCCCAGCGTCGGCCAAGCCGGCCGCGACCTTCGGTCTGGTGGTCGGCCACCGCGACGGCGCCCTCCGGCGACTCGTCCTCGAGCAGCTGCTGCGTCGAAGGAGTTGCCGCGACGTAGCGGTAGGGCCGGCCGAAGCGGCCGCGCAGGCGTGGGACGACGGCATCCGGTGCGAGCGACTCCACGGCCGCAACTACACTAGTTCGCTCGTGCCGTATATCTCAGCAGTCCGGTGAAGCCGCCGCTCGGTCGCGAGCAGATCGAGCAGATCCTCCCGCACCGTGAACCCTTCCTCCTCATCGACGAGGTGCTCGAGTTGGAGCCCGGTGCGCGCGTCGTCGCGCGCAAGACCGTCCGGCCAGACGAGTGGTATCTCTCGGGCCACTTCCCCGGCCGCCCCGTGATGCCCGGCGTGCTGATCCTGGAGGCGCTTGCGCAGACGGGCGCGGTCGCAGTCCTCTCCGAGGAGGAGAACCGTGGCAAGCTGGCGTTGTTCGCAGGCATCGACGACGTGCGCTTCAAGCGGATCGTGGAGCCTGGTGACGAGCTCGAGCTGACGTGTGAACTCGAGCGGGTGCGCGGTCCGGTCGGCCGGGGGAAGGCGACGGCACGCGTCGATGGGCAGCTGGCCGTTCGTGGAACCCTGACGTTCGCGGTCGAGCGATGATCGCGCGTGCCGGCGAGAACGGGTATCGCGTAGCCATTACGGGCGTCGGGGCGCACGCGCCGGAACAGATCCTGACGAATCACGATCTGGCGCGGATGGTCGAGACGTCGGACGAGTGGATCATGGAGCGGACCGGCATCCGCGAGCGGCGGATCGCTGCGCCGGAGGAGGCGCTCTCGGACCTCTGCCTCCCTGCGTGTCGTGACGCGCTGGAGCGCGCGGACGCGGCTCCAGCGTCGATCGACCTCATCATCGTCGCGACCGTTACCCCGGACATGGCCTTTCCTTCTACGGCCGCAATTCTCGCCAACCAGCTGGGCTCGCGCGACGCCGCCGCCTACGACCTCTCGGCGGGCTGCACCGGCTTCATGTACGCGCTCGTGCAGGCCTACGGGATGCTCGCCGGGGGCCTCGTGCACCGGGCGCTCGTCGTCGGCGGCGACGTGCTGTCCAGGATCCTCGACTGGGAGGACCGGACCACGTGCGTCGTCTTCGGCGACGGTGCCGGCGCCGCTGTTCTGGAACGCGTGCCTAGGGGCGGTTTCATCGGGTTCGAGCTCGGCGCCGACGGATCGGGAGGACCGCAGCTGACACTTCCGGCCGGCGGGTCCCGCGCGCCGGCGACAGAAGAGACGGTCGCGGAACGACTCCACTACGTGCAGATGAACGGCCGCGAGGTCTTCAAGTTCGCCACGCGCGTACTCGTCTCGTCGGCCGAGAACGTCCTTCGCGAGTGTGGGCGAACGCTCGACGAGGTCGACGTCTACGTCCCGCACCAGGCGAACGTGCGGATCATCGAGTACGCGACGAAGAAGCTGGGTATACCAGTAGAGAAGGTGGTGGTTAACGTCGACCGGTACGGCAACACCTCCTCGGGATCGATTCCGCTCGCGCTCGCCGATGCCGAGGAGGAGGGACGCCTCGAGGACGGAAAGCTGGTCTTGATGACGGGCATGGGCGCCGGACTTACCTGGGGGTCAGCGCTGGTTGAATGGATTTCCGCCAACGGCGGAAATGCCTAGAGTGCAGTCGTGAATTCGCTGAGACAACATCTCCTGGTCGAGTTTTTGCCCGGAGGGGGAAAGGTGGAGTGACGATGCGCGAGAAGATCGCCTTCTGCTTCCCCGGCCAGGGGTCGCTCGCGCGCGGTATGGGGCGCGAGATCGCCGAGGCGGATCCGGAGGCAATGCGCGTCTACGAGGAGGCAAGCGCTTCTTCTGGGCTCGACCTCAAGCGCCTCTGCTTCGAATCGGAGCTCGACGATCTCGTCGAGACCGAGGTGCAGCAGCCGGCGCTGATCACGACGAGCCTCGCGGTGCTCGCGGCGATGCGGAGGCTCGGCATCAAGCCGGATTACGTCGTCGGCCACTCGGTGGGCGAATTCTCGGCTCTCGCGGCGGCCGAGTCGCTCAGCGTCACGGATGCGGTTTCCCTCGTGCGCGAGCGCGGGCTTGCGACGGCGGAGGCCGCCCGCGAGCGGCCCGGCTCGATGGCGGCGATCCTCGGCCTCGACGACCCCGTCGTCGAGGAGATCTGCAGTCGCATCGAGGGCGTGTGGCCTGCGAACTACAACTGTCCCGGCCAGGTCGTCATCTCCGGCGAGCACGACGCAGTTGCCCAGGCCTGCGCGGAGGCGAAGCGCGCCGGTGCGCGGCACACCGTGCGCCTGCGCGTGACCGGTGCCTTCCACACGCCGCTCGTCGCCAGGGCTGCCGAGCGCCTCCGGCCGGCCATCGAGCGCATCCGCGTCCACGAGCCGACGGCGCCCTTCATGTCGACGGTGAGCGCGAAGATCGAGCCGGCACAGCGCATCGCCGGCCTGCTCGTCGAGCAGCTCACGTCGCCGGTCCGGTTTACCCAGGCTGCCCGTGGACTCGTCCGCGGCGGCGTGCGAACTTTCGTGGAGGTCGGGCCCGGCAACGTCCTTTCCGGCCTGCTGAGGCGGATCGATCGCAGCGTGAAGACGATCCCGGTCAACAGCGCGGCCGGCCTGCGCAGGCTCGAGCAGCTGCGCTCAACGCACTAGTGCCGGCCTTCGGCTCGCTCGAGGGCAAGACGGCACTCGTCACCGGAGCCTCGCGGGGAATCGGGCGTGCGATCGCGCTCGAGCTCGCGGGCGCCGGAGCGTCGGTCGTGGTCGGATACCGCGAGAGCAAGGACGAGGCCGAGGCGGTCGCGCGCGACGCGGGAGGGCGAGCGCTTCGGGCGGACGTCTCGGAGCCCGCGGAAGCGCGTACGCTCGTCGAGGAGGCGGGCGAGCTCGACGTGCTCGTCAACAACGCGGGGGTGACGCGTGACGGTTTGCTGGCACGAATGCCAGACGAGGACTGGCGTGCGGTGCTCGAGACGAATCTCAGCGGGATCTTCTACACCTGTCGCGCGGCCGCACGCGGGATGATGAAACGTCGCGCTGGCGCGATCGTGAACGTGTCCAGCATCGTCGGGGTACGCGGCAACCCGGGGCAGACGAACTACGCTGCCGCAAAGGCGGGCGTCATCGGCTTCACGAAGGCGCTCGGTCGTGAGCTCGGCGTGCGCGGAGTCCGGGCCAACGTGGTTGCGCCGGGCTACATCAAGACGGCGCTCACCGACGTCTTGCCCGAGGAGGCACGGGCCGCGATGCTCGCCAGCACGCCTCTCGGCAGGCTCGGCGATCCGGAGGACGTTGCGCGCGCTGTACGCTTTCTTTGCTCCGACGAGGCCTCGTTCATCACTGGAGAGGTGCTGCTCGTCGACGGCGGACTGGCGATGTAGGTGGCGCTATGAGCGTGAACGGCCGACGCAGGGTGGTGATCACGGGGCTCGGTGCCCTCACACCACTCGGGAACGACGTCGACTCGAGTTGGGAAAACCTCGTCGCGGGCAAGTCAGGAGCTGGCGAGATCACGCACTTCGACGCGAGCGAGTACCCGGTGCGCTTCGCCTGCGAGCTGAAGGACTTCGACCCCGGGGAGTGGATCGACCGCAAGCAGGCACGCCGAATGGATCGTTTCGCGCAGATGATCGTCGCGGCCGCCCGCCAGGCGGAGCTGGACTCCGGGATCGACATCGCAGCGGCGCCGGATCGTATCGGCGCCTCGGTCGCGACCGGGATCGGCGGCCTGAAGGCCTTCCAGGAGTGTCACGACACGCTGCGCCAGCGCGGGCCCGATCGCGTCAACCCGTTCTCGATCCCGGCGATCATCCCGAACATGGGGGCGGCTTGGGTCTCGATGGAACTGGGGACGAAGGGGCCGCTGTCCTCGGAGTGCACGGCCTGCGCGGCTTCGAACATGGCGATTGGCGACGGGCTCGACGCGATCCGGCTCGGACGCGCAGACGTGATGCTCTGCGGCGGCACCGAGGCGCCGGTGACGCAGGTCGGCATCGCCGGGTTCAGCGCCATGCGCGCGCTTTCCCGCCGGAACGGGGATCCCGAGGGCGCGAGCCGGCCGTTCGACGCCGGTCGCGACGGCTTCGTCATGGGCGAGGCGGCCGCGATCCTCGTGCTCGAAGAGCTGGAGCGCGCGCAGGCACGCGGCGCGAAGATCTACGCGGAATTGCTCGGCTACGGCACGTCTTCCGACGCCACACACATCACCGAGCCCGATCCCTCCGGCGAGAACCCGGCGCGCGCCATGCAGATGGCGCTCGGGGACGCGGGTGTCGGCGTCGCCGATGTTGGCTACATCAATGCCCACGGCACGTCGACACCCCTCGGCGATGCCAGCGAGACGCGGGTGATCAAAATCGCGATGGGCGACGACGTCGCGTACGGGACACCGATCTCGTCGACGAAGGGAGCCACGGGCCACACACTCGGCGCTTCGGGCGCGGTCGAGGCGATGTTCACGGTGCTGGCGGTGACGAAGGGCAGGTTGCCGCCGACGATCAACTACGAGCAGGCCGACCCCGAGTGCGACCTCGACTACATCCCGAACGAGTCACGCGAGGTCGACATCCGGGTCGGCGTGTCGAACTCGTTCGGCTTCGGTGGTCACAACGCCTCGATCGTCGTGGCCAGGTTCGCCGAGTGACGCTGGACTAGTCGTCGAGCCGGCTGGACGCTCGGCCGGCATTCGACCGA
>Ga0307278_10001069_pt1 | contig 13630 bp, 12 predicted proteins | sample ER_DNA_117_FD_194482 | JGI IMG/M metagenome (GOLD analysis project Ga0307278, IMG submission 194482) | Bulk soil microbial communities from the East River watershed near Crested Butte, Colorado, United States - ER_DNA_117 | ecosystem: Environmental > Terrestrial > Soil > Floodplain | place... | reverse complement strand
GGCATCGCCTGGCTGTTTCGCCGGATCAATACTTCTCTCCCTCTTGTTGTGCTCAGCGTTGTCATGGCGTTTGTGATAGCGTCAGAGATCGTGGTCAACCGTGTTGCGTTCACAAGCGAGCACAACCTGTTTCATTTTTAGAAGATTCCCACGACTTGCCGGGTGACCTGAGGAATTTCGGATGGTTGTAAGGCTCAGCCCCGCCGTGGCGAGAGCTGCGACAGCAACCGCAAGATTGACAAAGGCGTTATTCGGACCAGAAACATTCCGAGTTTCATCGGGAAGCCGGGAATAACAAGGGGACGGTTTGCCTCGAGTGCTGCAAGCGCATCGCGCACGACTTGTTCTACCGGAACGAAGACGAACTCCGGGCCGGTGTCCGGCTGAGCGCCCCGGCGTTTGGCGACATCCTGAAATTCCGTATGCACAGGGCCTGGACACAGAGCGCAGACGCTTACGCCTGTTCCGCGGAGTTCGGCGCGGAGCCCTTCAGAGAAGCTCGTAACGTAGGCTTTAGTCGCTGCGTAGACAGCAAAACCAGGGATCGGAAGGAATCCAGCCGACGAACTCACGTTCAAAATGCCGCCATGTCGTCTCGCGATCATTTGCGGAAGCAAGTGCCGAGTGAGAGTGGTGAGAGCGACAACGTTCACGAGGATCATTTGGTTGTTGCGAATCGGATCGCTCGTTGCGAATGCGCCGCTATCGCCCAGTCCGGCATTATTGATCAAGAGATCGACATCAATCGTTTCACGATCAAGCCATGCCAGCAGTTCATTCAGGTGCGCAAGATCTGCCAGATCAGTTTTGCGAATGGAAACCGCGACGTTCGGATACTGTTGGTTTAATTCGTCGCTCAGTTCGTTCAATCTCTGCTCGCCGCGCGCAATTAGAATAAGCGATTTCGCGCGACTGGCGAGTTGGCGCGCAAATTCGCGACCGATGCCAGCGGACGCGCCCGTGATCAACGCGTTACAGCCGTCGAGTTTCATTTCATAATGTAGCCGAGGCCCTCGACCTCGGCTTGTTAACCCGCGGAGCTTCCTTCCTGCCGCGGTCAGCGCCTGCAGCTACAGCGCCGCCGCCGTCGTTTAACTGCAAGTCCTTGAGCTCCCGTTGCGTTAATGTTCGCCAATGCCCAGGCGGTAAATCGGCAAGTCGAAGATTTCCGATTCGAATGCGGAGAAGATGTTTAACGCGGTATCCGACAGCTTCAAACATGCGCCGAATTTGCCGGTTTATTCCCTGCCGCAAGATGACACGGAGATGAGTGGACGAGACGGAGCGAACCTGCGCGATTTTGGCGCGCTGGCCATCAAGCATGATGCCACACAACAGTTTCGGAGCGAGCGCCGGATCCCAAGGCCGGTTCAGTGTGACCTCGTATTCCTTGTCTACCTTGAAACGTGGATGAGTGAGTCGTTGCGCCAATTCACCGTCATTCGTTAGAAGCAGCAAACCTTGAGTTTGCGCATCGAGACGCCCGATGTTGAAGAGTCGGGAAAATTTTTCGGGAAGGAGGTCAAAGACGGTGTTACGCGCGTGCAGATCCTTTCGAGTCGAAACGAATCCAGCGGGTTTATTCAACATGATCGTAAGCGCTGGAGCCGTGTGAACAAGTTTGTCGTCAACTTTCACATGGTCGCGCGCGCTTGGCTGCGCACTGAAGTTTGTGCAAACTTTGCCATTGATTGTAACGCGGCCCGCAGCGATCAACTCATCGCAATGCCGGCGTGAACCAAGACCGGCAGCAGCGAGGAAACGGTTCAAGCGCATGGCGAACGCTACAAGGTTAAAGACTTACATTGTTGAAAAAGCAGGCTGTGCTCGCGCCCTACTTCAAGTTTGTAACTCTTAACGGCTCACTTTCGCTCGAAACGCATCACACATCCGGCTTCGTTTTCGGTAGGCCGACGACTTTTTGGCCTTCCTTCCATTGGCCGCGCTTTTTCAAAAGCTCGACTCGTTCGAAGCGTTTTAGCACATTGCGCCTGGCGGCGATCGTACTGGCTCCCTTTAAGCTGCGATGTTGCGACATAGATTAGTTCCGTCCGAAAATGAGCCCGCACAGTAAGCTGTCACGTGGATTTTTCAAATAGAGATCATCGATTCCTTGCGTCGATCCCTCGCTTCATAATTGATTACTGAGCACGATGTAGGTCCCGCAGGTTGTGATTTGATGATAGATGTGGAAGTGGGCGGTTAAGATACGTTTCCAATAGTCAGCCCGGCTTTCCTCGATAATCAGATAAACTGCGTCGGGTCGACCCCATTTTTGCAGGACCGCCGCTTCGTTTAAAAAAATGTCAATAGCGGGTTTGCCAATTGGCGTTTCTTTCTGGGGGTTTTGATTAACCAGAAAAAACTTCCGGTTCAGATAGAAGATCAGGCTACTACTGTCGGCGAGCGGCCCCTCAAATATCGTATCGCCGCCTGTATCGAGCCGTGGATTAAGAAATCGGGCTGCATCAGCGAGTGAAAAATAAGGGGCGATTTGCGCGACCGCTTCCATCATACTAAGTCCTCCGGGGATCATCGAGGCAGCGAGAGCGATGGCCGCGAGTCTCTCGCGTCGCTTGAAAATAAAGTACAGCGCTGCCACCGACAGAGAAATGAGCGAGACGCCAAGGATCGCAACGAAAGGTCGAAAGGCCAGCCACGTTGAAACGGGCATGTCGTGTAACGCCCGCCACGCTGTCCAGCGCGCGTCCATCGTCCCCCAGTTTCCATTCAGAGCGCGCGCCGCGCCTGCAAGAAAGAATATTGCCGCCGCGCTCATCACGCCGACGACACCCACAATGACTACGCCAGCGGCGCGTAATCCTTGGGGTATCCGGTCCCATGCAACGGCAGCCCAAAGCGCGAATGCGCCCCACATGCTCATCGAATAATAGTCCTGCCGTTGCCCTAGGAAAAGTAATGGGACAAACACGACGCCCATCCAGCAAAGCGGCAGCGCATCGGAGAAATTGATCTCGCGCGGTCGAATCACACGGCGCCAGGCAAAAATGACGCCGGGCAAGAGCGCAATCGACCATGGAAACCACCAAGCCAGGTGCAGGACCAGAAACTGGTAGGCGGGCATGCCAAGGAAATCATGCGTCTCGTCGGTAAGTCCGCGCAGATGACCAAGCCACTCCGAGCCAATCTGATAACGAAAATATCTGGGGAAATGCCATTCCACCCAGATGTGCCAGGGTGCAACGATCAGAACGAAGATCGCAAGGTATTCCCATCGCAACAGCCCGCGAAATCGGATTCGTGCTTCCCGGTAAAAGATTGAGAGGATGAGAAGAACCGCGGCGGGATAAGCGACGCCGAGCAAACCTTTCGTCAGGCAGGCGAATGCCGAACAAATCCAAAAGCCGGCGAACCAGACGCGGCGATTACGCCGGTGCTGATAACCTCCGATCGCGCAAAAAATCGCACCCGCAATGAGTGCGCTGACGACCGGTTCGGGCATGACGATGCGCGCGAGTAGAAATGTGCCGCACAGACTCAGATAAATCAGACCAGCGATGAAACCGCGCCAGTAATCCGTGAGTTTTTCGCCGATTAGAAAAATCAGGGCAGTCGAGGCGACAACCGCAAGCGCAACCGGAAGCCGAGCCGCAGCTGCATTGACGCCAAAGAGCTTAAACGAAATGACGATCAACCAGTAGAGCAATGGCGGTTTTTGCAGACGCGGCGCGCCATTGTTCGTAGGCAGAAGCCAATGATGCGTCTCGACCATCTCGCGTGCGGCGCCTGCGTATTGTCCTTCCGTCTGGCTGTACAGATCGCCGGAGCCAATCGTCGCGACGTGCAGCAGTGCGGCCAACGCAATCAGAATCACAAACAACGCATGGCGCATGGGCGGCGGCGGCAGCGCCGACGGCTCGAGGAGAGTTTCTTCTAGACTCAGGCTGCGGGCGCCAGCGGTCATTGAATAGATTCCTTGCCAGAAATCGGGGTTCCGCGTGCGCGCTCGACCCGGACGGAATCATCATTTCGATATTTTTCCCAATGCTCGGGCAAACGAAGCAGTTTTCCCTCTGGCATCTCAATCAGTGCAAGCATCTGCTGGCATTGGGCGATCAACACGTTATCTGCGGGCCGGGTGATCTGGAATGCACACCAGAACCGCACGCGCTCCACCCGATCCAGCCAGCCTTCTATCACGAGCTGATCTCCTAGTTTAGCCGCCCGGCGATAATCAATCTCCGTTCGCACGACTACCGGATACCTGTGGTTCTCGGCCATCTCCGTGAGCGCAAGACCGAGTTCTTCGGCAAGAAGCGTACGCGCGATCTCGATGAAACGCAGATAAGCGATATTCGAGACGACACCTCCACAATCGGTATCGAAAAACATCACCTGCACTTGTGTGCGAATACGCGGAGGAACGGCCATGGCGGGGTTTCAGACTTCAGGCTTCAGATTCGCGCGCCGCTGCTTCGCCACGCGTAGTGGATGACTGGGCGGCAATTTGTGAAGCAGCTCCTCGTTAAAGGCGATTGCGCGCTTCTTTTGGCCCGAGTCGCGCCGTGATCGGTCACTCAGATGCCGCTGACCTTTGATATCGGAATTCTGAAGATGCTCTGCCCATGCACGTAATTGTTTCGAGCAAGATATGGCAATGGATTTCAGATTTGAAATTGCAGATTTCAAATCGGCTGGCCAATTGGCTTTCTTGGCGCGTCGTTCCTTCAGGCAAAGCATAGAGCGAACCTCGCCAGATGAGCCTCTTGCGATGTAAATAAACGTGAGAAGTTCGTTAGTCGTCCCCCGTTCGAAACCTTCTTCGATGTTATTGGAGACGGATAACGCCGCGCGATCCAATTGGTCCCTGAATCCGCGAGTTGCACTAAACCTTCGGTGCTCGAGCAGTTCCTCCGGTGCTTCGTAAAGCTCCGCGGCCTTCTGCCAGACGGGCAGATCTTCAAATCGTTCGTAAGTCATGGGCCGAGTGTGAAATTTGAAATTTCTCGAGAATCGACAGCACTGCGTCAGCAACTTCCTGGACGCTCACCGCTTTCATGCAGCGGAAATCGATCGGGCAGTCGCGCAAAAAGCAGGGGCTGCATTCGACATGATGTCGCAGGACGATGTGACCTTTGCCAAGCGGTCCAGTGAGGCGAGGCTCGGTCGAGCCAAAAATGGCAACGACCGGTACGCCCAACAATGCAGCCAGATGCATTGTACCGGTATCGTTTGAAAGCAGTAAACGGCATTTGCGCAGCTCGTCGATTAGCTGGTCGAGCGTGGTCTGGCCAATCCGATTCACACAGTGATCACCAAGGGCGGCTGCAATCTGCTCGCCGGCCGTCGTGTCGCGCGCCGTTCCAACTAAAATCCACTGGACAGACGAATGTGCGCTAATTTTTTTGGCCGTCTCGGCGAACCGCTCGGGTAACCAGCGTTTGGCGGGACCGTATTCGGCTCCCGGGCAAAGGCCGATTTTGATCGCTTTCTGGCTGATGGCCATTTGGATGTTGGATGCCGAATATTGAACGCCTGCTAGGCATCCATCGAACTTGAATGTGTCCGCGCCGCATTCGCGCGCGATACGGAGGAAACGCAGCGAATGATGTTGCGGCGGGCTTGGTTTTCGCGGGACGGGCACGATCTGGTTAAGTAGCCAGCGTCGCCAATGGCCGCGATAACCAACTCTGCGCGGGATTCCGGTCAACCACGACTCCAAAGCGGCGCGTAGCGAATTTGGGAAAAGGATCGCTACATCAAAAGACGGTTCGCGCCGAAGCAATCGCGCAACTGAAAGAAGCCGGTTTCCTGGCAAAGGAATAATCGCGTCCACTTCGGGAACCAGCTTCCATACCGGCGCAATCTTTTCCGGGGCGGCGATAGTGACTCGAGCATCGGGACGCCCAGCCTTGATTGCGCGCACTGCGGGCACGCTCATCACTGCGTCGCCGAGCCAGTTACTTGAACGAATAAGAATTCGAAATGGCTTTAAATCTTGAGGCAAAACTCCCTGTGGCAGATAGACGCCACGTTTATACTGCGCGAGCAGGAAGTTAGGCTGGGGCGTTTTCCATCGATTGTGAACCCAAAACCAATCTTCCGGTGAGACGCGAATTTGTTGTTCGATGATCTGATTTATCTCTGAGGTGAGCGCTCCAATGGAGGCGCCTGCCTTAGACGGATCGAAGCGCTCGGTGAAAACCATGCGCCAACGCGCCGGACCCACAGTATAAACGCCGGCGGCGATCAGGGCCGCTCGGGTCCTCTTGGCAAGCAAGGCAGGCAGGGGCGAAGTGGACGCCAGCTTTCCAAAAAAAGATGTCCACAGTCCGTGATCGCCCGCATGTTGGTCTGACAAAACACCAACACCGCCGCCGGATCGGAGCAGATCGATCACGGGTTGAAATCCTTGCTGGCGATCGAACAATTCCAGACCGGTTTGGCTACGTGTTCGGCGTACATGCTTGTCAATGAAACGATTGCCAAGTTTTTGATAGACACTGGCGTTGCGCACATAACCGACGAACTTCGGCATCAATTGCGCGAACAATTCCCATGTCCCAAGATGACTCAACACGAGCACTACAGGAACGCCGGCGCGAAATTCCCGATCCATCGCCTCGATATTCTCAACCTGGACCCGCTGCAAAATTTTCTCCGGCGCCATTGTGGTGAGCTTAACGCTACAGAGGAGGTTAGCGCCGAGTCGCTGGAAGTGTCGCCGGACGAGGCAACGCATTTCTCGCGGGGTCTTTTCATGGGCAAACGCAATGGCGACGTTGCGCTCTGCCAGGCGTCGATATTTCCCTGACAGGAGCCATGCACAAGAACCGAGGAACTCCCCGAGGGCAAAGAGAACCGGTAGTGGTAGTCCGGCGGCGATTGCTAACCCCGCGCGGTAGAAAAGATAGACAACGAAATCGAGCATTGCAGGACAAGCGGTATCGCAGGGCGGCGCGGCAGGGTAGATTTGCCTATGGCTGGCTTCAACCAATATAATGTGCCCGGTGTCGCCATCGCCTTTCCATTCCTCTCATGCCGATTTTGTTCGCGCTATCTCGCGAAAGTTCCCAGATAGCAGATTACTTATCGTCGGCGCAAGCTCTCAAGGAGTTGAGCGTCAATTTGCTCAAGTGAAACGAGGAGCTTTGGTTGTGTCATCGTCCGGTGAGCTGACGGCGAAGCTGGAGCAGGGTGAGGCCGCAGCGCACTTTGAAACCGCAGTTTGGTTTTATCCTTCGGGAGAAAACGATGACGCTCGCACAACGGAAGCGCTGTCGAATTGCGCAACTAACGTTGTACTTGTCCCTGGTCCCGGCGCTGACGCGGCCAGGCGACGTCCGCAACTCGTTCAGTGTTTCGAGCGCTTTGGGCTACTTCCTGATTACGAATGCGACCTAACGGAGTTGCACGCCGGAGCCCTCTGTCTTCGGCGCCAACCGAGCACAGCGGCTCGCGCCCTAACGCCGGCCGTGGAGGCGGCTTTTGCCAGACTCAACAAAGCATTGAGTGATTTGGAGCGGTCGCTTCAAATCCGTAGCTCTGAGCTGGAAGGTGCACACCGGCATATTGCCGCACTCGAGGAAAAACTGCTCAAACTCAAAGAGTACCGACGCGAATTGAAATTGCTGAAAGAGCAAAAACGAATCCTGCGGAAATCGGCCGAGCGCCGTTTGGGCCAGATATTGCTCGCGCCATATCGGCTTCCGGAAAAACTGTCAAAAACGATTTGGGAAAAGCTCCATAGACCGGGAAAAAAATCGCGCACCTCCGTGCCAGCAAGCGAATATCAGCAATGGTTGGAGCGGCATCGCGCAACTGCGTGCGACCTTGAGCAAATGCGAAATGAATCGCGTGCGTTTGCTTCGAAGCCGCTGATTAGCGTGATCACGCCAGTCTTCGACACGCCTGTGCAGCGGCTAGAGGAAGCAATTGGATCAGTGCTCGCACAAGCATATGAAAACTGGGAGCTCGTCTTAATCGACGATGGATCGAGCAATGCCGATTTGCTCCAAGCGCTGCCTCTACTGGCCGCTCGTGATCGGCGTATCATCCTGAAAAGCCCTGGAAAACATGAAGGAATTTCGGCAGCATCGAATAAGGGACTCGCGCTCGCCCGGGGGGAGTGGGTCACGTTTCTCGATCATGACGACGTCATCGAACCCGATGCGTTTTTCCAGATTGTGAAACTTTTGCAGACCCACCCGGATGCCGATCTGATTTATTCTGATGAAGACAAGCTTGGCGAAAGCGGCTTCGAGGCTCCTTTGTTTAAGCCGGATTGGTCGCCCGATCTTTTCCTTTCTTACAATTATGTTGGCCATTTAACCGCAGTGCGGCGCAATATCGTGCACAAGATTGGTGGCTTCCGTTCACGGTTCGATAGCGCGCAGGATTACGACCTCTTCTTTCGCGTGATCGAGCAGACCAGCCGAGTTCACCATATCCCGAGGGTCCTGTATCATTGGCGGCGATCCGAGAGCTCCAGTGCGATCAGTGTTCGTCAAAAGCCGGAACAACTCGAGGCGTCGCGGCTAGCAATTGAAGATCACCTGAAACGTCGCGGCGAGTCGGCTCATGTTGCTGTGGACTGGCACACCCACGCTTTCTACGTTAGACGCGGGCTGTTGGAACGGAGGAAAATTTCGGTGATCATTCAGAGTCGCCATGGCCTCGAATTCCTCCAGCGATGCATCGAAAGCCTGACGAGCAAAACAAGTTATCCGAATTATGAGATCGTGGTCGTTCAAGACGACAATTTCCGTGGTGCATCAGATTTTTCGTCGCGTTTCCCGAGTCGCTTGCTGCGTTTTTCAGGCATACCCAATGACTCTGCGGTAAAAAATTTCGCGATAAAGCAAACCAGCGATCCATGGATTCTTTTTCTGGATGAGAGCATCGAACCGATCAACCCGGATTGGCTGACAATTATGGCTGAGCATGTCCAGCAACCGGAAGTCGGAGCCATAGGCGCGCAGCTGCTAAATCCGAACGGCATGGTCGAACAGGCGGGGATGGTCGTGGGTGTTAATAAGACTGTGCAACCGGTTTGTTTTCCGGCGGAAGGTCGCAAGGCGAATCGCCAATTGCAAGTGACCCGAAACTGCAGCGCCGTTTCGAGCGCGTGCATGCTCACTCGGCGTGAAGTTTTTCAACAAGCGGGAGGATTCGATGAAAGCCTGGAAGGCGTGCTCGCCGATGTCGATCTTTGCCTTAAAATGCGACGCGCCGGCTATCTAATTGTTTACACACCATTTTCAAAACTTTGCTCGTATGAACCGCAACCTGATCAGATCGACGCGAATCGTGAAGCGATTATGCGCGAGCGTTGGGCTGACATTTTGCGGCGTGATCCCTATTACAATCCAAATCTTTCTGGCGAACGGGCGGATTTCTCGCTAGGCAAATAAAACCACTGGCTGAACTGAAATGAGCAAGCGTGAAAAAGATCTCTGGCAAGGTATCGACCCGATCGCACGAGGTGCGATAAGCAGCCGCGATTATCGCACTGCGTCTTTGGCGCAGGAACTGTCACAGCGAGGCGTGGACGCGGGCGGACTCGCAGCTGCGGATCGGAGCCAGCGCGAGATTCAGGAAGCTTGGATCCCTGGCGTCGAAATTTTCCCCCGAAAAGTTTATTCGCAGCGACACCGTGGACTTTTTGGCGAATTTGTACGGCGCGACGAAGGCATTCTCGCGCGGATCGGCCTCTGGCCCAAGCAATGGTCAGCTGCGCGAATGTTCTCGGGAACTGCCAAGGGCTTTCACGTGCATCCGCCCGGCGTTCCGGAAGATAGTGATCCAGTAGATTGGTTGCGCCGCTTGTATATCGATGAACCGGATAATTATTCAGCGCGGAGTTATGACAGCGAGCAATGGGATGTGATGTTTTTTGTCCAGGGTCGCGTCGAGATAATTCTGTTCGACATTCGCGCGGGATTACCGCGGCGCGTGATGCGTTTCTTTGCGGACGGCGACAATCATCGGAGCGACAACAATGTGGGCATCATCATTCCGCCCGGTGTGGCGCACGCCATTCGCGTTGAAGGCATGGAAGACGTGATCATGGTTTATGGGACGAGCACGGTTTTCCGTCCCGAATTCGAAGGTCGCATTGCGAGCGAAATCGAAACCGCCGCGCTGCCGGAATCGTGGCAAAAATTTCTTTCTTTGTAGCGGCGCTCTATGAGGGGCGTATTTCTCTGCCGGCAGGGTTTCGGCGGTCATAGACCACCCCTATAGTAGTAAATGAAGCGAAGTTTCGATCCGGCCGTTCTAGAGATGATGGACCGGGAGCAGCCCCTTTCAGCCGAGCTGGAGCGCGATCTGGAACGTATTCGGCAACTCAACCGCTGGTTTGGAAGCTATCGGTTGATTTTGAGTTTCATTCGACGTTGGATAAAGCCGGACGCGCAGCTGCGGATAGTTGACCTCGCCACTGGGTCGGGAGACATACCGCGGCTTATCGCTGATTATTCGAGATCGATTGGCGCAACCGTTGAGATTGATGCAGTAGACCGTCAACTCCCCACGCTGGAAGTCGCCCGAAAATTGAGTGTTGGTTATCCGGAAATTTCCTATATCACCGCGGACATCCTGAAATGGTGTCCAGTTGAACCGTACGACATGGCCCTTTGCACGCTCTCGCTCCATCATTTCAGCGACGAGGATGCCGTAAAAGTGCTGCGACGATGCAGCGAGCTCGCCACAAAATTCGTGCTCGTATCAGATTTATTGCGTGGAGTGTTTCTCAGAGCAGGTGTTGATTTCTTGACTGCGGTGATTTTTCGCGAGCCGATGACGCGTTACGATGCGCGTCTTTCAGCTGCACGCGCGTTTTCGTTTTCTGAGATGCGTGAGTTGGCACGAAAGGCCGGTTGGCAAAGTTTCGGCCACAAGAAATTCCCCTTTGCAAGACAGGCGATCTGGCTTCAAGCAGCGTGACCCGATTTGTCATTGCGACCCCGAAAGCATTCGGGGTTGCCCGGCCGTAGCTTTACGCGGAGGCTGAGAGGAATCTCTGGATATTTGCTTCCATGATCGACTCCGGTTCTACGATGCGGATCATTACGACAATCGCAGAGGCGCGGGCGCAGCCGCATGGTAAACGCCGTGTAATTGTTCCCACGATGGGCGCTTTACACAAGGCGCATGGGGAAATGGTCCGGGTCGCACGCAAGCATGCCGGCCACGACGGCGAGGTGGCTTTGAGTATATTCGTTAATCCGCTGCAGTTTGAACCCGGAAGCGATTACGAACGCTATCCACGTTGCGAAAAAACGGACGAAGAATTTTGTCGGAATGCCGGGGTCGATCTTTTGTTCCGTCCGAGTGCTCCGGAGATGTACGCTGACGATCGCTCCGTATTTGTCGAGGAATCCTTTCTTTCAAATACGCTGGAGGGCGAATCGCGCCCCGGACATTTCCGCGGTGTTTGCACGGTCGTCGCAAAGTTGTTCAACGTTCTTTCAGCGGACGCCGCTTTGTTTGGTGAGAAGGATTTTCAGCAACTGGTGATCGTTCGTCGAATGGTGCGCGATCTCAGTTTCAAGACCATCATTATTGCAGTGCCTACGGTGCGCGAAAAAGACGGCCTGGCATGCAGTTCGCGCAATCGATATTTGAATCCTGAAGAGCGCCAGCAGGCACCGGTTTTGTACAGGGCTTTGTTAGCTGCGGCAAACGCCGGCAAAAAATCCACGAGAGAAATTGTCGATCTTGTCCGCAAAGTGATCGGTGAAGCGCCGCTTGGACGGATTGATTATGTGGCGCTTGTCGACGCAGAAACTTTGCAACCCGTCGAAACGACCAGACCGAATTCATTGCTCGCTCTTGCTGTGTTCTTCGGGAAAACTCGCTTGATCGATAATATCCGGCTGGGATGAAGGAATACGATTTCGTGGTGATCGGCAGCGGTATCGCCGGCCTCAGCTTTGCATTGAAAGCGGCAAAGCACGGGTCGGTAGCTGTTATCACAAAACGCAAAGGCTCCGACACAAACACAGCTTGGGCGCAAGGCGGGATCGCCTGCGTGACGAGCGATGAAGATTCGTTTGAGTTGCACGTGCGCGATACGCTTGAAGCTGGCGCCGGCCTGTGTGACGAGCAGGTCGTGCGTACCATTGTGACCGAAGGTCCGGAGCGCATCCGGGAACTAATAGAACTCGGCCTGCAGTTCGATGAACGTGAGGTTTCCGGACATCGCGAGCTTGATCTTGGCAAAGAGGGTGGTCATTCCAAGCGCCGCGTCCTCCACGTACAAGACGTAACTGGAAAGGAGATCGAAAGCACCTTGCTACGCGAGCTAGGCCGGCAATCACACGTCCAGCTAATGGAAAATCACATGGCTGTGGATCTAATCACCGCGGCCAAGCTCGGTTTTGCGGCAGAAGATCGCTGCCTTGGCGTCTATGTTCTGGATGAAAAAAACGGAGAGGTAGAAACCATTCGATCGGATCGAATCGTGCTTGCGACTGGGGGTTGCGGGAAAGTCTATTTGTACACGACGAATCCGGACATAGCGACCGGGGACGGCGTAGCCATGGCATGGCGGGCAGGGGTGGAGATCGCCAATATGGAGTTCGTCCAGTTTCATCCCACCTGCCTTTTTCATCCGCAGGCGAAATCATTTCTCATTTCAGAAGCGGTGCGTGGTGAAGGAGGCATTTTGCGTAACAACCGAGGCGAAGATTTCATGAAGCGCTACGATGCGCGAGGCTCACTGGCGCCTCGCGATATCGTAGCGCGTGCGATTGACGCGGAGATCAAGCGCTCAGGCGCGAAGTGCGTGTTTTTGGATATCACGCATAAATCGCCGGAATTCATTCAGGAGCGTTTCCCGCACATTTATCAGACATGTCTGCGGTTTGGTATCGACATGTCGAAGCAGGCGATTCCGGTAGTACCCGCTGCGCATTATCAATGCGGCGGAATCAAAACGGACGTGAATGGCGCGACGAGTTTGCACGGGCTTTATGCAATTGGCGAGGTCGCGTGCACCGGGTTGCACGGAGCGAATCGGCTTGCTAGCAACTCGCTGTTGGAAGGTCTGGTAGTGGCGAATCGCGCGTTGCTGGGCACAGCTGGTCGGACGCGATCGACTTCGAAACAAGAAATCCCGTTGCCGGAATGGAAATCGGGAAATGTGCAGGACGTCGATGAACTGGTCGTGATTTATCACAACTGGGACGAGATCAGACGCTTGATGTGGGATTACGTCGGAATTGTGCGCACCGATAAACGGCTGCAGCGCGCGAGTGCGCGGCTGCGAAATCTCCAGCGTGAAATTCGTGAGTTCTACTGGAATTTCAAAGTATCAGTTGATCTGCTGGAGCTGCGTAATCTCGCGGCTGTGGCCGCCTTGATAGTCGATTCGGCGCTGTGCCGCAAAGAAAGCCGCGGCCTCCATTACACGCTGGACTATCCAGATGCTGGCGATGTCCAGTTCAGACGCGACACCGTGCTGAGCCGCGGCTGACGCTCTAGCCGGAATCGTTGATGCCGGTTTTCTCGGAAGCGCGAAGCCGGATCGCCGATCTCGGGTACGGGTAGCGGGTTGGACATTTTTGTATCGACAAGTCGGCAAGATTCTCGCGAAACTTCGCGTCTATGAAAACAAGGGCGGATTCAAAAAGTGAGCGCCCAAGTTGAAGCGGGTAAACCAGCG